>Ga0302321_100005467_pt1 | contig 11127 bp, 9 predicted proteins | sample Fen_T0_1_FD_202505 | JGI IMG/M metagenome (GOLD analysis project Ga0302321, IMG submission 202505) | Peat permafrost microbial communities from Stordalen Mire near Abisko, Sweden - Fen_T0_1 | ecosystem: Environmental > Terrestrial > Soil > Wetlands > Permafrost | place: Sweden: Abisko...
GCAAGCAACGTTCGATCGCTTCGACTACCTGCAGTCCAACGGGGATCGCCACGGCAGGCGCAATCGTTCTGCGTTGAACGGCAATCTGAACCTCTCGCAGCTCCTTTCGCCGACCACGGTATTCGACGCGAGTTATGGGCTCACCTTCCAGCAAGGGACGCTGGAGACGACCTACAACTCCGTGCCGGCCTTCGGCGGCACGAGCCGCATTGGCGAGCGGTTTCCGCACTCGCGCACTCGCAACGCCGTGCAAGCGCGCGTCGCGCAGCATTTCCCGGAAACCCACACCACTTTGCGCGCCGCCTACCGCTACTATTGGGACACCTTTCAGCTCCGGGCGCACACTACCGAGTTCGAGCTGCATCAGTACTTGTTCCCGCGCTTGATCGTGCGCGGTTCGTTCCGCTACTACGCACAGGCGGGCGTCGACTTCTTCACGACCGCATTTCCCGCGCACGAAAGTTTGTTGTTGCCGCGCACTGCGGACTCGGATCTGGCCGAGTTCCACGCCCAAGAGTACGGGCTCAAGTTACTTTGGCTGGCGCGCGGCCAGAGCTCCTTGGATATCGGCTACTTTCACTATTTTCGCGACAACGGGCTGTACGCCAATGTCTTCTCGTTCGGTTACGGAGGTGGGTTTTGATGCGCAGTTGCCTGTGGCTTCTGCTTTGCTTCGTCGGCTGCGCGTCCAATCGCCCACCCGTGGCGCGCGCGGCCGTGTTGCCGGCCGTCGAGCTTACCCGCGTGAATGGCGGAGGCGAATCATTGAAGGCAGCGCTCGGCGGCTCCGTCGCGGTGATCGATCTGTGGGCCACGTGGTGCACCGCATGTGAACAGCAGCGCCCAAAGCTCGAACGACTCCACGAGGCCTACTTCGCCCGAGGCTTGCGCGTGATCGGTCTCGACGTCGGCGAGACGCCCAGCGTGCTCAACGCCTACCTCGCGGCCCACCGCACCTCGTATCCGATCTACCTCGATCCAGACTTCCGCGTGGCCGACGCGTTGGGCGAAAAGCGGTTGCCCACATTGCTGGTGATCGACCGCGAAGGGCGCATCATTCGGCGATCCCCAGCCCTGGACGCTCAGACGTTGGCGACCATCAAGGCCCTGCTAGCCCCCGCTCCGTGAACGTGGAACGTCCTCCGTCACTCCCACTCTCGCCGTCTCTTTCGTGATAAGTAGCCGCCCATGAAGCGCCTGTTTTCGTCATTGGGAATTTCCCTCGTCGCCTGCGGCGGGGCGCAAGCCGCTCCGCCTGCCGAGCCGGCGAGCACCCATTCGTCGGCAGAAGCCGCGCCGGGCGTCCGCGCGGCGAGTGGTGCCGAGCCAAAGGCAAACGCCGCGCCCGGTCCAATCGAGGTGCCTACGGAGTGCGTCAAGTCGGGTCGCTTCTGCTTGCCCGATCAAAAGTTCAGCAAGCGTATGTGCAATGACAGCTCGCCCTCGCTCGCTCTGTATCTCTTCGGGAACGGCTTCGGGTACACGCGCGGCTACCTCACGCGCAAGACCCAGGCATGGAATGCCGCAGGCGGTGCCTCCGACAACACCTTCCTCGAGTTCGATGAAGAGGTGTTGCTGCTCGTGGAGAGGGGCGGGGACACCGGTGGTATGCAAGTCAGCGGGGCCGGTGGCGGGTACGAGGCGCTGCGCTGGAACGGCTCATGCGTAACGTTGGCCAAAGAGGAAGTGACGCTGGACAAGCCGCCGGCCCCGAAGGCCGCCAAAGTGGAATGGCGCTTCCTGGACGACAACGTGCAGGCCGCGCTTCGCGAAGATTCGACCATCAACGCTGCCGTCGGCAAGCGGCGCACTGAATGTAAGGGTGCCGTTAGTGGGGACGTCAGTCTCAGTTGCGTAAAGGCCGATGATCGGTTGACGCAAGTGCTCGTGGATTACCTGCGGAAAGGCGGCAAAGTGCCGGTCCCGAGCAAGCTGCCCCAGTAGCGCTGGCACATGCCAATCAGTGCTTTTCGGGGTTGAACCACGCGCCGCCCAATTGCCAGGCGTCCAGAGCTTCGAACTCCGGGCTACGCGACCCCGAGACGCGCAGCTCGCCGACGATGCCGAGCGAGAGCGTGCGCGTTGCATCGAGCAGCGAACTCAAATTTCTGGGTGGGCGCCGCGCTAGCGCGGGATCGACGGCGGCGAGCAGGGCTTGCACCGACTGAGTCGCGTCGCTATTGGCGGCGCGCACGAAGTCCAAGAGCAGACCGAAACGGCGCGACCGTCGCGCTTCGAGCCAAGTTCCACGAGGCACGGGCGTGGTGCGAAGTTCATTGCCGCTCGAACTCAAGAGTGGCTCCAACGCCTGGGCTAGCTCCACGGCATGTGGTGCATCTTCGCTGACCAAGAGCGCGGTCGGGCCTCCGCCCCAACGCACGCTCTGGCCAGCATCGGCAAGAGGACGCACACCGAAGCGTGCGAGGGCCGCCCCCGGCAACCCTGCCGCGAGCTGTTGGGCAATACCCGGCGCACCCCAGCCTTTGGCATCGAGCCCGGTTCTGAGCACGATCCAGCCAAAAACAGGGCCTTCCAGCGGTATCGCGCCGGCCTTGGCTCGGTACAGCCCATTGCCCAACCAACCCACGTCGACCTGGCCGGCTTCGAACGCACGCAAGGCGTCGGCCAGATCCGCGGCTCGGCCGAGCTCGATGCGGTCGAGAAACGCGGCGCCGCGCGCGGCGCTTTCGTTGCGCGTCAGGCTGAGCGAGCTGCTGCCGAGGGTCGCCTTGAACGCGCCCGTACCATCCGGTAGCTGCGCCGAAAAAGAGCGTGGCACGATCGCCGTCAGAGGACTCGCCAATGCGCGCGCCAAGGCTTCGGGGTTCGCTTCCGGGACGAGCAAGGACAGCCGGTCTCTGCCGTCTGCACCCGCTGGACGAAACGCCCCCAACACGGCTGCGCCGCCCGCACTTTGGGCGCGCCTCAATGAAAAAATGGCGTCCGCCGCGGATATCGGCTTGCCGCGCGCGCTGACCAACTCTGGCCGCAGCGTGATGCGAGAACCTGCGGTCGTGCGCTCGGGCAGCGCACTGGCAAGGGTAGGGTAGGGCTTGCCGTTCGCGTCCAGGGCAAACAAAGGATCGGCGATCGCTCCGGCAAACAACGCGGACAGCGGGTCGTCGAGCGAGTGAGGGTCGAGACCGCCGAAATACAGCGGTAAACGCAGGCGCAAGGTGCCTGTGAGCGGCGTCCGCCCGAGGGCGCTGGCGGAGGCCGCCGAGCCCAGCGCCGCAAGGAAAGCCCGGCGACCGACCTGACTCAACGGATCAGCCAAATTCCGTCACCCGTCGCCAATGCCAACGGCGCCATGGCTCGACCGTCCCCCGGACAGATCGCAAGCGCGTCGATGCCGCTCGGCACCGGGACGCGGAGTCGTTCGCGCAGCTGACCGTTGTCCGTGAGCGTGCGTACGAGCAGTTGATCCGCATGGCGATCGAGGCTCGCCGACGCGGTTATGATTTCTGGCAACCCATCTTCGTCTAGATCACCCACCGCGATCTGCGCTCCGACGTTCGGGACGATCACCTCGGGATGCAATGAATCGAGCGCGCGCACGAAATCGGCCCCGACCGCGCGCGCGATGCGTAAGGTGTGAACTTGTCCGCTGCGGTTGCTCAGGGTGCGACTCGCGAAGGCGTCGACCGAAGTGCCGAAGTCTATCTCGGGCATCGGACCCGAGCCGGGGCAAGCTCGCGCTTTGCCTTCATAGCCGAGGCCCGCGCGGCTCGTGCAGCCCGCTCCTGGCCAAGGCATCACGGCATGCCACTTGTGTTCGACTTGCAAGCTACCGGATAGGTCGAGGGCGTCCGCGCGATCGCTCAGCCCAACCCACAGCCGCCCCGGCTCGGGGAGTGCGCACTGGGCGATCGGTTCGCGGAGCGGGCTCGGCGCGATTGCCGAGTTATCGGCCCAATTCAAGCTGGCCCGAGCGGCAAAATGGCCGCGTTCCAGGCGCCCGACCTGGACCCGGCGTCGGCCCACAGCGGCGATTTCGCTCGAGCCGTCGCCGCGCACGTCGCCGCACGCGAGCGCCAGGATGTCGCGCTCGGCGGTTTGCGCTTTGTCCACGCGCGAGACGACCAGGGGTATGGCCGGGAACAAACCGCGCAGCTCTGCATCGAGAGCCGTCGACGCAAAGCCGTGGCCTTTCAACCTCAGTCCAGGACTCTTGACTCGTTGCCAGAATCGGCCAGCCCCGACGTACACGTCGGCGCTGACGTCCAAACGATCTCGATACAGAGATACGCTCAAGTAAACCAGCCCGCGGGCGCTGCTGGCTTCGCGTAGTGCTTGTGAGAGCGTGAGCGGCTGAGTTCTGGCCTGAGCCGCCGCGCCGAGCCTCGCGGCCAAGAGCTGAGCGAGGCGTTCGCTGACGGTCCCAGGTAGCGTGGCCCGCTCGCCACCCGTGGCGTCAGCCGCCACGACCAACGCCGAGTCCGCCTGCCCCGAGAGCGAATTTGCAATTAGGCATGCGCTGCGACCGATCGCAGTCGACTCGCGATCGCAGTCCGCGGTCACCGCTGGCTTCGTCGCCGTTGGCTCGGCTCGCACTCGGCTCGTGCCGAGCGTGGCGAACAGAGCGAGCAAACCGAAAACGCGACGGGACATCGACCGGGTGAGGCTAGCGCGGGTCGAGTACGAGCGGGTCGTACTCGGCCTTTCCTGCGTAATTAGGCGAATTTTGCCGGCTTGCCGGGCAATCGGCCGGTCGTTCGCGAGTGTCTCACCGAGGTTTCGCCGAAAGCGTGGCTTCTATGATATCCGGTGGAAGACTTGCCGTTCCGTATCCCCCCCCGTTTGCCGTTCGCGCTGCTGCTGTGCGCCGCTGTCCTGCTTGGCAGGCCGACGCGAGCGTCGGCGCAGTGCGTGGACGAAGCGCTGAAGCAGCAACTGATTGGCGAGCGCGCCTATCGCGGTGTCGTGCCACGGCTGATCCAGAAGTCGCTGCGCCACGAGCTGTCCGCCATGGGTGGTTGGTTCGCGGGCGACGTTGCCGACGGCGCGCCGACTTACGGCGGCGCCTACACGTTCCACTTCACCGAAGACCTCGGACTGGAGGCCAGCTACCTGCAAACTCGTGAGCATTACGAGATTCTGGATGCGATAGTGGCACGCCAACAGAACCTGGTGGGGATCACCCGCTCCGACAACAACACGATGCGGCTGTTCATGGGCCACCTGATCTGGTCCTTGGCCTATGGCAAAGTGCGCTGGATGGGCGGCGGAATCAGTCGCTACGACTTCTATCTCTCGCTCGGTGGTGGTGCCACAGTCGAACCGGGAGACACCGGTCTCACCGGTTCCGGGGGCTTCGGCATGAAATTCTACTTGACCGAGTGGCTCGCCTTGCGCTGGGACGTGCGTGACGCCGTGCATCAGCAGAAACGTGTGCAACTCGGTTTGGAAAAAATCGTGAACGACATCACCGCCACCGGCGGTCTGAGTCTGTTCATTCCGTTTCACAGCTGAGCCCCGCGCACGCTTTGCGCCGGGCTCGATTTGGATTATCGACAACCAGAAGCGCGCGTTGCGCCGCCCTGAGGTACACATGAAAAAGCTCGTTTTGCTCCGTCACGGTTTGAGTCAGTGGAACAATGAGAACCGCTTCACCGGTTGGGTGGATGTCCCGCTCAGTGACGTCGGTATGGAAGAAGCGCGCAACGCCGGCAAGTTGTTGAAGGAGGCTGGTTTCGAGTTCGACGTCGCCTACACGTCGGTGCTCAAGCGCGCGATCAAGACGCTCTGGATCGCGCTCGAAGAGCTGGACATGATGTGGATCCCGGTTCACCGCAGCTGGCGCTTGAACGAGCGCATGTACGGCGGGCTACAAGGCTTGAACAAAGCCGAGACCGCAGCGCGTCATGGTGACAAGCAGGTGCTCACCTGGCGCCGCAGCTACGACGTTCCACCGCCGCCCTTGGAAGAGTCCAGCCAATACTGGCCGGGCAAAGATCGCCGCTACGCCAAGCTCGCGCCGGGCGAGCTGCCTGCCACGGAGTGTCTGAAGGATACCGTCGGGCGCTTCCTGCCCTTCTGGGAGAGTGACATCGCGCCCGCAATTCGGCGTGGTGAGCGGGTGCTCGTCACGGCTCACGGCAATAGTCTACGCGCGCTGGTGAAGTATCTGGACAACGTGAGCGACGACGACATCGTCGAGCTCAATATCCCGACCGGCATTCCGCTGGTGTACGAGCTCGACGACAACCTGAAGCCAATCAAGCCGCGCTACTATTTGGGTGACCCCGAAGCCGCCGAGAAGGCCGCCAAAGCGGTCGCCAATCAGGGCAAGGCCTAATCGCTCGCAAACGCGTGTACCGAACGGTGCGCGCGTCTGCGGAATGGCGATTTTAGCGGGAAATCTCCACGTTCTTCCGCGCGCCCGTGTGCTTCATTCCGGCACGGGCGCGTGATAGCGTGGAAGGGGCCATGCGCATTCGCTACGCGTTCCTCGGGGCCCCGCTGCTGCTCATGTCCTTCGTGGCTTTGGCTCAGACCAAGCGCGCCGCCAAAGAGCCCGAGGAGAAAGCCGCGCCCACCAAGGTGGACAAAGCGGACTCGAAGTCCGACCCAACGCCTGCCAACGGCCCGGATGACCTAGGCGGCCCGCCGCCACCGAAATCCGCCGCTGCTCGCGACGAGAACAAGGCATCGCCCCTGAACCCGGAGGCCAACGAGTTACCGGATGGCGGTACCCAGGCGCCGCCCCCGGAGTACGACCGGCTGCTTGGCGATATCGCCACCCTTCGTAGCCGTGTCTCCGCCCTCACGACCACGCTATTTGCGAGCAAAGTGCGGGTAGTAGTCGAGACTCGCGGAAACGAGGCACGCGTCGCAAGCTTCACCGTCACCCTCGACGATGGCGTGGTGTTCTCGGCCCCCGAGCGATTCTCGGCGGAAGACGAGCGTACGGTCTACGAACACTCCGTCGCCCCCGGTCACCACGTGCTGGGCGTCGACATCGAGCGCTTCGACACGCGCAACAAAGAGTATCGCACTTGGCAGAGCTCGCGCTTTTCGGTGGTCATCCCCGAAAGCAAACTGGTCGATGCGCACCTGATCATCCAGGACAGCTCCGGCATGGGCAAAGATTTTCCCGATGACCAGGACGGTGAGTACGATCTCCGGGTACGCCTACGTGCGCGGGTCGAGAAATGACCAGCCTCGCGCTGCGCGGCGGCGTGCTGAGTGCGATCTGCTTGTGGAGCGTGACTTCTCTGGCACAGGCGCCGGGCGCGCCCGTGCCGGCTACGCCGGAGCCCGCGGTCGTCGACGCCAGCAAGCCTTTGGCACAAGCTGCGACCGACACGCGCGGCGCCGCCATGCGTGCCTATCAGGCCGCGCTCGACCAGCAGAAGCTAGCCGCCAGCGTGCCGCTCAGCTTGCAGCGCATTCGCGACGAACTCGCTTCGATCGAAGAGAAGATCTCATCGGGCCGCAGGGACGAAGCGATCGGCGATTTGGTGTACATCGTCGAATCACCGCGCTTCGAGCCGTTCAAGAGCTCGGACGAGGGGCGCGCCGCCACTTATTGGCTGGGGGATGCGCTCGGTCGCGGTGGGGCGTATCAACCTGCGCGTGGCTATCTCACTCAGCTGTTGACCGCGTCGCCCGGCGACATCTGGTACCGCCGCGCCGTGCACAGCTTGGTGGATCTCGCCCTCGAGAGTGACGAACCGCAGCTGATGCTGGGCGATCTGAAGGGCGTGGGACCCGGCGCGCCCGACGAGGTCAGCGGGGACGTTGCGTATTTGGCCGGTCGCGTTGCGGAGCATGCCGGACACCCCGACGACGCCCTGCGTGCCTACGCGACGGTCTCGGAAAAGTCCCGGTTCTGGGCGCAGTCCACCTACCTCTCGGGTGTGATCGCGGTCGAGCGCAAAGATTACAAGCAGGGCGAAGCCCTGTTCTGCAAGGTGGCTGATCCCAAGCAAACGCCGAAGAAAGCTCCGTTCTTTGGCGGCACAGACTTCTTCCAAGTCCGAGATTTGGCGCGCCTCGGCTTGGGTCGCGTCGCGCACGAGCAGTATCGTTTCGACGATGCGCGCTACTACTACTACTTGGTTCCGCACGATTCGGACAACTTGCCCGAAGCCTTGTACGAGACCGCGACGACCCGCTACGAGGCAAAGGACTACGACGGCGCGCGGGACTCGCTCGACGAGCTGAAGCGTTTGAAGCTCGAGCACGGCTACCAGGACGAGACGTACATCTTGGATGCTTACATCGATCTCGCCACCTGCCGCTTCCCGCAGGCGGACGCCAAGCTGAACGCATTCCTCAAGCGCTACGATCCAGTGCGCGATGCGGCTCGCCGGCTGAGCGCGGACGAGGCAGGCATGCACAGGCTGGTGGATGCGGTCCGCACGAGCAGCGATCCGGCCAGTGCCGGGCTCGGAGTTTCCGAAGATACCGCGCGCTCGCTGGGCGCTTTGGTGCGCGTCGACGCAGCCTACGGGCGTGCGGCGCGGCGACTGGCAGAGCTCGACCATCAACAGAGCGGGCTCCGCCGCGCCATGGGTGACCTCGACAACGCGAGCGAGCGGCTGGCTTCTCCCAAGTCCGTGCGCCCCCAATCGAGTGAGGCCCTCGGCCAAACCGACCTCGACAAACTCGAGCGGATCGAAGGCCAAATCGCCGAGTTGAAGCGGCTCTTGCGCGAAGCCGAGAGTGCTTCACCGGCACTGCAATCGGGGGATCTCGATGCGCTGAAGAAAGAACTCGAAGGCTTACAGATCCGAGCCCGCGCTGCCCGTGCAGCATTGCCGAGCAAGATCGGCGCTCCGGGCAAGAAGGGCGAGGATCTCGCGGGCCTGCTCGCGGCCGATCGCGAGCGTGCGACCCTGCTCTACAACGAAGCTCAGAAATTGCGCGTGGCAGTCGAAGCCCAAGAACTGGCCTTGGCCAAAGATACCCTGGTTCGGCTCGACCGCCGTCTGTCTCGCTTGCTGCGACGGGCCCGTCTCGGCCGCATCGAGACCGTCCTCGGAAAGAAGCGCTCCCTCGAGATCGAGGTCGAAGCGCTGTCTCAGGGCTTGCTTCCACAGACCATCATCGATTCCCTCGACGCCGCTCGCTACCTGGGCGACGACGAGGAGTACTGGCCCTTCGAGGGTGAGGACTGGTCCGACGAGTACGTCGGCGGGGAAAACCTCAAGTAGCAGAGTCCGCCGGCGCCCCCGCTCTCCGCCGCTTACCCAAGCGCCAGAACCCCCAAACCAACGAGCCCGTCGGCAGCACGAGCAACAGCAGCACCGGCAGGAGAAACCCGAGCAAGCGGATCCCTCCGCTGATCATCTCGGCGCTCAGGCCGAGCGCGTCTGACCACGCGCGCCGCACCGTTCCGGAAAAATCCGTTCCCGTGACGGCAAGACGCGGGACGGCCGTCGTCAGATGGACGGTCAGAGTCGAGAACGCGCTCTCCTTTTCCAAGAGTTGTTGCCTGCCCTGCATGCGCTCGATTTCGGCGCGAACGTCGGCGAGTGCCTTTTGCACGTCCATGGCGTCTTTGACGGTGACGGCGCGCCTCAGGATTTCCAGATATTGTTGCTCGAGTTGCTTTTGGCTCGCCGTGCGCGCCGCGAGGTCCACGTATTCGTCCGTGACGTCGTCGCTGGTGATGCGCTCCGAGCCCACACCACGTCCGAAATGCTTGAGCTCGCCGATGGTGGCCGTGAGTTCCGCCTGTGGTACGCGAACGACGACCGTGACACGGACATCCACGGCGGAACCGTTGTCCGTGTTGCGGATCGCGCTGACGACGTAACCGGCGTGGTGCTCCGCGAGCCGCTCGATGGCGGTTTGCGTCGCGCCGGGTGCCTCGACTTCGAGCTCGAGCTCGGCTTGACGGATGATCTTACGCGTGGTGACACGCGAGTTCTGCGCGACCGGACCGTCAGGGGCCGTTCCGGGGAGCGAGCCAGGGCCGAGCGCAACCCGGGCCGGCTCGTAAATCTGCGCGGGCGGGGCCTCCGCCTTCTGGCAGCCCGCGAGGCCGGCTGCAGCCAGCAAGAGTCCAACCGTCAGCAAGCGTTGTCTGCCCGTCATGCACGAACAACTCCCGAGCCGGACGCCGGCTTACAGTGGACGCATTCGCGTTGCCTGACCCGCTCTCGAGCGATTGATCGGCGCGAAAGACGGAGCAAAGCGCCTCTCGCGTCCCTCCGCTGCAGAAGAGCGCCAGTGTAGGAGTTCCGCGGACGTTGCTTCGTCCTCCTGCGAGCGGCTATCCTCTCGAGTTGGGCCTCCGGCTCTTAGACCGATGACGCGCATGATCCATCGTCCGAGCTTCCGTCGTGTGTGCCGTTGCGCGGTGGGGGCGCTCCTGCTGTCGTTCGCCTCCACTTCTGCCTTTGCGCTGGAGTCCGGTGAACCGCCGACGATGGCGGGCGAGAGCGCCCACATCAAACCGGCTGGTGAGCGCGCCATCGGTAGCCAAGAGCGACCCACGATCAAGAAGAAAGCTGCCGAGCAGGCGCGGGACCAACGCGGCTATCGAGTCAGCTTGCAGATCCCCGAGGCGCTGCGCAAAACCCTGGCCAGAAAGATCGACCGCCGCATCCAGCGCAACTTGATGCAGGAAAAGAGGCTGCGCGGCGAGGCCATGGGCCTACTCTCGAAGTTCATCGACGAGTCTCCCGAGGGCTCCAATGAAATGCCCGAGGCCCTACTGCGTATGGGTGAGCTCGAATGGGAAGATGCGCGCGACACCTTCCTGGATGGATTTCAGCGATGGGAGGCCCTGCCGCCCGAGCAGCGCGCCGAGAAGGAGCCGCCCACCCCCAACTACGCCAAAGCGCGTGCCCGCTTCCTGCGCGTGCTGAAGAACTACAAGAGCTTCAATCAATACGATCTGGCGCTGTACGTGGACGGCTTCTTGGCCAACGAGGAGGGCAAGTTCGACGAGTCACTCGGGCGCTTCAACAAGATCATCGCCTGGTTTCCGAACAGCCGCTTCATTCCCGACGCGCACATGGTGCGCGCCGAGTACGAGTTCACCAAGGATGCGCCGAACTACGAGACCGCATTCAACGAATACGAACAGGTCCTGAAATACAAGGACAGCGAGCTGTACGACCTGGCGATGTTCAAGAGCGCTTGGACGCTCTGGCGGCTCGGAAAACCGGA
>Ga0302321_100005468_pt1 | contig 11127 bp, 6 predicted proteins | sample Fen_T0_1_FD_202505 | JGI IMG/M metagenome (GOLD analysis project Ga0302321, IMG submission 202505) | Peat permafrost microbial communities from Stordalen Mire near Abisko, Sweden - Fen_T0_1 | ecosystem: Environmental > Terrestrial > Soil > Wetlands > Permafrost | place: Sweden: Abisko...
TTTCTGGCGGAAGGTCAGTGTCCGTCCTTTCAAGTGACGCTGGCACCGCATTTGGTGATGCGTGGCAATCTTGATTTCTTTTTGCAGCGTCAGTCGGCTGAGGCCAATGCGTCCAAGGCTACGCAGCAGGACAGCAGGTCGCCGGAGATGGCCGGGTACTTCGGGTAGATTGACGCGCCGGGCCTAGTCTCGTCCGTGCCAGTATGTCGGCCAGCCCAGATACCGTCTGGCAGCCTCGTGAGTTGCTCCCGCAACCGATGAAAAATTCGCGGCAACATGATGTTCGAAGCCGTTTTCGCAAATGTAGTGCAGAAGTTTCTGCATGTGCGGAATTTCCACTACCCCGGCTCCTCCAAACGTGTTCAGGGCGTCGCTTGTAAACGCACCTTCACCAACATAACCGCGCAGTACGCCAGCGCTATCGTCGGTCGAGAAGCGGGCGTAGCTCATCGCTCCAGGTTTCACGCGTCCGACACAAGTACCGAAAGTGTTTTCCTTGCCGACCGTTCCCGCGATGATCTCCTGAAAATCCATACGTACATCCTGGAAGAAATGCTTGGGAAGATTGCTGCAGTGGAAGCAGACAGCTTTATTTGGATCGTCACCGTAGTTGTTGTTCCAATCCAGCAGCGCGCTGGGGCTTTCCGAGGCGAGACGCAAAGCGTGCATGCTGACTGTGCCGCAGACATCCACTTCGCAGGCACTCGGAATCAGATCATTGCTCATCATGCTCATGATGGTGCAGGGTACCACGCCGAAATATTCTTCCAGTGAAGTCCAGCATTGCACGGCGCTGACCGTGACTTCCCGGGATTTCATCCAGTCGTCGATGACAGCGCCGAGTTTTGACATTTTGAGGAGGGCGGCGTCGGGCACTCCGCTGGTCGTGACATACTTGCGAATCTCGCTCAGTTTGGCTTGCACTGATGCGTCGGAGTCTGCCAGTCTGGCGATGCGGCCCAGTATCTCGGAAAGGTCAATTGTTTCGACCGAGATGCCGTTCTCCTCGAGAAGTTTTTCGCTATACCGAACCGTATTGAAGGCCGCTGGGCGGGCGCCGATACTGCCGATCCGCAAATTGCGGAGGCCGTTCACAATGCGGCAGACGCCCGCGAACCACTCGATGTCTTTGCGGAATTCCGGAGAGTCGGGAGCGACCGTGTGCGACGCGGTCAGAGAGTACGGAATTCCGTACTGCCGCAGGTTGTTGCACGCCGACATCTTGCCGCAAAAGCTGTCGCGGCGAAACGCGATCGTCATCTTCTTGGGATCATCGGGCGTGGCCTGCACAAGCACCGGCACATCGAGTCTCGCCAGCCGCAGCGTATCGGCAATCGCCCGCTCGTCGCCGAAATTCGGCAGAGTGACGATCACGCCATCAATGCGTTCTGAATTCTTGCGAAACAGCGCGGCACAACGTTTGGCCTCTTCGTAGGTTTCTACAGCACCATACTTGCTTTCTTCGGATCCAAGAGTCACCACATCAATGCCTACTGAACCAAGGACGCGCAGCATTTCTTCACGTCCCGATTTCGCCAGATGGTCCGGAAAAAATCCACGGTTGCCTACAATCAAACCAAACGTCATCTTCTTCGTATGACCCGACTGATCATTCGACATATGAGTCCTTAATGGTCAAAAATTGGTTGAAAAATCCACAAGCTATCGCGCAGGCCGATAGTGGACGCTATAAAACAAGCCCACTGCCGACAGGATTGCGCCCCACCAAATATCAGCATGCAACGAGGACAGCACGACCGGCAGTGCTGGTGGGTGCGACAGCCCATACAAACCTGCAGCTAGAATCAGCAAGCCGTTTCCGGCGAGGGAAATCCCGATAAAAAACCAGATTGAAATCGATTCGCCTGTTTGCATAGGTCCTCACCAGAAAAGAACGTTAAGTATCACGAACACCACAGTCACCACCCCGGCCCAGAAAATCGGCTTCTGAAACAGCGTGAGTTTCCCAACGGACGGAATCTTCGTGAGTCCGTACACAAGTCCAGTCAACTGGGCATCCGGCATAGGTTTGGTCGCCAGACTTACGACCACGGTTACCGTCACGCAAACAGCAAACGACCAAAGCGCTTGAAACATGTCCTGCGCAAGGCCCTTCGCATTGGGCGAAAGCGCCACGTAGCGAATCGCAGTGGGGTCGATCTTCACCCAAGTCCACATGCCAATCGAAGAGAGCGTCCCGCACAACAGTCCCCAGAATCCGCCGGGGCCCGTCGCGCGCTTCCACAGCATTCCGAGAACAACGGTTCCGAACAGTGGCGCGATGAAAAAACTGAATAGTGCCTGCACGTAGTCCATGATGCTGGCGAATTGCATGACCAGATATGCAGTGCCGACGCTGATCAGCACACCAATCACCGTGGTCCAGCGCCCCATGTTGACATAGTGATGGTCGCTGCCCTTGCTGTTGATAAATGGACGGTAGATGTCATACGTCCACACGGTCGTGAATGCGCTCACATTGCCTGCCATGCCTGACATGAAGCCGGCGATGAGCGCGGTAACCCCGAGACCCAAGAGTCCGGGACCGCAGTAACGAGCCAGCATCAGCGGGAGAACATCGTTATAGCTATGAGCGCCCGAAGCCAAAGCCATCGACTCCGGAACCAGTTTCTCCGGCAGCACGGCGAGACCTAGCAACCCGGGGAGAATGACGATGATCGGCACAAACATCTTGAAACCAGCCCCGATAATCGGGGCCATCTGCGCGCTGCGAATGTCTTTCGCCGCCAGAATGCGCTGCACGACCAGGAAGTCCGTCGTCCAGTAGCCCATCGAAATCACCGCTCCCAACCCGAACACAATCCCCACCCAATTAATTCCCATGGGGTTGTTGCCGAACGTCCCGAGCGTGGACCACAAATGGACATACTGATCTGACGCGCGGTGCGCAATCTGCACCTTGAGTTGGCTCCAGCCGCCGGCCTCATACAGTCCAAGAATGGGTATCAGCAGCGCCCCAGCCCAGATGAGGAAGAACTGCAGCACTTCATTAAAGATCGCGGAGCGCAGGCCCCCTAGAGTCACATAAATCGCGACCGTCAGGGAGGATACCCAGATGCTGAAGTTAATATCCCAACCGAGAACGATCTGCATGACCTTGGCCATGGCAAACATGTTGACGCCGCTCATGAGTACGGTCATGAATGCGAATGAGACCGCAGACAGGGCACGACTCGATTCGCCAAACCGAAGTTGTAAGTATCCCGGCACCGAGTGTGTTTTAGAAATGTAGTAGAACGGCATCATTACCAGCGCCAGGAAAAGCATCGCCGGTATCGCGCCCACCCAGTACCAGTGGGTGGCCAGAATGCCGTACTGGTAAGCCGATCCTGCCCACCCCATGAGTTCCAGCGCGCCCAGGTTAGCCGACAGAAAGCTCAAGCCGGCGACCCACGAAGTCATCTCGCGTCCCGCCATGAAGAAATCTTCGCCGGTATTCGCGCGCCCTTTGAGGTACCAGCCGATCGCCAGCACCAGGAAGAAGTAGAAAACAACAATGATCAAATCGACTGTCGATAAGCGGACCAACCGCTCGGGCAAAATCAGAATCGAGGCCATCATGGTGTGAACATCACCGTGTGCGCGTCTGGGCACCCTTTCGTTTCGGCATCACTGGCTACTGAACTTGTAAATCGTCTGCGTGCTATAAATCGCTGGCGGCCGCAGAATCACCGAAGCAAATGCCGACTGGTTGACAGCGTCCGGAAAGTGCTGCGTCTCCAGACAAAAGCCTGCATATTTGCCGTACACAACTTCTCGCTTGCCGGTCAGAGTACCATCGAGAAAATTTCCCGAATAGAACTGTACTCCAGGCTCGACCGTCCAGACTTCCATTTGACGGCCCGATTCCGGCTCCACAACCCTCGCCGCCCGCTTCAGTTTGCCCGGTTCCGTGCTCAACACGAAGTTGTGATCATACCCCCCCGGATCACCGGTCATCTCCTCGATGTGCGCGCCCACCGCAACCAGACTAGTGAAGTCGAGAGCCGTTCCCTTCACGGAACGGACTTGCCCTGTAGGAATCAGTGTTTGATCGACAGGAGTGTAGTTATCGCCACTGATTTCCACCAGGTGTCCGAGGATATCCTTACTGCTGCCCAAATTAAAATAGCTGTGATTCGTGAGATTCACCGGAGTCGCACGATCTGTCTTCGCGGTGTACTCCAACTGCAATTCGTTTTGATTCGTTAAACGATACAGCACCGTCACGAGAAGATTTCCAGGATAGCCCCCTTCGCCGTCGGGACTGTTGTAAGTAAAGCGCACAGCTTCACCATTTCTCTCGTGCACAGGCTCCGCGTTCCACACGACATAGCTCAGCCCCTTTGATCCGCCATGCAGACTGTGCGGGGTATCGTTCGTCTCAAGAGCGTATTCTTTGCCATCGAGCGTGAACTTCCCTTTCGCGATTCGATTCGCTACCCTGCCTACGGTTGCGCCCAACCACGGTTGCTTGCTGGCATATCCTTGGATATTTTCGAAGCCCAGCACAACGTCGCCGAGGTTCCCGGATCGATCCGGCATCCAAAGCTCAGCAACAGTGGCGCCGTAGGTGATGACTTTGGCGGTGGAACCCTTTGCATTCTTGAGAGTATAGACGTCGACGACAGTACCGTCGTCGAGAACGCCGAACCTACTTGATTCCACAACTGCCTCCTAGGTCGGGGCGTCGGGTAACACGGTTTGGCACCAAGACGCCTAGATAATCGGCCAAGAACCTCGACGATACGGCTCGCACTCTTGACCCCCTTTTCATTCCACTTCCCGTCTAAGAATCCCAAGGTCGCAATTGCACTCAATAACGTAATCGTTCCCGATCAAGTAAAGCAAGCTCAGATTTCCAATCGATGAGGGTGTATTGAGACGGAAAACCGCGAAGCCGCTCGGGTGGACTTCCCGATTCCCCTCGTAACAGGCACCAAGATAAACGTTTACGAATCTCGACAAGGAAGTGCGGAAGCTCCCAGTCATTGACAACTGGGTATTCGAAGTGACACAGTGTGAGCGAAATAAATGCTTGCGCTTTACGGAATCGATTCCGCTCACACAAACGATTATTTACTTGAGGCATCGCCAAGCTATGCGCAACCGCACCGCAGTCCAAATCTTCGTTTTTCTTGCGACAATTATTCTTAGCTCGTTCGGGTCGAGCGCATTCGCGCAATGGGAACCCCGAAATCCCGCCGTCAACGTCAAAGAACAGAGTGATGGCGCGATTATTGCGTTGAAGACCGGCACGCTGCGACTGCAGGTCTGCTCGGAGTCGATCATCCACGTTCTTTACTCGGCGACATCCTCGTTTCCATCGAGCCGCCCCGATCCAGTTGTGATTAAAACCGCGTGGCCAGGGGCGAAATTCTCCTTACAAACAGGCTCTGAGGAAGTGACCCTCGCGACTTCGCGACTCAAGGTCGTGGTCACCCGACAGGATGGCGCGATCACCTATCGCGACCTCGCTGGCCAGCAACTGGTGCAGGAAGCAACCAGAAAGCTGACTCCGGTGAAGGTCAATGGCGAGGACACCTATCGAGCCGAATCGTTTGTAAACGTCTATGGTTCCCATGAAGCGTTCTACGGCCTTGGCCAGCATCAGGCGGGAGTGTGGAACTACCGCGGGGAATCGGTTGACATCTCGCAGGACAACACCAATATCGCTGTCCCGTTTCTCGTCTCCAGCAATGGCTACGGGATTTTCTGGAACAACGATTCCCGCAGCCGGTTCAACAACCGCTTCGCCAACTATCTCTACATCAGTTCCGAAGTTGCCGATGTCATCGACTATTACTTTTTCTATGGCCCCGAGCTCGATAAAGTCATTGCCGGTTATCGCGAACTCACGGGTCAGGCGCCACTGTTCGGCAAGTGGGCCTATGGTTTCTGGCAATGCAAGAATCGCTACAAGACACAGGAAGAGATTCTGGGAGTTGCCCGCAAGTATCGGGATCTTCATATTCCCGCCGACAACATCGTGCAGGATTGGTTCTGGTGGAACCGCAAGGGTGAGTTCGTCTTCAACAAGAACTATCCCGACCCCAAAGCGATGGTCGATGAATTGCACCGCGAGAATTTCCACCTCATGATTTCCATCTGGCCTTTTTTCGAGCCGGGATCGGCCAACTATGACTTCATGGACAAGAAAGGCTGGTTCATCGACAAGTTCAAGTTCGCCAAACCGCCCTATCACACCGACGCGATGGCGGCCTATGACGCCACCAGCCCCGATGCGCGCAAGTATTACTGGGATCAGGTGAACAAGGGTCTGTTTAGCCTTGGACTCGATGCCTGGTGGATGGACACGACCGAACCGGAAACCGAAGGTCTGGAAGAGAACATTCAGTTGGGCCGAAAACTCGCCATCGGAAGTGGGGACCGCTACGTGAACGCGTATCCGATGCTGGCCACCGCGGGTGTCCATGACGGCCAACGCGCTGCCTCCGACCAGAAACGGGTTTACATTCTTTCACGTTCCGCCTTTGCCGGATCGCAGCGCAATGGAGTCACGGCATGGTCAGGCGACATCAACTCCGACTGGTTCAGTTATCGCCGCCAGATTCCTGCGGGATTGAATTTTGCTCTCTCGGGAATTCCTTATTGGACCACTGACATCGGCGGCTTCGTCTTCGGCAATCCCACCGACCCTGCCTTTCGAGAACTTTTCGTCCGCTGGTTCCAGTACGCGACCTTCAATCCGATTCTGCGAGTCCATGGCACGCGTAACCCTGACGAGAACGAATTATGGTCGTACGGTCCCGACGCGCAGAAGGTCCTCGTCAGTTTCGATCGCCTGCGCTATCGCTTGCTGCCTTACACCTATTCGCTGGCATGGAAGACGACCAGCGACAGCTATACTCCCATGCGTCCGCTCGTGATGGATTTTCGCAACGACGTCCGCGCGCAAAACACCTGGGATGAATTCATGTATGGCCCGGCTTTCCTCGTGAATCCGGTGACCGAACCGGCCGCCACTGGCCGACCGGTCTATCTTCCGGATGCGCAATGGTATGACTTCTGGAACGGTGCGTCCGCCAAGGGCGGCCACGAGATCGCTGCCGAAGCGCCACTCGATCGCCTGCCTCTCTACGTTCGCGCTGGCTCGATCGTTCCCTTGGGACCCGATGTCGAGTGGGCCGCCCAAAAGCCTGCCGATCCGGTTGAACTGCGCATCTATCGCGGCGCGGACGGCGAATTTACTTTCTACGAAGATGAGAACGACAACTACAACTACGAAAAAGGCGTCCACGCAACGATTCCCTTGCGCTGGGACGAAGCAAACCACGCTCTAACCATCGGCGACCGGAAAGGCGAGTTTCCGGGAATGCTGGCCAGTCGAACATTCCGCGTTGTTTTCGTCGGCGAGAATCACGGCGTAGGTATCGCACCTTCGGACTCCCCAGACAAGGTCGTGCAGTACTCTGGAAAACAAGTTACCGTGACACCGTAGCAACACCATACTCAGGAGCCGTACATGTCTACCGCTGCTCTTCTTCGTGCTTTTTCGCGTCTTATCACGCTTGTTTCCGTCACGGCTTTCGCACAAGCGTCGCATACCACGCCCATCCCCACTCAAATCCCCGGACAAAACGCGATCATGGTCGGTGTTGCCTGGTATCCCGAGCAATGGCCCGAGTCACGGTGGGAAGAAGACCTGCAGTTGATGGAGGCCGCTCACCTAAAGGTGGTCCGCATAGCCGAATTTGCCTGGAGCCGAATGGAGCCTTCCGAGGGTCACTATGATTTCGACTGGTTGGAGCGCGCCATCGCACTTGCCGCAAAGCACCACATCGTCTCCGTCGTCGGAACGCCGACAGCGACGCCCCCGGCATGGCTCACGCAGAAATACCCAGACACTCTGCGCGTGGAGACTGACGGCCAAAGGGTCACCCATGGCAATCGCGCCCACGCTTCGGCTTCCTCTCCGCGCTATCGGGAGTTCTGCCGCCGAATCTCAGAACGGATGGCCATCCGTTTCGGGCACAATCCCAACGTCGTCGGCTGGCAGATCGACAACGAATACGGCTATGCCCTCATGTCGCACGACGACGTCACCCGAAAGCAATTTCAGGACTGGCTGAAAGCGAAATACAAAACGCTCGACAGCCTGAATACTCGTTGGACGACTTCCTACTGGAGCCAGACCTACGACAATTGGGAAGAAATTCCAATTCCAGTCGGTGGCCACAACCCCGGTCTGATGCTCGAGTGGAAGCGTTTCGTCGGCAATACGTGGACTTCCTACCAGCAGAATGAAATCGACGCGATCCGCAAGCACGCGGAGGCGCGCCAGTTCATCACCGGCAACTTCATGGGATTCTTCGACGGATTCGACCATTACCAGATCACCGAGCCGCTCACCTTTGCTTCGTGGGATGACTACGTCGGCACCGGTCATGTTGACCCCGCATACAACGGTCTCTCCCATGACCTGACCCGAGGCTTCAAGCGCCAGAACTTCTGGGTCATGGAAACACAACCGGGCGCAGTAAATTGGTCACAGTTGAACAACTTCACCAATCGCGGCGAGGCCCGAGCGATGGCATGGCAAGCCGTGGGCCATGGTGCTGACGACGTCAACTACTGGCAGTGGCGCAGCGCGCTGAACGGGCAGGAGGAAATTCACGGAGTACTGGTCGGCCCCGACGGCACACCCGTGCCTTTCTACAACGAAGCTGCACAAACGGCCGCCGAGTTCGCGAAACTGGAAGACAGTTTTCGCGATACCGCGCCTATCTCGCAGGTCGCCTTGCTCTATTCCTATGACAGCCACTGGGCGATCCAGTTTCAGAAGCACACCGACAAATACGACGATATTGGACTGCTAAAGAGCTACTACCGTGCCCTGCGGCAGATTTCACAGTCGGTGGATGTGATCAGCGGTTATGCGCCACTCGACGGATACAAACTCGTGGCTGCCCCGAGTCTGAATGTGCTGCCGAAGGATCTCGCCGATCATCTATTGGAATATGTGCGTAGTGGCGGACATCTTGTACTTGGCCCGCGCTCCGGCATGAAGGATGAATCTAACGCGCTTCTGCCGCAACGACAGCCAGGTTTTCTTGTCGATGCCCTAGGAGCAAGGGTCGAGCAGTACTACGCCCTCGAAAAGAACTTTCCTGTTACCGGCGTCTGGGGCAGCGGAGAAGCCAGCATCTGGGCCGAACAACTGAAGAGTCAGGCTCCCGGCGACGAAGTTCTCCTGAAATATGGAAAAAGCAATGGATGGCTCGACGATCAACCTGCCGTAATCACTCGCGCCTTCGGCAAGGGCCGGATTACGTATGTCGGCGCTGTTCTCGACGACAAGCTTATGGGGGCTGCGGCGGAATGTATGACGAAACAATCCGGCGTGACGCCCGTCTTCGGACCAGTACCCGAAGGCGTCGAGGCTAGCCGTCGCGTTGGTCCGAGCAAACAGGTTTTCGTTCTCGTCAACTACGCAGCGGAAAACCGGCGAGTGGCGCTGCCGCATTCCATGAAACTCCTGCTCGATGGCAAACAGGGAGACGCGATTGACCTGCCTCCGTACGGCGTCGCCGTCGCTCTCGATCAACGCTAGCCTTCGTCAACGGGAAAAGACATTGAGGAAGGATCGATGAAGGCCCGCCGATTGCTCTTTGCTTTCATTTTGCTGGCTGCCAGCCTCGCGCGGACGCAGCAGTTCCAGTATTCGTTTCAGAACCCCAACTTGCCGATCGAAACCCGCATCAACAACATTCTCTCGCTGATGACGATCGAGGAGAAGATCAGCGCGCTAAGCACGTCTCCGGATGTGCCGCGCCTGGCGATTCTCGGATCTGGACATATCGAGGGTTTGCACGGCGCTGCTTACGGCGGCCCCGGTGGTTGGGAGGGACGCGGGTTGAAGCCCTTGCCGACCACGCAATTTCCGCAGTCGGCAGGCCTCGGCGAAACATGGGATCCGGATCTCCTGCAACAGGCTGCCGCCATTGAAGCCTACGAAGCGCGCTACATTTTCCAAAGTGAAAACCTGCGCGCCGGTAGTTGGGACGGAATCGGAGAGGGACATCGTCGCGAAGGTATCGTCATCCGCGCGCCTAACACCGACTTAGCGCGCGATCCTCGTTGGGGGCGCAGCGAAGAATCATTCGGCGAAGACCCTTTTCTCACAGGGACCATGGCAGTGGCATTCATTCGCGGGCTGCAGGGAAATGACTCCCACTATTGGCGAACCGCTTCTCTGATGAAGCACTTCCTCGCCAACAGCAACGAGAACGGTCGCGACGGATCCTCTTCCAATTTCGACGAGCGGCTCCTACGCGAATACTATTCCGTGCCCTTTCGCATGGGCGTGATCGAGGGCGGCTCTCGTGCCTACATGACCGCCTACAACGCTTACAACGGTATCCCCATGACGGCGCAGCCCATCCTGCGTGACATGACCATGCATGAGTGGGGATTTGACGGCATCATCTGCACAGACGCGGGCGCGCTCACCAACATGGTCACGCAACACAAGTATTTTCCCGACATCGACCAAGCCACCGCAGGCGCAATCCATGCAGGTATCAACCAATTCCTCGACAACTACCGCGCGGGAGCCAATGGAGCTTTCCAGAAGAAGCTCGTAAATCTCTCAGAGATCGATGAGAACCTACGTGGCGTGTACCGCGTGATGATCCGACTGGGATTGCTTGATCCGCCGGAACTTGTTCCCGACTCGAAGATCAAAGGCACGACACCTGCATGGGACAACGAGAAGCACAAAATCCTGGTCCGCAAGATTACGCAGGAATCCATCGTTCTACTGAAAAATGAAGCCCCGAAGAGCATGGAGAAGAATCCCCTGCCGCTTTTGCCCCTCGATCCGGCCAAATTGAAATCGGTGGCAGTGATTGGCCCGTACGCCGATCAGGTCGCACTCGACTGGTACAGCGGTACGCCCCCCTACGTTGTGAGCCCACTAGACGGAATCAAGAACCGACTCCCCGGTGTGAAAGTGGAATTCTCGCACGACAATTCGTCAGGACAAGCAGTGAAGATCGCTCGCGCCGCCGATGTTGCAATCGTGATTGTTGGCAACCACCCAACCTGTAACGCAGGCTGGGCAAAGTGCCCGTTGCCGAGTGACGGCAAAGAAGCCATCGACCG
>Ga0302321_100005469_pt1 | contig 11126 bp, 12 predicted proteins | sample Fen_T0_1_FD_202505 | JGI IMG/M metagenome (GOLD analysis project Ga0302321, IMG submission 202505) | Peat permafrost microbial communities from Stordalen Mire near Abisko, Sweden - Fen_T0_1 | ecosystem: Environmental > Terrestrial > Soil > Wetlands > Permafrost | place: Sweden: Abisko...
GAGCCACGACGACGGCACCCGTGAGCGTCGCGAGGTCCACGATCGTGTCCGGCTTGATCTTGGCGGTCGTGTAGCAGAGCGCGTCGGCCAGCACGAGCCGGCCCTCGGCGTCGGTGTTGAGCACCTCGACCGTCGTGCCGTTCATCGCGGTGTGGATGTCGCCGGGCTTGGTCGCGGCTCCGCCGGGCATGTTCTCGGTGCAGGCGCAGACACCGTGCACTTCCCAGGGCACGTCGAGCTTGCGCAGCGCGTGGAAGACACCGAGCACGGCGGCGGCGCCCGACATGTCGTAGCGCATCTCGTCCATCTTGGCCGAGGGCTTGATGCTGATGCCGCCCGAGTCGAAGGTCAGGCCCTTGCCGATGAGTGCCACGACGCCCTTGGACTTGCCCTTGGGCTTGTACGAGAGGTGCACGAGGCGCGGGGGCTGGCGCGAGCCCTCGGCGACGCCGAGCAGCAGGCCCATGCCCATCTTCTTCATGTCGTCCTCGTCGAGGATCTGCACGGCGATGCGGCCGGCCTTGGCGAGCGTGCGTCCCGCGGCGGCGAGATCGCGCGGTGTGAGCAGGTTCGCGGGCCGGTTCTGCAGGTCGCGCGTGAAGGCGTTGGCCTCGGCCAGCACCAGGCCCTTCTCGAAGCCGCTCACGGCGCTCTTGGCGGCCGCGAGCACGACCACGCTCTCGAGCTTGGCTTCCTTGGGCTTGCTCTTGCCCTCCTCGAAGCGGTACGAGCCCATGCGCGCGCCCTCGGCCAGTGCCTGGCCGGCGCGTTCGGCGCCGAGCGCGTCGCAGAACCACTGCGGTGCCTGGATCGCGACGCTGCTCGCACCCAGCGCTTCCGCCCGCTGCGCCGCGACGGCCGCGAAACGGCGCGCCTTCTCGACGTCGAGCGCGGTCTTCTTGCCCAGACCGTAGAGCAGCACGCGCCGCGCCGGTCCGCCGGTCGCGTCGGCGATGCGCGTCTCCTTCCACTCGCCCTTCAAATCGGCGAGGCCGACCTTGGAGAGCGTGACGCCCTGCGGCAGGCGCGGCTTCTCGCCTTCGCAGAAGGGAATGGCCAGGAGGTGCGTGTTCGGGACGCGGGAGGTGAATGCTTGGAACGTGAGCTTCATGGATGGTTGGGTTGGAGGCCTCGAGGCCTCACATGTTCGCGTACTTGGGACCGCCGCCGCCCTCGGGGACCACCCACTCGATGTTCTCGTAGGGATCGGCGATGTCGCAGGTCTTGCAGTGCACGCAGTTGCTGAAGTTGATCGTCGGGGCCTTGGGCTTGCCCTCGGCCGGCCACTCGTACACCGCCGCGGGGCAGAAGTGCTGGCAAGGATTGCCGAACTCGTTCGTGCAGCGCTCGACGCAGATCGTGGTGTCCTTGACCAGCAGGTGCGCCGGCTGGTCCTCCTCGTGCGTCGTGCCCGAGTGGTACACGTCGGTGAGCTTGTCCATGCAGCCCGAGTCGTCGTAGCTCGGCTTGCTGCTCTTCGAGAAGTGCAGCGGCTGCATCGTCTCGTGGTCGGCGTGGTTCGTGCGGTGCGCCTTGAGCCCGTGGCCGCCGGTGAGCTGCTGCACTCCGGCGTCGATCATCCCGGGCAGCAAGCCGCCCTCGAAGGCCTGGCGGAAGTTGCGCACGCCGTAGAGCTCGTCCTTGGCCCACGAAGCGGAGAAGAGGTCCTGGTAGCGCGACAAGCGCGCGGCGCTCGTGTCGTCGAAGGCCAGCGCCTCGGCCAGCGCTTCGGCGGCGAGCATGCCCGACTTGATCGCGAGGTGCACGCCCTTCAGCGTCGAGGCGTTGAGGAAGCCGGCGCTGTCGCCGACGAGCGCGTACGAATCGCCGTACAGGCGCGGCATCGACCAGTAGCCGCCCTCGGGCACGGTCTTCGCGCCGTAGGCGAGCACCTTGCCGCCGGCGAGCAGCGCCTGCATCGCGGGATGCTGCTTCCAGCGCACGAAGAGCGCGTGCGGATCGAGCTTCGCATCCGGATGGTCGAGCCCGACGACGAAGCCGAGCGCGAGCTTGTTCTCGGGCAGACCGTAGATGAACGAGCCGCCGTAGCCGACCGCGCCGAGCGGATAGCCGCCGGTGTGCAGCACGCCGCCGAGCCACTCCTTGCCGCGCGCGGCCGGGATCTCCCAGATCTCCTTCACGCCCGTGCCGTACATCTGCGGGTTCTTGCCGGCGTCGAGCGCGTGGCGCTTGACGAGGTGCTTTACGAGGCTGCCGCGCGTGCCCTCGCCGAAGACCGTGGCCTTGGCGCGCACGTTCATGCCGGGCTGGAAGTTGTCCTTCTTCTCGCCGTGCTTGCCGATGCCGCTGTCGCGCGTGACGACCCCCGCGACGCGCTCGCGCTCGCCGTCGGTCTCGAACAGGATCTCGGCCGCGGCGAAGCCCGGATAGACCTGCACGCCGGCGGCCTCGGCCTGGTCCTTCATCCAGCGCACGACCTTGTTCATCGAGACGATCACGTTGCCGTGGTTCTGGAACTGCGGCGGCACGAGCGCGCCGGTGAGGCGCTTGCTCTTCGTCGGCGAGTAGAGGATCTCGACCGCGTCCCACTTCACGTCCGACTCGATCGGGCAGTCGCGCTCGCGCCAGTCGGGGAAGAGCTCCTCCATCCCGCGCGGGTTCATCACCGCACCCGAGAGCGTGTGGTCGCCGACGTCGCCGGCCTTCTCGAGCACCAGGATCGATTTGTCGCTGATCCCGCGCGCGGCGAGCAGGCGCTGCAAGTGGATCGCGCAGGCGAGGTTCGCGGCACCCGCGCCGACGAGCAGCACGTCGACCTCGAGCGTCTCGCGTTCGATGCCGGGAAGGTTGAGGGAGTACTGGCGCGGCGTGCTCATGGCGTCGGGGTGGTGTCTCCGAAGCCCGAGAGGATAGCGTCAGCCGCGCTCGAGCGTGATCTCCAGGCTCTCGCCCGCTCGCAGCGCGGTCCAGCGCGCGTTCCATTCGAGGATCCGGGTGCGCACGAGTTCGAGTTCGGCGCCGGAGATCGGCGGCAGCAGGCCGGGGTGGATCTGCGCCAGGTAAGCGCGCAGCTCGTCCTCCCCGGGTCCGATCACGCCGCCGAGTTGCGCCTGGAAGGCGTTCGTGAGCGCCTCGGCCCAGAGTGTCTCGGCCAGCGCGTCGCGCACGCCGATGGATTCCGGTTCCTGCCCGGCCGCCACGAGGCGCACGAAGCCGCGCCAGGGGAAGACCGACTCGACCGCGGCGTGCACGAGTTCGTGCGGCATCAGCCCCTGGCGCCAGCACTCGAGCACACGCTTCTCGCTCCCGCACTCGAGCACGAGCACGTCGCGCTTGTGCTCGCTCGCGCGGCGTGTGGCGCGCAAGCGGATCACGAGCGGTCCCCGATCCAGTGCGCGCCGTCGGCGTAGATCTCCTTCTTCCACACCGGCAGCGTGCGTTTCAACTCGTCGATCAGGAACCGGCACGCGGCGAAGGCCGGCGCGCGGTGCGGGCTTGCGACCGCGATCACGACGCTCGGTTCCCCCACCGCGACGATCCCGATGCGGTGCGCGACGAGCATGCGCAGGCGTGCATCGGGCTGCTCGGCGCGGCAGCGCTCGAAGATGCGCTCCATTTCCGGCCCGGTCATCTTCTCGAAGGCCTCGTATTCCAGGCGCACGACGCGCTTGCCGCGGTTTTCCTCGCGCGTCGTGCCGGTGAAGCACACGCAAGCGCCGCAGGAAGGATGGCCGACGCGCGCCTCGAGCGCCGCGGGGTCGAGCGGCTCGCGCACGAGTTCGAAGACGCCTTGCTCGTAGTCGAGGGCCACGATCAGCCTCCCGAGACGGGCGGCAGCAGCGCCACCTCGTCACCCGCCCCGATGCGCTCGTCCGCGGCCGCGTAGCGCGTGCCGACCACCACCGAGACATGCAGCAGCGAACCGAGTTCGGGATGCGCGGCCGAAAGCGCCTGCTTGAGCTCGCTCACGGAGAGACCCTCGGGCAGGCCAGACAGTCGCAACTCCGAACGCCCCGCGCGCTCGCGCAGCGCGGCGAAGAGCTGGAGTTCGAGATCCACTCGAGCCTCCGCGGCTCAGAAGGGAGTGTCGTCCTGCGTCGGGAAGCCGGCGTCGGCCGCTTCCTGCTGGCCGCCGCCACCACCGCCGGCCGGCGCGCCGCGCTCGCCCATCGGGGCGCCCTCGCCGCGTCCACCGCTCGCGCCGACGAACTCCCAGGTGTCCGCGACGACGTAGAGCTTCGAGCGCTTGCCGCCGCCGTTCTTGTCTTCCCAGGTGTCGAGGCGCAGCGTGCCCTCGATGAAGGCCGGCTTGCCCTTGGTGTGGTAGCGCGCGAAAGGCTCCGCGCGCGCGCCGAAAATCGTGATGTCCACGAAGGTGGGCTCTTCCTTCCACTCCCCGCTCTGCGCGTCCTTGAAGCGGCGGTTGACCGCCAGCCCGAACTTGCAGATCGGCATGTTGCTCGGGGTGTAGGTCAATTGGGGATCCCGCGTGAGGTTCCCCATCAGGATCACTTTGTTGTAGCTCGACATGGTTGCTCCGCGGCGCAGTCTATCCCCTTCGGGCAGCGAGGGGAACCGCGCGCACGAGTTGCCCTGGAGAGTGCAGACAAGCGCCGGGCGCCGAGCGTAGGATGCAGCCCCGCCCCCCAGGACGAGACTCCTCTCGATGCCCACCCACGAGCGCCCCGCGAAGAAGCCCCTCTCCGGTCCCGACCGTCGCCGCTGGCTGCGCGCCGCCTGCGACATGCCCGTCTCGCTCAACCTGGGCGGGACGCGCTGCGAGGCGCGCCTGCGCGACCTCTCGCGCGCGGGGGTGTGCTTCTTCCTCGACCGCTCGATCCCAATGATGACCGTGCTCGACCTCTCGCTCGACCTGCGCCTCTCCGCGGGCGTGCGCCGGATCCGCGGCGCGGGAGCGGTGGTGCGCTGCGAGAAGATCTCGAAGGCGCTCGAGCACTACGAGATCGCCGTCTTCGTGCACGAGATGGCCGAGATCGACCGCAAGGCGGTCGAGGAGTTCATCGCCGGCCTCGGCCCGGATGCGATCGAGCGCGCGAGCGGAAAGACGGGCGCGTAGCTAGACTGGGGCCGCCGCATTCCTTGCGGGGAGGCTCCTTTGAAGTCCCAGCACGCGTCGCTCTCCTTCCTGGTCCTGGTCCTGTCGGCTGCTCCGGCCCCCGCGAGCCCGCAGGCGCTGCAGGTGCAGAAGCTCGCCGGCAGCAGCGTTCTCGCCGGGCAACGCTTCGGCTGCAGCGTGGCGCTTTCCGACGCGGATCTGCTGGTCGGATCGGCCTGGATCTCGGGGCTCACGAAGCACGCCTACGTCTTCGTGCGCGCCGGGGGCACCTGGAACGAGCAGGCGATCCTCGACGTCGCGGACTACGGGGGCGACATGCGCGTCGCGATCCGCGGCGACTTGGCGCTGATCGGCGCGCCGGCCTATGACGGCTTTGCCTGGCGCTTCGGGCGCAGCGGGACGACCTGGAGCGGACCCACCCCGATCAACATGTACATCGGCCAAGACGAGTGGGGCTTCTGCGTGGCGATCGGCGACGAAGAGCGCATCCTGATCGGCGCGCCGCACGCGGACTCGTGCTTCCCGAACGAAGCCGGGATCCTGGTCGGCTACTGCCATTCGGGGACGAGTTGGGTCCCGAGCTTCACGCTCGGCGATCCCAATGCCTGCAGCATCAACTACCACGAAGGCTTCGGCTGCTCGGTCGCCACCTTCGGCACGACGGTCGCGGTCGGCGCGAACGGCGTCGATCCGGCCTGGGGCTACCAGACCGGCCCCGGCCAGGCGTTCCTGTTCCACGCCACTTGCTCTGGCCATGGCGTACTCGCCACGCTCACCGGGCCCACGCCGCGCTTCGGTGAATCGGTCGCGCTCGACGGGGATGGGTTGGTCGTCGGGAGCTACGGCGCCGCCTACGCCTTCACGCGCGTGGGAGCGAGTTGGATTGCTCAGGGCACGCTCGACGCCCAGGATCCGCTCGCTGGCGGCGAGTACGGTTCCGTGGTCGCGCTGCGCGGCGACATCGCGCTCGTCGGCGACCCGACGAACTCCAACGCCGGCGCGAGCGCGGGTGCGGTCTACGTCTTCCGCCGCAGCGGAGCGAGTTGGGCCCGCATCGGCGTGCTGATCGGCAACGACACGCTCGCAGGCGATCGCTTCGGCGCCGCGCTCGCGCTCTCGGAGTCGCGCATCGCGGTCGGCGCGCCACTGGCCGATGCGCAGGGCACCGATTCCGGCGCCGTCTACGTCTTCGAGCTGCCGCAGGCGCCCCCGCACACCTACTGCAGCGGCAAGCAGAACTCGCAGGGCTGCGTGCCGCAGATCGGCTTCGATGGGATCCCGAGCGCGAGCGCGCCGTCGGTCTTCGACGTCTCGGCCATCGAGGAGCTCAACCAGAAGACCGGCCTGCTGCTCTACAGCACCGCGGGCATCGCGGCCAACCCGTTCCAGGGCGGCACACTGTGCATCGCGGCGCCGCTGCACCGCACCGGTGGACAGTCGAGCTTCGGCAGCGCGCCGCCCGTGAACGACTGCTCGGGCAGCTACCACTACGACTTCAACGCGCGCATCCAGTCGGGTTTCGATCCCGGCCTCGTGCCCGGCGTGCGCGTCTGCGCCCAGTACTGGTCGCGCGATCCGCAGGATGCCTACGGCACCGCGCTCTCGAACGCGCTGCTCTTCACGGTCGGGCCGTGAAGCTCAGGTCGTCGCCAGCGTGATCAGGAACAGCGCGCCGCGATAGAGCGCCAGGATCCACGGCGCCGCGAGCACGAGCACACCCGCTCGCATGAAGTGCATCCACAGGGCGCCGGCGGTTGCCCGGCGCAGCGCCAGCACGCCGTAGAGCCCGATCGAAGCGAGCTCCGCGATCGAGATCGCGCCGTCGAAGCGCGACCAACTCGCCGCCGGATCCGCACGCTGCGCGATCCTCCAGGCGATCGAGGCGAGCACGAAGATCCCCGCGAAGGCGAGCATCTGGAAGGCCAGGAAGTGCAGCGCGAAGACGGCCTGACGCACGAAGTTGCGCGGACGCCCGCAGACGACGAGCAGCGACAGCGCGAGCAGCGGCACCATCAGGATCACCCAGGTCTTGGCGTGCGTGGCCCCCGCCGCGTCGAAGCGCGCGGAGTAGTCCGCCAGCGCGACTCCCGTGCGCGCGAGCTTCTGCTCGACGAGCCGCACGGCGAGCGCCCCGGCAGGTTCTCCGCCGATCACGTCCTGCAGCCGGCGCGAGAAGATGCTCATGCCGGTCAGGGACTGCATCGCGAAGAAGAACAGGTTGACGACGAGGAACAGCTGCAGCGGCCCGACGAAGGGCTTGCGCTTGCCCGCGACGAAGGCGCGCGTGAGCTCGCCCGGCTGTGCGACCAGCGTGCGCAGGCTGCGCAGCAGGCGACCGTCGAAGTGCGCGAAGTTCTCCAGCAGTTCGCCCGCGAGATGCCGCAGGTCGAGCTGCCCGCCCGTCGGGCGCTCCTCGCCGCAGGCGCCGCAGAAGGCCGAGGACGCCCGCGCGCCGCAACTCGGGCAGCTCCACTCTCCCGGCGCCGAGGGCTGCGCGTGCATGCCCTAGCGCGCTCGCGCGACGAGCACGCGCTCGTGGCCGGCGAGGTCGCGCACGAGCGCGGCATTCCAGCCGGGCTTGCGCGCGAGCTCCAGCACGCGCGCCCCTTGCTGGTGGCCGAGTTCGACGACGAGCGCGCCGCCGGGAGCGAGCCATTCGCGCCCGCGCTCGAGCAGCGCGCGCGCCCAGAAGTCCGGATCGCTCTCGGGCGCATACAGCGCGAGTTCGGGCTCGTGCTCGGCGACCTCGGGTGCGAGCGTGCTCTTCTCCGAGCGCATCACGTAGGGCGGATTCGAGACGAGGAGGTCGAAGGGCGCGCGCGCGGGCAGCGTCGCGAGCGCGTCGCCCTCGACGAATTCGAGCTTGGCGCCGAGCAGCTCGGCATTGCGCTGCGCGCACAGGATCGCGGCCGGCGAGAGATCGAAGGCCGTGACCTTCGCCGCCGGCAGCTCGAGCGCGAGCGTGATCGCGATGCAGCCCGAGCCCGTGCCGACGTCCGCGATCGCGAGCTCGCTCTTCCCGAGCTCGGCCGCGACGCGGCGCGCCTCGTCGACGACGAGCTCCGTCTCCGGGCGCGGGATCAGCACGCCCGGCCCGACCTTGAAGCGCCGGCAATAGAACTCGCGCTCGCCCGTGATGTAGGCGAGCGGCTCGCGCTTGCCGCGCCGCACGAGCAGGTCGCGCGCGCGGTCGATCTCGGCGCCGTCGACCGGCCGGTCGAGCTGCATGAAGAGCTTCAGGCGGTCGAGCCCGAGCGCGTGCGCGACGAGCAGCTCGCCCTCGAGGCGTGACTCCTCGACGCCCTTGCGCTCGAGGAATGCGCGCGCCATCGCGAGCATCTCCTGCGCTGTGCGCGGGCGGGTCGGGGTCTGGGGGGCGGCGCTCACGGCTCCTGTTTTTCCATGTTCGGGGCGCAACCTCCAGCCCCGAGGAGCGTCTTCTGGGTGGAGGAAGAGAAATGAGCTGCTGGATGGAATTCCATACGGACGATACACTTCTCCGTATGAAGACGACCTTGACGATTCCCGACCGCGTCTTCGCCGACATCAAGCGCGAGGCCGCGCGCCAACACAGCACGATCTCCTCCGTCGTGGAGGCCGCCCTGCGGATGTACCTGCAGCGCGGCAAGGAGCAGCCCCCTCCGCTCGAACTTCCGATCCTCGACGGTGGGCGCTTGCTCGTCGACATCTGCGACCGCGAGAAGCTCGACGAGTTGTTCGACGAAGAGAGGCGCAAGCGTTGATCCTGGTCGATGCGAACTTCCTGTTCTACGCGATCCACCCCGAGGGGCCGGAGCACCGGGCCTGTCGCAAGCTGCTCGAACAATGGTCGGGCGGCGAGACACCCTGGTACACGACCTGGAGCATCGTGTACGAGTTCCTCCGGATCACTACCCATCCGCGCGTGCTCGAGAGACCCTGGCCCCTCGAGAAGGCCATCGGATTCGTGCGAACGCTCACCACGAGCGGAGGCCTGCGCGTGCTCGAACACACGGAGGAGCATCTCGAGGTGCTGACGGACTGCGAACGGTCACACCCCGGCTTGCGAGGGAGCATTCTTCACGATCTGCACATCGCCGTCATGATGCGCGAGCACGGCATCCGCCGCATCGTCACGCGCGACCGGCACTTCCACGCCTTCGATTTCGTCGAGGTCGTGGATCCGCTGAAGCTCGCCAGGTCGAAGGGTTGACCCGCCCCACCTCGGACTACTTCGTGCGCTTGCGCTTCCCGCGCTTCTCCGCCGCGAGCAGCGCACGCGCCTGCGCGAGTTCGGCCTTGCGCTCGCCCTCGACCTTGGGGAACTCGAGCTCCAGGCTCTCGAGCGTGGCGATCAGGCCGGCCAGCACGACCAGACGCATGAACCACTTCGAATCCGCCGGCACGACGTACCAGGGTGCCTGCGGCGTGGCGGTGCGCGCGATCGCGTCCTCGTAGGACTGCTGGTAGGCATCCCAGTGCTCGCGCTCGGCGACGTCGGAGAGCCTGAACTTCCAGTTCTTCTGCGGCTCGTCGAGGCGCTCCTCGAAGCGCTTCCTCTGTTCGGCCTTGCTCACGTTGAGGAAGAACTTCGCGATCGCGATGCCGTTGTGCGCGAGGTAGCTCTCCCAGGCGGCGATATCCTGCGCGCGCTGCTTCCAGAGCGCGTCGCCCGCGGGTTTCCTCGGCAGGCGCTGGTGTTCGAGCAGCTGCGGGTGCACGCGCACGACGAGCAGCTCCTCGTAGTGCGAACGGTTGAAGATCCCGATCCGGCCGCGCTCGGGCAACGCGCGCGCGATGCGCCAGAGGAAGTCGTGGTCGAGTTCCTCCTCGGAGGGCGCCTTGAACGAGGTCACCTGGCAGCCCTGCGGATTGACGCCCGACATGACGTGCTCGATCGTGCCGTCCTTGCCGGCGGCGTCCATGGCTTGCAGGACCATCAGCACCGACCAGCGGTCCTGTGCGTAGAGCCGCTCCTGCAGTTCGCGCAGGCGCTCGCGGCCGGCCTCGAGCACCCGTTTCCCCTGGGCCTTGCCGCGCAGCTCGCGCACGTCGGCCGGGTCGTGATCGGAGAGCCGGAAGTGCCGCCCGTCCTCGACGCGGTAGTGCCGCGCAAGGCGCGCGAGGAGCTTCAGCGAATCGGTCACGCGCCGATCGTAGCGCGAAAGTCCGCGCTCAGGCGAGATTCTTGATGCGCTCCTCGCGATCCTGCGCCACGAGCGCCTCGAGCAGCGGGTCGAGCTTGCCCGAGAGCACCTGTTCGAGCGAGAAGTTCTGGTTCAGGCGGTGGTCGGTGACGCGGTTCTGCGACCAGTTGTAGGTGCGGATGCGGTCCGAGCGGTCGCCCGTCCCGACCTGACTCTTGCGCTCGGCCGAGCGCTCCGCGGCGATGCGCTCGCGCTCGCGCTCGTAGACGCGCGACTTCAGGATGCGCATCGCGCTGGCGCGGTTGCGCTGCTGGCTGCGGTCGTCCTGGCAGGCCGCCACGAGGCCCGTGGGGATGTGCGTGATGCGCACGGCCGACTCGGTCTTGTTGACGTGCTGTCCGCCGGCGCCGCCGGCGCGCATGGTCTCGATGCGCAGGTCGTCCGGGCGCAGCTCGATCTCGAGGTCCTCCGCCTCGGGCAGCACCGCCACGGTCGCGGCGCTGGTGTGGATCCGGCCCTGCGCCTCGGTCGCGGGCACGCGCTGCACGCGGTGGCCGCCCGATTCGAAGCGCAGGCGCGCCCAGGCTCCTTCGCCTTCGACCGCAAAGACGACCTCCTTGAAGCCGCCGACCTCGCTCGTCGCGACCTCGAATTCCTCGACCTTCCAGCTGCGCGCGGCGAAGTACTTCGAATACAGGTCGTAGAGATCGCGCGCGAAGAGCGTCGCCTCGTCCCCGCCGACGCCGGCGCGGATCTCGACGATCACCTTGCGGCGCAGGTCCTCCTTGTCGGTCACGAGCGCCGCCTTGAGTTCGGCGTCGAAGCCGAGTTCCTCGGGCTCGAGCAGCTCGAGTTCCTCGCGCGCGAGCGCCGCGAGTTCGGGATCGCGCCCCGGACCCTCGAGGATCGACTCGGCGTCCTTGCGGCGCGCCTCGAGCGCATCCAGGCGCAGCGCGAGTTGC
>Ga0302321_100005470_pt1 | contig 11125 bp, 10 predicted proteins | sample Fen_T0_1_FD_202505 | JGI IMG/M metagenome (GOLD analysis project Ga0302321, IMG submission 202505) | Peat permafrost microbial communities from Stordalen Mire near Abisko, Sweden - Fen_T0_1 | ecosystem: Environmental > Terrestrial > Soil > Wetlands > Permafrost | place: Sweden: Abisko...
ACCCAGCCCTGATCAGGAGCTGACCCAGCCCTGATCGCGGGCTCCTCGTCGAAGATCCAGCCGGTCCGCAGGCCCGGTTCGCGGCCCGGCTCGAGGTAGTACTCGTCGCGGAACATCGCGGTGAAGGCTTCCTGCGGCAGCGACAGCATCATCCCCACGTCGGTGGTCTGGCTGGCGTGCGCCTGCAGGGCGGCCCGCTTGCGCTCGAGATAGGGGAGCACGTCCACCCTCAGGTGGATCTCCGCTTCCGGGGTGCCGATCGGGTTCCCGTCGTCGGCGGGGGCGTCCGGGTCCCAGTCCGCGGTGTCCATCCCGGCAGCCCGGGCGCCGAGGAACATCGCGCGCATGGCGTCCCGGTTCATCGTCACCTCGAGCAGCCGCGGACGGCGGGCGGCGAACTCGACGGCGCGGCGCACGATCCGGTGCACCATCACGTGGTCGGGGTGGCCGTAGCCGCCGTGCCAGTCGTAGCCGGTGACGATGTCGGCGTTCTCGGCGTCCAGGACGTCGGCGACCGCCCGGGCCGCCGCGTCGAGGTCGGCGTTCATGAGCGCGTCCGGCGCCGCGTTCTGCGGCCAGCCGGTCATGCCCGAGTCGGCGTAGCCGAGCCAGGCGATCCGGGAGACCCCCAGCACCCGGGCCGACTCCGCGACCTCCTCGCCCCGGTGCTCGGCAACGGTCCTGCCGTCGGCCAGGTCCGTCGGTGGCGTGCCCTGGTCGCCGTCCGTGGCGACGACGAGGACGACGCGATGGCCCTCGTCCGCCGCGCGAGCCATGGAACCGGCGGTGCCGCTGGCCTCGTCGTCGGGGTGGGCGTGCACGAAAACGATGGTGGACATCGCGCCATCATCGCCGAACAGGTGGCCGTGCGCGCTTCACCGTTCGGTCGGTGGACCTCCGGCCGCGCGGACGGCCCACCCTACGTGGAGCGTAGGTCTGGCTCGATCACGTGCTGCAGCGCACGTCCCTCACCCCGGCTCGCCGAGGTCCTGGGTGAGCCACCCGGGCGTATCGAAGCGGACGGGCTGTGCCCCCACCATCGCCACCAGCTGGGTCTCGACGTTCTCGAGTTCGGCGAGGCCGATCTGCTGGGCCCACCGGTCGCGCAGCTCGTCGAAGATCGCCTCACCTTGTCGCAGCATGTCGAGGCCCAGCGCGGTCACGTGCAGGGGCTTGCGTCGCGCATCGAGCGGGTCCGTGTCGCGGGCCACGTAGCCGCGTTCCTGCAGGACGAGAATGGTCTTCGCCGCCGACTGCTTGGTGATCGACAGGCGCCGACCCAGTTCCGACGCGGTGTCGGCGCCCGCGGCGATGGCCCGGAGGGCGAAGTCATGGACGGGCCGGATGTCCGGGTGGCCGCGTCGGGCGAGTTCGGCGGTCGCGGCGTCCACGAGTGCGCGGAAGCCCCCGAGCAGCAGGAGCGCGAGATCGGCGCCGGAGCGAGACATGCGAGAAGGCTACGACCGCTGGACGAAAGACAACTTGACTGTCTATTATTGGACAGTCGGGCTGTCGAATGAGGGAGCGAACGATGAACGTCACACCGACCGGCCGCACGGCGCCGGGGATCACCCATCACCGGGCGGAGGTCAACGGCACGACCCTGCACTATGTCTCCGCGGGGAGCACCGGGTCCCCGGTCCTCCTGGTCCACGGCTTCCCGGAGACCTGGTGGACCTTCCACCAGCTCATCCCGCGGCTCGCGACGGACCATCGAGTCTTCGCCGTCGACCTGCGTGGCTTCGGCGACTCGGACAACGCGCCGGGCGACTACGGCAGCGCCACCTCGGCGCAGGACCTGCACCTGCTGATCGCGCACCTCGGCGTCGGCCCCGTGCACGTGACCGGCCAGGACATCAGTGGGGGCACCGTCTTCCGCCTGGCCGCGACAAATCCGCAGGACGTGCTCAGCCTCACCGCCGTCGAGACGGGCCTGGCCGGGTTCGGGGCGGAAGGACTGGCCGACGTCACCCGTGGCGGGGCCTGGTACATCGGCGTCCTCGTCACGCCCGGCGCCCCCGAACTGCTGCTCGCCGGCCGCGAGCGCGAATTCTTCGGGCAGCACATCTTCTCGGCCATGACCGCGGTCCGGGGAGCGGTCACCGCGACGGACATCGAGGAGTTCGCCCGCACCTACTCACGCCCTGGTGGCTGGCACGGAGCGATCGGCCTGTACCGGTCGATGTTGGGGGAGGGTGCCGAGATCAAGGCCTTGGCGCAGGCTCCGGGGCTGCGGGTCCCCGTCCTCGCGGTCGGTGCCGGTGGAGGCTCCTTCACGTCCGGCACCATGTCCCAGGTCACGTCGACGGACATCAGCGCGGTGCTGCTCGACGGCGTGGGCCACTACGTCGCGATGGAGGCTCCCGAAGCGCTGGCGAAGGCCCTTCTCGGCTTCATGGCCGGCGTCGCCGCCGCCCGGTAGTCGCACCGGCCCGGCGCGGGGCGTCGCCGGGGCGGCGGGTGGGGGGCGGTCAGGACGCGCGTGCCGCGATCACGGCGTACCTGCGGTCGGGACGTTCCGGGTTCTGCCGGCGCAGGCGCTGCACCTCGGTGAACCCCGCCTTCGCCAGACGTTCGGCGAAGACGTCCGCCGGCCAGCGGTAGGCCGTGACGACGGCGTGGTCGAAGGCGGCCACCTCGTCCTCGCTGTCGAAGAAGCCGAGGACCAGCACGCCGGAGAAGGCGAGGAGCCGACGGAAGCCGGCGAGCGTGCGATCCAGGTCCCCAGGCGGCAGGTGGATCGTCGAGTACCAGGCCAGGACGCCCGCCACGGAGTGCTCAGGGACGTCCAGGTCGGTCATCGAACCCAGTCGGAACTCCACGCCAGGATGGGTCGCCCGGGCGTGCGCGATGAACTCGGGGACCAGGTCGACGCCGGTCACCTCGACACCCAGGGAGTGCAGGTGGGCGGTCCAGTAACCGGGCCCGCAGCCGACGTCGAGCACGGCCCCGGGCAGGCCGGTCAGGTGCCGGCGGATGAGTGACCCCTCGTCCTCGTGCAGCCAGTCGCCGTCGTACAGGGCGATGTACTCCTCCGACAAGGACGAGTAGGCGTCCCGAACCGGCTGGAAGTCCACGGCGACAGGGTAGGGCCGATGCCCGATCTCTGCGTCCGCGATGGTGTCCTTGACACGTTTTCCGCCTGCGTGGGAGCCTCGTGCGCAGATCATCCGTCGTGTCCGGCCGCGCGCCGTCCGGGCGAGTGGCGTGACGACGAGGCTCTGTGTCGACGAAAGGCGAAAGGAGGAAAGTCATGATTCCTGATGAAGGGACCCGGTGGTTCGCCGAGCTGTCCGTACGGTCCGACCGTGCCCAAGGCGTCGCGACTTTCTCCGACCAGCCTTTCGTTGGCCTTTTTCGTGTGCCGATGGCGGCCGGGAACCCTGTCGGGGTTCGCCCGGACGTCGCAGCTGGTAGGGATGCGCAGCGGCGCCAAGGGCGCGCTCGACTGAGGTAGTGCCGACAGCTCCGTCGTGCCGATAGCTCCGGGAGCACCGTCGTCGTGAACATCTTGTCACCCGAGGTGGTGACGAATGCCGTCAGCACCGTGCTCGGTGCCCTGATCGGCTTCGTGACGAGCTGGTTCTTCTTCCTGCGGGGTACGGCCCGCTCCAGGGTCTCCGTCTGTCTCTCGGAGGTCGCGAACATCGACCCCTCGACCATCGGGGTGGCGGTGGACATGAAGATCGGTGCGACCCGGATCTCGAATCTGACGGTTCTCGAACTCAGCCTGCACAACAAGGGTCCCGGCGACGTCGACGTCCTCGACGCCGCCGACGGGACGAGGCACGAGCTGCGGCCGAGGATCGAGTTCCCGCCGGGCCTGCGCGTGATCGCCGATCCGTGGAACCCGCACCGCTCGACCCCGCGCGCGGACGTGCGCGCCGCCCGTCGCCTTAACGGCGACGTGCAGGAGGTGCACGTCCACGTGCACCGGCTCGCGGTCGGAGAGACGTCGCGGTTGCGGATCCTGTGCACGTGGGTGGGGGAGACCGTCGCCCCGGCCGGCATCGCGGGCTTCGCCCGGTTCGTGCCCGGCTTCCTGGCGAACACCGACCTGCGTCCGGCCGGGCTGTTGCGCGGAGCCGGCGCCGGACCGAGCTCCCGCGCGCCTCGCCTGCTCCTGCGGCGTCCCGCCCGCTGAGCGTCCCCTGGTCACGAGAAGCTACGGCTGCGCAGGGTCCTGCGGGACGTCCCGGACGGGGGGCAGTGCCCACCAGTTGTCCAGGCGTCGGGTGGCTCGTGCGGCCGGCCCGTCGTCGAGGACGCGGGCGGCGTGGAAGAGGAAGGCCGCGATGCCGACCGCTCCCTGCATCCACCCGACTCCTGGCGGGAGCCGGGGCTGGGGCGAGCGGTGCTCGGTGAACCGCCAGTAGGCATGGGAGGGGCCCTCCCACACAACGCGCCGGACCAGGGTGCCGGCCAGTTGGACGGCGAAGTCGAGGTCGTCGTCGTCGCCCGCGCGGTGCCAGGAGTCGAGGAACACGTCGCCCACCCCGGCGGTGCCGCAGCACCGCCCGTCGTTGTCCCAGAATCCGGGGTGGAGCCGAGCAGGCACACCGGAGCGGCGGACGCTGTGCAGACATCGCCGATGCCAGGACAGCGGCGTCCGCCCGGCGACGTCGGTCACCCCGGCGGTGGCCAGGGCGAGGAACAGCAGCGAGGTGCCGGTGCCGCCATGGCACCAGGTGTAGGTGATCTCGTCCTGGTCGTTGTGGTCGGGCGGCAGGTACCGGGGGACGACGAAACCGTCGGCGCCGGCGTCGCCCAGCGACACCAGGTGCTCGGCCCCGCTGCGGGCCGCCTTGACCAGCTCAGGTCGGTCCAGGTCGGCCCCTGCCAGCGCCAGGGCCGTGGCGATCCCCGCCACCCCGTGCGAGAGGTTGGGCATCTGGACCCCGCCGTCGTCGGTGCGGAACCGCCGGGGCACCATGAGCCAGTTGGTGCCGGTCGCCTCTTGCTCGGCCTCCGCCAGCAGGACGGTCGCCGCATGATCGGCGACGGCGCGGGCCTCGGGAACCCCTGTCCGGCGGGCCCACAGTGCTCCCAGCAGTACCCCCGCCGTGCCGAGGGTCAGGTCGCTGACCCGGGCCTGCGGGGTGTAGCGCGGCCCCGTGATCGTGGTCTGCGGCCAGCCGTCTGCCTCCGCCAGGTGCGCGAGCCGGGCCACCACCGCGTCGGTGCCGGGGGCGTCCAGCGCGCTCAACGTCCCGATCGAGCTGGCCAACCCGTCGAAGAAGGTGCAGTCGGTCTGGGCGGGGGTCACGAGGCGAAGCCGTTGGACGACGGCGTCCGCCAGTTCCTGTTCCTGCGTCGTCCACCCGCGGTGGAGGCGGATCTCGGCCAGCACGCACGCCAGCCCGCCCACCCCGCTGTGCAGGCCGTCCCGGTCCCACCCGGCCTCGTCGCTGTTCGGACCGTCCAGCGAGTCGTTCGTCGAGAAGGGGATCCACGGACCGTCCTGCCAGCGGACCTGGTCCAGCACCCATCGCCACGCCGCCTCGGCGACCCTGCGGAGGCTCTGCGCGGAAGGAGGGGGGCCGTCGGGCATCCGTCCATGATGCCCGTGGACCGTCGCGCTGCGCCCGACGTCAGCCGCGGGTCGCGACCAGGACGTCCCGGAGCACTTCGAGCTGCCCGTGGTGCTGGGCGAGTTCCTCGAGCACGTGCAGCAGGACGGCGTCCATGGTGAGCTCGCCCTCGGGACCCTGGAAGCGCGGATCCTGCGGCGTGGCCGGCGGTGCGCCCGGCCGGTACCCGGCGAGGTCGGCCCGGATCCGTGCCCGGCCGTCGGCCAGCATCCGGTCGAGGTCGGCGACGGTGCCGGTCGCGGTGAACTCCGCCTCGCGATCGCGCTCCACGGACCGCCCGGCGACCAGCGCGCCCAGCCAGTACTCGCAGACGCCGAGGCAGTGCGTCACGAGGGCGAAGGCGCTGTTCGCCCCCGGCAGGGCGGCGCGTTCGCAGACCCGCCCGTCCCCGAGTTCGTGCGCGATCCCGGCCATGCCGTCCAGCGCGCGGTCGATCACGGCGAGGTACTCGTCGACGTCCACGCCCGGCATCATGCCGCCGCAGGCTGCCCTCGGCGAATGACGGACGTCCTTGGGGGTCATCGACGTGAGCCGGTTCGACCGGTCGTGAGCTCCACCGCACCCTTGTTACGGTCGTGGCCGGCGCGCCACGAGCGGTGGCTCGCGGAGACCGTCCGATCCCCACTCGTCGCGCCCCGGCCGGGGCGCGCCCGTCCCCAGGAGCCGTCATGACCACTCCTCGCGTCCTGCCACCGTCCCCGCCGGCGCCGGGGGAGAAGCTGAAGGGACCCGCCTCGTACTTCGCGAGCATCGAGAAGACCTACGGCGAGCCCGTCCAGCACTGGCTCGACCTCGCGGTGGAACTCCTCGCGACGAAGCCCCACATGGAGGTCGTCGGCGCGTTGAAGGCGGAGCACGGCCTGGGGCACGGGCACGCCAACGCGGTGGTCGCCTACGTCCGCGCCCGGCTCGCCGACGGCGGGGCGAGCTGACCGACGGGCGCCGGTCACCCCGGGAACCGGGTACTTGGTCACCTCGGTGGACCCTGCTGTTGCCGGAGGCTTCAGGACGTGACCACCCCCGCCGGAGGCTCCACGCCAGCGCCCGCCCCGCCCTCTACGGCGCCCGGCCCCGTCCGGACGGCGGCGATGGCACCCCGCGAGGGGGCGGCCCACACCCGGATCATGTCCGTCGGTGCCTGCCGCCCCGACCCGGTCGTCACGAACGCGGACATCTGCGCGACCATCGACTCCACCGACGAGTGGATCCGCGAACGGTCCGGGATCGAGTCGCGCCGCATGGCCCCGTCCGACGTCAGCATGATCGACATGGCGGCCGACGCGGGACGGGACGCGCTGGCCCGCTCCGGTCTGGCCGCCGAGGAGATCGGCGCGGTCCTCCTGGCGACCAGCACGCACCTGCGCCCGACCCCGTCCGCGGCTGCCGTCGTCGCTCACCGGGTCGGTGTCGCCCCGGCCGCCGCGATGGACGTCGCGGCCGGCTGCGCCGGTTTCTGCCATGCAGTGGCGCTGGGCAGCGACCTGGTCAAGGGCGGCACGACCCGCCACGTGCTGGTCATCGGTGCGGAGAAGTTGTCCCTGTTCCTCGACCCGACCGACCGTTCGACCGCCTTCCTGTTCGCCGACGGGGCCGGCGCGGTGGTGATCGGCCCGTCCGACCGCCCGCAGATCGGTCCCACCGTGTGGGGTTCGGACGGGTCGCAGGCCGACGTCATCACCACCCGGTCGTCCTGGATGCAGTACCGCGAGGAGCCCGGCGCGTCGTGGCCGTTCGTGACGATGCAGGGGCAGTCGGTCTTCCGCTGGGCGGTCTTCGCGATGGCGAAGGCGGCCCAGGCGGCGCTGGACGCCTCCGGGGTGAGCGCCGCGGACCTGACCGCGTTCGTCCCCCATCAGGCGAACCTCCGCATCATCGAGGCCCTGGGCAAGAAGCTGCGGCTGCCCGATCACGTGGTGGTCGCCCGCGACGTCGTGACCGCGGGCAACACGTCCGCGGCCTCGGTGCCGTTGGCGATCGACGCCCTGCTGACCGCTCAGGCCGCGGGGGGCCCGCGGGTCTCGGGCGGGCTCGCGCTCCTGATCGGCTTCGGGGCCGGGCTTTCGTACGCCGCGCAGGTCGTGCAGCTGCCGTAGCGGTCCACGCAGGGATCCCGGCGGCGGGGCGTCCCGGGCAGCTGCACCTACCCTCGGGGCATGGCGACCTCTGGCACCGCCGGCGACCCCCACCCCGGTGAGCGGCATGCCGGCGGCATCTCCGGACATCTCAACGCGTTGCGCGCCGGGGTGCTGGGCGCCAACGACGGCATCGTCTCCGTGGCCGGCCTGGTCGCGGGCGTGGCCGGGGCCACGACCGATCGCGCCGCGATCGTCACGGCCGGCGTGGCGGGCCTGGTGGCCGGAGCGCTGTCGATGGGTGGCGGCGAGTACGTGTCCGTCAGCACCCAACGGGACACGGAGTTGGCCCTGCTGGCCAAGGAGAAGGAGGAACTCGCCGACCTCCCGGGCGAGGAGCTCGACGAGCTGACCGGCCTGTACCGGGCCAAGGGACTGTCCGACGCGCTGGCCCGTCAGGTGGCGGTCGAGCTCAGCGCGCGCGACCCGCTGGCGGCGCACGCGGACGCCGAGCTCGGCATCGACCCCGATGCCCTGACGAGGCCCTGGCAGGCCGCCTGGGTGTCGATGTCGGCCTTCTCGGCCGGCGCGCTGCTGCCGCTGGCCGTCGTCCTGCTGACGCCTTCCGCAGCGAGGGTGCCGGTGTGCTTCGTCGCCGTGGCGCTGGCGCTGGCGATCACCGGTTCCGTCAGCGCCCGCCTGGGCGGGGCGCCGCGACGGCCCGCGATCCTGCGCAACGTGGGCGTGGGCGCCTTGTCGATGGCCGTCACCTACGGCGTCGGCCTCGCCGTCGGCGGGATCTGGTAGCCGCCGGGCAGCCGTCGGTCCTGGTCAGCCGTCGGTGTCGGGGCGCGGGCGCGAGCCCATGACGGTCTCCTCGAGGGCCGCCAGGGTGGTGGTCCACTCGGTCAGCGGCTCGATGATCTTCTCCATCAGGCCGAGCTGCTCGTCGAACGCGCGCAGCTGCGCCTGCATCGCCTCGATGCTGCGTCGCTGCGCGGCGATGGTGCTCGTCACCGCCCTGAGCTGGGCGACCGACAGGGCGGCCGGTCTGGGCAGGGAGGGCAGGCCCGGCACGCCCGGCAAGGACCCGGAGATCCCCGCGATGCCGGTCAGGCCGGCCAGTCCCTCGGCCACCCCACGGAGCTGGGCGATCAGGTCGCGCACCGGGCGGGGGATCCCGCCGCTTGTCGCGTCGTCCTCGCGGTCCGTCATGGGGTCCTCCTCGGGAGCCTTCCCCCAGCATGCCCCCGTCGGCGGCCGTGCAGGGGTCCGCGCGGGATCGAGAATCTGCTCGCAGGAGCCGGCCCGGACGCCGTGCCCGGCCGTGCGGGTCCCGAGGCCGGCGGGGCCGTCACGAGGCGGACCACGCGGCGCGATGCGGTGCCGAGGTGGTCCACCGTCGCCAGGTGGCCATCGGGAGGGTCATCCACCGCCGGCACGACGGGCACTGCGCCCGGACTAGCCGGCCCACCGACGACACGTGGCGGAACGAGCTTCCGGCCACGTCCGCCAGGCAGTAGGTGCACGGAAGGGTCGCGACGACGAGGCCGGCGTCCCGAGGCCTGCCGGCGTCCGGGAGATCATCGGGTCCGATGCTGCGGGCGGTCGGCAGGGTCGTCGTCACCGGGTACCTCGCTCACCTCGGGGTGGAATCCGTACGCGGCGAGGGGAGCACTGGGTCCGGACCGGCCAGGCGCGACGGCAGCTTGGCACACCGAGCGGTCGCCGCCCGGGCGAGCTCATGACTGCCGGCTCACTCCGCCTGCGTGGCCCGGGTTCCTGCTCACCGAGCAGGTCGACGCCGGCTCCGGACGCCTCGGCGCTGACCCGGCGGACCCGTGGCGCCAGGTGTAGCTTGACGATGGCCATGAGGATCGTCCCGGTGGCCGTGGGCCCGACCGGCCCGTTCCACGGTGGACGCCGTGGGCGTTACTCCGGACCTCGGTAGCGCGTCTCGACGACGCACTACGTGAGGAATGCGGATCATGAGCCGACAACAGACCCGGACCTCCCGCAGGCACACCCCGGACGGCGCGTGGCGCGGCCCGGGGTCGCACCTGGCTCCCGTCCGTCCGGCGCGGGCATCGACGACCGCGGGGGAGGAGCAGTGACCTCCCTGCCGACCGCGACGGCACCCGAGGCCATCGTGGCCGGGGTCGGCGGGGCGGGGAACATCGTCAGCCTGACGCACTGCGCGACGAGGCTGCGCTTCGTCCTGGTGGACGCGTCGGTGGTCGCGGGGAAGGACCTGGACGCGATCCCCGAGGTGTTGGGGGTCGTTCCGCAGGGCGGTGACCGCTATCAGGTGGTCATCGGGGGCGCCGTCGAGTCCGTGTACACCGAGATCATGGCGTTGCCGTCGATGCAGGGCATCGGCTCCGGCGCGCTCAGCGATGCCGCGGTGAAGGCGGCGGCCCGGACGAAGGTCCGTGGCCGGTTCGCCTGGCTCGACTCCTTCTTCGAGTACCTGTCGGACAGTTTCCGCCCGCTGCTGGGGGTGCTGCTGGGCGCCTCGCTGATCATCGCGTTCGCCTCCATCCTGGACGCCTTCGGGGTGGTCGACTTCCGGGCCACGGACAAGTCCGCGACCTGGGTGTTCGTGGACGCGATGTGGCGAGGGGTGTTCTACTTCTTGCCGATCATGGTCGCCTACAACGCGGCGAAGAAGCTGAACGTGGACCCGTGGCTGGGTGCGACCGTGATGGGCGCGGTCATGACGCCTAACTTCGTGCAGCTCAGCGACGCAGCGAAGACCACCTCCACCCTCTGCGCCAAGAACGGCACCCTCGGCACGACCTCGTGCGTCGCCCATGTGTTCGGCCTGCCGATGCAGCTGAACGACTACAGCGGCCAGGTGTTCGTCCCGCTGATCATGGTCGCGGTTCTGGCGGTGCTCTACAAACGGTTGCAGCGGATCTTCCCCGCCAACATCCAGATGGTGTTCGTGCCCTTCGTCTCGATGATCGTCATGATCCCGTTGACGGCGTTTCTCCTCGGCCCGCTGGGGATCTGGCTCGGCACCGGCCTCGGCACCGGCCTGGCGTGGCTGAACACCCATTCCCCGATCCTGTTCGCCATCATCATCCCGTTGCTCTATCCGTTCCTGGTGCCGCTGGGACTGCACTGGCCGCTGAACGCGCTCATGCTGGTCAACATCCAGACCCTGGGGTACGACTTCATCCAGGGGCCCATGGGGTCGTGGAACTTCGCCTGTTTCGGTGCGACCGCCGGGGTGCTGTTCCTGTCGATCCGTGACCGGGACGTCCAGATGCGCCAGACCGCGACCGGGGCCCTGGCCGCCGGCCTGCTCGGTGGGATCTCCGAACCATCCCTGTACGGGATCCATCTGCGGTTCAAGCGGATCTACCCGCGGATGCTGGTCGGCTGCCTGGTCGGTGGCCTGATCACCGGCATCGGAGGGGGCGTGCGGACGTCGGCGTTCGCCTTCACCTCGCTGCT
>Ga0302321_100005471_pt1 | contig 11125 bp, 9 predicted proteins | sample Fen_T0_1_FD_202505 | JGI IMG/M metagenome (GOLD analysis project Ga0302321, IMG submission 202505) | Peat permafrost microbial communities from Stordalen Mire near Abisko, Sweden - Fen_T0_1 | ecosystem: Environmental > Terrestrial > Soil > Wetlands > Permafrost | place: Sweden: Abisko...
AGCAGGAGAACAGGCCGTGACGCCCGGTCAGCAGGTAGCCCTCGAGCCACCCCTGGCACTAGTGCTCGGAGAGCACCTCGAGCACCCGGCCGTCCGGGCCCAGGTGGTCGTCGGTCGGCAACCGGTCGTCGACCCAGAGCCGGTCGGTCGCCTCGAAGACGGCCTGCAGCCGGTTGCTGGCGGTCTCGTCCGGTCCGAACAGCCGGAACGTGGTCGGGTTGGCGACGATGACGTCGCGCAGCCAGGCCCCCAGCACCCGGGTCGCCTCGGCGCTGACGGTGCCCGGGCCGGGGATCGGCACCGCGTAGTCACGGAAGTCCGGCAGGGCGAGCGCATGGCGCAGCATGCCGCCGTTGGCGTGCGGGCTGGCACTCATGCGCCGCGCGGGCCGCGGCGAGAGGTCGGTGACGGCGGCGCGGACCATGCCGTTCTCGTCGAACAATTCCTGCGGCCGGTAGGAGCGCATCCACTCCTCCAGCTGGCGCAGATGCTCGGGATTGGTCCGGGTCTCGGTCAGTGGCACCTGGTGGGAACGCCACGTCCCCTCGACCTGGACGCCGTCCACCTCGCGCGGGCCGGTCCAGCCCTTGGGGGTGCGCAGCACGATCATCGGCCACGTCGGCCGGGCGGTGACGTGCCCGGCGCGCGCGGCGGTCTGGATCCGTTCGATGTCGTCCAGGCAGTCCTCGACGACCCTGGCCAACCGCTGATGCACCTGGACATGGTCGTCGTCGAGGTCGGCGGCCACGACGTAGGGGTCCCAGCCGTAGCCGCGCAGCAGCTCGAGCAGCTGGGTCTCGGGGATCCGGGCGAGCACCGTCGGGCTCGCGATCTTGTACCCGTTCAGGGCGAGGACCGGCAGCACGGCGCCGTCCCGGGCCGGATTGAGGAAGGACGTGCCGTGCCACCCGGTCGCGGCCGGGCCGGTCTCCGCCTCCCCGTCGCCCACCATGCAGACGGCGATCAGGTCGGGGTTGTCGAACACCGCCCCGAAGGCGTGCGACAGCGCGTAGCCGAGCTCGCCGCCCTCGTGGATCGAGCCGGGCGTCTCCGGCGCCACGTGGCTCGGGATCCCGCCGGGGAAGGAGAACTGCCGGAACAGGCGGCGCAGCCCCTCCTCGTCCCGCGAGACGTCCGGGTAGACCTCGCTGTAGGTGCCGTCCAGGTAGGCGTTCGCCACGGCCGCTGGCCCGCCATGGCCCGGCCCGACGACGTACAGGGCCTGCAGGTCGCGCTCCCGGATCACGCGGTTGAGGTGGGCCCAGGTCAGGTTGATGCCCGGGCAGGTGCCCCAGTGCCCCAGCAGCCGGGGCTTGACGTGCTCGGGACGCAACGGCTCGCGCAGCAGCGGGTTGTCCAGCAGGTAGATCTGCCCGACGGACAGGTAGTTCGCCACCCGCCACCAGCGTTCGAGGGACCGGATCTGCTGGTCTCCGAGCGGTGCGCCGACGCTCTCGGCGGGAGGCGTGCGCAGGGCGACGTCGAGCCGGTCCGTGCTGGTCATCGAGGGTTCCTCAGATCGTGGCTGGGTGGGCCGTGCGGTCCGCCACGGCGATCAGTCCGAGCAGGACCAGGTCGGACTCGGCGTCCTGCTGGTCGGCGGGGGCCGGGCGTCCGACTCCGAGCGCCCGGTGCCCGACGGCGAGCACCCGGTAGCCCTCCGCCGTGTACCGGGCGACGGCCCGGTCCAGCCCCGTCCGGGCCTCGAGGGTGAGGGGGACGCCCCGGCCCTGGTCGTCCAGGAACCGGGTGCAGTGGGGGAGGACCGTCGCGATCGCGCCCCTGGTGGTGACCGTGACGCCGTTGCGGCCGTCGTCGACGCTGGTCACGAGGTCCGGGGGCGCGCCGGTCAGGAAGACCGCCCGGCGGGTGGCCAGGTGGAGCGCCGGGTCCGCGGCCACGCCGAGGCTGGTCGCGAGCCTTCGGAGCGCCTGCTCGACCGCGTCCACGCGGCCGGCTGCCACCCGGTCGAGTGCTGCCCGGTCGAGCGCCGTCCGGCGGTCGAGGAGCGGGAAGCAGCTCGCCGCCGCCGAGGCGAGCAGGAGCGCGCGGGGATCGTCGATCGAGGCGCCGAGGGCCAGGTCGAACTCGGTGTCGAACAGCCACAGGTTCGTGGCCCGCAGCGTCGTGGACGTCCCCCCACGTCCGGAAAGGGCTTCGGAGGTGGTCGCATCAGTGATCATGGTGACCCCGCTCGACGGTCGGCACCCGCGATGGCGGGCAACGCCACCGGGGGCCCGAGTGACGAGAACCACCATACGCCGCGTAGCCGTGGGTGCGGAGGGGCTGTAGTCCGCGATGCGCCGATCGGCCCGTGGCGCGGGGGAATCGCCCGTGAGACACTTCGAGGAATCAAGTGCTCGGACGGGTCCGGACCTCGCGCTCATACCGACGCTCGCCGCATGACGTGCGAGAGCGGTGAACGAATGATCGAGTCCTCGTCCGTCGGCCAACCCCTCGACAGTTCCTTGTCGATGGCGTCGGCCGCGCCCACCGTCGACCGGCCGGTGCCGCTGCGCGACGCCCGTCGCGACGTCGTGCGCCTGGTACTGTCCCGCCTCGACGGGGCCGCGGACCTGGCGGGGGCGGCGTCCGTGGTCGACCTGTGCGTCCCGACGTTCGCCGACGTCTGGCAGGTGCACCTGCTCGACGCGACGATCCACGGTGACGCCCCCACCGACCTGGTGAGCGGGGCCGAGCTGCGGGTCCGGGGGACGGGCGACGACGCGGGCAGCGGCTTCCGGCCGGCCCGCAGACTGCCGGCCGGCTCCGTGCTCCGCGAGGCGATGGAGTCCCAGCACGTCGTCCACCGCGGGTGGCTCCGCCCGTCCGGCGCAGGGCCGGCGCCGGACGACCGGGCCGTGCCTCTGGACCTACCTCTGGACCTGCCCCTGGACCTGGAACCGGTACGCCCCGGCGGGCACCTGCTCGCGGTCCCGCTGATGTGCGGGGGGCACACGCTCGGGGTGCTGACGCTGCGGTGCGAGCCGGGCCGGATGCGACCGAGCGCCTCCGACGTCGCGACGATCGAGCAGGTGGCCACGGTGACGGCGCTGCGGCTCGACCACCTGCGGCTGTCCGCCGTGCAGGCCGTGGCCGCCGCCGCGCTGCGGCGGACCCTGCTGCCCGTGGTCCCGACCGGGCTGAACGGCGTCGACGTCGGCACCCGGTACCGCACCGCCCGGCGTGGTGACGGCGTCGGCGGCGACTGGCTGGACGCGATCCCGCTGCCCGGCGGGCGCACGGCCTTCACGGTCGGTGACGTGATGGGGCACGGGACGCCGGCCGCGGTGCTGATGAGCGTCCTGCGCTCGGCGATCGCGGCCCTCGCCCCGCTGCACCTCGACCCGGCCCAGCTCCTGCGGCAGCTCGACGCCCTCGCGATGCGGTTCCAGGCCGACCGCCCGCGCCAGGCGAACTGGCTGGCGACCTGCCTCTACGCCGTGTACGACCCGGTGACCCGCACCTGCGAGGTCGCCACCGCGGGCCACCCGCCACCCGTGCTGACCGGGGTCGACGGCCGGTCGTCGTTGCTCACGCTGCCCTCGGGGACGCCGATCGGGGTGGGCGCCGGCCGGTTCCGGACGGCGCGGCTGCTCGTCCCCGACGGCAGCCAGCTGATCCTCTACACCGACGGCCTGATCGAGGTGCGCGGCCAGGACCTCGAGCACGGGATGACGGCGCTGTGCCGCCGGGCGTCGGCGACGGTCCGCCGTCCGCTCGACCATGTCTGCCAGGACCTGCTCGACCAGGTCGCGGCGAGCGAGCATCCCGACGACGTCGCGATCCTGGTCGCCCGCTTCCGTGGGGTGCCGGCCGACCGGGTGGCCGCCTGGACGCTCACCGCCGACCCGGACCTGGCCGGTCATGCCGGCTGGCTCACCGCCCGCGTGCTGCAGCGGTGGGGACTGCACCGGGTCGCGGACACCGTCGTCGCGCTGGTCGACGAGCTCGTGGCGAACGTCGTGCGGCACGGCGCAGGTCCGGTCACCCTGCGCCTGGTGCACTCCGACGCGCTGCTGTGCGAGGTCAGCGACACCTCGGCCCACCTGCCGACCGAACAGGTCGACCGGGGCACGGGCCGGCCGGGGCGCGGGCTCGAGCTGCTGAGCCGCGGCACCCGCAGCTGGGGCGCCTACCGGACGGACGCCGGGAAGGTCGTCTGGTTCGAGTACCCGCTCGCCGCCTGACGGGCACGAGGGACGAACCGGCCCGGCGCCGGTCCGCCGTGGACCCGTACTGTGGTCCTGTCGCTCAGGTCCTCGGCGACGCCTGCCCGTCGGCACGACCGTCGGCACTCCCGTCGGCACAGGGTGGGCGCGCGACAGACGCGTCACCGAGGGGACGTGATGGCGATGGCCGAGGGGCCGCGGTGGTGATCGCGACGGCCGAGTCTGCGAGCCCGGCGGACACCGAGGTGGTCGGCTGCCACGGCGTCGTCACGATCCGGATCCCCGGCGGCGACGTGCCGGGCGAGGTGCTCGTCCGGGTCCGGGGGACCTATGAGCTCTTCGTCGCCTACACCGTCGAGGCCCTCAACGTCGGGAACCGGGTGGTCGTGGACCGCAGCCGCGGGGACCGGGCCGTCGACGTGACCTCGATCTTCACGGAGCGCTAGCCCGGCGCCGTGGCGCCGCGCGGTCCTCACCGGAGGCTGCCGTCCACGGCCCACAGCAAAGAAGGTCACCATGTTCGGATACCGAGTTCCCGCCCCCAACGAGGCGCTGCTCATCAGCGGTGGCAAGGTCGGCGGTGACAGCGGGCTGCCGTTCCGCATCGTCGTCGGCCACGGCGCGTTCGTGGCGCCGGTCATCCGCAAGGCGTCCTTCCTCACGCTGGCCATGCGCGAGGCCGAGGTCGACGAGCAGTGTGTCAGCCAGCAGGGGATCTCCCTGCAGGTCAGCGCCGTCATCGCGTTCAAGGTCGGGAGCGATCAGGCCAGCATCGCGGCGGCGGCGCAGCGGTTCCTGGCGAAGCAGGACCAGATGGATGAGCTCACGGGGCAGATCTTCGCCGGCCACCTGAGGTCGATCGTCGGGAGCATGACAGTCGAGGCGATCATCCGGGAGCGCCAGACGCTCGCCGAGAACATCCTCCTCGCGTCCAAGGTGGAGATGGGCCACCTCGGGCTGACCGTCGACTCCCTGCAGATCAAGAGCATCGGCGACCTGCGCAGCGGGTACATCGACGCGCTGTCCGCTCCGCAGCGGGCCGCCGTCAACCAGGCCGCGAAGATCGCCGAGGCGGAGGCCGACCGGGCGTCCGCCGAGGCGCAGCAGGAGAGTGCCCGGCGCCAGGCGGAGTACGCCCGGCAGACCGCCGTCGCACGCGCCCAGTACCAGTCCGAGATCGACCAGGCCCAGCAGCTCGCCGCCCAGGCCGGTCCGCTGTCCGCGGCCAAGGCCCAGCAGGCGGTGCTGGAGGAGCAGGCCAAGGTCGCGGCACGCAACGCGGAACTGCGCGAGGCGCAGCTGGTCGCCGAGGTCGTGAGGCCGGCGGAGGCCGACGCGGCGCGGGTCCGGATCGCGGCGCAGGCGGCGGCCGAGGCGACCAGGCTGTCCGCGGGAGCTGCCGCTGCCGAGGGCAGGATCGCGCTGGAGCTGGCGATCATCAGCCAGCTCCCGGAGCTGGTCCGGGGTGCCGCCGAGGGACTGCGAGGAGCCAACCTCACCGTGCTGAACGGGGCGGAAGGCCTCAACGAGGCGGTCGCGACGATCGCCGCGCAGGGTGCCACCGTGCTGCGCGCGGTGCTCGGGACGCTCGACGGCGTCTCGCCGGCGCCGGCGCCGTCCGTGCCCTCGGCGCCGTCCGCGGTGCGCAACGGCCGGGCCGTCCTGGCCGGGACGACGTAGGAGGGCCAGCTCCACTACCTGTCGGCCCGCTGACCGGTGCCGGGGCGAACCACCCCGGCGCCGGGATCAGGCGCCGAGGCGCTGGGTGAGGTCGGGGACGCTGGTCGGGTCGACGAGGACGGTGTGGGCGAGGTCGACCAGCTTGCGGTTGTGGTTGCGCGCGTACCGGCGCAGCAGCTCGAAGGCCTGGTCCACGTCGACGTCGTGGGTCCGGGCGAGGGCGCCCTTGGCCTGCTCGATGACCACGCGGCTGTTGAGGGCGCCCTGGAGCTGCTCGGTGAGGATCTCGGCGCGGTGGATGGTCTGCTCCTGGAGCAGGCCGATGGTGGCGACGTCAGCGAGGGCCTGGACGACGCGGACGTCGTCCGGGCCGAGGTTCCCGGTGTCCGTGCCGAAGAGGTTGAGGGCGCCGATGACGCGGTCGCGCAGCCGCAGCGGGATGGCGTGCACCGACCGGAAGCCGAGGCCGGTGGCGTGCGGCGCGAAGACGGGCCAGCGGCCCGCGGCCCGGCGCAGGTCGGCGTTGACGACGGGGATGCCGCTGGTGAACGAGTCCAGGCAGGGGCCCTCGCGGTGCTGCAGCTGGAACAGCTCCAGCAGCCGGGTGCGCTCGTCGGAGGCTGCCATGAACTGCAGCTGGCCGTTGGAGTCGGCCAGGAGCAGCCCGACCGCTGCGACGTCCACCAGTTCGGCGGCGCGGGCCGTGACCGTGCCGAGGAACTCGATCAGGTCGAAATCGGCGACGAGGGTGTCGGCGACCTCGACGAACACCTCTGCCAGCCGTTCGCGTGACACCGTCGGCATCTTGGCCTCCCTGGGATCTTCATCGTAGGCGATGGCGGCCGTCCGAGCGCCACCCGTTGGTCACGGACCGAGTTCCGGTTGCGGCGGTTCAGGGCGTGTCCGGCTCCAGCCGCAACCGCCCGGCGACGATGTCGCGGGCGATCTCGTGCAGGGTGCGGTTGCTCGCGTAGGCGTGGGCCTGCAGCCGGGCCATCGCGTCGGCCAGGGAGACCCCCAAGTCGACCATGGCCATGCCCTGGGCCTGGTAGACGGTGAACTGCGACCCCAGGGCCCGATCCAGGGTCGGGTCCAGGGTCGGGTCTCGCGCCGGGTCCGGCGTGGGCGCGAACGCCGTCAGCGCGGTGACCGGGAGAGTGCGCTCCTGTCCGTCCAGCAACGTCTCGACGGTGACCTGGGCGAACGTCAACGCCTGCACCACCGCCTCCGACGACAGTTCGCCGGCCGACCGACGCTGGATGCTGAGGACACCCAGGCGCGCGGCGCCGACCTGGAGGGGGAAGGCGAACGCCGCGCAGTAGCCGGCCTGCTGGGCGGCGGTCCGGTAGGCGGGCCACCGACTGCTGGACGCTGCACCCAGATCAGGCGCGAGCACCGGACGGCGCCACGCGAACGCATCCACGCTCGGTCCCTCGCCGAGCGTGAACTGGACCTCCTCGAGGGCGACGCACGCCGGGTCCGACGCGGCCGCCACACCGCGGACGCCGTTGGCCGTCATCACGCTGATCCCCGCCCCGTCGGCCGGGAGCGCACGGACCGCCGCCCGGCACAACTGCTCGAGCAGGCCCACGGTTCCCAGCGCGCCGACGTCGTCCGGGGCGGGCTCGGCCGCGACGAGGGCACGGACCTTTGCCAGGCGCGGCTCACTCCCGCTCATGCGCGGCACGTTCGCTCATGCTGACCCCGTCCCGTTGAGTCGCGTCCGTACGACGCGCCGTCGACGTCACCAGGGTCCCGAGCGACCGGGCTCACCGTACTCGTCCGGGATCGTATCGGCACGCGGGAGCCGCGAGATGATCGGAATCGGTCAGGAGATCGGTTCGCTGCTGCGCCCGGGATAGGCGCCGGAGACGCTGCTGCGCTCGTGCACGTGGTGGCCGTGCCAGTCCAGGACGAGCATGGTGGCGTCGTCGCCGAGGGTCTGCCCGGTGGCCTCGAGGACGTCGTCCGACAGGATGCGCACCATCTCGCGCGGATGCAGGGCCCGGGTGCGGTCGATCCCGGCCTGCAGGTCGTAGCCGGCCGCGCCGTGCTCGATCATGCCGTCGGTGACGATGACGAGCCGGTCACCGGGCTCCAGGGTGCAGCCGGTGCTGTGGTAGACGGTCCCGGCGAACAGCCCGAACGGCAGGTCGGGTGCCAGCTCGATCGGTGCCACGTCCCCGGCCCTCGCCAGGAAGGGCAGCAGGTGGCCGGCGTTGACCAGTTCCAGCCGTCCGGTGGCGAGCGCGATCCGGCCGACCAAGGCCGTCACGAAACCGTCGTCGGCCGCCCGGGCCCCGTGCTCGACGAGGACCGCGTTCGTGGCGGCCGCCTGCTCCAGGAGCGAGGCCCCCTGCCGCCGGGTCCCGCGCAGGCTCGCGGCGCAGATGCTGGCCGTCATCGCGCTGGCGATCCCGTGGCCCATCGCGTCCGCGACCGACAGGTGCAGGACGTCGCGCTCGACGCTGTAGTCGAAGACGTCACCGGCCACCTGGGCGGCCGGCTCCAGCCAGGCGGCCAACGTGAACGCCCCTGCTTCGCAGGTGTAGGCCCCCGGCAGCAGTCGTTGCTGGATCTCGGCGGCCAGCGTGAACGGACGGGTTCGCCGACCCCATTCGAACAGGTCCGTGTGCCGGCGGTTGGCGATGATCACGAACGCCAGCAGGTGGGCGGTCCGCGCGATCTCGGCGACGGTGGCCGCACCGGGTTCGAACGGCAGGACGAGCTCGAGCAGGCCGATGGCCTCGCCACGCTCGGTGACCGGCGCCAGCACCGCCCAGAGCGTCGACGCGGCGACCGGCCGGACCACCACGTCCTGGCCCCGCATCGCCTGCTCCATGGGGCCGCCGTCGAACGGCAGCACGGTGGCGGACTCCGCGTCCACCCGGCGCTCGTCGTCCGCCGCCGGGGGAGAGCTCCCCGACGCGGCACGCAGGGGGACGTGCGTGAGCCGCACGAGCGCCCGGCCCGAGAGGTCGGCGATCAGGAAGGACGCCGCGGCGGCGCCGAGGGCGACCCCCAGCGACCGGGTGACGGACTCCACCGCATCGACCGGGGAGGCGTTCTCGGCGGAGTCGAGACTGCCGCTCACGTCGGGGCGACGGCTCCCATCGGTCTGCACCGGGGTCACGGTACGCGACCGGTCTGCGTGGGCCGTGCCTCCTGCGTCGCTCGCCGGGACGCCGGTTTCAGCGGTACAGGCCGAGCAGCGGGCAGTGGAACGGGTCGCGGTCGCGCAGGCCCACGGTGTTGAGGTACCGGACGATCGCGGCATACGCCTGCGCCAGGTTCGTCTCGGTGTACGTGATCTGGTGCTCGGCGCAGTACGCCCGGACCAGGGACCTGGCCTGGGCGAGGCCGGGCCGCGGCATGCTCGGGAAGAGGTGGTGCTCGATCTGGAGGTTGAGGCCACCCATGAAGAAGTTCACGAGCGGTCCGCCGGAGACGTTGCGGGACATCAGGACCTGGCGCCGCAGGAAGTCGGGCCGGGCCCCCGCGGGGACGAGGGGCATCCCGAGATGGTTGGGCGCGAACGCACCCCCGAGCAGGATCCCGAACAGGCCGAGCTGGACGGCGACGAACGCGGCGGCCTTGCCCGGCGGCAGCAGCACGAACAGCAGGGCGAGGTACCCGCCGAGCCGGACGGCGAGGAACGCGCCCTCGACCGCCCGCAGGCGCACCGGTGCCCGCCCCAGCAGCGTCCGCGCGCTCTGCACGTGGAGGTTGAGCCCCTCCAAGGGCAGCAGCAGGAAGAACCACCAGCCCTGGCGGCGGGTGAAGGCGGCCGCCGCGCCGCGCCGGCCACGGGCGATGTCGGGGGTGAGCGCGAAGACGCCGGGGGCGATGTCCGGGTCCCGGTCGACCTGGTTGGGACCGGAGTGGTGCCGGTTGTGCTTGTGGATCCACCAGCCGTAGCTGAGCCCGGTCAGCGCGCCGGACACGACCCGCGCCGACCACTCGTTCCACCGCGCCGAGCGGAAGACCTGGCGATGCGCGGCGTCGTGGCCGAGGAACCCGAACTGCGCCGACACCACCGCCAGCAGCGCCGCGAGCAGCAGCTGGAACCACGAGTCGCGCAGCACCGCCACCCCGACCCAGATCCCGGCGAACACGGCGAGGTTCGCGCCGAAGCGCGTCCAGTAGTACCCGTAGCGGCGGCGTTGCAGGCCCTCGGCCTGCACCCGCCGGGCCAGCTCGGTGTACAGGCTCAGATGGGCGTCGCGGGGCCGCGCGGGCCGGGGGTCCGAGTGGGGCACGGGTTGCGCGTAACTGGTGATGATCTCTCCACGACGTCGTCCGGAGGCGGGTGGTTCTTCCCCGCCTCCGGGACCGGTCGGTCACCAGAGGTGGGGAAGCCGTGCCTGCCCCGGGGGCCCAAGGGTCGGGCACGAGCGACCCGTGGGCGGGCGCGGCGTCCGAGCATCTCAGGAACCTCTGGACAGCTGACTCGTCGATCACGACGCCGACGCGCGATGCCCCTCGGCAGGACGGGAGACCGGGTCGGGTCGGACAGGCCGCATGGTCCAGACGGTCCTGGAAGGTGTGGGGTCGCGGTGGACGACGCTCCGTACACCACGCTCGTGCACAAGTAGAATACGCATGAGATCAGGAAATGCACCCGTCGGAGCCGGCGCGCGTTCAGCAGGGTCGCCGCCGTGCTGAGCCTGCGGACCGTCCTGACCGCTGACCGGTTGCCTCAGGCCAGCAGCAGTCGGGCCCAGGCGTCGCTGAGCCAGGTGGTGAACTGCAGCGGCGTCCAGGAGCGTTCGCGGACCAGGAGCACCCAGTACTCGGCGGCGTTCATGCTCCAGATGATGTCGGCGACCTGGTCGTCGGTGAGGTCGCGGCGCAGTTCACCGGTGGAGCGCAGGTCGGCGGCGAACAGGCGCATGTTGGCGGCACGCCGTTCGGAGACCTCCCGCCAGAGCGCGGCGCAGTCGGCGTCCGTGACGGCCGCGTCCCGCAGTGCCAGGAACACCGGGGCCATGCGCTGCTGGATGGCGCCGAGGGCCTGCGTGTAGAGGGTGAGCTTCTCGCGCGCGCCGGTGGCCGCCCTGACCCGTAGGACGTAGTCGCGCTGCTCGGCGGGCACTGCCTGCCCGGTGCCGGAGATCGACGTCTCGACGAGCTCGCGCAGCAGGGCGGGCTTGCGTCCGACGGTGGCGTAGACGGTGTCCACCGAGACGCCGGCCCGGGTGGCGATCTCGGTGACGGTGGTGGCGCCGTACCCGGCGGCGACGAACAGCTCGCGGGCCGCCGTCAGGACGGCC
>Ga0302321_100005473_pt1 | contig 11123 bp, 9 predicted proteins | sample Fen_T0_1_FD_202505 | JGI IMG/M metagenome (GOLD analysis project Ga0302321, IMG submission 202505) | Peat permafrost microbial communities from Stordalen Mire near Abisko, Sweden - Fen_T0_1 | ecosystem: Environmental > Terrestrial > Soil > Wetlands > Permafrost | place: Sweden: Abisko...
CGATCGAAGCGGATCCCGCCGGCACCGAAGTCCGCATCGAGTTTGCGCAATACCTGAGCCGTAACGGGGACAACACGGAAGCGCGGCCGTTGCTCGATGCGGCGCTGAAGAGCGAGCCGAACAATATCGCCGCGCTCGAGGTGCTGTTTCACGCGGTCGGCGACGTCAAGGCGGCCGGCGAGGTTGCGCATCGCATCGTCGTCGCACAACCGGAAAACGCGCTCGGCTACTACCTCGAGGGCGTGTTTCACGAAGGCGAGAATGACCTTGTCGGTGCCCGCGCGAGCTACGAGAAGGCACTCGAGAAAGCACCGCGCGGCTCAGAGCCGCTCGGCGGGCTTTCGCGTGTGCTGATTGCGAGCGGGCATCAGGATGTGGCCAAGCAGCGGCTCGAAAGCGTGGTCGCTGCCTATCCCGATCACGGCGTTGCGTTGAACATGCTCGCCGAGCTGGCGCTCAGCGAGCGCGCGTTCGACCGCGCCCAGGATTTGGCGGAGCGCGCCAACCGTACCGACGTGCATTGGTGGATCCCCTATCGAACGAAAGCATTGGCGCTGCTCGGGAAGGGCTCGACCACGGAGGCCAAGCAAGCGTACGAAGACGGCCTCAAGGCGTCGGGGAACGCAGCAGCTCTCGGCGTGGACCTGGCCGCGCTGTACGAGCGTGAGCGTGAACCGGAGCGCGCGATCGAAGTGTACGAGCGGATCCATGCGAGTAACCCAGGCTCGGAGCCGCTCACGAACAATCTCGCGATGCTCTTGACGACCTATCGCGAGGACGGTGTGAGCCACGAGAAGGCCGGCCAGCTCGTGCGCGGCTTTCGCACGTCGACGAACCCCGCCTACCTGAACACGTACGGCTGGGTGCGTTTCCGGCAGGGCCAGGTCGACGAGGCCGTGTCGTATCTGCGCCGCGCCTCGACGGCGCTGCCGACCGATCCCGTCATGCACTATCACCTCGCGATGGCGCTGCTCGCGAGCGGCGATTCCACGCAGGCGCGCGCGGAGCTCGAAAAAGCCCTCGCGTCCCCGCAACCATTCCCGGGCAAGGATGCCGCGCAGCGTGCGCTGGAATCGATGCCGCGGACCCCGGGCTGAGCCGTGCGCACGTCATTGCGAATCGCGGGGGTGCTGTTGGCGGCGTGCACGGCAGTGGTGGGCCACGCTCAGACACTGCTCGACACGACGCTGACGCTCGGCAAGAAGCCCGCGCCCGTGATTCTCGATTTCACGGCGCCCGCCGGCAACTACCGTATTACGCTGACCGATCTGGGCACGCCAAGTGGGCCGGTGCGCATGGCACGCGTCGACGCCGCCGCGCTGCGCGGCAGCTCACTCGTGACATCGTTGAACGTCACGAGCGCGAACGCCACCGGCACCGCGACCAAGAGCTTTGCGGCGACTGCGGGTGCGCATCGGCTCGTGCTGATCGGCCAGCCGGCGTCGCCGGCGATCGTCGGCACGGCCGGTGTGCGCATCGACGATCCGGTCAGCGGCGCCGTGCTGCTCGATACGGTCAAGGTCTTCACGGTCCCGCCGGCGCCGACCGCGAGCCCCGCCGACTACGAGCACCAGATTGCCGTTGCCGCAGGCACGTACACCCTCGAGATCACGGACTTCGGCGTGGCGCAGCCGCTCGCCGCGTTCAATGCGCTCGCGGTGCGACGCAGTGACGGGCAACTGTTTCCCGTCGCCGGTTCCGGACAGCCGCTGCAGCTGACGGCCGGGGCCGCCGACACGTTCGAAATCTTCGTGCACGCGGAGCTTGCGAGCGGCGCCACGCGCGGGCTCGTGGGCGTGAACCTGCGCGACGCCGGCAGCAATGCCGTCATCGCCGCGCAAGTGGATCAGCTCGGCGATTGGCCGTACGCGTACACGTTCGATGTCGCGGCGGCTACGACGTTGACTGCGTCGCTGACGGATCTCGGGTTCCCGTTGCCGCTGGCCGCGCTCGGCGTAGCGGTGGTGCGCGACGCCCGGCCTGCGGGCCTACATCTCGTCGGCGCCGGCAGTGCGAGCGTCGCCGCGGATGTCGGCACCTACACGGCCTACGTCGACGCATCGCCGGCAGCCGGTGGGCCCGGCGGATTCGGTTTGAGGATTGCGCCGCCCGCGCCGGCTGCGAAGCTCGTCGAGAAGGTCACGAGCGTTTCGGCGCCCGGGCCCGTGACGGACGTCGCTGCGATCGACACGGGCTTCGACATTGCGACCGCGGGTAGCTATACGCTCACGCTGACGGACTTCGGCAGCGGCGGTTTCTTCGACCCGTTCACGTCCATCTCGCTGGCGTTGGCGCGCGACAGTGCGATCGTCGGCACGCTGAACGCGGCGGGTACGCTCACCTTCTCGGCGACGGCGGGCCACTATGACCTCGCGATCGTGGCGGACCCTGCCGGCGCCGCCGGCGAAGGGCTGCTCGGCATTCGGGTGGTGGGCCCTGGCAACGCCGTCGTGTTCGACCAGACGCGGGCGGCCGGCACGGACTTCATCACCGCCAGCGTGACCGTTACGACGGCGCAAAGCATCGACGTCAAGCTCACCGATCTCGCGTTTCCCGCGGCGTTCGGTGCTGTGAAGGTTGCGGTCACGCGCGGCGCGGACCGAGTCGGGCAGATCTTCGGCTCCGGTACGTTCTCGTTCCAGGCAACGCCCGGCATCTACACCGTGAACCTGCTCGCGACGCCAAGCGCCACGCTCGGCTATGGCACATTCGGTCTCACGGCCGGCGCTACACCGCCGGTGCCCAGCGTCACCCTCGGCGCGTCCGCGCAAAGCGTAACGGCGGGCGGTTCCGTCACTCTCGCGTGGAGCGCGACGAACGCCACCACGTGCACGGCGTCGGGCGGTTGGAGCGGCACGCAACCGATGACGGGCACGTTCGTCGTGACCCAGCTGAATTCGAAGACCACATTCACGCTGAGTTGCGACGGGCCGGGCGGCACCCAGTCCGCGTCCGCCACGGTCGACGTGACCGCGCAGGAGCGGTCGGGTGGCGGCGGTGCGATGGACCCCGGGTTCCTGATGCTGCTCGGGGTGGCGCTGCTGGCTGTGCGGCGCCGCGCTTCGCGCACGCCGCAGACGCGAGCGGCGCCGACCTAGCCGTTCGACATGGCCGGCATCAACCCGTTTCTGCTGCTGACTCTTGGGATTGCCGTCAGCCTGCTGGTCGTGCCGCTCTTGTCGCGGCTCGCACCGCGACTCGGCCTGATCGATTTTCCGGATCCGCGTAAGGTGCACGCGACGCCTGTGCCGCGTGTGGGCGGTTGGGGCATCGTGATTGGCGGGCTCGTGCCCGTGCTGGTGTCGTTCGGGCTCGACCCGCTGCTGCAATCGTTCGTGTTCGGCGCAGCGGTGCTGTTCGTGTTCGGTGTGTGGGATGACGCACAGGAGCTCGGCCACTGGACCAAGTTCGTCGGCCAGATGCTGGCAGTCGCGGCCGTCGTGTTTTACGGCGACCTCTACGTCATGCGGCTACCGTTCGTCGATGCCGAATGGCTGAGCCCGCTGGCCGGCAAATGCTTCACGATGTTCGCGCTGATCGGGGCAATCAACGCCATCAATCACTCTGATGGGCTCGATGGCCTTGCGGCCGGCGAATCGCTGCTCACGTTGGTGGCGATGGCGGTGCTCGCCTACGTCGTCGGCGACGGGCTCGCAGTAGGGATCTCGCTCGCGATGATTGGCGGCATCTTGGGCTTCCTGCGCTACAACAGTCACCCGGCGCGCGTGTTCATGGGCGACGCCGGAAGCCAAGTGCTCGGCTTCACGCTCGGGTTCCTCGTCGTGTATCTGACGCAGGTGGCGCATACGGCGCTGAGCGCGGCGCTGCCGCTGTTGCTGCTCGGATTGCCGATCGCCGACATCGTCGCGGTTCTATACCAGCGCATTCGCGGCGGCGGCAACTGGTTCAAGGCCACACGCAACCATGTCCACCACCGGTTGCTCGCGCTCGGCTTCGATCACTACGAAACCGTGATCGTCATCTATTCGATCCAGGCGGCGCTCGTGATCAGCGGCGTGCTGCTGCGCTACCACGCGGACGGGACCGTCGCGGCCGTCTATCTCGTGGTGATCGGCACGCTGTTCGGGACGTTGATCCTCGCCGAACGTAACGAGTGGCGCGTTCGACGCGCGTCTGCGTCGCCGTCGGGCGTCGAGACGGCCGTTCGGTATCTTGCTCGGAACGGGTTCATGAGGCGCGGGTCGCTCGGCGTGATATCGGCGCTGGTTCCGGCCGTCATGTTGTTCGGATCGGTATGGGTGACGACCGTGCCGCGCGATTTTGCCATCGCTGCCGGCGTGCTCGCCGCCGTGGTGCTAGCCGAGACACTGCGCGCGCGCGGAGGGCGCTCGCCGCTGGCGCGGGCCGCCGTGTACGCCGCGGCGATCTTCTGCGCGTACCTGCTGATCCTGTATCCGCGCCCTGAAGGGCCACCCGTGCACGTGGTCACGCTGGGCGCCATGGCTGTTCTGGCTGCTGCGATTGCCGCCTATGTGCGGTTTGCGCCCAAGCAAGAGTTCGGCACCACGCCCACGGACTATCTCATCGTGTTTGGCGTATTGGCGCTGATCGTGTTTGGTACGGTGGACACGAGCTCGCGCGCGATCGTGGAGCTCGTGGTATTCGCCACGATACTGCTCTACGGCTGCGAAGTGGTATTGGCGCGCGGGAGCCCGCGGTTCCCGGTGATGCACGTGTCGGCGTTCGCGACGCTTGCGATCCTGGCGTTGCGCGGGGTGCTCTAGCGAGTCGGCGTCAGCGCGCCGGTTGATCGGCGAATCGATAGCCCATGCCGCGCACGGTCTCGATGCACTCGGCGTAGCCCACGTCCTCGAGCACGCGGCGCAGGCGGCGTACTTGCACGTCCACGGCGCGCGGGTCCACGTACTCCTTGCTACGCCACACGCGGTCGATGATGTCGTCGCGGCTATGGACGCGATTCGGCTGCGTCATAAAATAGCGTAGCAGTCGAAACTCGAGTGGGCCGAGCGCGACGGGGCGTTCGCCTGCCGTCACGCGAATGCTGGCGCTGTCGATGCGCAGACCATTGATCTCTACGACCTCACGAGCATCGGTAGGAGCCGCGCGACGCAGCACGGTTTCGACCCGCGCGAGTAGCTCGTCGCGGGAAAAAGGCTTGCTCAAGTAGTCGTCTGCGCCGGCGCGAAGCCCTGAGACCCGGTCGCGCTCGTCGCCCCGGCCGCTCACCACGACGACGGGCATCCGCTGTGTGCGTTCCTGACGGCGCCAGTCCTGGAGCAACTCGAGACCGGTTTTATCCGGCAACCCGAGATCCAACGTGACGAGGTCCGGTACAAAGTAGTCGAGCTGAGCCTGTGCTAGTCGGGCTGTGGCGGCGGAAGTCACCAGGTACCCGGAGCGTTCCAGGCAGAACCGTAGTACTTCGCGAACAGGAGCTTCGTCTTCGACGACTAATATTGTTTTCATGCTTTGTGGGTAGTCGCGGTGTTGCGACGACGAGTACATCAGGTCTGTGTGACAGATGTATGTAGAAGTGTTGTCGATTCGCAGCGTTTGTTATGCGAATGTAAACGCTGTGTGACGGGAGTGTTGACGCTCGCAGTCAGCGGCTCGATCACACGGCTAGCTCGCTTTGCGCTCGAACCGGTAGACGAACGCTGGCGGCAGATTCAATGGCGAAACGCCGAGCAACGTCGCGCGAAGACCGAGTTCGCCGAGCAAGCGTGCGCCCACCGGTGGCGGCCCCAAATACGTGAACTGTTGATAGCGGCCGTTCGGCCGCAGCAGCGCGAACGCTTCCTGCAGGATTCGTGTCTTCGTGTCTCTGCTGAACCACAGGAGCGGCAGGCCGCTGATCACGTAGTCCACCGTACCGAGCAGCGGGCCGAGCGAATCGGAGAGGGCGGCGGCGTCGCCCTGCACGACGTGGCTGCCGGGGAAGCGTTGACGCAACACGTCGCAGAACCCCGCGTGCTGCTCGACCAAATACAGGTCTTCCTGGTGTATGCCGCGCTCGACGATGGCGTCCGTCAGCGTGCCGGTGCCCGCGCCGAGCTCGACGACGCGCGCGCCGGGCCCCACGTCCGTGGCCATGAGGCGAGCAAGCCATCGGCTGCTCGGCGTGATCGAGGCGACGTGAAACGGGTCCTTGAGCCAGCTCTTGAAGAACACGCCGCGGTGCGGTGCGGTGCGTACCTGTGGCAGTGAAGTGCTCATCAGTGGCCCCATCGGTAACTGTGAATGTGTCGACGATAAACGGTCTGTGTTACAGCATTTCATGCGCAGTAGTCACTAGACCGAAACACTCCGTTAGCACACTGATCGTATGACTCGCGGCGACTGGCTTGCGCGCTTGACGATGCACGAGCGCATCAACTTCCTGCTCACGAATCGCATTCCGCGACGCTACGCGACGCTGTTCATGGGCTGGTTCAGCAAGATCGAGAACCCGCTCGTTCGCGGCGCGTCGTTCGCTGCGTGGCGGCGGTTTGGCGGCGACTTACGCCTACACGAGGCCGAGCGAACGCAGTTTCGCAGCGTGCATGAGTGCTTTACGCGCCGGCTCAAGGCTGGCGCGCGGCCGATCGACCCCGGCGCCGACGTGCTCGTGAGCCCGTGCGACGGCATCGTCGGCGCGCACGGCGCGGTGAGCGGTGTCGAAGTGCTACAGGCGAAAGGGTTTCCGTACACGCTGCCGGATCTGCTCGGCGACGAGGCGATTGCGGAGCGCTACCGCGACGGCACGTTCATGACGTTGCGGTTACGGTCGAACATGTATCACCGATTTCACTCGCCGGCCGACGCACGCCTGAAGCAGGTCGTGTACGTCTCCGGCGATACCTGGAATGTGAATCCGATCGCGCTGCGGAGAATCGAGCGCCTGTTCTGCAAGAACGAGCGTGCCATCGTCGAGCTCGATCTCGGTGAGGGCAGGTCGTTACTGCTGGTGGCCGTGGCCGCGATCCTCGTCGCGAGCATTCGCCTGCATTGCCTGCCGCAGCCGCTGCGGCTCACGTATCGCGGTCCAAATCGCCTTCCGTGTGGCGGCGCGGTGAGCAAGGGTGAGGAGCTTGGGTACTTCGAGCACGGCTCCACCATCATTGTGCTCGCAAGCGCGGGTCTGGCGCTGGCGGAAGGTTTCGTCGAGGGTGCAGAAATCGCAATGGGGCGCCCGCTGTTGCGCAGAGTGTGAACCGTGTCTCTCCCGCGTCGCGCCGGTGCGCACGGATGTCATCGGACCATCACATTTCGTACCTAGCATGCGTTGTGGTCGCAAATGTTGCGACGACATGTGGGAGTAATGAATGAGGCACGCCAAGACGTTCCTGGCTGAGCTTGCGGAGCAGCGTTGGGACGACCATCGCCTGTATCACCACAGCCGCATCAATCAATCGTTGCACCTGCTGAGCGCCCTCAGCTTTCTAACGGCCTATGCCTTCATATTCGTGAGCCCCGGCATCGCGTCGCTCGTGGGCTGGTTCGTGGCCATGTGGTCGCGACAAATCGGCCATTTTTTCTTCGAGCCGAAAGATTACGACGAAGTGAACAAGCTTTCGCACGATGCGAAGGAAGAGATCAAGGTGGGCTACAACCTGCGCCGCAAGGTCGTACTCCTTTCTATATGGGCCATCACGCCGCTCGTGCTCTGGGCACAGCCCTCGCTCGGCGGGTTGTTGGAACCGCATTCCGATTGGGACGGTTATCTGCACAATCTCGCGTTGGTGTGGCTCGCGCTCGGCGCCGCGGGGTTGCTGTTCCGCACCGTGCAGCTGTTTTTCATCCGCAGCGTGCGAACAGGCCTCGTGTGGGCGGCGAAGATACTCACGGATCCTTTCCACGACGTAAAGATGTACGCGCGCGCGCCGCTACACCTGCTGCGGGGCGAGCTGATCGACCCGATGCTGCACGTGCACGACGGTGACCCGGAAGAGTTGCTCGAGGGCGTAGACGCCGACGAGGAAGAAACCGAACCGCTTAAGGCCGTTCGGTAATAGCCGTGCCTGTGGCGGGCTGCGCTTCGCGCCGGCCGCCGAATCTCGCTCGAAGCAGTTCACGCAGGATCGTGCGTCGCACGGTCTTGTTGGTCGCGCCCGCCGGCGTCCACCACCACCCGTCGCGCAGCATCTTCTCGGCCGCGCGCGTGAAGCGCTCCACCACCTCGGCGAAGTCCGCGTCTGTGTAGTTGTGGCTGAAGATCAGCCGGCCCGTGCCTACCCAAGATAGCGTTAGGCCTTCGGCTCGCAGGTAGTACTGGAACATCCAGTTGTAGCGGCTCGGCCGGTCGTAGAGCACGGTCCAAACGGACACCATGTTGGCGACGCGGACCGGTGCGCCCGCAGCGGCGAGCCGTGCGTTCAGCACTCGCGCGCGTTCGTTCCAACGCGCATCGAGATCCACGTAAGTCGCGCGGATCTCCGGTGTGTCTAGGCGATGCAGAAACTCGTTCATCGCTGCCATCACGTAAGGATGGGAGTTGAAGGTGCCGCGCGCGAAGCAGCCGTCGGTAGGGCGGTCGTCGCGAAACCGCTTCATGTGCTCGCGCGTGCCGCATAGCACGCCGATGGGCAGTCCGCCGCCGAGCGTCTTGCCATACGTTACGAGGTCGGCGCGCACGCCGAAATATTCCTGGGCGCCGCCGCGGGCCAAGCGGAAGCCCAGGAACACCTCGTCGAAGATCAGTACGATGCCGCGTTCGGTGCAGACCTGCCGGAGCTCGCGTAGCCACTCGGTGTAAGCCGCGCGATCGAAGGCGGCCGTGCGGCCGCCGTCGATGAGCGCCGTATCGCCGGGCGCCGACGAGTTCGGGTGCAACGCCTGCAGCGGGTTCACGAGTACGCAGGCGATGTCGTTGCGCGTGGCGAGCACATGCAGCGTCTGCGCGCTCATCTCCTTCAACGTGTAGACATCGTTGATTCGGCGGCGGTTGCCGAGGCCGGGCTGCACGCCGTCCCACCAGCCGTGGTACGCGCCGCAGAACAGCGCCACGCGGCGGCGACGCGTGTGGAACTGCGCGAGCCGCACGGCCTGCATCACGGCTTCGGTGCCCGACATGTGAAATGACACTTCGTCGAGCCCGGAGATGGCTTTGATGCGCTCGACGTTGTCGCGTATCAACGGATGGTAGGGGCCGAGTACGGGGCCCAAGTCCGCGACGCGCGCGGCTCCCGCTGCGATGCAGCTCTTGTAGAAGTCGTAGCCGAACAGGTTGACGCCATAGGAGCCTGAGAGATCGTACGACCAGTGGCCATCGAGATCTTTCAGCTGCGTGCCACGCGATGCGTCGACGACGGAACCGATGCGCAGATGGCGGCGAACGTGCTCGCGAAACTGGAACGGCACGCGGTAGGTATCAGTAAATAGCACGTCGGAGAGCCCGCGCTCGAGCTCGGCCGTCAATGCAACAGAAGCGGGCGCGCGTTGCCGCGACGCGGCGGCGAGACGATCGAATGCGGACTTACGCTGAACGACGATGGGATCGGGCGCACCGTCGCATGCGAAGAATTTCTGCTCGTCGTAGCTGACGAACGGCAGCTGTGCCGCGATTCGCCGCGAGAGCTTCGCGTGGCCCGCGATGGAAGGGTGCTTTGCTCGGCTGAGCTCGAGTCGCCGCCAGGCGGCCGGCACGCCTATGAGGATCGCGGCGAGCGTCAGCAGTAGCCAGACTAACGACGTGCTCGTGAGCATGAACGGCCTCGGGCGACGCCGCCAAAGCCGAAAATGCTAGCCCGCAGAGGTTACCGTTTTGCTACAAAAAAAAGGCCCCGCGCTTGGCGGGGCCGGAGGCTGCAGAGGTGTGGTGTCTTCCGCTTGAGTGGGGGGAGGCGGAAGACGCTGTGCAGGTTAGGGGAGGCGAGTGACAGTTTCGTGCCAGGTCCGAGAACCTTTGATGACCGTAGGCACATCCGGCGTCACCCGAGATTCATGTGCGTGCCATGCCGCGGTCACGTTCGACTTCTAGAGTTCCGACTCATGGTCTCGTTACCCGCAGTCGTAAAGTTCGAGCTGTTGAGTCTAGGCAGTGGGCTGTGGTCGTCCGTGAAGTGCGTGCATCGGCAGAATCGGTTGATTGTCTACGCGACACTACGTGACGAGCCGCGCTCGACGGATGCCTTTCGTGACTCCGAACGCGTGCTGCGCAACGTGCTGCACAGCCGTGTGACTGCGCGTGACTGGGTCGCCGTCGTGTTGTGCGGGGACCGCATCAGCTATACGGTTCGGCCACGGCCCTGCATCGTCATCGCGCTGCCGCCCCGGGCGCATCAACCGTACTGACGAGCCTGCACCGGCAACAACATAGGTAGATTCCACAGCGGTCCAGAGGGCGTTTCCACGCGTAATCTGATTTCCTCTGCTGCATAGCAAAGGACGAGACCATGAGCCATTCGCACGCTGTTGTTTGGACAGATCACCAAACCGCTCAGATACTGCAATTCGACGCCGAGCACTTGCAGGCGAAACGGATCCGAAGTCACGACCACTACACCAGGCAACATGGCAGCACCGTGCGCACGGAGCACGAGTTCTTCGGCGCCGTCTGCGATGCGATCGAGGGCGTTTCCGAGGTATTGGTTACCGGTTCGCATACCGCGATAGCCGACTTCCGCCACTATGCGGGCAAGCACCGGCCGCACACCGCAGCCCGTATCGTCGGGTACGAAGTGGTGGATCATCCAACCGAAAATCAGCTCGTGGCTGCCGGTCGCAAGTATTTCCTCAAGCACGACAAGATGACGGCTGCGCCGTCGCGCTGACTCCGACCGCAATGAAGGTCCCCTTCGTACGCTCCTTGGCCGGCGCGTTAGCGACCCTCGTCCTTACCGCATGCGCACACGAGGTCGAATTCCGTCCCGCATACGTGCCGCCCGCAAAGCCGGCTTTCGTAGCCCAAGGCCGACTCTTGATCGTGATGCCCAAGGAACAGCGAGAGTTCGTGTACAAAGGCCATCCGCGCTCGATCACGGGCGAGTACATGACACTGACAATACCGCTCGGAGAGATCGTCGAGGACGTTGCGAAGGAAGTATTCAGTAGCTGCTTCGCGTATGGCGTCGACGTGGTCGACGCGCTCGGCAGCTCGGATGACTTCGTGCTCGCGCTCGAGGGCGACCTGGAAGAGTTCGCGTACAGATATAACAAAGTGA
>Ga0302321_100005474_pt1 | contig 11123 bp, 6 predicted proteins | sample Fen_T0_1_FD_202505 | JGI IMG/M metagenome (GOLD analysis project Ga0302321, IMG submission 202505) | Peat permafrost microbial communities from Stordalen Mire near Abisko, Sweden - Fen_T0_1 | ecosystem: Environmental > Terrestrial > Soil > Wetlands > Permafrost | place: Sweden: Abisko...
CGGGCGAAAGGGCTCCAGCACGCCGGACGGAAGCACACACACCGATGCTGGAACCGGCGGCACCACCGGTCCTGGCGGCATCACCGCCTCTGGCGGCGCCACCAGTGCGAGTGGCGTCACCACCTCAGGGGGCATTTCCAGCTCCGGGGGCGCAGCCAGCTCGGGCGGCATCAGCAGCATCGGCGGCATCGCCCTCTCAGGCGGCGTCATCAGCTCCGGCGGCGTCACTAACTCGGGCGGTGTCACCGGCTCTGGCGGCGCGATCACCTTGGGCGGGACGACAAGCTTCGGCGGCGTCACCGGCTCCGGCGGTATCGCCAGTGCGGGAGGTGTGACGAACACTGGTGGAACCACCAGTTCCGGTGGTGTCACGGCGCCGGGTGGAGCACCGGCCAGGCATTTCCAATTGGAGAATCTGGATCGCGGCGTGGTGGCCGTTGTCGTCGCAGGCGGCGTCTATGTTGGTTGGCGCATGTTTGGCTACGAGTACGACACCACGGCCAGCAACGTTGCGTACAACCTCTACCGGGACGGGACCAAGATCGCGACGGTGACCGATAGTACCAACTTCCTGGACGCCTCCGGTACCGCCACCTCGAAGTACACGGTGACCGCCGTGATCAAAGGGACCGAGGGCCCCGAGTCCCCTGCGGTCACACCCTGGGCGCAGAACTACCTGAACATCCCCCTCTCCCCACCTCCCGCTGGCCCCAATGGAGGCACGTACAGCGCAAATGACGCCAGCCCAGGCGATCTGGATGGCGACGGCCAACTGGACATCGTCCTCAAGTGGGATCCGTCGAATTCGAAGGAATCTTCGATCCGCGGCCTTTCAGACGTTGTCTTCATCGATGGGATCAAGCTGGACGGAACGCGGCTGTGGCGCATCAACGTGGGCCAGAACATCCGCGCCGGGGCGCACGACACGCAGTTCTCGGTGTACGACTTCGACGGCGACGGCAGGGCCGAGGTGGCGTTCAAGACCGCACCAGGCACCAAGGATGGCAAGGGCAACTACCTGAGAACCGGGCCAGCGGCGGGCGCCGACAACACCATGGACTACAGGGATGCTACCCAAGGCATGGCCTTGGGGGGACCGGAGTGGCTAACCGTGTTCGCCGGACCGACCGGGGAGGAGCTGGCGACGGTGGAGTATCCGGTGCTCTACGGCACCGTTGCTGATGCTCAGGCTGTTTGGGGCGACACAACTGGCAACCGGGCGAACCGCTACAATGGTGGGGTTTCCTTCGTGAGCGATACTGGCAACGGCAAGACCGCGACCGGGCGTCCGAGCATCATCCAGCAGCGTGGCTTCCTCTCGCGTCTGACGATCAGCGCACTGAACTGGCGGGATGGGGCACTGACCAAGGTCTGGACTTACGACAGCGGGTCTACCGCCGGCAATGAAGCCTACGGCAAAGGCAGCCACTCACTCATGACGGCGGACGCGGACAACGACGGCGCGATGGAGCTGATCCCTGGTTCGGCGACTATCAACAGCGACGGGACATTCAGGTGCGCGACCATCAACAGCCCTGGCGATGCCTTGCACGTGGGAGAGTTGGTCAAGGGCCAGGGGATCCATGTGTTCATCCCCAATGAGCTAGGTGGAGCTGATTGCCATTCCGCGGATACCTGCGCATTTACCTTCTACCTTGCTAGCGGCCCGGACACCAATCGCGGCGTCGCCGAGTGGGTCAGCCCGAGCAACACCGCGAGCGCATCTTGTTCCTTTGGAGCGGGTCCGCTCTATTGCGCCGACGGCTCCGCCGGTGCCCCCTCGGCTGGGGACAACTTCTTGATCTACTGGGACGCCGATGAATCGCGTGAGCTTCTAAGCGGCACGTCTATCACCAAGTCCGGTGGCGGAACCTTGCTGAACGCAACCGGCTGCGCGGGGAACAACGGTACCAAGAACACCCCGACGCTAACCGCAGACCTGCTGGGCGATTGGCGCGAGGAGCTCATCTTGCGTACCACGGACAACGCGGCCCTGCGCGTGAACACAACGACCGATGTCACCGCGCGCCGAATCTACACACTCATGCACGATCCGACGTACCGGATGCAGGTCTCGTTCGAGCAGTCATCGTACAACCAGCCACCCCACGTGGGCTTCCACATCGGCGCCGGTATGGCCGACCCGCCCAAGCCCGACATCCATGTGAAGTAGTCCGGTCGACCGAGCAACCTGCTGGCGCGCCTGGCAGCTTGGCAGCCGGCTTTGCCTACGCAGGCATACCCATGGCCTCGCGCACGGCCATGAACTCTGGCGTGCGTCGGCCTTGCTGGTCGCGCACCACCAGCGGCGGCGGCCTGACCAGGCCGCCCGCCAGTGCCGCCGCAGTCATGGCAAAGACGACGAAGAGCGGGGACTTGCCTTCGCGCGGAATCACCTCGCGCCAGTAGCTGAGTGCCAAACCAGCCGCGCGCCCCGCGGGTTCGACGCGCTCGCGCTGGAGCCACGCCTCGCATGCCACGAATGGCGCGCCCGGTGCCAGCACGCGGGCGGCTGCCTCGCAGTACGCCTCCACGCCGCCGTAATGCTCGAAGCGACAGGGGGCCCGCTGCTCCCGATCGGACTGCGGGCCGGTCCCCATCGGGAAATAGGGCGGCGTGCCGGTCACCAGATCGAAGAGCCCCTGCCCTGCCAGCAACGCCGGATCGCGCAAGTCGCCGTCGAGGATCTCCACACGAGTGGCGGCCCCGTTCCAGGCAAAACTCCGGCGCGCCATGGCGGCCGAGATCCCCTGCACCTCCACGCCCAACCCACGCGCCTGCGGAAAGCGCCAGGCCAAGAATAGTGCAACGCTGCCGATGCCTGTCCCGAGATCGAGCCAGCGCGCGGGCGCCGGGGGGGCGCACAGCGATGCGGCCAGGTGTGCCGTCACCAGATCGTCGAGCGAGGTGCGATGGCCATCGAGTCGCTGCAGCAAACGCCAGTTTCCTGCCAGCCAGCACAGATCCTCGCCCGGGCCTGGCCACAGATCCCCGGGGTGCTCGGGCGTCTGGGGCGCCGGCCCGGCAGCGACCCACCCGGCGGGCCGGCGTGCGGCACGCACGATGCCGCCGCGAGGCGAGAGACTGTCGGTCGGCTGAGGTTCGAACACCCCTATTGCATAGCACTTCGTGATGATGGGAACCCTGAGAGGGTTTCCAAACCCTGGTGCGCCGCCGGCGACGGCGCGCGCGAAGCGCGCGGGGTGTGGGCAGGGTGGCGGGTCGTCCCGAAGTCCCCGTAGGGAGCGAAGCCGGCGGGGTCCCCACGCGGGGAACTACCCGCCAGCCTCGTCGAAGTGATACCCGGCTTCCCCGTGATCAACGTCGTCCAGGCCCATCTCCTCGGAATCAGGACTGGGTCGCAAGCCGATCACGGCCTTCACCAGGTACGCGAGGATGAGGGTACCAGTCAGGGCCATCACGATGGTCAGCCCCATGGCCTTGAGTTGCTCAAGCCACAGGGTCTTGCCCACGATCTGCGCCAGATTGGTGTTGAGGTTGGGGTTGGCCTCGGGCGTGGCAAGGAAGCCAGTCAGAAGCGCGCCCATACTCCCGCCCACCCCGTGGACGCCAAAGGTGTCGAGCGCGTCGTCGTACTTGAGCCAGGCTTTCAGCTTGGTGCAGGCAAAGTACGGAACGGTTCCGGCCAGCACGCCGATGATCACGGCGCCGGTGGAGGTCACGAAGCCAGCCCCGGGCGTGATGACGACCAGGCCCGCGACAGCGCCCGAACAGAAGCCGAGTATCGTCGGCTTGCCCCGCGTAATCCATTCGATGGCCGGCCAGACCACGCAAGCCACGGCCGTCGCCAGGGTCGTCGCAGTGAAGGCGTTGGCCGCAATCCCGTCGGCCGCCACCGCGCTGCCCGCGTTGAAGCCGTACCAGCCCACCCACAGCATCCCGGTGCCCACCATGGTCAGCACCATGCTGTGGGGCAAGAACGGTCTGTGGCCCCAACCCTTGCGACGCCCGAGGATGATGGCCAGCAAGAGCGCCGACCAGCCCGATGACATGTGCACGACCGTGCCGCCGGCGAAGTCGATGGCCCTGATGCCTGCCTTGGCGTTACTCAGGCCATTCATGAAACCGTCACTGCCCCACACCATGTGCGCCAGCGGGAAGTACACCAGCAGCATCCAGCCCACGATGAAGGCCATGATGGCCGAGTACTTCATCCGCTCGGCGATGGCGCCCACGATGAGCGCGGGCGTGATGATGGCGAACATCATCTGGTACATGGAAAACACGTTGTGCGAGACCCACGCCCCGTAGTCCGGGTTGGGCGCGTTGCCCACGCCTTTCAGAAAAGCGAACTTGAGCGAGCCCAGGATGGGCGACCCGCTGCCGAACGAGAAGCTGTAGCCGAACGCCCACCACATGATGGTGACCACGCCCGCTGTCCCTAGACACTGCGCCAGCACCGACAGCACGTTCTTACGCCGGACCAGACCTCCGTAGAACAGAGCCAGCCCCGGCAAGGTCATGAAAAGCACCAACGCGGTCGAGGTCATCATCCAGGCGTTGTGGCCTGGACCGGGTACGCTCAAGGCCTTGGGCGCGCTGTTGGTCAGGTAGGCTTCCAGATCGGCGACGCGGCCGGCGAGGTCGGGGCCGCCGGTTGCGGCCGGGGCAGCGGTGGGAACCGCGCTCGGCTCGTCCGCGCGTGCCCCCGCTTGCGACAAGGCGGTCAGCGTCAACGCCACCACGACGGGAAGTTGCCAGTAATGTCTGCTTCGACTCGATTTCATGGAAGTCTGCCTTTCAAGTGGCAAGGTAGGAGCGTAACGAAACCGCGGCAAGATACTTCCCGCGTGGCGTGCACGAATTAGCGGTAGGGATACCGACCCCTTGCGGCCGAGAAACTGGTAACTTTCCCTGACGAAACTGCATGGAAACGCCAGCGAAACAGCCGCACGAGCCACGGAGTTGACCCACGGTTCCTCGGATGGTGGTAGGACGACTGCCGTGACAATCCGCGAACAACTGGAAGGCGATGAGGACAAGGTGTTGTCGCCCTTCGCGCAGAAGAGCCGCCTTTCCCGCGGCCGCGATCGGCAGGAACCGGCCGACGCCACCCGACCGATTTTCCAGCATGATCGCGATCGCATCCTGCACTCGAAAGCGTTCCGTCGCCTGGCCGGCAAGACGCAGGTGTTTCTCGCGCCCGCGGGCGATCACTACCGCACCCGCCTGACCCACACCCTGGAGGTCACGCAGATCGCGCGCACCATCGCGCGTGCCCTGCGCCTCAACGAGTCGCTGACCGAGGCCATTGCCATGGGTCACGACCTGGGGCACACGCCGTTTGGCCACGCGGGCGAGCGCGCCCTGGCCCGGCTGGTCCCGGGCGGTTTTCATCACGGCCGCCAATCCGTGCGCGTGGTGGAGGTGCTGGAGCACGACGGGATAGGCCTGAATCTGAGCGTCGAGGTGCGCGACGGCATCCTCAAGCACTCCAAAGGCAAGGGCGAGATCGTGTCGGAGAACCCCGAGTTGTCCGCCGTGACTCTGGAGGGTCAGATTGCGCGCATCGCGGACATTACAGCCTACGTGAACCACGACCTCGACGATGCGATCCGCGGGCGCATCCTGTCGGAGCACGATCTGCCTGCGGAGGTCGTGGCGGTGTTGGGACACTCTCACAGTCAACGCATCAGCCGTCTGGTCACCGACGTGGTCCTGGCCTCACGTCTCGAGGAGAAATGTCAGGTGCGTCTGAGCCCCGAGGTCCTGCATGCCCTCATCACTTTGCGGGATGTACTTTTCGAGCGCGTCTACGAACGCACCGACATCCGCCAGGAGTTCGAGCGCGCCGAACGGGTCATCAGCGAGCTGTGGGCCCACTTTCATCTGCACGCTGACGAGTTCCATGCGCGCCACTGGCCCAAGGGCGTGCCCGACACGGAGGATCTCTCGCGCGCGGTCGCTGATTTCATCACAGGAATGACCGACCGCTACGCCCTGCGCACCTACCAAGAGTACTTCTTGCCGCGCCCGTGGACGGTTGTCTAGCTGGGAACCCTGAAAGGGTTCGCTCCCGCGATGGTGCGCCGCGCGCGGCGCTGGCAGAGCCGGCGGGCTCCCCACGCGACTAGTGTTCGGGCTGAAGGCGCATGAGGAATCCACCATAGGCCGCCATCTTGACGGCCTGCACGTCGGTGGCGTTGCGTTGCCGTTTGGTGATGAACAACTCAGTCGCGGTGGGACCGTCCGCCAGAAGGATCATGTTGAAGATGCCGGTGCCGATGAGCTCCATGGGGACATTGAGCGACTTGGCGACGGCATCGCCGTTCAACCCGGCCACGTACCAGGTGCGGCCCTTGCGTCGGGCGATGAGGACGGTGTGCCCAGGATCACCGTCGAGCAAGCGGGTTTCGTCCCACGAATTGGGCAAACCCGACAAGATGGTCACGGCCTCCTTGGGAAGCGCGCCGTCGCTTTCGGCGAAGGAGCGCAGCCCTGATTCAAAGACCACGGTCATTCCCAGCCCATGACCCCAGGTGAGGGATGACCGGCGTGCCAGGCTGTAGAATGCGATGGGCATGGGCTGCATCGGGCCCACCACGTTGCGGGTAAAGGGCTCGAATGCGTTCTGGCGCGCCTGTCGGGCTCCGTCACCCGCTGCCGGTTCGTTACGCCAGGTGGTAGCCGAAAGCAGGTGTGGGTAGGTGCGATCCCACCCTGCGCCGGGAATCCGGCCCTCGAACTCCACCAGCAAGTGGCGCTTGCCTGCCTCTTCCAAGAGCGCCAGCAGGGATCCCACCACGTCGGGTTTGCCACTTCCCGAGACTGCAACCCGCACACCCTTGAGTCCGGCCGTTGCGAACTCGGCGAGTGGCAACCCGGCCGCGTCCCGGGGCCCGATGAACAGACCGACCTTCTTGCGGGCGCTGGCCCGGATGAGGTTCTGCCAGGCCCTTCCACCTCCGGATGGCCACCCGACCGAAAGCAGCGCGTAGCCCCAGCCCATGGAAGCCGCAGACTCCACCAGACGCGTGCCCTGCGCGAGACTGGCCTGATCGAGCCCAGCAACGGCTATCGGCCGGATCAGGTTGTCCGGCCGGACCCAATCTCCGGCGCCTGCGGCGGCCGGGGCGCCGAGGTCGGTCACCAGGCTCGATTCCACGATGCCGGCCAGCCGGTCCGACGTGATCACGACCCGCCAGGGCGTGGACCAGGGCAAGGCGGATCTCGGCTGCACGTCTCCGCGCCCCATCTCCTCGTCGGGATGGGGGAAGCGGAAGCGGTAGATCTCGCCGTCGGTTTTGGCGGCAAGCCCGAGGGCCGCCTGGCCAGTGGCCAGACCGGATTCGGCCAGCAACGCCCAGTGCGACCTGTCCGGCGAGGCAAACAGGGCTGGCAGCGCCCACCTTGTCCCGGCTGCTGCTGCCGTTCCCGCGGGCAGGTCGGTAACCCACTCGGCCGAGTTGCGTTCGCCGGCGCCAGGGTCGTGCTGGGGAAGCAAGGTCGCGCGTGCAGCCGGCATGAAGCGAAAGCCAGTGGCCTCGCCACTGACCGTGAACCGCCCGGGATCGGTTTCGGGGAAGCGATAGCGGAACGCGAACCCATCGTCATAGGCGCGCACGATGAGGTCCATCCGCGCCTGTTGCGGCGTCTCGAACGAGAGCACTTGTTCAACGCCGGTGTTGCTGAAGTGGCTGCGCTTCCCGCGCGGCAGGGTGTATTCGTCCGTCACCCGGCGCTGACTTTCGCCCAGGTAGCGAAGGTCGTCGGTGAAATCCGCGTCCTTGCGGGTGATGCCGAGCGGTGACCAGCGCAGCATCTCGGTGCGAGCATCACCACCTCCGAATGCGACCCGATAGTACAGGCGCGGCTGCGCGGGATAGTCAGCGGTCCCGGCCGATGAGAAGTATCGAACTTGCACCATCACCAACCCGCCCGGGGACGTGATCACCCAGCCGTCCGCCGGCAAGGCGGGCGGGCCCTTCTTGACGGTCGGGGCGCAGACGCCGAGCCCGAGGAGAAGAGTGACTGAGATCGCGCTGGCCCATAGGCTCCTCATCGTCTGACAATTACACCCGAAAGCCGGCCTGACCTCAAGCACGGAACGAATGCCGCCGCGGCCCCGGCGTTTTCTTGGTGAGATCCGGACTGTCGGCCGCGAAAAACCAAAACTCAAAGCAAGTACGCCGCCAGCCCCAGGTTGAGGGTACGAATCGCTTGCCCGATGAAACCAGCCATCTTGCGCGCGCCGTTCTCTTGGAAGTGGGTACCGTCGATGGTTCCCCCTGTGTTCTTGAAGAAGGTTTCGTCCGCCGCGCTTGCCGGCTTTGGACAGATCGCTGCGAGATAGTCGTGGGTCATGCCGCCTAGGTCGACGACAGCAACGTTCTCGGCTGCGCCAAGCTCGATCATGGCGGTGTCATAGGCGGCAAGCCCGTTGCCACCATTGCAGTAGGCCGAGTTGCGCGGTGGCGGAGTCACCAGCACGGGAATGGCGCCCTTGGCCTTGGTCGGATCCAGGTAGTACTGCTTCAGTTGCGTCTTGAACGTCGTCTGCGCATCGGCGTAGCGCGGGTAGGTCGTGCCGTTGACCGTGAAGGTGGCGCCCGTGTTCTGGTCGTTGGTACCGAACTGGATGAGGAAGTAGTCCCCGGGCTTTATGGTGGACAGGATCTTGTCCACAGACCCTTCGAGGTAGAACCAGTACGCGGTTCTCCCCCCTTCAGCACGGTTGTCCACGGTGACCTTGTTGTTGAAGATCTCATGCAACATCTGCCCCCAGCCAGCCTGGTCATTGGTGGCAGCCGTGTCAGCATAGGTGGAAACCGTCGAGTCACCGGCAATGTAGATGGTCAAGGCAGGGAGCGCCCCGGTCGAGCCGCCCGCGCCGATGGTGCCGCCTGCGGCCGTGGTGCCGCCCGCGGCCGTAATGCCGCCAGTCTTCGTGCCGCCCGTCGTGGTGGTCCCGCCCATGGCGGTGGCCCCGCCCCTGCCAGTGGTCCCGCCTGCCGACGTCGTACCGCCCCTGGCGCTGGTGCCGCCAGTTGCTGTGGCACCACCCGTGGTCGTGCCGCCGGTTGCCGTGGCGCCACCTGTGGTCGTGCCGCCGGTTGGTCTCGTCCCGCCCGTGCTCGTCGTTCCACCACTGGCAGTTGTGCCGCCGATCACTGTCGTGCCTGCGGCTGAAGTCGTGCCCCCAGTCACGAGCACGCCGCCACTCGCACCCCCGCTGCTGACGACGCCGCCGGATGCGATCGTTCCGCCGGTGGTTTCTGCGCTTCCGCCCGTTCTCGTCGTGCCGCCTGTCGCGACCACACCGCCACTGGCACCACCGCTTCCGACCACGCCACCGGATGCGACGACGCCGCCCGAAGTCGTCGCGCCACCAACCGATGAGCCGCCCACGCTCGTCGTCGACGTACCGCCGATCGCGGCCGGCGAGCCTCCGGTCACGCCGCCAGCCCCTGTGACGCCGCTTGAACCTGGCGCCCCGGCGCTCGAACCCGAACCGCCACTCGACGAACCGCAGCCCAGGAGCAAGGTCATGGCGCCGGCAAAGATCAGACGTGCGCCGCTTTGAACGAGAACCTGTCCCGGGTTTCGAGTCTTCGTTCGCACTGAATGCTCCGTGAGCTTGAACCTACGCATCATACAGAAAGGTGCCTGAGAGCGACCGCAACGGCTCACGACATCAGATTGTCCATCTGGTTGCCGACGACGGGCGTTCGCTATTGGTATCGCTCAGCGCTCGCGAGATCGACCCTGGCATCGACCCATCCGCCAGCAATGAGTACCATCCCGCTCGGCAGCAACGTCGCCGTGTGGCCATCCCTCGCCACGGTCAGGCTGCCGGTTGCTGCGAATGTCCCGGCGCCTGGGTCGTACAGCTCGGCGCTCGCGATAGAGGCGTGCCCGCCGTTGAGTCCGCCGGCTATGAGCACCATCCCGCTCGGCAGCAGGGTTGCCGAGTGACCACCCCTTGCCACGGCCAGGTCGCTTGTGGCCGTAAAGGTCCCGGCTACTGGGTCGTACAGCTCCGCGCTCGCGAGATCCTCCACGCTGCCACCCGACCCTCCCGCAACGATCCCCCCATCCATGTCGACGTCGGCATCGACTGGATTGGTGGCCGCGCTGCCGCCGAATCCGCCAGCGATGAGCACCATCCCGCTCGATAACAACGTCGCCGTGTGACCGGTCCTTGCCACGGTCAGGCTGCCGGTCACCACGAACGTCCCGGCCGCTGGGTCGTACAGCTCCGCACTCACGTTGCCAAGTCCACCGGTGACGAGCACCATCCCTCTGGGCAACGAGGTCACCGTGTGACCAACCCTTGCCATGGCCATGCTGCCGGTGGCGGTGAATGTCCCCTTGCTCGGATCGTATAGCTCGGCGCTTGCGAGCGACGCCTGGTGACTGTCGAGTCCGCCGGTGAGGAGTACCTTCCCGTTGGGCAGCAGGGTCGCCTTGTGGCCAGTCCTTCCCACGGTCAGGCGGCCGGTAGCCATGAATTCCCCCGTACTTGGGTCGTATAGCTCCGCGCTCGCGTTGCCGGGTCCGCTGGCGACTTGCCCTCCATCGCCGGAGACGCCAGCATCGGGTGGATTGATGGTCACGTCGCCACCGAGCCCTCCGGCGATGAGCACCAACCCAGTCGGCAACAAGGTCGCCGTGTGGCCATGCCTTGCCACAGTCATGCTGCTGGTGGCGGCGAATGTTCCGGCGCTTGGGTCGTACAACTCCGCGCTACCAATGGCCGCGTAGTCAATGTCGAGTCCGCCGACGACGAGCACCGTCCCGTCGGGCAAGAGAGTCGCGCTGGGCTCGAACCTGGCCACGGTCATGTTGCCCGTCGGTGCGAAACAGCCGACATTGACCCCGGGAACGCACTTGGCGCGACTTCCGCTGCAAGCAAGAGACGCCACGGAAAGACACGAAAGTGCGATGCACAGCTTTGCTACCATGTGCAACATGGTCGCCTAACTCTGGCTTCGCAGCAAACAGTTCCAGGTCTTCACACGTTGAACTTGAAGTGGATCACGTCGCCGTCGCGGACCACGTAGTCCTTGCCTTGCATGGCCAGCTTGGCGTGCTGGCGGCAGGCGGCCTCTGAGCCCAGCTTGACCAGGTCCTCCCACCACACGACCTCGGCCTTGATGAAG
>Ga0302321_100005475_pt1 | contig 11121 bp, 6 predicted proteins | sample Fen_T0_1_FD_202505 | JGI IMG/M metagenome (GOLD analysis project Ga0302321, IMG submission 202505) | Peat permafrost microbial communities from Stordalen Mire near Abisko, Sweden - Fen_T0_1 | ecosystem: Environmental > Terrestrial > Soil > Wetlands > Permafrost | place: Sweden: Abisko...
AGGGTCAATCGCGGCTTGCCGAAAGCCGTCCAAACTATCGATCACTACGCGTTTGGCGCCAATCCGCTCGACCTCCGAAAGCAAGCGTGCCCCGAGTCGGTCCAGGCCGAATTCGTAAGAGGGCTGCCAGACGTGCGTGAACTTGCCGTGCGCGGCGTGTTCTCGCAGCCTGAGACCAACGCGTTCGCTGCTCTGGCAAATGCGATCGGGCGATTCGTAAAACCCAAAAAGCACACCAGGTTCGCCGGCATCGGCGCCGGTGCTCAAGAAATGCAGCCCGAGGGTCGTCTTGCCACTGCCTGAAAAACCCAACGCGACCGAGTTCGTCCCGCGCAGTACGCCGCCGCGCAGCATCGCATCTAGTTCGCGTATACCGGTCAGCAGACGCGCGTCGCTGGCGGGAGCCGGGTTGCCGGAGCCGTCCAGCAGGTCCTCGAGCCGCGGATGAACGGACACTCCCGCCGAGCTGATCTCCAGCTCGTGTCGGCCGAGTAAGTGGCGGGTGCCACGGAACTTCAGGACTTCGACGGTACGCAACGTGCGCCGGCGGAAGTGCTCGAAAGCCAGCTCGATCAGGCCATCGACCATGGTGTGTTCAGGGTCGTTGGCGTCAGCGGCGGTCATGTTTGCGAGCAAGATCGTGGTGCAATTCGTCATCGCGCTCAGCATCTGCAATTCGACTACGAATTCCTTGAGCGCGACGTCGTTCTCGGCCAGGGCTCGCGCTGGCGATATGCCATCGATCACCAGCAGCGTGGCCTTCTCGTCCAGGATCACACGCCGAACCATGTCCAATAGACCGCGCAGCTTCTCGTCGCGCAGCGCGCGGTAGGCGCCCACGTAGGAAAGCCCGTTGTTAATCAAGCTCGCATCGAAGAAGCTCATCGTGTGCAGGTTCTTCAGCATCGCGGCGTGCGACTCGGCAAGCAACGTCATGTAAGCGGCGCGGTCGCCCTGTTTGGCATGCTCGAAACAGAGCTGATTTCCCAGCGTGGTCTTGCCCGTACCTGGCCGCCCCATTACCAAATAGATGGCGCCGCGCACCAAGCCACCGCGAAGGATCGTGTCCAGCCCGGAAACGCCGGTCTTCGTCCGTTCTACGCGCCAGGCGTCTTCGGCTTCGGGTTCGGGTTCGGGTCGTGTTTGGTTCGTATCGATCATGGGATTCGCGTCACGCCTCGTCGCCAAAGTTTTGCCAGGTTCTCGATCAAACGTGCAGGGTCGAGTGGTTTGCTCTCGTGCATCTGAAAGCCGGCCAACAAGGCGGCGCGGCTGTCCTGCGCGCTGGCGTGACCGGTAAGGGCCAGCGCGGGGATGAAACCCCCAGCGCGTTCACCCGAACCCCGCAGCTGTCGCATGAAGCTGTATCCGTCTTGTTCCGGCATACCCACGTCACAAACGATCACGTCCGGTTGCCGCGCACGAATCAGATCGCGCGCCGCTCTCGCCGAGTCCGCCAGCGCAACTTCGGCGCCTTCGCGCGTCAGCAGCAGACCGAGCAACTCGCGCGCATCGGGGTCATCGTCGACCACCAACAAGTATGCGCCACACAATAGCCGGCTCGCTCGAGCAGGTTCCTCGCTCATAGGCGGGGCCGAGCCGCGGGTGGAGAGCAATGGTAGCGACACCGTGAACGTCGCACCGCGACCCTCACCCTCGCTTTCGGCAGTGATTGTTCCTCGGTGAGCTTCTACCAAGTAACGGGCAATGGCCAAGCCGAGCCCGAGCCCGTTGCCGCGCGCGCGTGCGACCGGGTGTCCCGCCTGTCGAAACCGTTCGAACAAAAGCGGTAAGAACTCAGCCGCGATGCCGCGCCCGTCATCACGGACGAGCAGCAAGACTCGACGACCTTCGCGCTCCAAACGAACCGTGATCTGCCCGCCTGGCTCACAAAACTTGATCGAATTGTTGAGCAAGTTCGCCACCACTTGTTGCAAGCGCACGGCATCCCCCGACACCTCGCTGGAGTCGGATCCGAACTCTGCGCTCAGCCGCAACTGCTTGCCGAGCGCGGCTGGCATCGACGCTTCGATCGTCGCTTCTACGACCTTCTTGAGATCCAGCGGGGATAGGCTGAGTGACAGCTTGCCGCTGATGATTCGTGAGACGTCGAGAAGGTCTTCGATTAGGCGCGCCTGCTGCTTGGCGTTGCGCAAGATCGTTTCGATCGCGCGCACTTGCTCGGCCGGTCCCAGGGTGCCGGCCTGTAGCAAGTGAGCCCAGCCGGTGATCGCGTTCAGTGGCGTGCGCAGCTCGTGGCTCAGGGTGCCGAGGAACTCTTCTTTGATCCGATTTGCCTCTTCGGCTTGTGCTCGCAGCGCCCGTTCCTCAGCGAGTTGGCTGGCAAGGCTCCGCATGTTCCCGTCGCGCACGCCAGGAATGCTAGCTCATTGTGGCGTGACGCAATCGTGCGAAAGCCGCCCGCGGTAAAACTACGGGCGGCTTTCCAACTCGAAATCCGTGACTTTCTGCGACATATCGGGCAAAGGGTGTGACATTTGATCACGGCCCGATGCCGCTTCAGTCGTAGTACTCGTTACCCAGGTGGGTGATGAGGTCTTCGCCCATCATCCAGCGGAGCGTGTTCTTGAGCTTCATCGATTGAATGAAGACGTCGTGTTCGGGGTACAGGCCCTCCGCGGTTTGCGGTGACTTGAAGTAAAAGCTCAGCCACTCTTGCACGCCGCGGAAACCCGCACGCTTGCTCAGGTCACCGAACAGCGCGAGGTCCAACACCAACGGCGCCGCCAAGATCGAATCGCGACACAAGAAGTCGATCTTGATCTGCATCGGATAGCCGAGCCAACCGAAGATGTCGATGTTGTCCCAACCCTCCTTGGCATCGCCGCGCGGCGGGTAATATTCGATGCGGACCTTGTGGTACAAGTCACCGTACAACTCGGGGTTGAGCTCGGGCTGGAAGATCGATTCGAGGGCGCCGAGCTTGCTGACTTCTTTCGAGCGGAAGCTGCCGGGCTCGTCCAGCACTTCACCGTCCCGGTTACCGAGGATGTTTGTAGAGAACCAGCCCTTCACACCCAGGCCGCGTGCCTTCAAGCCGGGAGCGAGCAAGGTTTTCATGAAGGTTTGCCCGGTCTTGAAGTCTTTGCCGCAAATGGGCGTTTGCGTCTCGCGCGCGAGCTCGAGCGCAGCGGGGAAGTCGACGGTCAGGTTGGGCGCGCCGTTGGCGAACGGGACCCCCTCCTTCAGGCAGGCCCAGGCGTACATCATCGAGTTTGCGATGTTCGGGTCGTTGTCGTGCAAGCCCTTCTCGAAGGAAGCGATCGATTGGTGAACTGGTCCCTGCTCCAGGTACACCTCGGTCGAACCACACCAGACGCAGACCGCACGCGAACAGCCGTTGTCTTTGATGAAGTTGCGGATGTCGGCGCGCAGCTGCTCGACCATCTCGAACTTCGTGGCGGCCGTCTTGATGTGTGTGCCGTGCAAACGCTTGACGAACTCCGGATAAAAGACGGCCTTCATCGGTTTGATTGCCGAGAGCTCCTCTTTGATCGGATCTAGGTCTTTGGACTCGAGCACCTTGGCGTGCAGCGCGGCTTCGTAAGCATTGTCGGGGAACAAGTCCCAACCGCCGAACACGATGTCTTCCAACTTGGCGAGCGGCGCGAAGTCTTTGATGCGCGGGACGCGATTGTCGGTGCGTTTGCCGAGACGGATCGTACCGCTCTGTGTGATCGACCCGATCGGCTTCACGAGGCCCTTGTTCGCCAAGAGCACGCCGGCCATCAAGGTCGTGGACACGGCGCCCATTCCCGGCAAGAGTACTGCGAGCTTGCCCTCGGCTTTTTTTACTTTCTCAGGTCGTTGCATGCGGCGGCTCCTAGCAAGGTGCGTGCCCGTGCGCAATGGGCGCGGGCCAAGGAATTACGGAAATTGTAGATGAAAACGACGATGGCAGTAATTCTAGTTGCGGGTGTCGGGTCACGCCTTCGGCCCATCACCGATGACCGCCCCAAAGCCTTGGTGGATCTCGGAGGCGAAACGATCTTGGCGCGTACAGTACGCTTGCTCACGAGCTACGGAGTGCGAAAAGTCGTACTCGCCACCGGATACCGCGAGGACGCGGTGCGGGCCGCCATGCAAGGCGCGTCCGTCGCCGTGGAGTACTGCAGGAACCCCGAATTCGATCGCACTCAAAACTCCGTGTCTTTAGCGTTGTGTCGGAGCGCGCTCGGTTCCGACGCGTTCTTCAAGCTGGATGGGGACGTCGTCTTCCAGCGTCAAGTGCTGGAAAGGTTGGATGCATCGCGTGCGGAGCTCGCGGTGGCGGTCGACACGGGGCGGACGGTCGACGCCGAAGCGATGAAAATCACACTTTCACGACCCGGAGCACTGGAGATCAGCGCGTTCGGCAAGGGCATCGCACTCGAGCGAAGTGCTGGAGAGAGCATTGGAATCGAGCGGATCTCCGCCGGCTTGTCTCCGCTCTTGTTCGACGCCCTTTCGGCCGCGATTGGCGCTGGCGAAACGGGCCTCTATTACGAGGATGTGTATTCGCGCCTGATCGCCGCCGGGGTGGTGCACGCCGAGGCCGTCGCCGTCGCCGACCTGCCGTGGACGGAAGTCGATGACTTCTCGGACCTCGAGCGTGCACGGGCGCTTGTTGCAGGCTTGCCCTGATCTCCGTGTCGCTGAGAAGGCAGTAGTGCGAACTTTCTGACGCAGCGCGCCGATCGAGCCTATCTCCGCGCAAAAGCCCATAGTTCTCCCGGAGTTGGTTCATAAGCACCGGAAATAACTGCCAAACTTTCTGGTCTTACCAGTGAGGTGACTGACGGACAGTACTGTCGTCTATTTGCAACACTGTGTTCGGCCGAAGACACCCCTCAGAGGGCCTAAGTTATCGAATCGAATAGGCTTTGCCCACTTGTCACGGCGCATGCTAAGGCCCATGTATGCTTCAGCCTGGGGTGTCCCGGGCGACGAAAGAGAGCCTTGAGATGACTGAGCGACGCGTCACGCGGGCCATCGTACTTGCTGCCGGTACTGGGTCCCGATTGAGTGAAGGAGCCGATGTGCTCCCGAAACCCCTACGTGTAGTGGGAGGTGTGCCGCTGGTCGTCCGTGTACTTCGCACTCTCAAGAGCGCCGGCATTCAAGAGGCCGTAGTGATCACCGGGTTCCAAGGGGACGCGGTCCGTCGGGCGCTGAAGGCGGAGACGGAGCTCGGGTTGAAGTTGTCGTTCGTCGACAACCCCCACTTCGACAAGAAGAACGGCGTGAGCCTGCTTGCGGCCGCTCGGTTCGTGGACCGCGAATGTCTGCTCACGATGTCCGATCACCTTTATTCGCCGGAGCTGGTGCGCCGCCTATTGGCGGCGGAGGTGCCGGAGGGTTCCTGCGCGCTGGCCGTCGACTACGATATCGAGCGCTGTTTCGATTTGGACGACGCGACCAAGGTCGGCGTCGAGCTCGGCAAGATCAAGCGCATCGGCAAAGAGCTCGAGAGCTATGACGCACTCGATACAGGGGTGTTCCGCATCGGGCCAGCTTTGATCGCCGAGCTCGCGGCCGTCGAAGCCAGCACGGGTGATTGCTCTCTGAGCGACGGCGTTCAGGCGCTCAGTCGTCGTGGCCGTTTCTTGGCTACCGACGTGGGTGACGTACGCTGGGTGGACGTGGACACGCCGCAAGCTTTAGCCTGCGCGGAGGCCATGCTGCGGGTCTTCGGGGACACGCTGGGCGACGAGCCAGGCGCGGGTGAGCCGCCGGTAATCGATCCGGAGAGCATCGAGTTTTACGCTCCGAGCTGGGTGCGCGCCGCCAAGCCGTACAATGAGGACCATTTCGCGGTCGCCGAGCAAAACGACGTCCTCCGCATGATGTCGAACGAGAGCCCCTATTCGCCGAGCCCGCGCGTGATCAATGCCATCATCGAGGCGGCGACGCGCGGCAATTTCTACCCGGGCGGCGCGCCCGCGCTGAAGAACAAGCTGGCACTGCGCGACAACCAAACCGAGGGCAGCGTGATCCTCGGTGCAGGGTCTACGGAGCTGATCGACCTGGTGATCCGCACGTTCGTCGGACCGGGTGAAGAGGTGCTACTGAGCGTGCCGACCTTCAGCATGTACGAGGCTCGCACAAGGACGGTCGGCGGCATCCCGGTGCTGGTGCCCATGACCGACGACCACGATCACGACCTTTCGGGGTTGATCCGCGGAGTGACCGAGCGCACGAAGGTGATCTTCTTGTGCACGCCGAATAACCCCACGGGTGGGCGCATTTCGGAGGCGGATCTCAAACGTCTGCTGCGCCTAGGCTTGCCGACGGTAATCGACGAGGCCTATCACGAGTTCAGCGAGGGGGAATCCTTCTCGCGGCTCTTGGGGGAGTTCCCGAACGCGATCGTGCTCCGCACGTTCTCCAAGGCGTTCGGTTTGGCGGGTATTCGGCTCGGCTACGCCCTGGCCCATCCCGCCGTGGTGCGGTTGCTGTCGCGGGTCAAGGTCCCGTGGAACATCCCGGCGATCACTTTGGCCGCCGCGAGTGCCGCCTTGGATGACGCTGCGGAGTTCGACGCACGCATGTCCGAGCTGCGGGTTGCTCGTCAAGAATTGACGGAGAAGCTTGCGCGTATCGACGGTCTCGCTCCCGTGCCAAGTGAAGGCAACTTCGTGTTAATCGACGTCTCCTCCACGGGTCAAGGCGCCGAGCGCCTGGTGGAGTCCATGCTCAAGGATGGCGTGTTGATTCGCTCTTTGTCCGTGCACCACGCCAAGCGCAGCTACGTGCGCGTCACGGTCGGGACACGCGAGCAGAACGCCCGTTGCGTTGCCGCGTTCGAGCGCGTGCTGGCTGGTCGTGTACGTCGCGAGGCCCCGCGCGCTTACGTCACGGTTTCGGGCGTCAGCGACGCCGAGTGAGTTCTCGGCAGCCTCAGCGAGCGCAGAAAACTCGCTGGGGTGCTAGGAGCAAGCGATGAGCTTCTGGGACGCCTATTTTCTGAGCCTCAAGCCGCTGGAGGTGGAGGAGCCGATCGACGTTTGGGTGCACCGCCCGCCGGCTTATGTTTTGGCTCGTATCCTGCTGCCCACGCCGGTCTCGCCCAACCTCGTGACGGTCGGATCGATCCTCTTGGGCTGCGCGGCTGGCGCCGCGATCTTCGCCCGTTTCGACTGGCACTTGCCGCTTGCGGGCGTTCTGATCTTCGGTTCTGCCGTGCTCGATTGCTGCGACGGGCAGCTAGCGCGCCTGCGCAAGAGCTCGTCGGCGTTTGGGCGGATGTTGGATGGCGTTGCCGATTTGGTCGTGTCGACAGTAGTCGTGGGGGGCGGCGCGTGGCTCGTCTTGCGCAAGTATCACGAGCCCACCTGGCTCTTCTCGATCGCCGGCGTGCTCACGGTGACGACGATTTTGACCGGCTCGTTTCACACCACGATGTACGACCACTTCAAGAACGTATTTTTGCGCATGACTCACCCGAGTTACCGCGAGGGTGAAGATCTGAGTGTCGCCGAAGCGCGTTTTCGAGCGCAGCGCTCGGAGATGTCCGTCGGCTTGCGGCTGGCCTGGGGGATCTATTTCTTCTACCTGCGGAGTCAGAGCGACTACGCGGACAAATTCGACCCGACCGCGCCGCGTCTGCTGAGTGCGCACCCGGAGTTCAACCCGCGCAACGCCGCTATCTATCGCAAGTACGCCGGCCCGGCCATGCGCGTATGGCGCAACTTCTTCGGCTTCGGTTCGCTGGTGTTCGGGCTCGCGGTGTCGATCGGCTTCGACCTGACCGAGTACTACCTGTTGTTCCGCTTGTTGCTGCTCAACGCCGTGTTCTACGGCTACCTGCGGCCCGCCCAGCGGCGAGCGTCCCTGCGCGCGCTGCAAGAGATTGAAAGCCCGGCCTGACCCGGCTTCTTGACCGCGACGCCGAGGTGCTATGTTCACGGGGCGTGCGCCCGTCGACCTTTGCGCTAATCGTCCTTCTGCTCGCCGGGGCCGCGCCGGCGCGCGCGGCGCTGTGGCCGAGCGCCGTGCTGCGCATCGAGCGGGATTTGCATAGCCAAGACGTGGAGGCCCGCAGGCGCGCCGCGCAGTCACTGCGAGATCTGCCGAACAGCAGCGGTGCACGTCTGGCGAGTGCCGCGTTGGACGATGCGGACGTGGGCGTGAGGTTGACTGCGCTCGATGCCTGTCTGAGCTTCGGGCTGCCAGGGCTCGGTGAACGCTTGGTACCCTGGTTGAGCGACGGGGAGCGACGTTTGCGCTTGGCGGCCGCCGTTGCCCTGAGCGAGAGTCCGAGCGCGCGCGCGGTGCCATCGCTCGGACGCGCCTTGGGCGACGGGGACGCGGGGGTGCGCAGCGCCGCCGCGATTGCGCTCGGCAAGTCCGAAGCGCCCGAGGCGGTCTTGGCACTGCTCGGGCATCTCGACGACGGCACTCCGGAAGTACGCCGCGCCGTCGCCTTGGCGTTGGGCGAGCTCGGCGATCCGCGTGCGGTCGTACCGTTGATCGGCAAGATTCAGGATTCGCGCCCCGCCGTGCGCGAGGGCGTGGCGCGAGCTTTGGCGCAGTTGGGCGATGCGCGTGCCTCGAGCGCGCTCGTGCTTGCCCTGCACGATGCCGATGACGGGGTTCGCGTGGCTTCGCTCGCAGCTCTGGCCCGGATTGCCGATCCGAGCGCCGTGGCGAGCATCGCTGCCTTGCTGCCGAGCAGCAGCGACAGCGTGGTGCTTGCCGCACTCGATGCGCTGTCCCAGATTCACACCCCTCAAGCCGGCAAACTGCTGATCGAGCAGCTGGGCGATGGCCGACCGAGCGTGCAGAAAGCCGCCATGCAAGCCTTGGCCCGCTCGGGCCCGCTCGCCCTCGTTTCGCTGCGAGCTTGCCTCAGCGCCGAATCGCAGACCGAGCGTTTGGGTGGCTGCGCGCTGGCACTCGGGCAAACGCACGACGTGGGCAGCGCGGGCGCGATTCAAGATGCCCTGCGGCGCGGCGCGCTGCGCCCGCTGCCTGCCTTGCTCGCCCTGGCGCAGTTGCGCGCACCGGAGTCTCTACCCACCGTTTTGGAATACCTGTCGGATCCAGATGCGCTGACCAGGCGCACGGCGCGCTTGGCCAGCAAGGCGCTGCTCGATCCCAATCACCCGGATGGCCGGGCCGTGGAGCCCATCGAACACGCGTTGAGCAACGCGCGACGTGAACGCCTGGAGTTGTCGGAGTTGCTGGATTTATTGGGGCAGACCGGCGCCCCGCGCGCCGCGCGGCAGCTCTTGCCGTTCGCGGCTCCGGGCGATGACGCGACGCTCCGCAGCCACGCCTTGACCGCCTTGGGCTTCTTGGGAGAGGCCGGGCAGTGGCCCGCTCTGCGCAGCGCCCTCGATGACGACTCGGGCAGCGTGCGTTTGGCCGCAGCGTCCGCGCTCGGCCGGCTGTCCCTGGCGGGACGCGCCCGCCCACTTTTGGAGCTACTCGAGCACGCGAACCAACAAGATCGCCCCCTGCTGCTGCTCGCGCTCGGCGGCACCCTGGCGCGGGAGCGTGACCCGGAAGTCGTGCGGCGCTTGGAGTCGCTGCTGGCCGGGGCCAAAGACGGCGAGCGCGACGCACTAATCGAACTCCTCGGCCGCGTGCCGCTTGCGGAGGCTATCGCGCACTTGGCAGCCGTCACGGCTGCGTCGGACTCTGACCGGGCCAAGTATGCCGAGGCACTGGCCGCGCATCCGGAGCAGCGCACGCGCCTAGTTTCGCTGCTGAACGACCCGAACACTTCTGTGAGAGCCAACGCCGCGTGGTCATTGGCTGAAGTCGGCGCCGCTGCGGATCGCCCGGCGCTGCAGAAAGCCATGCGTGATCCTGCGTCGAGCGTCGCGGGCAACGCGCTCTCCGCGTTGGCGCGCATTGCTCGGCGTGAGCACGGACAGATCGCGTCCTTGGCCTGTCCGATGATTGGAGACAGTCGAGCCATATTGCGCGCGGTGGCTCTGCGCGCGCTGCGGATCACCGCCGAGCGTTGTCCGGGCGGGGAAGACGCGATCGCGCTTCGCCGAGATCGCTCTGACTTCGTGCGCAAATCCGCGGCCGCCCTGCTCCGCGATGTCTCTCGTGGGAGGGCCGACGAAGCGCTCCTCGAGCGCGCGCGTGATCGCGACCCGAGCGCGGCGGTTGCCGCCGAGTGCGATGCGCCACCACTCCCGGCAGCGGAAGGTCACGAACCGACGCTCGTCGTCATCATTCCGGCGGGACAGGATACGCCGAGTCCTGCGCAACCTTTCGCGCTGCTGCGCGCCGATGGCCTGATGCGGCTCGGTGTTTCCGACCGACGTGGCCAGGTATTCGAAGCGGCGGCGCCGCGCGGTGCGCTTTCGTTACTCGAACCTGACGCGGATTTCGAGTAAGTGAGCGACGCGTGGCCGCCGCCCTGATCGTGATCGAAATTGCGGCGCCCAAGGTGTCCGATGCCGCGCTCGCGGTGCTGGTATCTGCCTGTAGTCGTGCCGCGCGAGACGCGGAATGTGCGTTGGCGCGAAACGCCAACGACGAGCAGCCTGCCGCGGTGGCCATCGTCACCCTGCAATCCGATGACAAGATGCGCGTCGAAGTCGGCGTGCGCCAAGGCGATCACGATTCGTGGCGGACCAAAGATTTTGCGTTTTTGCCCGCTGACCAGAGCATGGATCGTTGGCGCGCCGTTGGGTTCGCAATTGGCACGCTCGCAGAGAGCAACCCGCCACCCGAAGAAGAGACGCGCGCTCGGGTCGCCCCGTCGTCCTCGGCGGCGGGGCCGTCTTCGCCCGGGGCGGCGACGTCGTCGTCGTCGTCGCCTCCGTCGCCGTCTTCGACTCGGTCCACGCCATCGTCGCCTCCGTCGCCGTCGTCTCGCCCATCTGGGCCCGTCGCGGTCAGCCCGGACGAGCCTCCGTCGCCCGCGCCTCCAGCGCGGGAGCGCGCTCGCGGGACGCAGATGTTCGTGGGCGCGGCGGCGATCTTTGGGCCCGGTCTCGATACGGATCCTCCGTGGCGCGTCGGCAGCACGCTTTATGCGGATCTGGCCTGGGCCCGGGCGCCCGTGTTTCTGACCGTTGGTGGGACCGCCGCCACGCGCGTGGTCGCTGGCTCACACGGCGTCACGACGCGCTGGTTCGACGTTTACTTGGGCGC
>Ga0302321_100005476_pt1 | contig 11121 bp, 10 predicted proteins | sample Fen_T0_1_FD_202505 | JGI IMG/M metagenome (GOLD analysis project Ga0302321, IMG submission 202505) | Peat permafrost microbial communities from Stordalen Mire near Abisko, Sweden - Fen_T0_1 | ecosystem: Environmental > Terrestrial > Soil > Wetlands > Permafrost | place: Sweden: Abisko...
GTCGTCACCGGCGGCCTCCCGCACCCCCGCCTCCCCGGCCCCGGCGACGTCCGGTGCCCCGGCGACCGGCCGCCCGTCCGCGCCGCCGCCCGACCGCCCGTCCCCTCCGGCACCCGGCCGGGCGGCACCCGACCGGGCGGCGGCCCGGACGGCGCCGGGTGCCACCCGCTCGATCGCGGACCGCAGCGTCCCCGGACGGCCCGGGGCGCCCGGCGCGATCCCGGCGGCGTCCGCGGCCAGCACGTCAAGCAGGTGGTTGACGGCGGCCCGGACGATCCGCGCGTCCGTGCTCTCGCCGAGGAACGGGACGCGCTCGCCCTCCCGCCCCAGGGCCGTCTGCTCGCAGACCCCGGCCAGGACGTGGAGCACTCCCCAGGTGAGCGGGTCGCCCTGGTCCGAGGCCGGCGGACGGGCCCCGCTCGTCGGTCCGTTCACCCGGTCCCGCCTCCGCTCCTCGACCCGCACGGCAACCCACACTGCGTCGACGCCCGACGACCGCGACTTGACCCCGGACGCCGCCTCCCTCTCCCACCCGTGATCATGATCACGGGAGAGGGGCGGGTAGCGTGTCGACCCTGTGACCTCTCCTACCGGGCGCCGGACGCTCCTGCCGCTGGCGCTGGCCTTCCTGACGGTCGGGCTGTCGGCGGCGATGTCCGGCCCGTTCCTGGCCCTCTTCCTCGCCGACGGGCTGCGCGCGGACGGCGTCCACGTCGCCCTCTTCCTGGCGGGGGCGCCCGTCGCGGCGATGGTGGTGTCCACGCTGCTCGGCCGGGTGTCGGACCGGTCGCCGTCCCGGCGCTGGTTCATGGTGGGGACCGCGCTGGCGGGCAGTGCGGCGACGGGCCTCACCGCCGTCGTCCGGGACTACCGGGTGCTGCTCGGGGTCACGGTGACGCTCGCCGCGAGCGCGGGCGCACTGCTGCCGCAGATCCTCGCCTACGCGCGGGAGTCGCTGCCGGGCGGTGGCCGCGTCGCGCTGACCCTCAGCTCGCTGCGGAGCCTCTTCTCGGTCGCCTGGGTCGCGGGGCCGCCCCTGGCTGCGGTCCTGCTGCACGTCGGCGGGTTCGCCCTGGTGTACGCGGGCTCGTGCGTGATGTACGCCGTCACGGCGCTCACGGCGCTCGTGGCCCTCCGCTCGCCCCGGCCGCCCGCACCGGAACCCGGCCTGCCCGGGGAACCCCACGGCGCCGGGGACCGCCCCGCGAGCCGGGCGCAGCTGTGGGCCGCCGTCGCGGTGATGGCGCTCGTCCGGTGCGCCGGCAGCCTCGCCGTCCAGGGGTTGCCGCTGTTCACCACCCAGGTGCTGCACGGCCCGGTGACGGACGCCGGGCTCCTGCTGGGCCTGTGCGCCGCACTGGAGATCCCGCTCATGATCGGCTTCGGGGCGCTCGCGACCCGGGTGCCGCTGCGCCGTCTGCTGGCCGTCGGGATCGGCTGCGGGCTGGTCCACACCGCCGTCGTGGCGACGAGCACGGCCCTGTGGCAGCTGGTCGCCGTCCAGGTCGTCAACGCCGCGGGCGTCGCCGCGACGGCGGGCCTCGGGATCACCTACCTGCAGGACCTGCTGCCGGGGCGGGCCGGGCGGGCGTCCACGCTGTACTCCAACACGTTCGCGACGGGGTCCGCGCTGGCCGGTCCGGTGCTCGGCGCCGCGCAGGGCCTCGGGTACCGGTCGCCGTACGTCGTCGGGGCGGTGCTCAGCGCGGCGGCCCTCGTCCTGCTCCTGCTGGTCCGTCCGCATTCCGGCACGGTCGCGGGGTACCGTGAGGACGCCGGCAGCGGTGCCGGGTCGACCGACGGCACGGTGGGGGAACCATGGGCGGCACCGAGGACCTGACCGGTCCGCAGAACTGGGACTGGCTGGACGACGGCGACGACTGGGTGCCCCCGCCCGTCGACGTCACGAAGCCGAGCATCGCGCGCATCTACGACTACTGGCTGGACGGCAAGGACAACTACGCCGTCGACCGCGAGGTCGCCGACCGCATCGCGCAGGGCGACTCCGGGGGCCGTGACGGCGCGCGGGCCAACCGCCGCTTCCTGGTCGAGGCCGTGGAGGCGATGGCCCACGCGGGCATCCGCCAGTTCGTCGACCTGGGCTCGGGCATCCCGACGTCGCCGAACGTGCACGAGACGGCGTGGTCGCTGCGGCCCGACGCCGTCGTCGTGTACGTCGACAACGACCCGGTCGTGCTGGCCCACACCCGGGCGGCGACGGCCGGGGAGAAGCAGGTGGCCGTCGTCGACCACGACGTCCGCGAGCCCGCGACGTTGCTCGCCCACCCGCGGGTGCGCCGTCTCGTCGACCTCTCCGAGCCCGTCGGCTTCCTGATGATCTCGGTGCTGCATTTCGTGGACCTGTCCCTCGCGCCCGCCGTCGTCAGCCGCTACCTCCGCGACGCCGTGCCCGGCAGCCAGATCGCGATCAGCGCCGCGAGCAGCCACGGCGCCGATCCGGAGGCGCTCGCGGCGACGAAGGCCGCGTACACGGCGGCCCAGCTGGTGTTCCGCACGTGGGCGGAGTTCGAGGCGCTCTTCGACGACGTCGAGCTGGTGGGCCCGGTGACCGAGCTGCAGCGCTTCGCGTCGGGCTCGTCGCTCGCGGGCATCGGCCGGGTCACCCGCTCGCGGGCCGTTCACTCCAGGTAGGAGTAGCGCTCCTCGGCCCACGGGTCGCCGTGCAGGTGGTAGCCGCGTTCCTCCCAGAAGCCGCGCCGCTGGGCGGTGAGGTACTCCCACCCGCGGAACCACTTGGCGCTCTTCCAGCTGTACAGGTGCGGTACCACCAGGCGCACAGGGAACCCGTGCTCGGGCGCCAGCGGGCGCCCGTCCAGGCCGGTCGCCACCAGGGACGACGGGCGCAGCAGGTCCTCGAGGCGCACGTTCGCGCTGTACCCGTACTCGCCGTACACCAGGACGCCGACCGTGCCGCGCGGCGGCGGGAAGCGGTCCACCAGCACGGACGTCGGCACGCCCGACCACGCCAGGTTCTGCGCGCTCCACCCGGAGGCGCAGTGCAGGTCGCCGTCGACGTCCGCCCGCTCCAGCTCGGCGAGCTCAGCCACGGTGAGGCGGCCCAGCGTCTCACCGCCGCCCGCCTGGTCGACCGAGAAGATCATCGACCAGGGGCGGGACCCGACCCGGGGCACCGGCCCGTAGTGGCGCACCTTCGGGGCCGACACCAGGTGCTGGCCCGGTGGGAGGGGAGTCGAGCCGTCCATGCCGCGCCGCCCATCTCCCGCCGTCGTCACGCAGAGACTACGCGCCGCGCGGCACGCGCCTGTCGCCGCCGTCCCCCGCCGCCGGTCGTGATCACTCGTCGGCAGCCGGGGCGGGCCGCTTGAGCGTCGATCTGCCGCTGCCCGTCGCGCAGTTCGCCCAGGGCCCGGGTGTGATCGCTCCGAGTCAGGTGCAGCGCCTGGACCGACCGTTGGAGCGCGCGCAGGTGGGCGGCGTCGGGTCAGGCGAGGCTCGCGGCGTCCGGATCACCGACCCGCGCCAGCTCGGCCAGGCGCCCCGGGTCGAGGACGACGATCCGCCGGTAGCCGGTGTCGATCACCCGCAGGTGGCGCAGGCGGGTGAGGGTGCGGTGCGCCGGACCGTCCCCGGCGTCCGCGAGCGCCGCCAGGGTCTTCTGCGTCAGCGCGAGCCCGAGCCGCCGTCCCCGGCCCACCGGACGCCCGTGGACGACGGCCAGGTGGTGGAGCACCCGGGCCAGCCGGACGTCGGCGGGCTCGGCGGGGCCGATCGGGCGCCCGCCCGCGGGCGGGTGCATCCGGCGCCGGGCCTGGTCGAGGACGGCCGCCGCCACCTCGGAGTCGCCCGCGAGCAGATCGCGGAACTGCACCCCGCGGATCAGTCGCCCGAGGCCCTCACCGGCCGCCCGGACCGTAGCCGCCCGGGGCCGCGCGCTGAGGTGCCCCAGCTCGCCGACCAGGTCCCCGCCGGCCCGGACGGCGACGAGCGCCTCCCCCTCGCCCGCCCGCGCCACCACCCGGTACCAGCCGCGCAGGAGCAGGAGCACGAAGTCCCCCTGGTCACCCTCGCGCAGCAGCACCTGCCCGGGCCGGAACGTGACGCCCGCCCCAGCCCGCAGCAGCCGGGCCCGCGAGGCCGGGGAGAGGCCGCCCAGCAGCGCGGAGAGCGGCCAGTCGAGGGTCACGGTCGACGCGATCACACGAACAGTCTCCCGGCGTGGCCGCAAGAGGACAATCGGTGACTTGTGGACCCCGTTCGGGGGATGGTGCCGCGCCGACCGGTGGACCGCCCGCACGACGGGCCCCGGGCGAGCCCACGGGGTCGTCGAATCGAGGACCCCCCGCGCAGGGCCCCGCCGAGAGGCCGCCACGCGGAGGGTGTCAGGGCAGCTCCGCCGCCCACAGGGTGGCCACGGTCTTGGGGGTCAGGGCGGCGCCCGCCTGCGGGTCGCGGCGCAGGTACTTCTCCTTGACGGCCTGCAGGTGGGTGCGGACCGTGCTCTCGGAGACGCCGAGCGCCTCGGCGGTCTGCCGCACGCCCATCCCGCGGCGACCGATGCAGTCGATCACCTCCCACTCCCGGGGCGACGGGCGGCGCCGTCCGTCCCGGGCCCGGAAGGCGGCCACCGCCTCCGCCAGGACGGCGGCGCTCGTGCCCGGCGGCCAGTGCCGGTGCCGGTCGTGCTCCTCCAGCCGGTCACCCTGGGCGAGCGCCGCGAGCACGGACACCTGGGCGCGCCGTCCGGCCTCCCCCGCGGCGGCGCCCGGACCGGCGTCCTGCACGTCCTGCAGCAACCAGCCCGCGAGCTGCGGCTCCACCCACAGCCCGCCCGCGGCCACCCGGTCGACCGCGTCCAGGAGCGCGGGCACCTGCGACGCCTTGGGCACGAAGCCGCGGGCTCCGGCGGCGAGTACGCCGAGCTGGGCCGCGGCCCCGGCGAGCGCGGAGAAGGCGATCACCTGGCAGCCCCGCCCCACCAGGGCCTCGACGGCGGCGGCACCCTGGACGCGCCCGGGCGGCAGGGACAGGTCGCACAGGACCACGTCGGGGGCGCCCGGCAACGCCTCCACGGACTCGGCCGCGGCCACCGCGCCGAAGCCGGCCGCGGCGAGCGCGGCGAGCAGTCCCTGCCGGGTGATCGGATGATCCTCGACGACACCCACCGTCAGCGTGGACCGGGGACGCGCGCTCACGTGTCGCCCCCGGCCGCCGGAACCGTCGCGCCGTCCGGAGCCGTCGCGCCGTCCGCGCCGTCCCGGGCCGCCGCGCCGTCCGGGGCCCAGTGGATCGACACCCGCGTGCCCTCGCCCGGGGCCGACTCCACCCGCACCCGGCCGCCCCGCGACCGGACCGCCGCGAAGCTGCGCGCCAGCCCACCACCCGGCGTGACCCGCTCGGGGTCGAAGCCCCGGCCGTGGTCGCGGACCGTGATCTGCAGGCCGCCGTCCAGGTCGAGGGCCGCCAGGACGGCGTCCGGGGACGCGGCGTGCTTGGCCGCGTTGGTCAGCGCCTCGGCGGCGGCGGCCACCATGGCCTCGACGACGGGCAGCGGCGGCCGGTACCTGGCCGCGAGGCTGGTGCGCACCCGCAGCCCCTGCGCCTCGGCCGCGGTGACGACGTCCGCGAGCCGGGCGAGGACGGGCGGCGCCGAGCCGCCCAGCTCGTGCTCCAACTGGCGCCGGGCCCGCCGCGCGGTGCGACCCGCCCAGTCGACGACCTCGGGGGTGGACGGGCGCGAGGCCGCGACGTGCTCGACGACGGGCAGCAGGAAGTCGTGGACCTCGCGGTGCAGCGCCTCCCGGTGGTCGGCGAGCTGCCGGCGGCGCTCGGCCTCGGCGGCCAGCCGCTGCTGGCCGGCGAGGGCGTGCCAGGCACGGTCGGCCTCGGCGCGCGCCTGGTCGGCGGTCCGGGCGAGGCGGCGCCAGCCCGTGGAGATCACCCGGCCGATCACCACCCACAGCACGAACCCGAGCAGGTCCGAGAGGGTCTTGGGGGGCAGCACGGGCGCCAGGCTCGCCACCCACGCGACCATCATCACCCCGACGGCGACCGCCGCCGTCCGCGCCGGGATCGTGCTCAGCCCGACGGCCGCCGACCCGCCGAGGCTGTACGGGATCAGCTCGGTCATGACGACGTTGCGGTCCGCGGCGCCGACGGCCCGCGAGCCGAGGCCCATGACGAGGACGCAGCACGCGACGTCCACCAGCACGACGTGTCGCGGCACCGTGCCGCGGCGGCGGGTGACGACGGCGAACCAGCTCGCCTCGGCGACGGCGACGGCGGCCACGACGGCGGCGATCCACGGGCGGTCCAGGCGGTCCCACTTGGCCAGCGGCAGGAGGAGGAACGCGCAGGTGCCGAGGCGGACCAGCGTGACCATCTCGACGAGCCGCCGCTCCACCTCGCCCGCCAGCCGCGCGGCGCCGTCCGGCGGTGCCGGACCGGCCGGCTCGTCGAGTGCCATGGGCGCCGTTCCCCTCGTCGCTCGCCGATCACGAGGGCGACGCGGACGTGATCGACGATCTCATCCTCTCCCACGGGGACCGGTTCCGGGAACGGACCTGCGCAATCGCCGGCCCCGAACTCAGGGCGCCAGGCGGCGCAGGAAGCGCTCCAGCTCGCCCAGCTCGTCGCGGGACAGCTCCAGGAGCGGCTCGGGAGGCGTCCCGACGACGATCCGCACCCGCTCGGCGAGCCGGTGGCCCTCGGCCGTCAGGACGACGAGGCGCCGCCGCCGGTCGGCGGGATCGGGCGTCCGCTCGGCGAGACCGAGCGCCTCCAGCCGGTCGACGATCTCGGTGGCGTAGGGCGGGTCGACGCCGCGGGCCTGGGCGATCTCGCCGAGGGAGCGCGGCCCCTCGGTGAGGTCGAGCAGCGTCATCACCCTGCCGCGGCCCTTGCCCAGGGTGTCGCCGAGCTCGGCCCGCAACCGGTGGCGGGGCGAGTGCCGGTCGACGAACGCCTGCATCAGGGCCCAGACGCGGGCGGCGTCAGGCGGCGGCAGGTCGGGGTCCACGGGCGGCCTCCTCGCCGTCGGGGTCGAGCAGGGCCCGCGTGCGCTCGGCGGTCGCGGACGCCCACGGGCCGGTGGACACCAGGCCGAGCACCGCCACCACGACACCGCACCCGGCGGCCAGCAGCCAGGCGAGGTGCGCGGCGTCCGTGAACCCGGTACCCGCCGTCCCGGCCACGATGCTGCCGCTGACGGCGACGCCGAGGGTCGTGCCCGCCTGCCGGCTGCTGGAGGCGACGGCCGCGGCGACGCCGGCCTGGGCGCGGGGCATGCCGGAGGTCGCGGTGTTGGTGATCGGCGCGTTGACCAGGCCGAAGCCGATCCCGAACAGGGCGTAGGCGCCGAGCAGGTAGGCGAGCGGGGTGTCCGGCGTGACGGACGCGAGCAGCAGCATGGCCGCCGCCGTCGTCACGCCCGAGACCACGAGCGGCAGCCGGGCGCCGCGGGCCGCCACGAGCCGGCCGGACAGCGGCGCGCACACCCCGGCCGTCAGCGCCATGGGCAGCGTCGTCAGGCCGGCCCGCACGGGCGAGTCCCCGCGCACGTTCTGCAGGTAGAGGGTGGTCACGAACAGGAAGGTACCGAGGACGGCGAAGGCGGCGACGGCGGTCGCCGTCGCCGCGGCGAACGGCACGGACCGGAAGAACCGCAGGTCGACGAGCGGTTCACGGCGGCGCGGCTCCACCACGACCAGCCCGACCGTGGCGGCGCCGGAGAGGCAGAGCAGGACGACGGTCCGCGCCGAGCCCCACCCGGCGTCCGGAGCGCCGATGACGGCGTACGTCAGCGTCCCCAGCATGACGACGACGAGCGCCTGCCCGACCGGGTCGAGCGCCCGCGCCCGGGGGGAGCGCGACTCCGGGACGAACACCTGGGTGAGCACCACCGCGGCCAGCCCGATCGGGACGTTGACCCAGAACACCGACCGCCAGCCGATCGCCGACACGAGGAGGCCGCCGACGACCGGGCCGAGGGCCAGGCTGATGCCCACGACGGCCGCCCAGACGCCGATGGCCCGGGCCCGCTGCCGCGCGTCGGCGAACACGTTGACGACGATCGACAGCGCCACCGGGTTGAGCATCGACCCGCCCACGGCCTGCACGGCCCGGAACGCGACGAGCCAGCCGAGGCTCGGGGCGACGCTGCAGAGGAGCGATCCGGCGGTGAAGAGCAGCAGGCCGGTCTGGAACACCCGGCGGCGGCCGAGCCGGTCGCCCAGCGACCCGGACAGCATGAGCAGCATGGCGAGCACGAGCGTGTAGGCGTCGACGGTCCACTGCAGGCCGCTGACCGAGGCGTGCAGGTCACGGCGGATCGACGGCAGCGCGACGTTGACGATCGTCACGTCCATGCTGACGAGCAGCAGGCTCAGGCAGCAGACGGCGAGAACCACCCAGGGCCGCTGCGTCCCGGCCGGGGATTTATTTAAGCTCACTGAACTATGATACTCACAGAACCACCTATCCCCTCCTCGTGATCGGGCACCCGGGCAGCTGACCGACCGGAGGGGAGCACCGTCCGGTCCCGGATTACCTGATCGTCCCGGATTACCTGATCGTCCCGGATTACCTGATCACGGGGAGGAGGGTCAGGTGAGGGTGCGGGCCAGGGTGGCGGCCAGGGCGAGGACGAGGCCGTGGCCCGCGAGCGCCGTCCAGCGCCGTCCCGCCGCGGTGAGCCGGGCGCCCGCGGCGCTCCCCGCGAGCGCCAGCGTGACGTGCCAGCCGAGCGAGCCGGCGAAGACGCCGGCCACGAAGGCCGCCGCCGCCGGGACCGTGTGCAGGCGGGATCCGAGCCCGCCGGCCAGCACCACGAAGTAGACCGCCGTCAGCGGGTTGACCAGCGTCAGCGCCACGAAGCGGGCGAACGCCGCGGCCGGGGCGGTGGGCCGGACGGCGTCCGGCGCCTCGGCGGGCCCGCGCCCCGAGCGCCAGGCGACGACCAGGCCGCGGCCCCCGATGACGGCGAGCACCACGACCGCGAGGGCACGCACGGCCGTCTCGCGCCCGGACAGCAGCGCGGTCACCACGCCACCCGCGATCACGGCGGCCGTGGCGTAGGAGAGGTCGACGACGGCGACACCCAACCCGGCACCGAGCGCGGTCCGGCGACCCGACGTCAGCGCCGTCTGCAGCACCAGCACGCTGACCGCCCCGAGCGGCACGGCCACCCCGAGCCCGGCCGCCGTCCCCGCCCCCGCGGCGGCGAGGACGTCGGGCAGCTCGGCCAGGGAGGCCGCGAGGGTCGGGAGCACGCGCGACATGATGGCGCGCCGCCCCGGCCGGGAGCCCGGGGTTTTCCGGCGGAGGGGGCGCCGGAAGGGGCCGGGACCGGCCGGGACGACGCGCGCGGAGGGGGCGCCGACCCGGGGTCAGCTGCGCCGGGTCAGTTCACCGCCGTCGGTGCCGTCGCCAGGGTGAGGCCGACGGTGCGGGTGGAGCCGCCGCGGGCCACGGTCAACGTGACCTTGGTGCCGGGCCGCAGCGCCCGGACGGTGCCGACGAGCGAGTCGGCGCCCTCGACCGCGCGGCCGTCGATGGCGGTCACCGCGTCGCCCTGGGCGAGGCCCGCCTGCGCGGCGGGCGTGCCCGACGTCACGGCCTGCACGACGGCCGCCTGCCGCTGCGCGCCGTCCACGGTCACCGTGCCGTCGGCGAGGCTGACGCCGAGGAAGGCGTGCGTCGCGGAACCGCTGGAGATCAGCTGCTGGGCGACGTCCTTCGCCTCGTTCGCCGGGATCGCGAAGCCGAGCCCGATGCTGCCGGACTGGCCCCCGCCGGAACTGCCCAGCGACGCGATCGAGGAGGTGATGCCGATGACCCGCCCCTGCGCGTCGATGAGCGCGCCGCCGCTGTTGCCGGGGTTGATGGCGGCGTCGGTCTGGATGGCGTTGGTCACGACGGGCGCCGCGGCGGTGCCCCCGCCGAGCCCGCCACCGAGCCCGCCACCGAGCCCGCCCTGGCCGCCGCCTTCGGAGGAGGCGGTGGAGACCGGGCGGTCGACGGCGCTGACGATGCCGGTCGTCACGGTGCTCGACAGGCCGAGCGGGTTGCCGATCGCCATGACCTGGTCGCCCACCTTGACGGCGGCGGAGTCGCCGAACGTGGCCGGCTTCAGCCCCGAGGGCACGGTCTTCAGCACCAGGACGGCGAGGTCGGTCGAGGGGTCCGTCCCGACGACGGTCGCCGGGTAGGCCCGGCCGTCGGACAGGGTCACCGTGATCGAGCCGTTCCCGGCCCCCGCGACCACGTGGTTGTTGGTGAGGACGTGGCCCGCCGTGTCGAGGACGACGCCGGAGCCCTCGCCGTCGGACGTCGCCACCGTGACGACGGACGGCTCGACGGCCGCCGCGATCGCCGTCCACGACCCGGAGGCCACGGTCGAGACGGACGACGGGACCGAGGGCGCCGCCGCCACGGACGTCGCGGCCGGGCGGCCGCCGTCCACGAGGGTGACGGCACCCGCCGTCAGCAGGCTGGACAGCACGGCCGCACCGACGGCGACGACGGCCAGCGCCGGTCGGCCAGGGCCGCGCCCACCCCGCCCGCCGGGGCGCTCACCGGGCGGGGCCGGGGGCAGCGGCGGCACGGGCGGGGCGGGAGGCGTGCTGGGAGGGGCGAAGACGCCGTAGGGGCCGGGGGTGCCGTGCGCGTGAGCCTCCGGCACGCCGGTGTCGTGCAGGACGTCCGTGGTCTGGGTCATGACTGATCACCTCTGGGTAGCTCTCGCGGTCACCACCCATTCCACGACGCCTCCCGGACAGACCACTGAACGCTGCCTGGGAGTGTCCTGACAGCCCCGACCCCCAGCCCCCGCCGAACGGCCGATGCGAGGATCGAGCGCCCCCGGTACTTGCACCCGGCCGATAGATTCGTCGCAGTGCGACGACCCGACCGGCGAGCCGGTCGGGGCGGGCACCCGGACCCGCTGTCCGACCGGAAGGAACAGACGGTGCCAGCGTGGGAGCAGTCCGCCGGGCGGGTGCCCCGGGTGGCGCGCCGCGACGCCGGCCGGACCCTCCCGCTCGCGCTGCTGGCCGGGCTGCTGGTCACCTTCGCGGTCGGGTCGCTGCTGCGCGACGGCCGCCCCGGGCAGGTGCCGCTGCTCGACATCGGCGCGTTCAACGC
>Ga0302321_100005477_pt1 | contig 11120 bp, 9 predicted proteins | sample Fen_T0_1_FD_202505 | JGI IMG/M metagenome (GOLD analysis project Ga0302321, IMG submission 202505) | Peat permafrost microbial communities from Stordalen Mire near Abisko, Sweden - Fen_T0_1 | ecosystem: Environmental > Terrestrial > Soil > Wetlands > Permafrost | place: Sweden: Abisko...
GCCCCCCCCCCCCCCCCGCCGCAGAAGGGAAGCGCCTATAGCATCGGATGTGCTTGGGCCAAGCGGTCGATCGACGTCACCACTTCGTCCAAATCGCGAAATGTGAATGAAATGTTAGTAAAATCAACGGTTTGCCTGGTTAGCTCGGAACGCTGCCCGTTGACAGCGCTGGCTCCTGGCCCGATGACCCTGCGCCATGGATTTCGAGCTTCGCGGTAAGCGCGCATTGGTCAGCGGTTCGACGGCGGGCATTGGTTTCGCGATCGCGCGGGCGCTCGCGGCGGAAGGGGCGAGCGTGATCGTCAACGGTCGCAGCGAAGAGCGCACCGCGCGGGCCGTAGCTGCCATCCGCGCAAGCGGTTTGGCGGGCGCGGACGTGACGGGGATCGCTGCGGACCTGGGCACGGCCGAAGGTTGCGCGGAGGTGGTGAACGCCGCACCCCAGATCGACGTGCTGGTGAACAACCTCGGCATCTTCGAGGCCAAGCCGTTCGCGGAAATCACCGACGCTGATTGGCTGCATTTCTTCGAAGTCAACGTGCTCAGCGGCGTGCGACTGTCGCGGGCGTACCTGCCCGGCATGTTGAGCCGTAACTGGGGGCGCATCTTGTTCATCTCCAGTGAAAGCGGTTTGCAGATCCCGGTCGAGATGATCCAATACGGAACGACCAAAACCGCGCAGCTTGCCGTGGCGCGAGGTCTCGCGGAAATGACGGCGGGCACCGCCGTGACGGTGAACAGCATTCTGCCGGGGCCTACGAAGAGTGAAGGCGTGGCAGACTTCGTGGCAGGCTTGGCCGCACAGCAGAACAAGAGCGCGGCCGACGTCGAGCGTGATTTCTTCAAGCACGCGCGCCCCACCTCGCTCTTGCAGCGCTTCGAAACTCCCGACGAGATCGCAGCGCTGACGGCGTTCATCGCCAGTCCGCGCGCGTCCGGCGTGAATGGAGCTGCATTACGAGTCGATGGCGGCGTAGTGCGTGCCATCGCCTGAAGTGACGACAGAACAAGGGTAGAGTGAAGCCATGTATTACGAATCGTTTTTGCAGATGAAGAAGATGCTCGGGCACGTCGTCGACTGGCTGGACAAAGCAGAGGCGTATGCCAAGGAAAAGTCCTTCGATCCGCTCGTGTTCGTCAACTCTCGGCTCGCTCCCGACCAATTGGCGTTCGCTCGTCAGATTCAAATCGCCTGTGACACGCTGAAATTGGGCGCGTCTCGCTTGACCGGCAAAGAAGCCCCTTCGCAAGCCGACACCGAGCAGACCCTGGACGAGCTGCGCGCACGCGTTCGCTCCGTAGTCAGCTATCTCGACGGCTATTCAGCGAAGGATTTCGAGGGCGCGAGCACACGATCCGTCACCCAGCCGCGCTGGGAGGGCAAAGTGATGACGGGCAAAGATTACTTCTTCGAGCACGTTCAACCGAACTTCTACTTCCACCTCGCCCACACTTACGCGATCCTGCGTCACAACGGGGTGCCGGTCGGCAAACGCGACTACCTCGGCCCGTTGACGCAACGTATGCCCTGAGTAAAAGCCGACTTATCGGCGCGGGACGTGATGCGTAGCGTTCTGCGCCGTCGGAGCCAGTGAATCAGGCGCCGACGGCTGGGCCCCACGCCTATCCGCGCCTAGCCGGGCTCACTTGCTGCCAGCACCGACGGTGGCGCTGCCGGACGAAGATGCGCTGCCGTGGCCCGACGTCGTTGCAGAGCCTGCTTCGTGGCCACCTTCGGCGGTGTCCGAATAACTCTTGCCGTTCGCCTTGGACACATTGTTGTTGGGCGACAGCGCTTGCATGCGTGTGCCTTCCATCACTGGGTCCGGCGAAGCGTTCAAGTTATTGGCCGTTGCATTGCCAGGCGCGTTCTTGTCACCCAGCTCGAAGTCGACGCGCCGATCGAGCGCCCAGGTCTCCTCGTCCTTGCCTTGCGCGCCCTGTTCGCCTCGGGCGATGATACGGATGTTGGTGCCCGCCACGCCGCGCTGCACCAAGTAGTTCCGCGCAGCTTCCGCGCGGTTGGCGGAGAGCTCCTTGTTATAAGCCGCTGAGCCGCGGGCGTCCGTACGACCGATGATGGTCATCACCCGACCCTTGAGTGGACCCTCGCTCAGGCACTTGGCTACGTCGTCCAAGATGTTGGCGCCATGCGCGCGCAGCGTAGCGTCTGCGTAATCGAAGTGCGGCGCGTCCTTGGGCGCGTTGGGCAACTGACACTCCCTGCGGAAGTCATCGGAGATGGAAATGGTGGTATCGCTCTCGCGCCGACCTTGCGGTGATTGCGGACCCGGATCCGTCATCTCTCCCATCGCGATTGGCTCTTTGGCGGGGGTCTGGTCGCTGGCGCAAGCCGCGGCCGAGAGTGCAAGCACGCCACAACCGAGCCACTTTGCCGCGTTGCGGCCGAGGTAAGAATGCTTCATCGTCTGTCTCCTTCGGGGTTCGGGACCGATGGGCACGGTCCACACCTGCCGAAGTGCAAACGAAGGGCCAAGCCATCGCCGCCGATGCGCCACACCGTTGCATCCCCAGAGAGACGAATGCCCGGATGGCCTGCAGTGCGGCCGGGCATTGGCCAGGTGACGTGTGGCGATCGTGCGGTCGGCTCGGCTCGTCTACTTGGCGTCGGCTACGACCGACGCGGCCATGCGGGGAGCGCTCACGCTGTCGCCCTCGATGGCATGCGATGCGGTCAGCGTGGAGATCACGTACTCGGGATACGCCGAAGCGCCATGTTGATCGAGGTCGAAGCCTTCGAGCTCCCCCTGCTGCGAAACGCGTAACAAGCTCACCGCGTTGAGTGCCTTGAACATAGCCATGGCCGCCACGAAGGTCGCGACGCACACGATTCCACTCCCGATGGCCTGTGCCTTCAGCACTGCCCATCCACCCCCGTAGAACAAGCCGGTCAGGGCTTGAGGTGACTTGGCTACGATTTCTGGAACGCCCGTCGCGCTCGAACCAGCCGCGGAGTACTCGCCGCAGGCGAACAGCCCCAAGGAGAGAGTACCCCAGATGCCGCACACGCCGTGCACCGGCCAGGCGCCCACTGGGTCGTCGATACGAAGGTGCTCGAGCAATTCCATGCCCAAGATCACGAGCACACCGGCGACCGCACCCAAGATGCAGGCCCCGACGTCACTTACCCAGTAGCAGGGGCAGGTGATCGCCACGAGGCCGGCAAGGAAGCCGTTGACCAGCGCCGCGGTATCCCACTTCTTGACCATGAAGAAGACCACGAATACGGCGGCGAGGCCGCCCGTACACGCCGCGAGCGTGGTGTTCATCGCCACGCGACCGGCGCCAGCATTGTCCATGATCGAAAGCGTCGAGCACGGATTGAAGCCATACCAGCCGAACCACAAGATCAAGCCTCCGATCACGGCGATCGTGAGATCGTGCGGAAGCATCGGCCCACCGCCGTCGCGCTTGAACTTGCGGCCGAGCCTGGGTCCGAGACAGATGGCTCCGGCGATCGCGACCCAGCCACCGATCGAGTGCACGACGGTAGAACCGGCGAAATCGTGGAAGTTCATGCCCAAGGTAGCCAGGAAGCCGCCTTCCGAACCCATGGTGGCCAAGAACCCATCTGGACCCCAGCACCAGTGGCCAAAGATCGGGTAAATCAAGCCGGAAACGCCGATCGAGTAGAGGACGTCGCCAACGAAACGAGTCCGTCCGACCATGGCGCCGGAGCAAATCGTCGACGCACAGTCCGCAAAGGCGAACTGGAAGATGTAGTGAGCCACAATCGGAATACCGGTCGCGCCGTAAACCGAGAGGACGCCGACGTCCTTCATGAAGATCAGGCTTTTGGTTGGGTCGCCCGGCATGTGCCAGCCGATGAAAGCGTTGCCACCGCCGAACATGAAGGCGAAGCCGAAGGCCCAGTGAAGCAGACCGCACACGCAAGTGTCGAACACGCATTCGACCAAGACGTTGACCGTCTCACGGTTCCGGCACATGCCGGCCTCGAGCATCGTGAAGCCGGCCTGCATCCCGAACACGAGAAATGCGCCGAGCAGAACCCAGAGCGTGTTGATCGGATTGATGAGGGGATTTTTGGCCTGATCGATCAGATCCGCCGGCATCACCGGCATCGCAGACGCGGCGGCGGGAGTATCCGCGAACGCTTGGCTGATACTGAACAAGCCGCCCGTGAGTTTTAGCGCGGCGATCACCGCCGCCAAGAGGGCGATCCCCAGCAACTTGCCGAGCAGCAGGTTTCTACCGAAACGGCGCCAATCGGGGTCTCGCAGCCGGTCGCCGAGACGAGTGAATTTCTGTCCCAGCGAGGGTTTCGCCGGCAGTTCGGTGAGGGCACTCATGAAAGCGTTCTCCTTCGGGATGACCCGGAGTGGTTGTTGGGAAACTCGCTCTGTCTCTACCCAGTGAGCCTTTTCGAGAGATTTCCGCTGTGATGTCGACGCCTATCAAAGCGGCGCAAGAGCTCTTTACGGAGATAAAGATCTCTTTCTCTCCGCCGGGCCCCGTTTATGAGGGGTAGTGAGCGTCTCGAGCGGTGCGCCTGCAGCGCGGCTCGCGTGCGGCAGCCCCGAGAGCCCCGCTATGACGTCGATACCAGTCGGTAGCCCACGCCGAGAACCGTGGTGATTCGTCGCGGCTGAGTCGGGTCTTCCTCGAGCTTGTCGCGCAGGGCGCGGACAAAGACGCGCAGGTATTGCACTGCGTTGAGACGCTCGGGTCCCCAGACGGCGAGCAAGAGTTGACCGTGCGTCACGACACGATCCGCGTTGCGCGCGAGTACGTGCAGCAGGTCGTATTCCGTGTTCGTCAATTTCAGTTCTGCGCCGTGGAGATAGACACGGCGTTGTGTCGACTCGAGGCGAAGATCACCGACGTTCAGGTCTCGTCGTTCGACGAGGGGGACCGGCCGCCTGAGTGCGGCGCGTACGCGCGCCATCAGTTCCCCTTCGCGGAAGGGCTTGACGACGTAGTCATTGGCGCCGCTGTCGAATGCGCGAATCTGCTGTAGCTCTTCGGACGATGCGGACAGGACGAGGATTGGCAACTCGTAGCCCTGGCGGATTCGCGCGGTCACCGCGAAGCCGTCGATGTCCGGCAAGCCAATGTCCAAGATTACGGCATCGGGCGTTCGAGTGTGCACCTCGATCAACGCGTCGGCTCCCGTTCCGACCTGGCTGACGTCGTACCCGTAAGCTCGAAGCGCCAGGGCAATCACGCTGCGCATCTCAGCGTCGTCTTCCACGACGAGCAGCCTTTGGCGACTCACGAAGCAACCTCCAGCAGGACCGCCGGCTCTTTCGCCAAAGGCACGCTGAATTCCACGAGCAGCCCGCCCTCCGCGCGCTCCCGCATGGCGATCCGCCCGCCGTGCGCGCGTACGATGGCACGGCAGATCGTGAGACCGAGCCCGACGCCACCGTCCATTCTTCCGGCATGCTGTCCGCGGTAGAACTTTTCGAACACCTTCTCCCGCTCGTGCTCGGCGATGCCCGGCCCGCTGTCCGCGACCTGTACGGTCAACGCGCCCGCTCCAGCCGAATGGACGATTTTGACGACGACGTTGCTACGGGCATGCTGGAAAGCGTTCTCGATCAAATTCACCAGCACCTGCTCGAGCAGCAGGGGCTCGGCCCAGACTAGGGGCAAAGGCAGCTGCCGGAACTGAGCCGTGGCGCGGAACGAAGCGCCGGGGCTGTTCAAACGATCGGTTGCAGCACGCACGATGTCTTCGATCGATTCGGGCGTACGCCGGAGCTCCACGGTGGGCGAATCGAGCCGCGTGACCGAGAGCAGATTCTGAATCAACCGATCTAGCCGCTGTCCTTCATTGACTACCGACGCGACCAACGCTCGGGCGTCGGCTTCGGGCAACTCGGACAGTTTGCTAGACAGCGTGGAGCCTGCCGCGATCATCGTCGCAAGCGGGGTCTTTAGGTCGTGTGAGACGGCGCTCAACAGCGAGCTCCGCATGCGTTCGGTCTCGGCTTCCAATTGTGCGCGCTGCATCGCGCCGGCGATCTGCGCCCCTTCGATGGCAGCTCCGAACTGGCTGGCACAAGCCATCAACATGTAGCCGCGCTCCGAGTTGCGCGCAAAAGCCTCGCCCAACTCCACGCCAATCACACCCAAAGTGGAGCGGACTCCGAGCACTGGAACCCAGATTGCTGCGCCAGATTGCGCACTTTCGACGACGAATTCGCGGCGCAGCCAGGCGTTGCGGGCAACCGCGGAGGAGCGGGGCCCCGACGCCGTTTCGAGTCCGCCTTCGGCGGTCTCGAGCAAAATGTCGACGCTCGCGCCAAACAGCTTCTCGAGGTGACGCGCGGTGATCGCGGCGAGTTGTCGAACGTCGCGTGACGCTGAAAGCTCGACGTTCAATTCGTAGAGTGCCTGCGCGCGAAACGCCACGGCGCGTGCGTCCTGCTCCTGGCGGCGGAGGTTTTCGCTCAGCGAACTCACGGTGATCGCAATGAAGATCATCGCCAAGAACGTCAGCCCGCTCTTGGCGTCCGTCCAGGCGAACGCATACTCCGGCGGGATGAAGAAGAAGTCGAACAGTGCGATGCTGAGGATGCTGGCTGCGACTGACGTGCGCACACTCGAGCGCAATGCCAAGAGCACGATCCCTACCAGATGGATCATTGCCAGCTCGGCCAGGTCCCCGTAGGGATGCGCGATTTTCGCGCACAGAAAGCTCACGGCTACGCATGCCGGGGCAAAACCATAGGCTCGGACCCTGCGGCTCTGAATCACGATGCTCCCTCCGACTAGCGCGTTTTCACACGCCGTCGCTCGGACCCGAGTGTGAACGAGAATTGATGAATCTGACTCATCCGGCATCGAACATGCGAATGCCCGGCTGATCGGACCGATCAACCGGGCGCGCATGGCCTGATTCGTCGCGTGGCGTTTTTCTGTGATCCTCAGCCGGCCTTGGCCGGGGAGAGTGAAGTAATGGCAGCCTCGATTTGCTCCGGGGGAACGTCTTCTGGCGCGACCGGCGGCATCCATTCCGGATAGGCGGGGACGCCCATCTCCGGTACGTCCAGACCAGCGATTTCGATGGCCGCGCTGACGCGCATGGGGACGATCTTGCCCAGGGTGTAGAAGATTACGCCGCCGACCACGATGTTCCAACCGATTGCCGTGCCGGATTCCAGCAATTGCGCGACGATTTGGGTCTTGTCACCGTAGAACAGACCGGTAACCCCCTTGCCCGCAACGCCCATGTAGTCTGTGGCGCCCACGCCGTTCCAGCCGGCGCCGTAGGTGCCGTCCGAGAACAGGCCGACGCACAGGACGCCCCACAGCCCATTGACGCCGTGCACGCTGATTGCGCCTACTGGATCGTCGATCTTCAACCTGTCGAAGAAGAACACGGACCAGATCACCAGCACACCAGCCACGCCGCCGATGATGAACGCCGAGACGGGGGTCACGAATGCACAGGGTGCGGTGATTGCCACCAGCCCGGCGAGCATGCTGTTGCACATCATCGAGGGATCGGGTTTGCCGACCACGCTCCACATGTAGATGATTCCCGTCAAAGTGGCCGCCATACCGGCGATCATCGTGTTTACGGCGACGATGCCGATGCGGCCGTCCGTGCCGGCAAGCGAGCTCCCGGCATTGAAGCCGAACCAACCGAACGCCAGGATGAAAGTGCCGAGCTGCACCATCGGTATGTCGTGCGGCAGGATGGCATTGGCAGAGCCATCTTTGTTGTACTTGCCTATCCGGGGACCGATCAAAATGGCCGTGATCAGCGCGAGGGCGCCACCCTGTAAGTGCACGACGCCAGAGCCGGCGTAGTCGACCGCGCCGTGGCCGAGGCCCGAGCGGTAGCCGAGCTGAGCCAACCAACCTCCGCCCCAGACCCAGCATCCGAACACGGGGTAGATGAAGGCGCCGACGAAGATGCTGTAGATGAAGAAGTGCTTGTAGGTCCAGCGTTCGGCACAGGCCCCGGTCACGATCGTGGCCGTGGTGTCCATGAATGCCATCATGAACAGGAACAGCACGATCGCGGCCGAGTCATAGCCCGCGCCGGTCAGGAAGAAGCCCGTGGTGCCAAACAAGCCCCACCCGTGGTCGCCGGCCACCGATGAGCCGACCGTGAACATGTGGTTGAGCGTGGGCATGCCGCCGAGTACCGCCGGGCCACCGATGTTGGTCCCGTTCATACCGCCGCACATCAGGGCAAAGCCCGTGGCGAAAAAGCCGAACATCCCCAAGGCGTACACAGCGAAGTTCATCGAGAACGTCTCTGCCGCATTCTTGGCGCGGATCAGGCCGGTTTCGACGAGGGCGAAGCCCGCCTGCATGAAGATCACCAAGAACCCGGCGATCAGCACCCACATGAAGTTGATTGAGAAGAAGCTACGCGAGGAAGACTGCGCGACGGCGTCGAGTGCGGCAGCAAGTTCTTTCGTGGTGGCTTTCTCCGGATCGAGCTTGGTGTAACCCGCGATCGACGCCGCCGTCGGCGTGGTTTGATACGCACCAACCGGGTCGGGCGTGGGCTCGTCGGCGAAGGCGCATCGGGGGACACCGACCCCGACTAGCGCGACGACTGCCAGGCACAGCACCGCGAACCATTGTCGCGCGCGATGTATAGAGAGCAAACTTGACATGTCTTACCTCGTTTGAAGAAAACGTTCCGATTAATCGAATGGGGCAGGGGAGCGCGGACTAGCCGCGGCCGACACGCAGCAAACGTCCGCGCTCCTGCAAGCGGTGTAGACGTACGGACCAGCCCGCGCCGAGCACGGCGCTGAGTTGCATGGCCACGAAGAACACGCCGCCGGCGGCGAGATGGCGACTCCAAATCACGACTGCGATTGTCACCACGGTGATGACGATTTGCATGCCGACCGCGGTCTTCTTGTATTGTTCCCACATGGCCTGACTCTGGTTGGTTGAAGGGGGCGGGCATAACTTCGCCCTCGAGCCAAGTCCGTTCTTGGCTCGTTAGTGATTGATTCCTGATGTTTCGTCGGAGTATTGCCGCCGAATGTTTCGGGTGGTTTTCCGAGGAATTAACAAGCGGCTAACTTGTAAAATAAAATTTATCCCGCACTTAGCCGCCTTGGCCCTGGTTTCCCGCGAATTCATTGATTTTTCGCGGAAGCGCTCGGCTTGCGCGGCGATCCTTCGGGGCAAAATGGGGCAGCTGTTTCGCACTGCTTCCAATATTGCTGCGGTGCCTGCACTTCAGCGATCGAGCCACCACAGCGCTGCAGTGACAATCAAGTGCGCAGGCAGCATGGTAGTGAATGCGAATACGAAGTACCGCCCGAAGCTAGGCATGCTGTAGCGCTCCCGCTCGGCCACGGCTTTGACCATCAGGTTCGGACCATTGCCAATGTAAGTGGTCGCCCCCATCACGACGCTGCCCGCGCTGATCGCTGCGAGTTTGATCGGATCGATGCCGGCGACGAGCTCCGAGGAATGATGGGCAAGTCCGCGCGCCAATGCCGCAAACGCCGTGTATGTGGGAGCGTTGTCTAGCACCGACGACAGCACTCCCGAGCCCCAAAACAGCTGCCACGCCTCCTGCACCGGGAAGTGCGGCGCAGCCTCTATCAGTTTCGCCTCGATCGGTCCGAGACAGAGGAACAAACCGCAAAAGATGATTGCGACTTCGATGATTGGGCCGAAGCTGAAGGCGTTTGCTTCATGCACGCCTTTCGGTGTGCTGAAAAATGAGAGCAAAGCGATGCCGAGCAGTGCCAACTCGCGGAAACCTTCAGGGAGTAGCGCCCCCGGCACAATCGCCAGCATGAACAACAAATTGCGCCGTCCAAGCAGGGAAAGCGGCTCGATTTCGGCGCGATCGGCCGCGAGCGCGCCGCGAGATTCCCGCCCATAGGCGCGTTTGTCGATCACGTAGAAGGCGATCAAAAACGATGCCACGTACAACAGCCAAATCGGAAACAGGTGCAGCGTCCAGAAGAACGGCACGCCCATGATATAGCCAACTAAAAGCGGCGGATCGCCGAGCGGCAGCAGAAGTCCACCCGCGTTGGCAACGATCAGAATGAAGAACGGGACCAAGTGAGCGCGGTGGTCACGCTGGTGGTTGGTCTTCAATAGCGGGCGAATCAGCAGCATGCTCGCGCCCGTCGTGCCGATCAGACTGGCGAATACGGCGCCAAAAAGCAGGAAGAGGACGTTGTTCCTGGGCGTTGCCTGGATGTCGCCGCGCAAGTGGATCCCGCCGGAAGTGGTGAACAAGGCGCCCAACGTGATCACGAAGGCCAGGTAACTCTTCGAGCCGTCTAGCACTCGCTCGAGATGTCCGAAGCTCACCTCGTAACCGACGACGGGCAGCGTACAGAGCAAGACGATGCCGACCTGGACGCCACGCTTTTCCCAAAAATGTGGGATCATTATCGGCAGAACCGCGATCGCCAGCACGAGTGCTGGAAAGGAAAGCAGGGTCCAAACCGGAAAGTCGGCGACAGGCATGGCGCTCCCCTTAACATGCAGGGTGCGAAATCGAAGCGGCTATTCGTTAAGAATATCTAGATCGCAGCAATACGATCTAGAAACATCCCAGACACACATGGCAAGCCCGAGGACCAAACCGAATCGAGTGCTGCAGCTGATTGATGCCCATCAGCAAGCTCTGCGCGCGTGTACGCGCTGCGCCAACATGCACCGACCACCGATCGTCGGTATGGCCGTCCAGTCCAAGGTGTTGCTCGTCGGGCAAGCACCGGGAGACAAGGAGCCAGCCCTGGGACGCCCCTTCGCTTGGACAGCTGGCAAACAGCTGTTCAAATGGTTCGAGCCCCTCGGCTTGAATGAAGCGGAGTTCCGCGCTCGCGTATACATCGCGGCGGTGTGTCGTTGCTTTCCGGGCAAGAACCCCAAGGGTGGAGACCGAGTGCCGACTGCAGAGGAGACCGACAATTGCCGCCCGTGGTTGGAACGCGAGATTGAGCTGCTTCGCCCCGAGTTGATCGTTCCGGTGGGGCGCGTCGCGATCGAGCAATTCTTGCCGGCGCTGCCGTTGGTCGAGCAGATTGGGACTCGACGAGTCGTGCGGCGCGGCAAGCGATGGTTGGACGTGATTCCCCTGCCGCATCCCTCGGGGGCGTCGACCTGGCCGCGCGCCGAGCCAG
>Ga0302321_100005478_pt1 | contig 11120 bp, 7 predicted proteins | sample Fen_T0_1_FD_202505 | JGI IMG/M metagenome (GOLD analysis project Ga0302321, IMG submission 202505) | Peat permafrost microbial communities from Stordalen Mire near Abisko, Sweden - Fen_T0_1 | ecosystem: Environmental > Terrestrial > Soil > Wetlands > Permafrost | place: Sweden: Abisko...
TGGATCTCGTCACGGATCTTCTGCGGGACCGTCGTGTCGTTCGCGATCGCGGGATCGAGGACGTTGAAGACGCCGCCCCACTTCACGTCCCAGGACTGCACCCAGATGTTCTGCCAGGTCTCGTTGTAACTCTTGACGATCTTCTTGAGGTAGCCGGTGTACGTCCCGGACGCGTCGACCGACACGATGTCGTCGACGTACGCGTGCGTCCCCGTCGCCAGGTACAGCGTGGCGGCGGCCCAGGCCAGCTCGTCGTCGTCGTACGCCGATCCGTAGTAGCCGCCCGAGTAGCCGAGCCCGCGGTGGGCGACCGAGAAGGTGTACAGCGCCTTCGCGGCCGTCAGGCACTTCGCGGCGTACGCGGCGTCCGAACCCTTGACGACGAGGGACTCCAGGGCCAGCGCGGCAGCGGCGCCGGCCGTCTGGTCGCCGGCCGGGGTGTCCTTGGTGGCCAGCCAGGCGGCCCGCGGGTACGTCGTGGAGCTCTGCAGCTCCGAGGGCCCCCAGTAGGCGTGGTCGACGTCCCCGTTGCCGACCTGGTAGGCGAAGGCGACGACGTTCCCGGAGGCATCGGTGAAGAGGGACCGCAGGAAGTAGTCGCTGAACCACTTCATCTCGTCCAGCCCGTGGTTCCAGGTGTTCGTCGCCTTGAAGGCGTCGGCGAACTCGTACATCCCCAGCGCCACCTCGGACGCCGCGTACGACTGCGGCAGGCCGAACTTGACGTGGTCACCCGCGTCGTGGAACCCGCCGGACAGGTCGATCGTGCCCGTGCCCTTGGGGTCGAGGACGGCCTTGTTGGCGCTGAGGAACGACGCGGACTGGTTCACCCCGACGTTGTTCGCCATCGGGGTGAGCGGCACCTTGAGGTCGGCGGGTTCGGAGTCCCCCCGCCACTCCAGGGGCTGGTCGCCCAGCGTGCGCGCCGGACCCGACTTCTGCGCGTCGTAGAAGTACAGCGACTCCTGCAGCGCCAGCGGCAGGCTGTAGTGCGGGCTCGAGGCCGGCGCCGCCGCCCCGGCCGGGCCGGTGCCCAGCACCGCGACGGAGCCGCTGACGGCCACCGCGGCGGCCAGGCAGAGGCCCGACGTCCGGCGCGTGCGACCCCGGCCGCGCGGGGAGCCAGGAGCGATCACCTGCCGGTGCCGCACGGCGCCGCGGACGGCGTCCGGCCGCCCGCCCGCCGCGGCGGTGACGATCCGGTCGACGAAACCTGTTGTGCGCACGAGGCGCAACACGTTCATGGTCTGCCCTTCCGTGCAGAGGGAAGGCGCCCGAGGTGCCGGGCGGTACGGGTGAACGGTCGAGCCGTCGCGAGACCTCGCGACCGGCGACGCCGATCGCCGACAGGGGCGTCCCAGGGATCTCGTCGGGCGATCAGACACACCCGACGCATGTCCTCGGGCACCGGGCCCGAGAACGGAGTTGTCCGGCTTCACGGTGGACCACCCGATAGGCCTCCCAGCCCGGTCCGGGCCACGCAGGCAGGGGTCGTCGAGCGTTCGCCGGCACGGTCACACGATCACGTTGGCCGCGATCGCAAGGTTCCTCCGCAGGCAGCCTCCACGACAACGTCGACCGCCTCTGCGAGCGCCCCCGCACGGGCGTCCGGGGGCGTGACACCGGGCCCGGCAGCGCTCTGATCGGCGGGGAGACCGGGCCGCGAGGGCTCCCGGCCGGGCCTCCGGACGGCGGCCCGGCGTGAATCTCTCTCACCGGCCTGACCGGCCCCGACGGCCCGCACGCCGGGCCGTGTGAGGCACCTCACCCGACGCCCCGGGCCAAGCCGTCCAGGTCTGCGGCGTCCGGCCACCGCGGGGCACACTGGGCGGGTGAACCCGCCCGCGTTCGTGATCCGCGCAGCCGGTCCGCAGGATCGGGAGGCCGTCGTGGACGCGCTGCTGTGGGCCGTCAACTGGTCGCCGGGCCGGGAGGCCCTGAGCCGGGAGTCCGCCCTGGCCCGCCCGGACGTCGCCCACTACGTGGCCGGCTGGCCGGCGCCGGGTGACATGGGGCTCGTCGCCGAGGCCGGTGGGCCGATCGGCGCGGCCTGGCTGCGTTGCTTCCCGGCGAGCGACCCGGGGTACGGGTTCGTCGCCGAGGACGTCCCCGAGCTGAGCATCGGGGTACGTCCGGAGAGCCGCGGCCAGGGCGTCGGGCGGAGCCTGGTGCGCGCGCTGCTCGCGGCCGCGGCCGGGCGCGGCGTCGCCCGGGTCAGCCTGAGCGTCGAGCGGGCCAACCGGGCGCGACAGCTCTACCTCGCCGAGGGGTTCCGCGTCGTCGGCGGGGACGACGGCGCCGACACCCTGCTCGTGGACCTGCGCCCACGGGACGGTCACGATCACCGGCTCGGACGCGGTCGACCAGCCGCTGTCCCAGGCCCGGGCGGCGGCCGTGCCGGCGGCGCCGGCCCGTCGTGTCCGGGCTGCGGCGGTCCGGGCTGAGGCGGTCCGGCACCGGTTCCGCCCGCGCTGTGATCTCCTGGAGGCAGGGCGTGTCCCGGATCGGGCAGCAGGGACGCGACGGGGAGGAGATCGAGGATGAACGGCACGGACGCGGAGGAGGCGTTCGGCCCCCCGCTCGACGCACGCCACCTCTTCGCGCAGGCTCGGTCGGCGCTGCTCGACCTGCTCACCGGTCTCGGCGCTGACGAGTGGGACCGGCCGACGGCCGCTGCCCCGTGGGCAGTCCGTGACGTCGTGGCGCACCTGGTGGGCGATGACGTGGGGCGTCTGTCCCGCTCCCGGGACCGGCACGTCGCGCCCGCCGCCCGTCCGCACGAGTCGCTTCCCGAGCTCGTTCACCGGTTGAACCACGAGTGGGTCACCGCAGCGGCGCGCATCAGCCCCGTCCTGCTCGTGGATCTGCTGAGGACGACGACGCCGCAGGTGATGGACTTCTGGCAGCGGGTCGATCTCGGGGCACTCGGCGAGCCGGTGAGCTGGGCGGGGCCGGGAGCGGCTCCGGTGTGGCTCGACGGCGCCCGCGACTTCACCGAGGACTGGGTGCACCAGCAGCAGATCCGTCGAGCTCTCGGCCGTCCCGGGGCGGACGAGCCCGCCATGGTGCACGCGGTCCTGGAGACCTTCGTGCGTGCCGTGCCGTACACCCTGGACCGACGCGCCCCCGCACCCGGAGACGGCGCGCCGCTCACCGTGCACGTGCCCGGGCCTGCGGGCGGGACCTGGACGTGGCGCCCGTCCGGCAAGGGCTGGATCTGGACCCGTCCGGCGGTGCCGGCGACGACGTCCGTCACCCTCGGGGCGGATGACCTGTGGAAGGTGTGCGTCCGCATGATCGAGCCGGCTGAGGCGGCGGCTCGGGCAGAGGTGCACGGTGACGCGCACCTCGCGGACGCCGTGCTTCACACGGTGTCCGTCATCCGCTGACGTGACGGGGTCCCGCCGGCGCCCCGTGACGGCCGCCCGACGGCGGGGCCGCTCCGAGCGGGTCCGTCTCCCCGGGTCGGCCTGTCACGTCCGGTCGGAAGGGGTCCGGGCGGGGGCAGGCGGGGCGGTCCGCGCGGGGCCGTCGGGCCGGAGGCGGTGGGTGAGGGCGGTGTGGCGGCGTCCGGAGCCGGGGGTGCGCACGGCCTGGGCCAGGGCGCGGCGCGAGCCGACCAGCACGATCAGCTTCTTGGCGCGGGTGACGCCGGTGTAGAGCAGGTTGCGCTGCAGCATCATCCACGACGAGGTCGTGACCGGGATGACGACGGCCGGGTACTCGCTGCCCTGGGACCGGTGGATGGTGACGGCGTAGGCGTGGGCCAGCTCGTCGAGCTCGTCGAAGTCGTAGTCGACCTGCTCGTCCTCGTCGGTCGAGACGGTGAGCCTCTGGTCCTCCGGCGACAGCGCGACGACCGTGCCGACGGTGCCGTTGAAGATCCCGGCGGCCCCCTTGTCGTAGTTGTTGCGCAGCTGGGTGACCTTGTCGCCGACCCGGAACACCCGCCCGCCGTACCGGCGTTCGGGCGCGCCGTCGCGGGCGGGAGTGAGGGCCTCCTGCAGCTGGGTGTTGAGGGCGGCGGCGCCGGCGGGCCCGCGGTGCATGGGCGCCAGCACCTGGACGTCGCGCACGGGGTGCAGGCCGAACCGGGCGGGGATGCGGCGGGCCACGATGTCCACCACGAGCTTCGCGGTCTCCTCGCCGGGGTTCAGCCCGCTGTCCTCCGGCGGGTCGCACCCGAACCAGTAGAAGTCCCCGAACCCGCTCAGCTGCGGGGGCAGCCCGGCGTTGATCCGGTGGGCGTTGACCACGATCCCGGACTCCTGGGCCTGCCGGAAGATCTGGGTCAACCGCACCCGCGGGATCGCCTCCGCGGCCAGCACGTCGCGCAGCACCTCCCCCGCGCCCACCGACGGCAGCTGGTCGACGTCGCCGACCAGCAGCAGGTGCGCCCCCGGCGGGATCGCCTTGACGAGCTTGTTGGCCAGGATCACGTCCATCATCGACGACTCGTCGACGACGACCAGGTCGGCGTCCAGCGGGTTGTCCCGGTCGAACGCGGCGTCCCCGCCGGGTTGCAGCTGCAGCAGCCGGTGCACGGTGGACGCCGGGTGGCCGGTCAGCTCGGACAGGCGCTTGGCGGCCCGCCCGGTCGGGGCGACCAGGACGACGGTGGCGCGCTTGGCCCGGGCCAGCTCCACGACCGAGCGGACGGTGAAGCTCTTCCCGCAGCCGGGGCCGCCGGTCAGCACCGACACCTTGCGGGTCAGCGCCAGCTGGACGGCGTCCCGCTGCTCGGGGGCCAGGTCCTGCCCGGTCCGGGTGCGCAGCCAGGCCAGCGCCCGCTCCCAGTCGACGCCCGCGAACGCGGGGAGCCGTTCGGCGGGAGCGTGCAGCAGGCCGAGCAGCCCGGCGGCCAGGGACTGCTCGGCGCGGTGGAAGGGGACCAGGTAGACGGCCGCAACTGTCTCGCCGTCCGGGCCCTCGGGGTCTGCGGAGCCGGCGGGGCCGGCCGGCACCCGCTCCCGCACCACACCCTCGGCCCTGACCAGATCGTCCAGGCAGGGTTCGACGAGCTGCCGCTCGACCTGCAGGATCGTCGCGGCCTGGGTGACGAGATCGGGCTGGGGCAGGTAGCAGTGCCCGTCGTCCGCCGCCTGGGACAGGGTGTACTGCAACCCGGCCTTGATCCGTTCGGGGCTGTCGTGCGGGATCCCGACCGCCTGGGCGATGGTGTCGGCGGTCTTGAACCCGATCCCCCACACCTCCGAGGCCAGCCGGTACGGCTCGTCGCGCACCACCGCGATCGAGTCGTCGGTGTACTTCTTGTAGATCCGCACCGCCAGCGAGGTGGACACCCCGACGCCGGACAGGAACAGCATCACCTCCTTGATCGCCTTCTGTTCCTCCCAGGCCGCGGCGATCCTCTCCATCCGTTTGGGCCCCAGGCCGTGCACCTCCACCAGGCGCTCCGGCTCGGTCTCGATGACGGCGAGGACGTCGACGCCGAAGTGGTCCACCATCCGCTCGGCCAGCTTCGGACCGATGCCTTTGATCAACCCCGAACCGAGGTAGCGGCGGATCCCCTGCACGGTGGCCGGCAGCACCGTGGTGCACGACTCCACCTCGAACTGCCTGCCGTAGCGGGGGTGGGAGCTCCACCGGCCGGTCAGCCGCAGGCTCTCCCCGAGCTGCGCGCCCGGCAACGGCCCGACCACCGTCAACAGGTCCGGGCCGGTCCGCTCGGTCGCCACCCGGGCGATCGTGTACCCGGTCTCCTCGTTGACGTAGGTGATCCGCTCCAGGACCGCCTCCAGCACCGCCACCGGGTGCGCAGGTTTCGCTGGGGACGACCGACCCGCCACGCGGCCATTCTGCCCGGCCGCGAGGCGGGTCGATCGATCGGTCAGCGACTACGGGCCGAGGACGCGCCCGGACACGGCGTCCGGCACGACGTCGTACCCCGCGGGACGTGTCGTGACGGTCCCCCGCCCGCTGGTACGGCTCCGCAGCGCGGTCGCGTACCCGAACAGCTCCTGCAACGGCACGTCGGCCGTCACCCGCACCGAACCGGAACCGGAACCGGAACCGGCGCCGTCCCCGCCCGTCCCCTCGTCGGGGGAGGCGAGGATGCGGCCCCGCCGGGACGCCAGGTCGCCCAGCACCCCGCCCAGCGACGCCGGCGGCACGGTCACCGTCACCCGGGTCACCGGTTCGAGCAACCGCATCCGGCAGCGACGCAGGGCCTGGGCCAGGCCCAGCCGTCCGGCGACGCGGAACGCCGGCTCGCTGGAGTCCTTCACGTGCACGGCCCCGTCGGTCAGCCGGACCCGCAGGCCGGTCACCGGGTGGCCGCCCAGCGGGCCGTCCTGCAGGGCGTCCCGGCACCCGGCCTCGACGGCGCGGACGTACTCGCGCGGCACGGCACCCCCCACGACCGTCGACTCGAACGCGAACCCCTCGGCGCCGTCCGGCGCGTCCGGCCACGGCTCGACGTCCAGGGTCACGACGGCGAACTGCCCCGCGCCGCCGTCCTGCTTGACGTGCCGGTACGTCACCCCCCGGACGCCGACCTCGACGGTCTGCCGGTAGGCCACCTGCGGACGCCCGACCGTCACCCGGACGCCGTGGTCGCGCTCCAGCCGCGTCACGGTCACCTCCAGGTGCAGCTCGCCGAGGCCGGACAGCAGCGTCTGCCCGGTCTGCGGGTCGGTCCGGACCGTGAGGGACGGGTCGTCGTCGAGCAGCCGGGAGAGGGCCTGCGCCAGCCGGTCGGAGTCGACCCTCCGCTGCGGCTCCACCGCCACCGACAGCACGGCCGCCGGCACGCCCGGCGGGGTCAGCAGCACCGGCGCGGACGGCACGCACAGCGTCGTCCCCGTCCGGGCTCCCTTCAGGCCCACCAGCGCGACGATGTCCCCGGCCACCGCCCGGGCGACCTCGGTGTGCCGGTCCGCCTGCACCTGCAGGATGCGCCCGGCCCGCTCGACGCGGCCCTGGAGGGCGTCCATCACCGTGGCTCCCTTCTCCAGCGTGCCCGAGTACACGCGCACGAACGTCAACCGGCCGGTCGGGGCCGACACCACCTTGAACACCAGCGCCGCCAACGGTTCGGCCGGGTCGGGTGCCCGCTCGACCCGGCGGCCCTGCCACGTGCCGGACACCGCGCCCACCTCCACGGGCGACGGCAGGTACGCGCAGACGGCGTCCAGCAGCGGCTCGATCCCCCGGTTGCGGTAGGCCGCGCCGCCGAGCACCGCGACCGCCTCGCCGGCGCACACCAGGTCCCGCACCGCCGCGGCGAGGACGTCGTCCGGCACGGCCCGGCCGGCCGTACCTGTCGTCGCCGTCGCCGTCGCCGTCGTCGCGAACGCCTCGAGGGCGTGGGCGTGCCGTTCGGCCACCGCTTCCTCCAGCTCCCGCCGAGCCCGCCAGGCGACCGCGGCGAGCTCGACCGGCACCGGACCGACCCTCATCCCGCCCGCCGCCCCACCGGGCTCGCCCGGGTCGCCGACGTCGGCACGGTCGCCCGGGTCGGCGTCGACCCAGGTCACGGCGCGCATCGCGACCAGGTCGACGACGCCGACGAAGCCGGCCTCCCGGCCGATCGGGACCTGCACCACCAGCGGGACCGCGCCGAGCTCGCGCCGCAACGACGCCACCGCGGCGTCCAGATCGGCGCCCGGGCGGTCCAGCTTGTTGACGAGGACGATCCGCGGCAGCCGGTGGACGTCGGCCAGCCGCCACACGGCCTCGGTCTGCGGTTCGACGCCGGCGACGCCGTCGAGCACCACGACCACGCCGTCGAGCACCCGCAACGACCGCTCGACCTCGACCGAGAAGTCGACGTGGCCCGGGGTGTCGATGAGCGTGATCCGGTGCCCGGCCCACGGGCACGTCACCGCTGTCGCGAAGATCGTCACTCCACGGCGGTGCTCCTCCGGGTCGAAATCGGTGACGGTCGTGCCGTCGTGCACCTCGCCCTGCGCGTGGACGGCGCCGGTCAGGTACAGGATCCGTTCGGTGACGGTGGTCTTGCCGGCGTCCACGTGGGCGAGGACGCCGACGGTCCGCACGCGGGACCGGTCATCGGCACGGTCGCCCCCACGAGCGCGGGCAGGTTGGAAGGACGGGTTCTGACGCACGACGGATTCCCTGGGGTGAGTGGGCGGGCGCAGGACACGCATCCGTCCGGACTCCACGACCGCGCCGCCGGCGGCCACGACGTGCGTGACCGCCGGCCTCGGCGCGACGTACCGCCCACGGCGGGGCGGGCCTGCCCGGCAGGTCGGCTCACGCGACCGCTGCAGCAGGAGGGCCGGACGCCCGGCCGCGGTCGCTCAGCGACCGGCGCCGGGAACCGGCGAAGACACCAGGATCACCTCGTGCAGGCACCCGGGGACGACGACAGCGGTGCGGTAGTCCACGACGTCCCTCCTCGACCCACGCGACCGGCGGCGGTCACCACGACCGGCGCCACTGCACGCCACCGTACCCAGCAGCGGCCGCACGCACCACGCACTATTCGCCGGGGCGGCCGCCCTGCCCCGCGGCCGGGTCCATCCACATGACCTGCCAGCCGTGCCCGTCAAGGTCGAAGAAGCTGCGCGAGCACATGAAGCCGAAGTCCTCCAGGCCGTCCGCCTCGACGCCGCCCGCGGCCAGCGCCGCCTGCGCGACCGCTTCGACGTCCTCGCGGGAGGCCACGGTGAAGCTGAACAGCGCCAGTGCGTGGGTGGCGGGATCGGCCCTCGGCCGCTTGGAGAACTGGGCGAACTTCTCGTGGCTGAGCAACATGATGCTGGCCTGCTCGCCGACCAGCATGCAGGCCGCGGTCTCGTCGGTGAAGGCCGGGTTGAAGGTGAACCCGAGCGCGGTGAAGAACGCCGTGCTGCGTTCCAGGTCCGCCACGGGCAGGCTCACGAACAGGGTGCGGCCGGAGTGTGCGAGAGCGGTCATGGTGGACCTCCAGGTCGGGCAGCGCGGCGGGTACGCCCGGTGAGACCGGCAGGGCGGCCGCAACTCATCGGCCCGGCGGTGGTCCCCGGCCGTTCCCGGCGTTCCCGGCGTCCCGGCCCGCGGCAGGGGTTCACCTCACGGCGTCAGCGCTGCAGCTCGGGCCCCCAGTCGGCGGAGTAGAAGTCCTGGGGGTCGCCGGCGAGGCCGCTCTTGACGTACGCGGTCCAGTGATCGGCGCCGGCCATCATGTCGGTGTCGGCGGCGCCCAGGTGCAGCGCGGTGACCTGGGTGTCCTGCCCGGCGAGCTCGAGCCGGACGGCGTTCGTCAGGTTCCACGCGGCCGCCTTCGCCGCCGCGTAGGCGCCGGACCCGGGGAACACGAACCAGGACAGCGCCGACAGCACGTTGAGGACCGCCCCGCCCCGCACGGCCGAGGCCGCGATTGGCGCCCGTCACGAGGGCGACCGAGTTCTTGATCTGCATGCCGGAAACCCTAGGATCTGACACCCACGTCAGGTTCAAAGCACTGTGACGCGGGTCACATTCGAGGTGCGACGAGGTCCTCGGACGGCGTCGATGCGTACGTGATCCACAAGGAGACGAACGACACAGCCCGCGCGGCGACCGTGGCACCCCACGCGTTGGAAGATGTCGGTCGAGTTCTCCCTGAGTCAGGCCACCAGGAGTCACCGTGTCGGACGCCCCTCTCATCACGCTGGCCGTGGTGATGTTCTGCGCATCGGTTCTCGACCTGGGAGGGCTGTGGGGCGCGGCCTACGCCGGAAGCCGGCCGGGCGCCCGGCGCACCAGCCTGGCCGGCATTCGTAACGGAAAGCTGATGGCGAGCGACGAGGCCTGGCGCGTCGGCCACACCGAGGCACTGCGCTGGGCGAAGCTCGGCGCGCTCTCGCTGGTCGTTCCGGGAGTTGTCGTGCTCCTCCTGCTGGGTGTGGCTCCGGGCGCCGCAGCGGTGCTCGAGACGCTGCTGTTCGTGGCGGGTCTGGTGCTGCTGTTCCTGACGGTCCGTGCCGCGCACCGGGCGGTCGACGCGGGGCAGGCCGGCTCCCCGTCGTCGTCCGCCCGGTGACCGTGCGGCGCTACCGCCCCGGGGGATCCGGCCTTCCCGTGGCCGTGGTCAGGTGGTAGGGGGCGTGCCGCCGAGCGCGGCTGCGGCGATGGCCAGGACGAAGGCGCTGGTGTCGGGTCGGCGCCCGGTCGGGGTGAACCCGTAGGCGATGACGCGTTGCAGGTCGGTGGTGGCGAAGACGCCGTCGGTGTAGCCGGGACGCGAGCCGGTCTTGCCCCACAGGGTCACGCCGCCGGCGACGTCCCGTTCCGGGCCTAGGCCGAAGCAGGCCCGGCCGGGAGGCCCGAGGCGGCAGTGGTCGGTGCCCAGGTAGGGCACGTCGGGAACGGTGAGCATCTGCTGCAGCTGCGCCGGCGGCAGCAGGCGTCCTGCGAGCAGGGCCGTCCAGAACCGGCCCAGGTCACCGACGGAGGAGGTCATGCCGCCTTCCGCCCACGGGTAGGGCGACTGCTCGGTGACGTCCACCAGCCGCGAGGACCCCGACGCGTCGTCGACGGCGAGGTAGCCGTGCAGGTGCGGGCCGGGGATGCGGTAGTCGGTGGCGGCGGGCACCCGGGTGTCGGCCAGTCGCAGCGGGCGCAGGATCCGCTCGTCCACCTGCTCCGCGTAGGGGCGACCGCCGGCCTTCTCGATCACGAGCCCGAGCAGGAAGTAGTTGATCCCGTTGTACTGCTGGGCGCTGCCCGGCGCGAAGACCAGGGGTTGCCCGTCGAGATCTCCGATGACCTCCCGGGGGCTGGGGTGGCCGAACCGTTGCTGCACGAACTGGGCGGGGTCACCCTCCCCGTCTCCTGCACCGGCGGTGCGGGGCAACCCGCTGGTGTGGTCGAGCAGTTGCGCCACGGTGATCGTCGGGTAGGCGGCCGGGAGGATGCCGGGAAGGTAGTGCTGGACGGCGACGTCCAGCCCGACCCGGTGCTCGGCGACCAGTTGCAGCACGACGGCGGCGGTGAACAGCTTGGTGACGCTGCCGATCCGGAACCGGTCCACGGGCGAGGCCGCACGCTGGGTGGACAGGTCCGCGGGCCCGGAGGCGCCCGCCCAGTGGCCGCCGCGTCCGGTCACGCCCACGACGGCGGCGGTGATGTCCGGGGTGGGCAGCCCGGCGATGGCGTCCTGCAGCGCGGCG
>Ga0302321_100005480_pt1 | contig 11117 bp, 13 predicted proteins | sample Fen_T0_1_FD_202505 | JGI IMG/M metagenome (GOLD analysis project Ga0302321, IMG submission 202505) | Peat permafrost microbial communities from Stordalen Mire near Abisko, Sweden - Fen_T0_1 | ecosystem: Environmental > Terrestrial > Soil > Wetlands > Permafrost | place: Sweden: Abisko...
GTGGATGTACACCTGCCACGCGTCGACCGCGCATTTCTTGGCGTCGATCGCGGCCACGATGCACTGCGCGCCGAAATGCGCCGAGGCCTCGCCGAACAGATCGGGGTTGGCGACGCCGGCCGTGTTGATGCTGACCTTGTCGGCGCCGGCATTGAGCAGCGCGCGGATGTCCTGCACCGAGGACACCCCGCCGCCGACGGTCAGCGGAATGAACACCTGCGACGCGACCGCCTCGATCATGTCGTACAAAAGGCCGCGATTCTCGATGCTCGCGCGGATGTCGAGGAACGCGAGTTCGTCGGCACCCTGTTCGTCGTAACGGCGCGCGACCTCCACCGGGTCGCCGGCGTCGCGCAGGTTGACGAAGTTGATGCCCTTGACGACGCGGCCGTCCGCGATGTCGAGGCAGGGGATGATGCGTTTGGCTAGGCCCATCGTGGATTCGGCAGCGTGTTGCGCCCGGCGGGCAGGGAGCGCCGCAGGCGCGGGTTCAGCCGCCCCTCATTTTCCTGCGGCGGCCTTCAGCGCGTCCTTGAAGTTGAGCGTGCCGTCGTATATCGCGCGGCCGGCGATGGCGCCGGCGATGCCGTCGGACTCGTGCGCGACGAGGCGCTCGATGTCGGCAATGGAGGAGAGCCCGCCGGAGGCGATGACAGGTACCTTGATCTCGCGCGCGAGCTTGACCGTGGCCTCGACGTTGACGCCCGACAGCATGCCGTCGCGGCCGATGTCGGTGTAGATGATCCCTTCGACGCCGTATTCCTCGAACTTGCGGGCGAGGTCGACGACGTCGTGGCCGGTCATCTTCGACCAGCCGTCGGTGGCGACCTTGCCGTCGCGCGCGTCGAGCCCGACCAGGATGTGCCCGGGAAACGCCGAGCAGGCTTCATGCAGCAGTCCCGGGTTCTTGACGGCGGCGGTGCCGATGACGACATAGCTGATGCCGTCGTCGAGATAGCGCTCGATCGTGTCCATGTCGCGGATGCCGCCGCCCAACTGAATCGGAATGTCCTCGCCGATGACGCTGACGATTTCGCGGATCGCGAGCTCGTTGACCGGCTTGCCGGCGATGGCGCCATTCAGGTCGACCAGGTGCAGCCGCTGCGCACCCTGCTCCAGCCAGTGCTGGGCCATGGCCGCCGGATCCTCGGAAAACACGGTGACCGACTGCATGTCGCCCTGCTTCAAGCGCACGCAATGGCCGTCCTTGATGTCGATGGCGGGGATGATCTGCATGGCGGCCGCGGTGTGGGAACTGAGTGGAAACGAAGTGGAAACTGAGTGGGAACTGAGTGGGAACTGAGTGGGACGGAAAAGCGGTGGGCGCAATCAGTCGCGTCCGTCCCAGGTGGTGAAATTGGCCAGAAGCTTGAGGCCGGCGCGTTGACTCTTTTCCGGGTGGAATTGGGTAGCGAAGATATTAGCCCGCGAAATCGCGCAAGTAAACGCCGCCGGATAGGCCGCCGTCGCCGCCGTCAGCGCGGCATCGTCCGGTACCGGATGGAAGCTGTGGGCGAAATAGAATCGCGCGTCCTGCTCGATCCCCTGCCAGAGCGGATGTGCCCGCGTCTGGTGCACGGGGCTCCAGCCCATGTGGGGGACTTTCAGGCGTTCCCCGCCGGCGTCGATCATGCCGGCGTGGCGAAACCGCTCGACCCGCCCCGGGAGCAGCGAAAGCCCGGGCGTGGGGCCTTCCTCGCTCATGTCGAACAGCATCTGCAACCCCAGGCAGATGCCCAGGAACGGCCGATTGTTCGCCACCTCCATCACCGTGGACTTGAGCCCGCTCTCGTTCAGGCCCGCCATGCAATCGGGCATGGCGCTCTGGCCGGGGAGCACGACCCGGCGCGCAGACCGGATGACGTCCGCATCCGACGTGACGACCACGTGGCTGTCCGGCGCGACGTGCTCCAGCGCCTTGGCGACCGAGCGCAGGTTGCCCATGCCGTAATCGATGACTGCGATGTCCGGCATCGATCGCTACAGCGCGCCTTTGGTCGACGGCAGGACGCCGGCCGCGCGCGGGTCGCGGGTGCAGGCCATCCGCAGCGCGCGCGCAAACGCCTTGAACACCGTCTCCGCCTGGTGGTGGGCGTTGTCGCCGCGGATGTTGTCGACGTGCAGCGTGACCTGCGCGTGGTTGGTGAAGCCCTGGAAGAATTCGTGCGCGAGGTCGACGTCGAACGTGCCGATCATCGCGCGCGTGAACGGCACGTGGAATTCCAGTCCCGGCCGGCCCGACAGGTCGATCACGACGCGCGACAGCGCCTCGTCCAGCGGAACATAGGCGTGCCCGTAGCGGACGATGCCCTTCTTGTCGCCGACGGCGGCCTTGAATGCCTGGCCGATCGTGATGCCGATGTCCTCGACCGTGTGGTGGCCGTCGATGTGCAGGTCGCCCTTGGCGCGCACGGTGAGGTCGAGCATCCCGTGGCGCGCGACCTGGTCCAGCATGTGGTCGAGGAACGGCACGCCGGTTTCGAGTTCCGCGCGACCGGTGCCGTCCAGGTCGAGCGCGACGGCGATCTGCGTCTCGTTGGTGTTGCGCTCGACGCTTGCCGAGCGGTTGGCGTTTTCAGTGGACGCGTTCATTGGTAGCGGGACAGGGCGGTCAGGAGGGCGTCGTTCTCGGCCGGCGTGCCGATGGTGATGCGCAGGCAGTTGGCCAGCAGCGGGTGCATCGCCGACACATTCTTCACCAGTATGCCCGCATCGCGCAAAGTCGCAAACCAGTGCTGCGCGTCCGGCACCCGGACGAGGACGAAATTGGCCCCGGCCGGGAACACGGTGACCCGGCGCAGCGCCGCCAGCGCAGCGGCCACGCGGTCGCGTTCGCGGCACAGTGTCGCGGCCTGCTCGGCGAGCAACGCCCGGTGCGCCAGCACCACCGGCACCACCGCCTGCGTCAGCGCGTTGACGTTGTAGGGCGGCCGGACCTTCTCGATCTCGGCGATCCATGCCGGGTGCGCGACGGCGTAGCCCAGGCGCACGCCGGCCAGGCCGATCTTGGACACCGTGCGCACGACGACCAGGTTCGGGAACTCCAGCACGCGCGGCAGGAAGGAAGACTCCGAGTACGCGTAATACGCCTCGTCAACCGCGACCAGGCCCGGCGCGGCGCGGATGATCCGCTCGATGTCGTCGGCCGCGAACAGGTTGCCGGTCGGATTGTTGGGGTAGGCAAGCCACACCAGCGCCGGCTGCTCGCGCGCGATGGCGTCGAGCATCGCGTCGACGTCGAGCGTGAAGTCGGCGCGCAGCGGCACGCCGACATACCGCGCATTGGCGTAGAGCGCATACAGCCGGTACATCACGAATGACGGATCGGGCGCAAGCACGACGGCGCCCGGCCGCGCGACCGCCGTCGTCAGCAGCTGCAGCAGTTCGTCCGACCCGTTGCCGAGCACCAGCCCCACGTCGTCGGGCAGCGCAAGGGAAGTTCGCAATGCCGACTTGACGGCATCGCCGCTGCCGTCGGGATAGCGGTTCAGCGGCACGTTGGCGGCCGCCGCGGCGATCTCGGCGCGGACCTGCGCGGTGAGCCCGAACGGATTTTCCATCGCGTCAAGCTTGATGAGCCCCTCCGCCTTGGCCACCGGATAGGCCGCCAACGCCCGGATCTCGGGCCGGATCGTCGCCGCGACGCGCGCTGCGACCAGCGCCGGATCGACTGCGACGACGAGCGGCGGTGTCTGTGGAGCGTTCATCGGGCCGCGAAGCGATCGGGCATCAGATCTTCTCGGACTCGGAGAAAAACACTTCCACGCCGCCGGTCGCGAAATTGGCGAGGTCCGCGGCCACCGCCTGGCCCTCCTTCGAGGCAAGTGCTGCCTGGACGGCCTCCATCGATTCGAACGTCAGCACGGCGATCAGGTAATAGGGCTGCGGGCCGGCCATGGCCATTATCGGCCCACGCGTGATCCGGTAGCCCTTGAGGCCGGGTACCGTCTTCGCGAGCTTCACGTGCGGCCCGAAGTAGTAGCGGTCGAATTCCGCGGGGTCCGAGGGCGTCTTGTACATCGCGATGATCATGGCCATGCGCTGTCTCCTTCGCATTCAGGGTTTGTCGAGCCGCGCCTCGGCGGACATGGCGTGCGCGGTGAGGCCTTCGCCGTGCGCGAGCGTCGCGGCAACCGGCCCCAACGTCCGCGCCGCCGCCTTCGAAATGCGCAGGATGCTCGAGCGCTTCTCGAAGTCGTGCACGGACAGCGGGGAGGAGAAGCGCGCGGTGCGTCCGGTGGGCAGGACATGGTTCGGTCCGGCGCAGTAGTCGCCGATCGACTCCGACGCATAGTGGCCGACGAAGATGGCGCCCGCGTGGCGGATGTGTGGCAGCAGCGCGTCCGGGTCGGCGACCGCCAGTTCCAGATGCTCAGGCGCGACACGATTGGCGACGGCGCAGGCCTCGGCCAGGTCGCGCGTCCGGATCAGCGCGCCGCGGCGCGCGAACGATGCCTTGATGATCTCTGCACGCGGCATGTCGGCGATCAGCCGCTGCGCACTGGCTGCAACCCGGTCGATCAGGCCGGCATCGGGCGTGACAAGCAGCGCCTGCGCCATCTCGTCGTGCTCGGCCTGGGCGAAGAGATCCAGCGCGATCCAGTCCGGATGGGCCGTCGCGTCGGCGATGACAAGCACCTCCGACACGCCGGCGACCATGTCGATGCCGACGGCACCGAACACTCGGCGCTTGGCGGCCGCGACATAGGCGTTGCCTGGACCGCAGATCTTGTCGACCGGCGGAATCGTCTGCGTGCCGTACGCGAGCGCCGCGACCGCCTGCGCGCCGCCGATCGTGAATGCGCGTGTCACACCGGCCAGGTGTGCCGCCGCGAGCACCAGCGGATTGCGGACGCCGTCGGGCGTGGGCACGACCATGACGATTTCGCACACGCCCGCGACGTGCGCCGGGATGACGTTCATCAGCACCGACGACGGGTACGCCGCCTTGCCGCCGGGTACGTAGACGCCGACCCGGTCCAGCGGCGTCACGCGCTGGCCCAGTTCTGTCCCGTCCGGTTCGGTGAAACTCCAGTCGCGGCCCTTCTGGCGCTCGTGGTAGGCGCGGATGCGCGCTGCCGCCACGTCCAGCGCGTCGCGCTGCGCGGCAGGCAGCGATGCATGGGCATCACGCATCTCAACCGCGGTGATTTCCAGGTCGGCCACGGATCCGGCGTCGAGGCGGTCGAATCGGCGCGTGTATTCGAGCAACGCGGCGTCGCCGCGGGCGCGCACGTCGCCGACGATCTGCGCGACGGTGGCGTCGATGGCAGGATCCTGCCCGGCCTCGAAGGCGATCAGCGTCGCGAACTCGGCGTCGAAGCCCGGGGTCGCCGTGTCCAGCCGGCGAATGACGAACGGCGCGTTCACTTGGTACTCGACTCTGCATTTTCCCGCGCGACGCGCGCGAGCACGTCGAGCAGCGGCTGCACGATGTCGCGCTTCATCTTGAGGGCGCCGGGGTTGACGACCAGCCGCGAGCTGATCGGCATGATGTCCTCGACGGCGACCAGGTCGTTGGCCTTCAGCGTGTTGCCGGTCGACACCAGGTCGACGATGGCGTCGGCCAGGCCGACCAGCGGGGCCAGTTCCATCGAGCCATAGAGCTTGATCAGGTCGACGTGCATGCCCTTGGCCGCGAAGTGTTCGCGTGCGGTCTTCAGGTACTTGGTCGCGACGCGGATGCGCGCGCCGCGCTGCACGGTGGCGTTCCAGTCGCACGAGCGCTTCACCGCGACCACGAGGCGGCAGCGGCCTATCCCTAAGTCCAGCGGCTGGAAGAGTCCCTCGCCGCCGTGCTCCAGCAGCACGTCCTTGCCCGCAACGCCTGCGTCGGCGGCGCCGTACTGCACGTAGGTCGGCACGTCGGTGGCGCGCAGCATTACCAGCTGCACGTCGGGCCGGTTCGTCGGCAGGATCAGCTTGCGCGAAGTCTCGGGGTCCTCGGCCGGGACGATGCCCGCCCGCGCCAGCAGCGGCAGTGTTTCATCGAGGATGCGGCCCTTCGAGAGGGCCAGGGTCAGCATGGACAAAGGGGGCGGTCCGGTGGAGGTGCGAAGGGACCCCCGATTCTACTGGAGCGGAGAGACTCTCGCCCCGGAAGCGGATTACTGGCGCGCCGTGCGCATGTTCGGCGGGACGGCGAGCCCCGCGTTGGTGCGGAACGGGTTGATGTCGACGCCGCCGCGGCGGGTGAAGCGCGCGTAGACCGACAGCGCCTCGCATCGGCACTGCGCCGCGATGTCGACGAAGATGCGCTCGACGCAATGCTCGTGGAATCCGGGATGGCAGCGAAACGAGACGAGATAGCGGAGCAGCGCGGCGCGATCGATCGCCGGCCCGCGATAGGCTATCTGCAGCGACGCGAAGTCCGGCTGGAACGTGATCGGGCAGAGCGACCGGAAGAGATCGGTCTTGAGCGTTTCCTCGACCTCCGGTCCGTCGGCTGCCAGAAGCTCGGGCGTCGGCTGGTAGCGCTGGACCGCCACAGGCAGGTCGTCCAGCCGCTCGCCTTCCAGATCGGCGCAGCGCGCTGCCAAAAACATCGCCGGCGCGTCGAGGGCAACCTGAACCGGGCCACCCGTCGCCGCCGCCAGGTCGCGCTCGAGCGTCGCCCGCACCTCCGCGGTCCCGTCGAAACGGGATTGCGCGAATGCGCCCAGGTACAGCTTGACCGACTTCGATTCCACGATCGCGTGGGAATCGGCCGGCACGACGAACGTCGCGATGGCGACCTGCGGCTTGCCGCGGACGTCGAGCCAGCTCATCTCGTACGCGGTCCAGATGTCGGCGCCGCTGAAAGGCATTGCCCCGGTCAGGCCCAGTTCCGCGCGTTGCGGCGCCCGCGGCACCGGGAACAGCAGCGCGGCGTCGTAGGCATCCGGATAGGTCGTCGCGTGGCCGAGCGGCGCGCCTTCCAGTTCGTCGCGGATTCCGGTCATGGAGTCATCATGCGCGCGCCAAGGCGTCACGCGCTGCGCGAGATGCGCGCGCCCAGCGCCGAGAGCTTTTCCTCGATGCGCTCGTACCCGCGGTCGAGATGGTAGATGCGGTCGATCGTCGTCCGCCCTTCCGCGATCAGCCCCGCAATCACCAGGCCCGCGGACGCGCGCAGGTCGGTGGCCATCACGTCGGCGCCGGTCAGCTTCGCCACGCCCTTGACGATGGCCGTGCTGCCTTCGACCTCGATGTCCGCGCCGAGTCGCTTCAACTCCTGCACGTGCATCATCCGGTTCTCGAAGATCGTCTCGGTGATGACCGACGTGCCCTGCGCGAGCGTGGCCAGCGCCATGAACTGCGCCTGCATGTCGGTGGGAAATCCGGGATGCGGCGCCGTGCGCAGGCTGACGGCTTTGATCGGACCGTCGCGGCGGATGCGCAGCGTGTCCATGCCCATCGTGTTGCCCGGGTCCCGTTCGATGTCGATGGTCGCCCCCGCCTCGCGCAGCTTTTCCATCACGGCGTCGAGCGAATCGGCGTGCGCGCCGCGCACGGCAACCTCGCCACCCGTGGCCGCCACGGCGGCGAGAAACGTCCCCGTCTCGATCCGGTCCGGCATGACCGCGTGGGTTGCGCCGTGCAGCGCCGCGACGCCCTCCACCGTGATGCGGTTGCTGCCCGCGCCGGCAATGCGCGCGCCCATCGCGGTGAGGCAGCGTGCAAGGTCGACGATCTCCGGTTCGCGCGCGGCATTTTCGAGCGTCGTCATGCCTTCCGCGAGCGTGGCCGCCATCAGGAGGTTCTCGGTGCCGGTGACCGTCGGCATGTCGAAGACGATCGTCGCCCCGCGAAGACGCCCGGTGGCATTGATGTAGCCGTGCTCGAGGTCGATCGTCGCGCCCATCGCGGTGAGGCCCTTCACGTGCTGGTCGACGGGCCGCAGGCCGATCGCGCAGCCGCCGGGCAGCGACACGCGCGCCTCGCCGCAACGGGCGAGAAGCGGCCCCAGGGCCAGGATCGACGCCCGCATCGTCTTCACGAGCTCGTACGGCGCCAGCGGCCAGTCGATGCGCCGCGCATCGAGCGTCACGACGCCTGGCATCCGCGCATCGAGCGCCACGCCCATCTGGGTCAGCAGCCGCTCCATCGTGTTTACGTCGTTCAACCGCGGCACGTTGGTGAGCACGAGCGGCTCCGCCGACAGCAGCGACGCGCAGAGGATGGGCAGCGCCGCGTTCTTGGCGCCGGAAACGACGACCTCGCCGTGCAGCCGCTGCCCGCCTTCGACCAGCAGCTTATCCATTCCGGCGGGCTTCCCACTGGGCAGGCGTCAGCGTCTGCATCGACAGCGCATGGACTTCCTCGCGCATGCGGTCGCCCATCGCCGCATAGACCAGTTGATGCTGCTTGATGCGCGACAGGCCCTCGAACGCCGGGGAAACGACCAGCGCCTCCCAGTGCGTGCCGTCGCCGGCGACCTCGACGTGTTCGCAGGCCAGGCCCGCGACGATCGACTGCTTGATGGATTCGGGAGTGACCATGGCAATTTTCCTGGGTGAACGGCTTTAGAGACGAAGCTTCCAGCCCCGCTGGAGCATGGTCAGCGCCACGGCCGATACCACGACGCAGAACACCATGACCGTCGCGAAGCTGGTCCACGGGGACACGTCGGAAACGCCGAAGAATCCGTAGCGGAAGCCGTCGATCATATAAAAGAAAGGGTTCCAGTGCGACAGCGCCTGCCAGAAAGGCGGCAGCGAGTGAATGGAGTAGAAGACGCCGGAGAGGAACGTCAGCGGCATGATCAGGAAATTCTGGAACGCCGACAATTGGTCGAACTTGTCGGACCAGATGCCGGCGATGAGTCCCAGCGTGCCCAGGATCGCGCTGCCGACGAATGCGAAAGCGAGCGCCCACAGCGGGTGTGGCATGTCGAGCAGCGAAGGATTGAACCACAGCGTGACGGCGAACACGCCCAGGCCCACGACGATGCCGCGCACCATCGCGCCCAGCACGTAGGCCGCGAAAAGGTTGATTGCCGAAAGCGGCGTCAGCAGCACGAAAATCAGGTTGCCGGAGATCTTCGACTGGATCAGCGACGACGACGAGTTGGCGAACGCGTTCTGCAGCACCGCCATCATCACCAGCCCCGGCACGAGGAACGCCGTGTACGTCACGCGGCCCTCGAACACCGACACCCGCCCTTCGAGCACATGGGAAAAGATGAGCAGGTACAGGAGCGCGCTCAGGATCGGCGCGGCGACCGTCTGCAGGCTCACCTTCCAGAACCGCAGCACCTCCTTGTACAGCAGCGTGAGCCAGCCGTGGCCGACAATTCTCGTCATCGCTGGGCCCCCACGGCCGCAGCCTCAACCGAATCGGGGTTCTTCATGATGCGCAGGAACACCTGCTCCAAGTCGGTCTCCGCGAGCGACAGTTCGGCGATCGCGATGTTCTCCTCGCGCAGCGCGCGGAGCAGCGTCTCCATCTCGGCGTAGGAGTCGAGGCGGATATGGAACAGGCCGGCGTCCTGTCGCAGGATTCGCGGCTGCCACGCAGCGGGAACCCGCGGCGCCGCCAGCCGCACGGTCAGGCCCGCGAACTGCGCCAGCAGGTTGTGCGTGGTGTCCAGCGCCACCACGCGCCCGGCCTTCAGCATCGCGATGCGCCCGCACAACGCTTCGGCCTCCTCGAGGTAATGCGTCGTCAGGATGATGGTGTGGCCGTCGCGATTGAGCTTCCTGATGAATCCCCACAGGCTCTGCCGCAGCTCGACATCGACGCCCGCCGTGGGCTCGTCCAGCACGATCACCGGCGGCTTGTGCACCAGCGCCTGGCCGACCAGGACGCGGCGCTTCATGCCTCCGGACAGCGAACGCATGTTGGCGTTGGCCTTGGACGTCAGGTCCAGGTGATGCAGGATCTCGTCGATCCAGGCGCCGTTGCCGCGCAGGCCGAAATAGCCGGACTGCATCTCCAGCGTTTCGCGGACGGTGAAGAAGGGATCGAACACCAGTTCCTGCGGCACGACGCCCAGGTTGCGCCGCGCGAAGCGGAAATCGTCGGTGACGTCGTGCCCGAGGATGCGGGCGGCGCCGCGATCGGCGCGGGTCAAGCCCGCGAGGACCGAAATCAGCGTCGTCTTGCCGGCGCCGTTCGGGCCCAGCAGGCCGAAGAACTCGCCTTCCTCGACGGCCAGGTCGACACCGTCCAATGCCTGCACGCTGCCGAAGCGGCGCGCGATGTCGGTCATGTCGACGGCGAGCATGGGTGGGCGAGTCCGGTGGGCTGAACGAATGAGCGGATGAGCGGCAGGCGGCGGAATTCGCGGAGCGGACCAGCGCCGCCTCGCGCTCGGACAATCAGCCGGCCAGCAGGTCCTCGACGCCGTAGACGTGCGCGAGCCTCAGGATCCCCGCCGGAACCGCCGTGAACGCGATGGGCCTGCCTTCCCGGGCAGCGCGCCGCTTCAGTGCCAGCATCACTGCGAGTGCCGTCGAATCGGCATGGCCGAGCCCGGCAAAGTCGACGCTTCCCGCGGCAGGCAGCGCCAGATCAGCACAGGCTTCGAATACCGCGGTGGCGTTGGCGAACGTCAGCGCTCCCGCATAGGTCCAGCGGTCGCTGGCGGCGACGAAGCCGCCATCGGGGACGGGTTTCGCACAGTCGATCATGACTTGCCCGAAACGCCCTTGTTCTTGTCGCTCAACGTCTTGATGAGGCCGTCGACGCCGCCGCCCTTGATCTGCTCGTTGAATTCGTCGCGGTAGTTGGTGACCAGCGAGACACCGCCGACGATCACGTCGTAGGCCTTCCAGCCCGCCGCGGTCCTGGTCATCCCGTAGTCGATCTGCACCGGCGCCTGGCCGGGCCGCACGACCTCCGAGCGCACGACGACGTCCGTGGCGGTCGGGTCGGCGCGCATCGGCTTGAAGTCGATCGTCTGGTCCTTGTACTGGGACAGCGCGCCGGAATAGGTTCGCACGAGCAGCGTGCGGAACTGCTCGATCAGCGCCTTCTGCTGCTCGGGCGTCGCCTTGTTCCAGTTGCGGCCCATCGCCAGCGCCGTCATCTTTTCGAAATCGAAGTTGGGCAGCAGCATCGTCTCGATCACTTCGCGGATGCGCTGCTTGTCGCCGGCCGCCACCTTGGGATCGGTGCGCACCACCTGCAGCACC
>Ga0302321_100005481_pt1 | contig 11117 bp, 6 predicted proteins | sample Fen_T0_1_FD_202505 | JGI IMG/M metagenome (GOLD analysis project Ga0302321, IMG submission 202505) | Peat permafrost microbial communities from Stordalen Mire near Abisko, Sweden - Fen_T0_1 | ecosystem: Environmental > Terrestrial > Soil > Wetlands > Permafrost | place: Sweden: Abisko...
CTACAGGAGCAGGTGCGGGCGCAGCCTGCCAAGGTTGAATATCGCGTTTTCCTGTTTCAGCTATTAGCTGTTATGGGACAATGGGATCGCGCATTGACCCAGTTGAATGTTGCTGGTGAGTTGGATGACGCTGCTTTGGCGATGGTTGCTATGTACAAGCAAGTAATCAACTGTGAGAGGTTTAGGGAGGAAGTTTTTCTAGGCCACCAGGATCCAGTGGTCTTCGGAAAGCCGGAGGAGTGGATCGCTTTATTGTTGCAAGCGCTAAAATTGTCGGCTCAAGGACAATACCTTAAATCGCAAGAACTGCGTAGTCGTGCCTTTGAATTGGCTCCAGCAATTTCCGGCAACATTGATGGGATGGCATTCGAGTGGGTGGCGGACAGTGATTCCAGGTTGGGCCCGGTAATGGAAGCCATTGTTGAAGGCCGTTATTTGTGGGTGCCACTGCGATGTATAGCATCAGTCAGTATAGATAAGCCCGCCGATCTTAGGGACATCGCATGGCTGCCAGCCCACTTCGCTTGGGTTAACGGTGGCGAAAGTTATGGCGTTATACCTGCACGTTATCCCGCTTCATACAGAACTGACGACCCTTTACTGGCGTTGTCCAGAAAAACTGTGTGGGAAGATTGCGGTAATGACCTTTTCTTGGGATTAGGCCAAAAAATATTGACCACTGAAACGGCGGATTACCCGCTGCTGGATGTGCGCTCAATTTGTTTTGATATTCAGTCAGAAACAACGCCGGAGCATTCAGGTGGCTAGAACGCTGCCTAAAGAGCGCTTTTTGCCTTCTTTGCTTGATCGGTTGACTGATGACGACCCGATCAACACTTCAATTCGCAACCAAAAAGAAAAAATCGCCGGCATCGAAAAATCGCTGGCCGAATTGTCACAGGGGAAAATGACAACTAAAACGGAAGAAAGCCAAAAACGGCAGCTAGAATTGCAGCAGCAACTCGATGAACTACGTGTGCAATTCACTGTTTTAACCACTTCGGTAAGTTCATTGCATGAAATACGCGCTTGTGTCAAACGGGATCTGGATTGGTTGTTAAACGCCAGCCAATACTCCCCGCAGCAAGATTTGGACGGCTACCCTGATGTTGCAAGCTCGGTGCTGAATTATGGAATACCTGATTTGACAGGAAAAACGGTATCAGGTTTTGATCCTGCTTATATCGAACGCTTAATGAAACAGGTTATTGTTAATTACGAGCCACGGATAATCCGGCGTACTTTATCGGTGCAGGTGATAGCCGATAAGACTATGTTCGACCATAATGCCTTGGCCTTCGAAATTGAAGGCGATCTGTGGGCGGAGCCGCAACCTCTGCACTTGCATTTACGAACGGAATTCGAGTTGGAAGATGGCACCGTTTCGGTCTATGACTATCGTCCTATGGAGAATCGTACATGAATCCCAAGATGCTTGAGTACTACCAGAGGGAATTACGGTTCATACGTGAAATGGGTATGGAATTTGCCAACCAACATCCAAGAATAGCCGCAGGACTCGATTTAGGTCGCACCGAATGTGCGGATCCGTACGTTGAACGTCTCCTGGAAGGATTTGCTTTCCTGACCGCTCGCATTCAATTGAAAATGGATGCAGAATTTCCCCGATTTACCCAGCATTTGCTGGAAATGGTTTATCCGCACTATTTGGCTTCTCAACCTTCGATGATGGTAGTACAGTTCAAGCCAGACCTGAAAGGCGGCGTTGCTGAGTCAGGTTTTGTTTTACCTAAACATACCCGATTGCTCAGCACAACCGACATTAAAGGACGAACAAAATGTGAATTCCGTACGGCCCACGAACTGAAGCTGTGGCCGTTACAATTGACCGAAGCCGCTTATTTGCCTTTGGGTCCTGCCCTACGCTATGCCGATCCGAGCATTCAAGGTGTCAAATCGGCAATAAGGCTAAAATTGGAGACGGTACTTGACATGCCTGTCAACTCCCTGCCTATCGAAAGCTTACCCATCTACCTTCATGGCATCGGTGCTTTGCCTTCGCAACTGTATGAATTAATCATCGGGCATTGCGTTTCAGTTGTTATCCAACCTGCCGTCCTAAATCCCCCGTGGCGGGAGAAAATCACTAACTCCTTGCAGCCCCTGGGGTTTGCGGAGCAAGATGCACTGCTTCCTTATTTATCGCCTTCTTTCAATGGTTATCGATTATTACAGGAATATTTCGCATTACCCGAACGGTTTTTGTTTTTTGAGCTGATGAATTTAGAATCGGCAGTTGGCCGTTGCAGCGAAACTGCCATAGAAGTCATTATCTTGCTCAATGTGGCAAAACCAGAACTGGAAGACGTAGTTAGCAAAGATAATTTTTCGCTTTATTGCACCCCGGCGATCAACCTTTTTCCGAAACGGGCAGACCGCATCCATTTGAATCATCGCAGCACCGAGCATCAGATTATTGTCGACAAGACTGCACAAAGCGACTTTGAAGTCCACACAGTTACGGAAGTTGCTGGATATGGTTCCGGTGCTGCGATGGAAAGGATTTTCCTTCCTTTTTATACCAATCGGCAAGAAACCAATCCTACCGACAAAATTGCCTATTACACAGAGCGTCGAGAACCTAGCCTTGCCTCGGGCAGTGGCGGTGCAGGAAAACTAAAAGCCCCTTATCTGGGCAGCGAAGTTCTTGTTTCATTAGTGGACAGCAGTGCGACACCTTTCAGTAGTGAGTTGAAACAACTGGGCGTAAATACCTTATGCACCAATCGCGATCTGCCTATGTTGCTACTACTCGGAGAAGGAGACACTGATTTTACCCTGGAAATCAGCGCCCCAGTAGATGCAGTGCGCTGCCTGGCCGGGCCGACCGACCCTAAACCGTCCCATGCGGAAGGCCAACATGCGTGGCGTTTACTTAGCCATCTGTCATTGAACTACCTCAGTATAATCGACCATGACGACAGCCAGGGCGCTGACGGTTTACGCGATCTGCTTAGGCTTTATGCCGATTATTCAGAACCCGTCTTTACGAAGCAGATCGACGGCTTGCTTAACGCAGAAAGCAGGCCTGTAGTGCTACGTGTCCCCGTTGCTGGCCCTATGTGTTTTGGACGTGGATTGGAAATAACCCTAACCTTTGATGAATCGGCGTTTGCAGGTATCGGTTGCTTTCTTTTGGCTGCAGTCCTAGAAAAATTCATTAGTAAATACGTTTCAATAAACAGCTTCACCCAAGTTGTGGTTAAGACTAGGGAACGCGGAGAGATAATGCGATGGCCGGTACGCACGGGAACCAGAACGCTGATTTAGGCCTATTGGCCGATCTTGCAAAAGAACCCTATGCTTTCGGGTTCTATGCAGCGTTGCGGGAGTTGGAATGTTTTTATAGCTCACGTCCACGCTTGGGATATTCCGCACGTCCGGTTGATGATCCGATTCGGTTGGGGCAAACACCAAGCCTGCAATTTGCCCCATCAACATTGTCATCCTTTAGGAATACACCTGATGCAAAGCAATTAAAAGTGCTGTTTTTCGGTTTATTCGGGCCTAACGGGCCTTTACCGCTGCACCTTACCGAATATACCCGCAACCGGATACGCGACGCAAAAGATTCGACGTTGGCTGATTTTGCCGATATGTTCCATCACCGTCTGCTCTGCTTGTTTTATCGCGCCTGGGCTGATAAGGAACCAACAGTCCATCTCGACCGACCAGAGAAGGATCGGTTTGCTGATTATGTAGGGTCATTGCTGGGTATTGGGATGCCCTCCTTACAAAATAGGGATAGCATTCCCGATCATACTAAATTACATTTCGCCGCCCATCTGGGTTGCCATACAAAACACTGTGAAGGCCTGGTATCGATGTTAAAAGATTTTTTTAGGATTCCAGTTAAGGTCCAAGAACTTATCGGAGAATGGCTGGCAATACCAAAAAACAGCTACTGCTACCTGGACAGCAACCAGATGACCGGACAACTCGGTGTTTCGGCAGTAATCGGTGTCAGCACTTGGCAATGTCAGCACAAGTTCCGTATTACGATGGGGCCTTTGGGCCTGAGTGAATACGAAGACTTTCTGCCTACCGGAAACAGGCTAAAAAATGTGCTGGCCTTGGTCAACAATTATGTCGGCTTCGAATTGAACTGGGACTTGAACCTTATGCTCAAGAAAAATGAAGTGCCTGCCACGCAACTCGGAAAATACGGCCAGCTCGGCTGGACAAGCTGGCTGCAAACCAGTACAAGACAATACGATGCCAATGATTTGTATCTCGCTAGGGAGAAAATATAATGACCGCAATCAGCCGTACGGCTCTGTTCGGTAAACTCAATAATATTGCTTACAAAGGGATCGACAGCGCCACAGTTTTTTGTAAAATACGCGGCAATTCCTACGTAGAGCTAATCCATTGGCTACATCAAATCCTACAATTACAGGATTCCGATCTGCATCGCATCATCAAGCGGTTTGAACTCAACCCTTCGCACTTGGCCCGTGATTTTATCGAAGCCTTGGATCGGCTTCCTGCAGGTTCTACATCAATTTCCGACCTATCTTCACATGTCCAGGAAACCGTACAACAGGGCTGGTTATATGCCAGTTTGATGTATAGTAGTAACCAAGTGCGTACTGGGCATTTACTTGTTGGTATCGTAAAAACTTCCGATCTGCGTAACGCTTTAAACGCCATTTCCGACCAATTTAAAAAAATCAATGCCGATACCTTGCTGGATGAATTCTCAGCCATCGTGTCAGGATCGCCGGAAGAGGCGTTACAAGCGCATGATGGCAGCAAACTTGCTGGAGCGGCAGCACCGGGTGAATATTCCGGGGCAATGCCGGCTGCACATTTGGGTAAACAGGCGGCGTTAAAGCAATTTTCCGTCGATCTGACCGAAGCCGCCCGTAACGGCGAATTGGACCCGATAGTAGGCCGCGACGAAGAAATCCGGCAAGTCGTAGATATTCTCATGCGCCGACGGCAAAACAACCCTATCCTGGTCGGTGAGGCAGGGGTCGGCAAAACGGCGATAGCAGAAGGATTTGCCTTACGTATCGCCGCCGGAGAAGTGCCGCCGCCGCTTGCAGATGTCAGTATCCGTACCCTGGATTTAGGCTTACTGCAAGCTGGAGCCAGCATGAAAGGTGAATTCGAAAACCGTCTAAAACAAGTCATTGAAGAAGTTCAGGCATCGGAAAAGCCAATCATATTATTTATCGACGAAGCCCATACCTTGATCGGCGCTGGCGGCGCTGCGGGTACTGGTGATGCTGCCAATCTGCTTAAACCTGCATTAGCGCGTGGCACTCTAAGGACTATCGCGGCAACGACTTGGGCCGAGTACAAAAAACATTTCGAGAAAGACCCTGCCTTAACGCGGCGTTTTCAAGTAGTAAAAGTTGATGAACCCACAGAGGAAAAAGCATTGTTGATGATGCGGGGCGTTGCATCCGTAATGGAAAAACATCATCAAATCCTGTTATTGGATGAAGCACTAGAGGATTCGGTCAAGCTGTCCCATCGTTATATCCCTGACCGGCAATTGCCGGATAAATCAGTCAGCGTACTCGATACCGCCTGCGCCCGTGTGGCTATCAGCCAAAATGCAGTCCCTGCAGAAGTCGATGATTGCCGCAGAAGAATCGAGGCGCTTAATGTCGAATCAGGCATTATTGACAGAGAAACAGCCGTAGGCATTGTGACAAAAGAACGCAAACATAATGTCCAAACAAAATTGGCGGAAGAACAACAACGCCTAGCCGAACTGGAACAACGCTGGGAAAACGAAAAAACGTTAGTCCAACAAATCCTTGATTTAAGGGCGAAGCTACGGGGTGTCGTCAATAAAGTAGAAGGCACCCAAAGCACATTGGAACAGGTTGCAGATAGCATCAGCGCAGACCAAGTGGTGCATAATGCTGAAAGCATCGAAACCGAAACCCTAGATGAAAGCAAACGTGCTGAATTACTGGAACAACTTAAAGAACTCCAAAATCAGCTCAGTCAAATTCAGGGCGAACGCCCATTAATTTTTCCGACTGTCGATAGCCAGGCCATTGCCTCAGTTATCGCAGATTGGACGGGGATTCCTGTCGGGCGTATGGTCAAAAATGAAATTGAAGCCATACTCAAATTGGGTGAAACCTTAAATCAAAGAGTGATAGGCCAACGTCATGCCCTGGATATGATTGCCCGGCGTGTGCAAACCTCACGAGCAAGTTTGGATAATCCCGGCAAACCCATCGGTGTTTTCATGCTGTGCGGGTCTTCCGGTGTCGGCAAAACCGAAACTGGCCTTGCCCTGGCAGAAGCGTTGTATGGTGGGGAAGAAAATATCATCACCATCAATATGAGCGAATATCAAGAAGCCCATGCCGTATCCACGCTTAAAGGTTCGCCGCCGGGTTATGTCGGTTATGGTGAAGGTGGTATCCTGACCGAGGCCGTGCGCCGTAGGCCCTACAGTGTGATACTCCTCGATGAAGTGGAAAAAGCACATCCTGATGTACACGAAATATTCTTCCAGGTATTTGATAAAGGCTGGATGGAAGATGCAGAAGGCCGTTATATCGACTTCAAAAACACGATTATTCTCTTGACCTCCAACGCAGGTACCGATTTAATCATGAACCTGTGCAAAGATCCTGAATTGATGCCAGACCCGGAAGGGATAGCCAAAGCATTGCGTGAACCTTTGCTGAAAATATTCCCCGCCGCGCTGTTGGGGCGGTTGGTGACGATACCTTATTACCCCTTAAGCGATGAGATGCTTAAGGCGATCATCAAACTGCAACTGGGGCGTATCGAAAAAAGGATCAAGATAAATCATGGCATACCATTTACGTATGACGATGAAGTTATACAGTTAATTGGTGGCCGTTGTTCTGAACTTGAAAGCGGCGCCAGGGTCGTAGATGCAATTTTAACCAACACCTTATTGCCGACAATTAGCCAGGAATTCTTGACAAAAATGATGGCAGGAGAAGCTATATCCAACATAAGAATTTCGGTAAAAGACGGGGAATTTAATTATCAATTTGAATAATGGGACAGCAGGTGATTTAATCGGAACCGCAGTGACTGTATTGCGGAACACACAGTGCTAAATAAAACGACTTGATCAGGCTAACTTTATGCCGGTAACACAGAAAAATCGTGAAATAGAAATCGTCACTCCACTTGGGGAAGATGTGCTATTAATCCGCGATATGACAATGACAGAAGAATTGGGTCGTTTGTTTGTCATTGACCTGGAATTGCTCAGTACTGAAAATATCAAATTCGAAGACTTGTTAGGCCAAAATGTCACCATTCGCCTTAATCTTGCTGGTGACAAAAAGCGTTATTTTAACGGCTACGTCAGCCGCATCTCGCAAGCCGTCGATGAGGGTCATTATGCCCGTTACTTTGCGACTGTGCATCCCTGGTTGTGGTTTTTGACACGCACAACCGATTGCCGGATATTCCAAAATAAAACCGTACCGGAAATTATCCTTGAAGTGTTCAAAGACTTCGGTTATGCGATGTATGAAGACAACACCAGTGCCACTTACCGGAAATGGGATTACTGCGTCCAATACCGCGAGACCGACTTTAATTTTGTCAGCCGCCTGATGGAGCAGGAAGGGATTTATTACTACCATAAGCATGAAGAAGGCAAGCATACCCTGTTGTTTGTTGATGACCCACACATCCATGAAAGCATCCCTGATTACGAAGAGCTCCATTATTACCCTCCCGATAAGACCGCGTTACGCAATGAGGAGTGTATTAATGGCTGGCATCTTAAAAAACAGCTTCAACCATGTGCGTATGCGTTGAATGAATACGATTTCGTCAAACCAGGCGCGGATTTGAAGGTTAATTCTAAAGTTTCTAAGGAACACAATGAAGCCGCACATGAGATATACGACTACCCTGGCGCATACGTAGAAGGCGGGGATGGCCGTAACTATGCGCGTACCCGTATACAGGAATTGCATGCCCAATACGAGCAAGCGCAAGGACAAAGTATCGTCAGGGGACTCATCACCGGCGGTTTATTCACCCTTTTGGGCTATCCACGGGACGATCAAAACCGGGAATATCTGGTAGTTTCCGTAAACCATAGCATCCGTTGCGATAGCTTCGAAGCAGGTGACGGTGGTGGAACAACCTATTCCAATCATTTTACTGCTATCGAAAGCAAAACGCCGTTCCGGGCGGCGCGTATCACCCACAAACCCATTGTTCAAGGCCCACAAACCGCCGTTGTCGTTGGGCCATCTGGTGAAGAGATTTATACCGATGTGCATGGCAGGGTAAAGCTCCAGTTTTTCTGGGATCGTTACGGCAAAAAGAATGAAAACTCATCCTGCTGGGTTCGGGTATCCCAACTTTGGGCGGGGAAAACCTGGGGCGGCATCCACATCCCGCGTATGGGGCAGGAAGTGATCGTCGAATTCCTGGAAGGCGACCCAGACCGACCTATCATTACCGGGGCCGTTTACAATGGCGACCAAACGGTGCCTTATGCCCTGCCCGCCAACAAAACCCAAAGCGGTATCAAAAGTCGCAGTTCCCAAGGCGGCAGCGGAGCCAATTTCAATGAAATCCGCATGGAAGACAAAAAAGGCTCGGAGCAGGTTTACATCCATGCAGAAAAAAATCAGGATAATATCGTCGAAAATGACGAGACCACAAAAGTCGGGCATGACCGTACCGAAGATGTCGGACACGATGAAAAGATTACTATCGTCAACAATCGCACGGAAAAAGTAGGTGTTGATGAAAAAATTACTATCGGCAACAACCGCACTGAGAATGTGGGCGCTAATGAAAGCATAACCATAGTATCGAATCGGACCAAATCGGTTGGTGCCAGTGAAACCTGTACCGTAGCCCTACAGCGAACCCACATGGTTGGCATAAACGAGACCATCGGTGTCGGTGCAGCCCAAGAAATCGGTATTGGCGCATTCCAGGCCGTTGCCATTGGTGCGTATCAAACCGTCAACATCGTTGCTTATCAGAGCATTAATGTAGGTGCAGACCAGAGTACGGATGTGAAAGCAAATCAATCTGTCAAAGTTGGTGCTAATCAGACTATAAGTGTTACCGGCAACCAAAGTGAATCTGTCGATGGCGATGCATCCAAGACAGTAAAAGGCAATGATTCTTTAGGTGTCGATGGCAATCGTAGCGCGGATATAAAGGGTGATGATTCACTTAAAGTAGGCAAAAATCTGGTGATTGATGCGGGGGATTCGGTGACAATCACAACAGGGAGTGCCAGCATCACCATGAAGAAAGATGGCACGATAACCATTAAAGGTAAAGATATTACCGTGGACGGTTCAGGTGAAATTAATGTTAAAGCTTCAAATAACATCACCATGAAAGGGCAGAAAATTTTGCAGAATTAATAACGAGTAGGGTGGGTTAGCCGCGCAACACACTGTCCTTAATATTTTATCAAGTGATTGGGCGCGGCGTAACCCACCATTGAAAGCTTGAAATCAAGGAGAATGCCAGATGACAACAGAGCAACTTCAAAAATCCGCAGCGACTGTTGAACAAAAAATCGACGGTGTTGTGATTGGCCTTTTCCTAAGCATCAACGATAAAGGTGAACCGCTGGTCGCTTTTCCAGGGAATCCGCTTGAAACCGCCATCCCGGCACGTAGCACGACAAGCTTAGATAAGGATGATGTCGGTAAAGAAATCGCCTTATTGTTTGAAGGTGGCAATCCGCTTCAGCCCTTAATTATCGGCAAAATTCACCATGCGGATTCGGCAAAACTACCGCAAGATACCGAACAAACATCAGCCGAACTGGATGGCGAACACGTCATCCTATCGGCAAAACAAACCATCACGCTGAAATGCGGCAAAGCGAGCATCACTTTGACTAAGGCAGGTAAAATTATACTTCGTGGTGCTTATGTGTTGAGCCGTTCGTCGGGTGTCAATCGTATCAAGGGCGGTTCGGTACAGATTAACTAATACCAATCCCAGTAAGTTCTCATATTATTCCTTCTCCAGAGGGAGAAGGCTAGGATGAGGGGATTTAAATAAAATTTATTGGGATTGGTTTAACAACAACGGGAAATAAGCAGTTTATGGATCTTCTCAATTCTACTGGCATGTTAGCTGGCTATACCATGGGCATGAAGCCCGATGGTCGGGAAATGTTGGTCGTGGCAATTAAAGGTACATTTGCTATCCCGAAACCAGGGGAAAAGCCAAAGTTGGCAGAAGAACAAATCCCCTTGATTATGGCTGACACCTTTACCGGAGAACCCGGATTTTCTGCCCCTCTCTATGAGGTCGATTACGCCCCCATCAGGCATCGCTGCGATTTGCTGTTAATCGGCAGCGCCTACGCACCGCAAGGCCGCCCCGCACGAATGGTACAAGTGGGGTTAAAGTTGGGTGCTTTTATCAAGACCTTTAATGTGGTTGGCAATCGTTACTGGAAAGCCGGAATTACCATTGCACCGAGCCAACCGGAAGAATTCACCGTCATGCCAATCAGTTACGACAACGCCTTCGGTGGCCTGGACAATTTCCACGACGATAAAAACAAGCATAGCGCCTATATGCGTAACCCAGTGGGTAAAGGTTATCATCAACTTCTGGACAGTTATCTGGTTGATGGTGCACCCATGCCCAATACCGAAGAAGTTAACCGGCCAATCCAAACACCGAATGATGGCTACAAACCCATGTCTTTCGGTCCGGTAGGCCGTGGCTGGTCATCGCGTCTACCGCATGGCGGCACCTACGATCAGGACTGGATAGACAATACCTTCCCATTTTTGCCAGCAGATTTTAACGAAGCTTATTATCAAGCCGCCCCCGAAGACCAGCAAATCCCCTATCCCAAAGGCGGCGAAGAAGTCGTGCTGGTCAATCTGTCCCCGGAAGGCCGCATTGCCTTTAACTTACCGACAATTGATGTCCCTGTGGTATTTTTCAGAAAAAAAGGCGAACGTCACGAAACCCAAGCGGTACTCGATACCGTTGTGCTTGAGCCGGATAAAGGCACGTTTTGTTTAACGTGGCGTGCCAGCATTCCGTTAAAGAAAAATATGTTCGAGATTCCGCAGGTACTTGCTGGAAAAATGTCGCGCGGCTGGTGGCGTGCGCGT
>Ga0302321_100005482_pt1 | contig 11117 bp, 7 predicted proteins | sample Fen_T0_1_FD_202505 | JGI IMG/M metagenome (GOLD analysis project Ga0302321, IMG submission 202505) | Peat permafrost microbial communities from Stordalen Mire near Abisko, Sweden - Fen_T0_1 | ecosystem: Environmental > Terrestrial > Soil > Wetlands > Permafrost | place: Sweden: Abisko...
AGGCGCGATCGGGTGCCGTGCCTAGAGATGCGTGGCAGTGCCCGCGACACGGCGAGGACTGCTTACGAACATCCGCAGTCGCCTAATTGATGGCGAAAACCCATCCGGAATGCGGGCTTATTCTTCGCCGATTGGCATGACGTCGGCAACATCGACGATGATTTTTACCGAACGCGATCCAGAATTCGTCTTGGTCACGTACTTCCAAGAATAGGGGTTCCGGTCGCATAAGACAGCAGAGCCCTTTTCTACCAAGATGCCGTCGTCCGATACGATGAGTACGCCAATCGAGGAGACGTTGACGTCATCACCGGCGGTAATGTCGATCAATTCACCGGCCATACCGGTGTACCTGGAAATGTCTATGCGATGGATCTCCGGTGGATGAATAACATCGGCGACCGTTACACTGGCATCGGTCTGTGACGAGGACTCACGCGCCGTGGGGGGCTGCGCATAGAATAACGCCTCGTACAATCGACTGTTCTGCGCTTCCTCGGTCTCAACGTGCGTGGTTTGATGATTGACGAGCCCGGCCGCGTAAATCCCGTATTGACCGTCGCGTCGTCGATGCACCGCGAGTTGTTTACCTACTTTGCCGGACAGTCCTTTTACTACTAAGTCGTTCTGAATGGTTGCCATAGTTTATTACACCAGAAAGCGCGGCGCAGCGTTGGGAGAATGTTGCTGTGCAATCGGCTCAACACCAATTGTACCACCAACGACAAGGCGCGCCTTATTCTGTGCGAAAATCTCGTTCCGCTCATCATGTATGCAATTCTGCGCATGAAGCGCCGACAGTGCAGACGCGCAAATGCTGCACCGCACTATCTACAGTGAGCTCGGGCGCGCAATTTTATACGTCATTAGATGTCACTGCGCTTGCATCTCACTAGCGGCCAACAATATGGCGCAAAGCCCATGACTGGAATTCGACAACCGGGTTTGGTTGACATCATGCCGCTGCCGGCATGTTAATTACCTGGTGACGACGCCCCTCCAAAGATAAAATTCGTCGATCTTTCGATCGCCTTGCTCGGAATCAGGCTCGGCGCAGACTACGCCCACCAGTCCCGAACAGGCATTGGCCATCACGACCGTGCAATCGATCGAGCTTTGGTCTGATTTACAATCGGGCCCGCTAGACTCCGCGCACACGAAGGAACTTTGCTCGTGAATGAGCACATCCACGGCTTCAGCCCGCGCCAACCAGTTGTGGGAACTGGGCCATGTCGAGCTGTCGGAAAAGCCCCAGTGGTCGAGCGAGGGCATCACTGGGTCGAGCTCTTCATCCGTTTCAACCCTCACGCCTTCGAGGGAAACACCAATTCGAGCCAGACTTCGGACGACTTCGCCATGCGCCCCGCTGGTTTTACTCTGTCCGGCGCAGGCCCAAAGCTGTTGCCGGCAGTGGGGCTCGCCGACTAACGCGCGGCAGCCGTCCTTGGGCAGCTCAACGCTATGCCCCAGAGCGTACAGATTGAGATAAGCTTGCCTGCGGAGCTTTTCAGCGGACTCGGAGTCGACATCCACGTTGCGCGAGCCCATCGCGATTACCTGGTGATTCTCGGAGATGGCGTCATCCTTACGCCCGAGATTGGACAGGCAACTGGCGTGGTCGAGCCTGGCTCCGGGATCTCTGGGCACGAGATCGACAATTTCCTGGAACTTGCTGCAGGCTTGTTCCAATTGCTTATCTAACAGCGCCTTGTTAGCGGCAGCTCGCAGTACTCGCACGCGGGCCTCCGTCTTGGCAATTTGCATTTCCCGTGGCTGATCGCTGAGGACTGCGCCCGGTGCCACTCTCGCCAAAAGGACGCTGGTTCGGCCTTGGCTACTCACTGTAACCGGCGGGCAGGCATCAATTAGGAATGCATCCCTGAATGCAGCAGTGAAAGTCACGATGCCGGTGCGGTCGGAAGTAATGGCTCCACTCAAGTCGGAGCCCTTACCACCAAACCGAGTGAGCCATCGCAATTCGCCATTTTGGCCATGCCGCGCGAGCAGCACGTCGTCGAGCCCTTCGGGTGTCAGGGTTTGCCTCTTGTTGCCGGTTACCGGATAGAAAATTCGTTCGCTCGCCTTGCCCAATATCAATAGGTCGCCCCCGGGCACCTTTGCCATGCCGCTCATGGTGGGCGCACCCAAGGGCAACTCCCAGCCGAGTTCACCGTTTGCGGAGAATTTGGCCAGAAACGACCCGAACTCGAGATCGGCGCTCTCTAAGAAGTGCCCGCCTTGTCCAACCTTTGCAGGCAATGATGCATTGGCCAAAACCAATGTTCCGTCATCATCGGTGGCAAGCAGGGCTGCTATCCTGTCGGCTTCGGCGGGTTCATTGCTGGGGCCACCAATTGATTGCGCAAAGGCAAGCTGCCCGTCAGCGTCGAATCGTGCAATGAAAGCGTCGCGGCGCCCGTGTGACCGCATGACCAGCGAGTGATTGTCGCCGATGGTTGCACCAGTTTCTGCCAAAGGAGAATGTTCGTCGCCCGAGTCCGAAAATGTCCCGGCGATGAGCAATGAGCCGCTGCGCGTGGTCGTGAGCGGACCTGCCGTATCCTGCCCCTGCCCGCCGATTCGCTTGACCCAACGCACATCGCCATTCTCGGTAAGCCGGGCCAGGAAGACATCGGTTTGCCCGCGCGACTCAAGCTTGACCGGGTGAGGTGCATTGCCCAACTGCAGTTGTCCGGAAAACGTACCCGAAATTACGACATCGTTCCCGGCACTCGCCAGGGCTGCTAGGCTTCGCTCTTTGCCGACATCAACCGAAGTGATTGAGTGGCGAGGTACACCATCGGGACTATATAATACTGCAAGCAGGCGGCGCGGGCCCTCGCTACCGCTACCTTCACAAGACGGCAGTGCAAATTCAGGCTGACCCGGTGAGGAATCCATCAAGGGCGCGCCTGTGTATTGACCGCCAACCAGAACCGAACCATCGGTGCGAACAAACAACCCCGCGAGACTGACTGAACTCTTGAGACCGCCCACGGTCCTTTGCCAGGCAATCTTGCCATCTTCCTGAATCTTGATAACGAACGCGTCCGTATCGCCACGCGCCGCCATGTCAATCGTCTTCTGTGCACCACCAGCGATGCGAAGGCTCTGTTTGAATTCACCAATTGCGATGACGCCACCATCTGAACTGGCCGCGATTGCCGTCACCGACACTTGCGCCGAGCTGGAAAACTGGCGCACCCATTCAAGCGCGTGCTCGCTGCACTTCGGGGTCTTAACTGGAACCCGCGCAGCCGGCCGTTGGCAGGCAAAGCTGAGCAGGTACAAGCCCAAAACCCAGCAGCCCAGTCTTGGCGCTTCGCGCATTGCCAGAGCATCTTCGCCCGCTTGCGCGTGAAAATCAAACATCGTCACTAATGCAGCGTTATAAGCGAGCCCACTTGTAGCCACGTGCCGCTGTTCCAAAAGCTTATTTATTGTCGCCGCGGCACATGGCTATGGGTTGCGACAGAACACTCACGGCGCCATTTCGCGGTGTAACGGCGTGATTAGTGATTAGGTGATGCGCCGCAATACTGCGAGCCGGCCGAGACGCCTCCCCATTGGGCGAACTAATCCGCGATATCCATTAGCGCCCGCGTCGATCGTACATCCAAATTACCGGGACGCCTTCGTACGTGCCAACTGCGGACGGGGTCGATGTTCCGTAGGCTGCCCAGGTTTGATACTCGACTCGTCCCATGTGTGGCTCGTAGTGGTAAAGGGCCAAATCGGAGTCTACGACTGAGTTCGTTGCGAACAGTGACTTCTTCCAAGCCCCGTCCCGCTCGTGCATTGCCCATGCGGAATACGTCATGTCGTGAAGGAACACACGCGCTGGCGCCCGGGCGTTGAGTTCGCGGGCAAGTGAGATCGTTGTATATCCCCAGAATGTCCGATTCAAGCCCAGCGTCGCGGCTCCGGGAGCGCCTCCGACAATCGGCATGTACGCGCTCAGGCCCCAGGGTCCCATGTCCTTTACCGTAACAAGGCCCGGCAAGAGCACCAATGCCGCGCACGCAGCCGTCGCCCAGGGGCCGTTCGCAAGCGGGCGCCCGCGCAGCGCACCCTGTAACGACTGACGGATCGTTTCAAAGCCACGTGCCGCAAACAGGCACAAGAACGGATAAGCCGAAAACCAATGCTTGGTTCCGCCGAAAATCGGTGTGTCGGTCGACAGCCAAGGCGAATAAAAAATGAATAGACAGATAGCCCACAGAAGAACATCCGACGCGCTTTTCGACTGCGACTCATCCTCGAAGTGCGTTCTTACCCGCGCAATCAGGCTGGAGATGACGTCCCGCGTGCCGCAAAAACCCCCAATCAAAAATAGGATCAGCGTCGTTAACGGCACCGTGGCTAGTGTCATCACCAGTGCATAGGACCGGGGCATCGGCGGCTTCCAATACGTGAAGCCGAGAAACTCCATGTTGTAGTATTCGTGCTTCAGGTGAAACTGCACCCAATAAGTCAGGCGTTCTCGGGGTTCGAACCATAGCCAGGGCCACAGCGCAAAAAGCACGAGCGGACCTAGAACAAGCAGAGATGCTGCAGGCGCAAGAAGCCGCAGGCGTTTGAGCCAGCCGCTTCGAATGAAAGTGGCGCTCTTGACGCAGATTCCGTGCAGAAAAAATGCCGGCGGAAGCAGCCAGGCATTATGTTTGGTGGCAAGTGTAAGCCCATAGACGAGTCCTAGCGCTAGCGACCAGCGGAACTTGCCAGTATCGAGCGCGCGCGACCAGAGGTAAGCCGAACTCAGGCACATGCATGCCACGGGCACGTCGAAACAAGCCAGATGCGCGTGGTGAAAAACCCTTGGCAAAAGCGCGAAACAAAGCCCCGCAACGATGCCCGCGGCGGGTGATATCGCGCGAGTCCCCCACAGAACCAAAACGGCCACTCCCGCTCCCGCCATCAGCATCGCGGGAAAGCGATACGAGATACCCGGTTGGCTGAACCACTTGTACTGATCGTAAAGCAGATCGTGTGAGAAGCCGAACAGGAGCTTCATCAGCGGTGGGTGCTCGTGATTCGTCGCAAAGTGCGAATCGATCATGGCGCGGGAAAGGGCCGACTCGTGATTCTTGACCAGAAGCTTGACCCAGTCAAAGTAGCGCCCGGCGGCATCGAAGTAGAAGCTTTCATCGCGCGAATAGCCAATATTTCGCGATGTCGCGAGCAGTGCTAGTGCGTAACCAAGGGCAAGTCCCCAAGCGATCCACAGAGTGTTGCCACCAACCACTTCCTGCAGTCGCCCGAACACAGAAGCGCCGACGCGAGGGTTACCCTTTGACTGCCGACGCGCCGCGGCCGCTAAAGATTGATTTCCCGTGGTCATTGCGACTCCAAAGTGAAGCAGAAGCGCTGCTCGCCATGGCCCGTCCCAACGATGGTCAATTGCAGGTCAGAAGTCGTGTTTTCTAGGACCTGTGTGTCCCATTCGAAGCGAATCCAACCGCCGATGTCCTTGGCCGCGAAAGAGCCCAATTTCCCCTGACTATTGGCAATCGAGAGCGAAATCGGAGGGCCCACGCCATCGCGAACCATCAACCAGGGCGCACCCGCGTGACCGATCAATTTCTTGCCGAGCGGCACTTGTCGAAATCGAAGGTTCACGGGTCCCGCTGCGTTCGGGGGCGCCCAGATGCAGCGCCGGGGCCTGTACTGTTCGTCGTCGATAATCGTCACTCCTATCCAATGAAACGAGCCGCCGGGGCAACTGAAACGAACCTTCGGTGAAGTCGGATCGCCCCCGAGATTGCCCGCCGACATCTGCGCCGATTCTGAATAAGGGCAGGCCTCGTCGACGCCACCACGCGAAACGGAAACCGATAGTGAAGTGGCTTCGATGTGATCGATGAATTGGTAGCGCGCGGCTTTCCAATTCGGATTGGTCAGAATCGAAATGCTAAATGGACCCAGCTTTTCTCGACGCGCCTCGGGCCAACGTGAGAGTTCCTCGCGCCGCTGACCCATGAAGCTGATTTGCAGTGCCCTCGGGAAATCAGCATCGTCAGCGCGCGCCACCATCGAGAGCGGCATCATCGCGTCGCCTAAAGCTTGTCGCGCCAACGGCTCGCCCCAGTCGGGCGCCACAGCGACGAGGTCTCCGCTTTTGTAAAGTGGCGCCAACTGCGATTTCAACGCTTGCCAGTCACTAGCGCTCGGCGCTCGGCTTCGAAAGACGAAGTGCGCAGCCGCTTCGCCCAGTGCTACTAAACACACACTAAGAACCAACGAGCGTTTTCCCAAGAGCAGCCGCCCCGCTCGACTCGTGTACAGGGCACTTCCTCGATATTGCTGAACTTGTTCGGTCACTTTCTGAGCTCTTCACCGGAAACCTTTAATGGGACTACCTCCCAGCCGGTGAGGCCAAGCTCGTCGTTCCTACCTGAAAAGTCGGTGACCTGTACCTTAGATTTTCGCGCGGTACCTGTGCTTCCGTCGCGACGTTTTGATTGTGTTTGGTGTTCCGGGACCCGGCCCGGCACACGCCTTCCCAAAACTTGGCCCAAACTCAACTTGGCTGTGTCGCCGGCTCCCCTGGGGATATGTAGTCTAGTGTGGGCGAACATCGAACATCCACGCAGTTGCTACCAAATATTGCAAACAGGAAAGCGTTCAAATTTCACATGTGAAACAAATGTCATGCTTTTGTCATCATAACTTATTGGATCAGGGCATCTCTCGTTTCGGCACGCGGCATGCCTGCTAACCAGTCGGCGGTAGTCGAAAGTTGCAATGCACTGTCGTCTACTGCCGGGTTCTTCCACACGGCGACTCATCGTGCCCCCCCTCCACACGAGTCGCCGTGTTTCCTTTTAAGGGTCATTGGGATTCTTTTTGGGGCCCCCAAGACGGAGATTGGCGTCTCTCGGAAAGGCGCGGCTCGACGGGGCTCGCGACTAGGCTCGACTGATTTAGAGGGGTCCGAGGCATGCCTCGGACCCGGCGGGGCTCAATGGGCTGAGACGTCAATTGACGTCTTTCAGGAAGGCGCGACCCGGCGGGGCTCGACGGGCTGCGACGTCAATTTCGTTATTGCAGCTCTAAGAGCTTTCGGACGGGTTCGTTGGGGATCCGCCGAGTGTCGTTGCCTTGCGCGTACGCCCAAGCGCCTTCGAATTCCTCGACGCCCGGACGCTTGCGAATTTCGCTAATGCTTACGTAAATCATTCCAACCTTCCAGAGCGACGGCGGAATCATAAAGCGCAGCGATTGACTCTTCGTCGTGTCGTCAGGCATTACGAGCGAGAAGCGGGCGCCTCTCTTGACATTGGACCAAATAGAATAGGTTAGGCCAGGGTCCAAGGGTCCGGCTGCGAGAAAGTAAAGCTCGAGATGGGGCAGCACACCTGCTGTCAGGCGCTGCCCTACCAGGCGAGATCCGTTCGGGAATGCCTCATCGAAGGTTCGATCGAGGCTATGTTCGAGTTGTTCTCGGTATTTCTGGGCCGCCTCTTTGTCGCCGAGTACAACCGCGAGGTTGTAGTAGACTCGCATTTGGTCGAGGCCCTGAGGACGCACATCGGGTTCGGGATTCGGAGTTTGCCCGTAGTGCAAGCGCAACTCCCAAGTTGAAAATGGGTCCGCTTCGATCCGTTGCATCGGATCATGCGCCTGCAAAAAGAACCGCTCCCACCATTTGGGTTCGCGATCGACGAACCGATAGGCGGTCATGGGGGTTCGATCCTTATCACCATCGATCAGCCAATAGGGCCCAACGACGGTGACCGGACTCTGCCCCGCAATCTGCGTCAAAGTGCCGGCCTGGGCAAAGCGCGAGTCTAAAATCCGATATCTTTCCCCGCCTTTGCCTGCATTTTGCAGACTAACCTCGGTCGTTGGGTGCTGCAGTGCGAATTCTTGCGACCAATTGAATCGCATCGAAGTATCCAGCGCAACCCTGGATTGGGCCGGAATATTTACGGCAAAGAACCTCAGCGCCAAGGTCTTATCGACGTCCTGAAGAATCAACCGACCATGCTCGTTGAAGCGCCCGCCGCTATTTCGCGAGAAATTGAGGCCACGCAGGCCGTCCGGCAATACGAGCAAAGCTGCGAGTCCAACGATGCCGAGAACGACCATTTCCCTTACATAGTTCGCTGCATGACCCTCAGTCGACGGCCCGTCGTTGCCCAAAAGACCCGCGCCAATCGCGCCCAGGGACAGCGCGAATTGAGCGGCAAATGGTAATGGCCAATAAATGTGAATATCAGCCGCGTTCTTGAAATAAAAGTAATGAACCGAAGTCACCGACAATAGCAGTAGTGGCAACCACTCCTCGAATCGTTGCGTCAATACGAGGCGCAGCAGCATCGCAATAGCGCCCAGGAGTATCACCACGATTCCAAGCTTGGTAAACATGGTTTCAAGCCAGAAACGACGACCGAGCAGCACCTGCTTGAAAGGCAACTCGTGACCCGTGGAGCGGAACTCTGCTGAACGCAACCAATCTTGAGTAAGGCCCAGCTTATCGAAGGCCCGAATATAGAAAAGCAGGCACAATAGCGCCGCCATCACCCCAAGCACCCAGAATCGAAGCGCACGCCTCGGCGGAACATCCTGGAGGCTCCTGGCAGGTGCAAACGCAAGCAGCAGCACAGCCAGGCCACACACGAGGAAGACGTAAAGGGACGCAGTCCAATCAGTATGCGCCGCGAATACGATGCCCAGGATCGCCAATAGTCCCCAGCGAAGCTTGGCAGTTTGACGAAACCGCACGACCGCCCAACTCACCCAAATACAGCCAAAAATGACCGGCACTTCGAACCCAGGGAATTGCGCGAACGACAGCGTAATTGGAAGCACGGCCCACCCGAGCGCGCAGAGTGCGCCGGGGATAGCGCCCCACAGCGACCGGCCGAACACGAAGAGTAGACCGGGCATCAAAGTACTCATCACCACCGGGTAGATGCGCGGGATCCAATCATGCCTGCCGAGCAAGAAGCGACAAGCGCCGAGTATCCAGAATGTGCCCCAGGGGTGGTGCGCGTATACGTCAGTGCCTTGCGGGGCCGTAAACGAATACGAGCGCACCGGGGACATGATCTTCCACGTCAGAAAATTGTCCGCAATAATGCCCCGCGCACCGACGACTGCAAAGTGACCACCGAGGACTGGGCCTGCAATCTCCCATAACCCAACGGCCAACATGACGAGGGTTGCCGCCAGTACGACGATTGTAGCTACTTTTCTGCTGCGAAAATCTGAAGTCTCATTCATGGTCAATTATTCGGGTCACAGAACTCCGGATCCTCAATCGGTTTCTTGACAGCATGGATCCGCTGATAAATGCGAAAGGTTTCCTGAGTCTCCAGCAGGGCGTACTCAGCCGGCGCGCGCGACGGTAGATCCGTTGACTTACCCGAATCCGGCGCCTGTTCTGCGACGACCAGAACTTCCGGTTGGGTGCGGGACAACCCCTCGTCAGCCGACAGCTTTAGTCGCGGTGCAACGCGAGCGAGCGCCGCCGGAATCGGCCTCAGAAATCGACCCTTGTGGACGCCGTCGAGCAACCACGCCAGTTGCGGCTCGTCGCCTTCGAACCAGACGTCGCGATTGGACAATGACCGCTCACGCAGCGTTGCGGCAAGACTTCGACTGGCTGTCAGACTGTAATCTTTCGAGTTGTACAGTTCGCTCTCCAATATTTCCCTGGAGCGGTAAGGGGCAAGGTTGGCGAGGTACAAGAGCCGCACCTTGCTGCGCCGCAGGAATCGCCCCGGTGGATAATTGACTGGCGAACACATTTGAAACAGTAAAATTGCCGTAATGCTAAAGGCCACGGTACCCGCAGCACCTAACGTCAACATCCTCCGCCAGGCCTTGTATATGCCAATGCCGGCGATTGTCGACGTAATTGGCAAAACTGCGGCCAGCGCCCCAGGCGCGTCGTCCCGCTGGGCGACGAGTCCAATCATCACGAATACCGCAATCGAGAGCAAGAGTCGCCGGCCCGAGCGCTCGTGTTCGTGAATCGTGCCGAGCGTGAAAGTTGCCAATAATCCGGCGGATAGGAGCGCAGATTGACGAAGCACGGCGTCGACGGTGAGTTTGTAGAACAGTGATGCCCACTCGATCACCGACGCCGATAGCCCGAGTCGTGCCGTGGGCAGAAACCAGTCGTAAAGGAATGCCGGCCCGATTCCGCGAGCCATGATCCAGAGCGCCAAACCGAGCGGCGGCACCACGAAGCCCGAAGTGATGCAGCCAACGAGAACCCAGGGGGCGATGATCCTTTGTGATTGCGACTTTCCGCGCCGCAGTAACCACCAAAAAAATGGAAATAGTGCCACCCAGAGGCTAGGCACGAGCAGCACGGTCAGGCCGAGAAACAGCCCCAATAATGTGGCGCCGAGTTTGGATGAGCGCGGCGAGGGATCTCGCGAACAGAGCGCGAGGGCGTGCAGTAAAAGAACGCCCGCGAAGAACTCGGGACGCCCCGTTTGGTCGATCTCGAGTTGAACATAGGTCAGAATGAAGACAGTGCCGCCGAGCAGACCCGCGCGCTCGAGGCCCACCCAGCGTTTGGTGATTCGAGTAGCGGCGAGCACGGTGCCGACGACGGCGATCGTTTCGATGGCGCGAAAGGCCATCATCGACCGCCCGAGCGTCATTTGAATGGCCGCGTGCAAGAGGCCAATGCCGGGCGCATCCGAAACCCAGGCGTCGCGAACCGGCATGGTTCCCGCGACGATGGCGCGCCCGAGCAGCGCGTGCGCCGCCTGAGTCCGGCCAAATGGGAAGATAAGGAGTTGGATGCCGCACACGAACAGCAACAGGAACGCCACCACGAGTAACCAGTAGTCAGGGTCGCGGACAGCCTGGCGCGGCAGTGCGTCGATGGCTGGTGGCGGAACCGAAGTGCTCGGCATGCGACGCACCGTAGCGGAAGGGCCGGCCAAAAGCCAGATCGCGCGCTTGACGCCGCCAGAGTAAGCATCTATTACCCCGCGCAACGCGGCAAACACGGCCGCACGCGCCCGTAGCTCAGCTGGATAGAGCATCGGCCTTCGAAGCCGGTGGTCGCAGGTTCGAATCCTGCCGGGCGCGCAATAACTCAGGGGTCTGAGTGTAGAAATCGAGTGTAGAAACTCGGAGGTCGGGAAGAG
>Ga0302321_100005483_pt1 | contig 11116 bp, 9 predicted proteins | sample Fen_T0_1_FD_202505 | JGI IMG/M metagenome (GOLD analysis project Ga0302321, IMG submission 202505) | Peat permafrost microbial communities from Stordalen Mire near Abisko, Sweden - Fen_T0_1 | ecosystem: Environmental > Terrestrial > Soil > Wetlands > Permafrost | place: Sweden: Abisko...
ACTCCAGATGTAAGCGGATCTCCAAACGATCCTTAGGATCATCTTCTGCTAGTAGAACGTTATTAGGAACTTGATCTGCGATTAAATTTGTTTCCATGATTTGCCACCGGGTTAGAAACCCATTTAGCGATTACAAACGTAACCGATTCTGCGTTTAAGCAGTATAGGGGAAATCCCCCCCGTATGTACATATGTAAGGTGAAATTTAGCCATTTGAACGTACTTCTGTAAGGTGAAATGTAGCCATTGGCAAGCCCATTGAGAGAGGGCGCTCGTAGTCTTCGAATTGGAATTTGAGCCTATCTAAGGTTTGTTCCAGCGGTAAGAAATTGGAAGAGGCTAATCATGAATACAACTCTCAAGCGTGCAGTATCGATCACGACCCTCTTTTTAGGGCTCTTCGTATTTGTTCCGCAATCAACATCGACAGCTGCTACCAAGATTGACTTAGGTGCAGCCTCTGGTTTCGGCGTATTGGCATACACCACTGTCACTAGTACCGGTACGGCAGGGACCGTGATTTCTGGTACGGCGGGCAGCCAAGTAGGTGTTACTCCAAACTCATCGATTACGGGTTTTCCACCTGCTATCTCTGGTGGGTTGCAAGCAAATACCGGTCAAGCTATAGCAGCTCTGACCGCTGCTACTGCAGCGTCCGTCGCATCCTTGTCTTCTTCTCCGGTAGCTCATGTATTCACAAATAATGAATCTATAGTTCCTGGATCATATTCGCTAGGTGCAGTTACCCTTCCAGCAACGTTAAACCTCGATGGCGGCGGAAATCCAGATGCCGTTTTTATATTTACAAATACCTCTTCGCTCGTAACTCCAAGTAGCAGCGTCATCAACCTCACTGGAGGAGCGCAGGCTTGTAATGTTTTCTGGCAGGTCACTTCTTCAGCCACTCTTGGAAGCAGTTCCACTTTTGTTGGACACATTGTTGCGACTGTTTCAATAACTGCCAATACGGGTGCAACGGTTGACGGCTCGCTGATAGCTCTCACTGGAGCGGTTTCGTTAGATCAAAACACCGTTACAAACAATAATTGTGCGTCCGTTGTGGCTCCACCAGCACCAGTTCAAACATCACGAATTGATTCTGTAACTCCAGCGACTTGTGTAACAAGTGGACCAACAACTATCACGCTTAATGGAAGTTTCCCAGCACAGATCACCAATTTAACAGTTAACGGCGTAACAGTTGCCTCAACTAGTTGGGTTCAGAGTCTAACATCCGTTGTGATTACCACTTCGGCGGCAACGACGAGCCCAGTGCTGATTCAGGTATATAACGGAACGATGCCATTACTCGCCTTGCAAACTTTCACATGCACAGCGGTCCCTATCGTAGTGATTGTTCCAACTCCAACTCCAGTTCCAACCGTACCAACGGTTGTGACAGGAACTATTCACGTCGTTAAAATTGTGAATAACACTTATGGTGGAACCGCAACAGCAGCAGATTTTACTCTTTGGTTGCGCAATCATGGAACAGATGTTGTTGGAAGTCCGGCTACTGGAGTTAGTGGGGTTGGCCGCACCTATATCTTGGCTCCAGGAACCTATGTCTTAGGTGAAGTACCAAGTGAGACGTTTCCGAACTACATATCAAACTTCCAAATCATCGGTGGAACTACCCCAAATATCGTCCTTCACGCTGGGGAAGATCTGACGGTAGTACAAACTAATAATGAATTGCCTCCGTTGGTTTCTCCCGTGCCCGTAATAACTCCTCCAGCGACGGAGACAGGCGGACAATTGCCTAAGACTTCATCACCGTGGTTCAACTTGTTGATGATCGGAATTGGGTTCATGGCGATCGGCGGAATAGTGCTTGGACTTAAAAGAAGTCCAAAAATCTAAAGGTACTTCCGTGAAAAGAATGAGGAGGCCCATCCTCGTACTTGCGACTCTGATTTTTACAATTGGAGGGGTAAGTACGGGGGTGGCCCTTGTTCAGATATATCAAATGAACGACTTTCAAAAAAGCATAATTATTGAAAGTGCAAAATTAAATGCCCCCAGAAGTACCCAACCTAAATATGAGCCCGTCAAATTAGGCGAAGTAATCGGACTTATTACAATTCCCAAACTTTCAGCGGTTTATCCAATTGTTCAAGGAACAGACGACAAGGATTTGAAGAAAGGAGTCGGACACTACGTTAATAGCGTTATGCCCGGCGCTAAAGATAACTCCGTGTTAGCTGGCCATCGTGATTCGGTCTTTGCGAAACTAGGTCAGTTGCGACATGGTGATGAAGTAATTATTAAAACAAGCAGCGGAACTTTTAAGTACATTGTGAGCAGAACACGCATCGTGCTTGCGAATGATCGCACCGTTATAGTTCCAACACCCACTGCGACGTTGACGTTAAGCACTTGCTATCCCTTTTATTACATTGGAAATGCCCCCAAGCGGTTCATCGTCTCTGCTGATCTCGCCACGACATAGAAAGTAATCCAGGCCACATTTCTCACTATTTCATGCTTGAAACCTTGCATGGGCCTGACTTTGTCTACTGGATCACACCCTTCAGAAAGCCGTGTGATCCATTAGATACCTCTGCAAGTGGTAGCCCCAGTCATTTTGAATGACTCGCGAACCGCTCGGGTAAACAATTCTCTTGTAAGGAAAAACCTATATATGAGAGCGGAAATCGAAATGACGCGGATTATAAGTACGAGACGGCTATCTTCATTGATTGCTGTAACAGCATTGTGTGGAACGCTCTTCGGGGTTTCCACCGCTAGCGCTGCTACTAAATCTATTAATTGTTATAAGGGAACTGCCACCAAAATTGTTAAGGCAACTTCACCTAAGTGCCCTACCGGCTGGACAACAAAGAAGCCCGTAGTCAAGAAGCCAACGCCACCTGCATCAACTACTTCGAAAACTCTCAGCATTAACGCTACGTACACTGGAAAGATCGCGATGCTTTGGACTGATTCCAGCGTGACTGCCACTACCGTCACCGGTACAGGAACCGGAACAACACTTGGACTTACCCAACTCACCGGAAGCGGATCTTCTTCACCTGCTAGTCAATGCGACTCAATCAATGGTGTGGGAACTATCTCTGACGGAACAAATACTTTAAAGGCTTCCTTCGATCCTGCAGCTCAAGGTTGCGCTAAAGAGTCAGCAGCTCCCACAACGGTAACTATCAGCGGAAACGCGATTATCTCTGGGGGTACTGGAAAATACGCCGGAGCAACCGGAACACTGAAGTTCACGGGTAGTTTCAAAGTTGGTTCGACCGCAGCCGGTACAAATGAATCAAGCGCACTATCACTAACAATCTCAGGCAGTTTCACTACAAAATAATTTGCAATAAATAGATCTCAACCAATAAGGAGCAAACAATGAACGGTAAGAAATCAAAAGCACTGATAGTGGCCATTGCCCTAGCGGGAGCCTCACTGCTTGGAAGTTCCGCAGCAAGCGCTGCAGCAACGGCTCCAACGCTTGTTCTATCAGGCGGAAGCACAGTCTTCGGTCTTAGCCCAGCAATAATCGTTGCAACCGCAGGCGCTCCAGGAAATGTAGCTTTCTCTGTAGGTTCAACTGTAGTTGTTGGTTGCGAAGCAGTTGCTACCACCACCGTTGCTCCATTTGTTGCCAAGTGTTCATGGGTACCTGCAGCAGCTGGTCCAGCAGTACTTAACGCAGTACTAACGCCAACAGATGCAGTCACCTATACGGTTGCCAATGCGACTCCTTTAACAGTTAAGACCGGAACCCCCGTGCAGGGCATCGTTCCTAACCCAATCAGTCTTTATGTTGACACCGTTCTTGCTAGTGGCTCAACTGGTGTACTCGCACCACGCTTTGGAATCAGTTGCGCAGTAACAAGCCAATTCATCGTCGGACAGACCATCGTCTTTCGAGTCTACGGAAACGACGCTGACCTTGGTGGCGCTGTGCTCGACAGCACCAACGTCGCAAGTGCATTTGTGACCGTAGCCGGAGTCGCAACCCCAATTCCGCTTGCTTATGGAAATCACAGTGGAGTTGCCTTCTGGACCGCCGTTTTGAAGACCGGCGCTGCTCCTCTTTACAACACATTAGGAGTAATCAACTTCAAGGTAACTGTGACGACCAAAGATCGGAACACAGTCAAAGTCTTGGCTACCAAGTTAGCCCCTCGCATGCTCAATGGAAAGCGTGTAAGAGTAAATGGCGCCCAGGTTTATGACCGCGTGAGCTACTACCGCACTGTTCCTGTGAATCCTCCGCTGATGGGTGCTACCGCAGTTTGGCAGTCAAACTTCACTTCAACTTCTCAACTAACTCTGTTTGCGGTTCCAACGAACTAAAAGCAGAAATAACCGTTGACGCGGTTCCTAACTAAATACATCAAAGAACTCTAGGAAGGGTCCATCATGAAAACGAAGATAGCAACACATAGCAAAGCACTTATCGCGAAAGGCGTCATTGTGTCGCTGTTCTCGGTATTCCTGGTGGCCCCTGCCCTAGGCGCAGATACCGCCTTCACACCAATCAATCTGGTGCAACCAAGTGGAATCCCAAATGTTGCTCCGCTACCTTTCACCGGGGTAACGGCTGCAACATTTACAGTGCCTACAACCATGGTTAACCTGACTGTTACTCCAAATCAGGGGATAGTCGGGTCACCCATGGTGGTTTCAGGAGCAGGTTTGCCTGCAAGCACCTTATTGCAAATGACATGGGGTACCGCTTCGGGTACTTGGGTAGCCGATGTACAACCAAGTTCGGTTAATTACCTGGGTACTAGCATTACAAAGTTCAATGTGAACATGACCACGGTAACCACCGATGCCAATGGCACATTCTCATTTTCTACAACCGTGCCATCTGATTTTGGCGGCGTGCATGACATTTATGTCGTTCAAAATGGAACCGCGCTTGGTCATGGGGGATACCAAACTACCCGCTCACTTAAAATCTCACCTACAAGTGGTCCAATCGGAACTCCAATAACCATCACATATACCGGAATGGGTGCAACGCTCTACACAGCAGGAGCTGCAGTTCATTGGGATAACAGCATGGCCGGTGAGATGCAAGCTCTTTGGACTCGTGGTACCGGGATCGTAACCATCCGCGCCGCTGGCCCACGTGGAATTCACTATGTGAATGTCGGCGATGCAATCGGCGTCACTTACATGAATATCATTCAATCCCCAGTGCCTTATGCAAATGGCGGTTCACTACCATTTGAGGTAACTCGAGATTCTGGTGTCGGAACTCCATCAGCAACTTTCCCCGCTGCCGTTCAACCAACCACGACTTTGCGCACAACTTTGTCGACGGTAGGACTTGACCCCAATACTCAAGCAACCATGACTCTTTCCCAACCAAGTGGAAACATTCTCACAAAGGTAAATGTTAAGACTTCAAAAGTAGCCACTGACGGCACATATCAAATAGTGTGGTCGACAGTTGTGGGAAATCGAGTCAATTGCACTGGAACCTGCTGGGCTTTTAACTCAATTCCTTTGGGAACAGCAACAGTACTTAACGGATCTTCATCAACTGATGTCACCATCCCAGACAACCTAGGGGGATGGCATGTTATTCAAATGGTCAAAGGATCAGTCATTGAGGCGCAAGCCCCGTTCTATGTAAAAGAGAGCATCATGCCTTTCTATGACAGCAAGGGCAAAGTTATCGGAATGGGAGTTGCTAAGTTTGACCCATCAACTTCGCCCGATTCTGTAGCTCGAGGTCAAGCAGGAGATCCAACTACCACCTTTAAGAATGGTGAAGCATTTACCATAAGCATTAAGGGTGTTGGCTGGACGCAACTTGATAACACGCTTGCTGTTACTTATGACAACAACTACATCGGGTATGGATGTGGATTCAACTCCAACGGATATATGGTCGTAAAGATGATTGCTACTGGTGCTCCTGGTACACACATCATCGATCTACATCCATTGCTCTACACAAATCAACCATCATTTGCTAATACACCTTATGGAATGCTCCCAGTTCTCTCATCAGATCGGGATTTCCCAGGGCTAGCACTTGGTTACCAGGTTCCTTCTTTCCACTTTGCTATCAAGATTGTGCGATAAGAAGTTAATAAACTGAACTAGCCCCGGACTTCATCAAGAGGTCTGGGGCTAGTTTTAATTAGTCGGGCCAATGGTGTTGGTAGCCACCAGTTCCAGCGTCCAAGCAAGATCATCGCACTAGGAAGTAACAATCCGCGAACGATTGTCGCATCAATCAGAACCCCGAAGCCCAGGCCGATGCCAATCTCCTGCAAGCCTGCAAAATGCCCCAGGGCTAGACCAGAAACTGCGCTGATAAAGATTAGTGCCGCGGTAGTTACAACGATCCCGGTCTGGCTTACCCCTTCTGCAATTGCCTCCGTATTGCTAAGCCCACGATCTCTCGCCTCATTTATTCTAGAGATAATGAAGATTTCATAATCCATCGAGACGCCGAAGAGCAGAACGAAAAGGAAGAGCGCGGCCCAGGCTTCGATCTGATGGAGGTGAAAGATGCCGAGAATATTGGAGAACGTTTGATGGCCAAAAGTGAGAACGACTACCCCAAAGGAAACTGCGAGAGAGATCAAATCGAGCAGAATTGCCTTAATCGGCAGAACGATTGATTTAAAGGCGCGTAAAAGCAGCAAAAAGGTGATCAGCAGAGCCAGGAGAACAATCCAAGGAAGTGTTCGAGCGAGAACATGGATTAGATCCGCGCCTTGGGCCGCGGCCCCGCCGATGTAAAGCCTTGCTGAATCGGGGAAACCGTAACGAGAGAGGTTGGTAGCTCGCAACTCTTTCACGAGGGTTTGTGACTGCGGTGCGCCAAAGCTATCGCGGCCGATAACAAAAATGCGCAGATAGCGACCTGTGGAATCAACATACGGCGGCTTGCTGCCAGCCGCCACGACGACCACCTCGGGGTTTTTAAGGAGCTGGCTGGAGAGCGCGGTGCGAGCCTGAACTATTGCGCTACCTGAGGCCCGAGCCGGGGCACCCAAATCGATCAAGAGTTGATTTGGGGTAATTACCCCTGATCCGAACGCTGCGGAAGCAAGCGAAAGCGCCCGCTGTGACTCTAGTTGGGCTGGTACAGCGGTTAACGAACTAGGGGTGATGTGCAGTGAGAGCGCTGATGTGCCTAACCCGAGAAGGAGAACCAGAGCGGATATAGCCACGACCAAAGGTCTGCGCACAATCAATCGGGAGATCCAAGTAAAGGCACCGGTGCGCAATGGTGCCTCTGATCGACGAGGAGCAAAGATCGAGAGCAAGGCGGGCAGCAGCGTATAAGCAGCCGCGAGTGAAACAAGTGGAACGAGAGATGCAGCGACTCCTAGCGAGCGAAGAAAGGGAATTGGCACCAGCGTTAGAGTCGAAAGGGCTATTGCAACAGTAAAACCCGAGAGAGCAACTGTCCTTCCGGCGCTTGCCATCGTTCTAACAATCGATTCATTGAGAGTATCGGGAGACTTTTGGAACTCTTTGCGGAATCGAAAGAGAATAAGGAGCGAATAATCTATCGCGAGCCCAAGACCTATAAGCTCGACAATATTTGGAATATACAGGACCATCAGAAATTTCTGGGCGATTAAGAAAATCAATCCGAGAGTGGTTGAAATAGATCCAATCGCAAAGAGGAATGGAATAAGTATTTGCGCTGAAAATCCAAGTGCCAAGATAAGTAAGAGCAGGGCTAAGCTGAGTCCGATCAACTCGCCGCGTCGCAAATCGGAGGCCAAAACCGGAGTTACATCGCTCTTGATAGCGGGAGGTCCGGTTATTAAAGCGCCTTTGAGCCCAGCCTTCTTTAACGCTTCACGCAAACTATCGGTAAAACTGGAAGCTTTTGCTAATGAGAGTGAGGTATTGATATTTGCAAAAAGAGTACCGCCCACGGCCTTCTCTTCTGCCACGGTCGCCGTGGGAATAACGATTATTGCCTGCGCTATTTGATCTTCATATCGTTTTAACTGTAAAGCGCTTGCATTTTTAAATGAATACACGATTGTAAAAGTACCTTCTATGTTTTCATTGAAGCGTTTGGAGAGAAGAGAATCAGTTTTAGCGGAAGGAGTATTTGGAATAGAGAGTGCCGTAGTGAGAAGAGAATTCAATCGTGTGCTTCCAAATGATCCTAAAACCACAGCAAGTAACCAGAGCGCTAAGACTAATTTGCGCTTTCTGATTACGAATCTTGTCCAGTTTTCTAGCACGCTCAAAGTCTAGGGGGAAACCCCCACTATATAATTTACATAGGGGAAAACCCATATCGTGAACTGTTTGTAACGAATCCGATAAGGGTTGTAAAGGGTTTCCATGTAAGAATGCATAGTGAACAAAATGGGAGCTAGCGATGCACGGAAAGCGCTCTCACCTAAGTTGTCAGCTGTCGAAGTGGAACTGCTCAGGTACATCTCTCAGGGCCTCTCAAATCGAGAAATAGCACGCCTAAAAGGGGTGAAAATTAAATCGTGCGAAAATGCGATTTCACGTGTTGCTAAAAAATTGAATGTTCGACAGTCACCAACAACTAACCAGCGCGTACTCCTAGTAAATCTATTCCTAGCTCTTGAAATTGAATAGTTTTCCCAATCCCATCAGCACTCAATTCAACTCGTCGAATATTTTCCGTAATTTCCACTCTGGATAATCAGTAAAGCGAAAGTGGCGAATAGGGGTAATTCGACGGATCAATTCTGGGTCATGGTGCTTGAGATATCTCATGAAGTTGTTTATGCCGCTCCATCGACCAAGCCCACCACCCACCACGTAGATCATTTCAAAACCTTTAATATGCTGATAAATCAGACTGCAATAATGGTCATCAAGGAATGGCTCCATCCACCCGGCAAGAAACCCGAATCCAGCCCGCGCTCCAAATGCCAATTCTTTGGTGTCATAGTTTGAAGTCGATTTAGGTCCCGAAACGATCCGAGTGTGCGGTCGCGACTTTGGGTCATAAATGACGTGAGGTTTGTGATGGCCCCCGGAGCCGTAATCCCAAATTTGAGTACGGGTCTTGCCAATAACTACAAAAAGGGGATTGATTGCATTGGATCCACCGGGCACAAGAATCTCCTCACCTAGCACATATACAACAGACCTTAATTATTCACTCTCATTTATCAGAATACCGTTCGAAAGGCTGCCAATAGCTGGGGGTAGCACTATTTTTCTTACAGTCACCTAACTTTCCAAGAACTTGCATCCAAAAGCGAGGATACTGAAATCCATAAACAAATAGTCGACGGAGATAAATCATGACCAAACATATTGAAATGGGAAAAGCGCTCGTTGCATTGGATGGGTCGCCATCTTCGATTGCAGCGTTGGCTTGGGCGGCTGTGAATGCTCCGCTATTAAAATTGGAGATCGAAGTTGTCAATGTTTGGGAGTACGCCGAATCTTCGCTCGATGTTGCTGGAGTTGGATTCGGGTCCGCTGGTTATGTAGGTGAGAGCGATCCCAAGATCTGGTCTGAGCAGATTCTAAAGGAGGGTGTCTCGCTCGTCTTGGGGGCTGATACTGGCGGAATTATTATTAGATCGGTTGAAGGAGGGACGGTCCGCACCCTCGTTGAATTATCTAAAGGAGCCGACTTATTAATCATGGGTTCGCGTGGACATGGAAAGCTCGCCGACCTGATTTTAGGCTCAGTTTCGGAGAGTTGTTCTGCCAAATCCAAGTGCCCAGTGGTGATAGTTCACGCCTCTGCCTAATCACTTTAAGATTGTGGCATGACAATCCGAATCTCACACTTCATCGACGGCCACATTTGGAACGGAACCAGCGAGCGAACCGCCTCCGTCTATGACCCTGCCACTGGAGTCGCTGGTAAGGCAGTGGACCTCGCTTCGCGGGCAGTCGTAGATGGCGCTGTTGCGGTTGCAACAGGTGCCTTCAAAGAGTGGCGCGAGGTTTCTCTGACCAAGCGCATCCAGATTCTTTTCACATTCCGCGAATTACTCAATTCGCGTAAAGGCGAACTCGCGGAGATCATTACTGCAGAACATGGCAAGGTATTAAGCGATGCTCTCGGTGAGATTACTCGTGGCCAAGAAGTTGTCGAGTTCGCTTGTGGACTTGGGCACTTGCTTAAAGGCGGATTCTCCGAGCAAGTTTCGGGTGGCGTCGATGTGCATTCAGTACGGCAACCACTTGGGGCAGTAGCAATCATCTCGCCCTTTAACTTTCCTGCGATGGTTCCGATGTGGTTCTTCCCTATTGCGCTCGCTGCTGGCAATACCGTGATTTTAAAGCCGAGCGAGAAAGATCCTTCAGCTGCAAACTTTATTGCGCAGTTGTTGAAAGAAGCGGGCCTTCCTGATGGCGTTTTTAATGTTGTACATGGAGATAAAGAAGCGGTCGATGCTCTGTTAGAGCACCCGGATATTAAGAGCGTCTCTTTTGTGGGTTCAACTCCCATTGCACAATATATTTATGAGAAGGGAACTAAAAATAAGAAGCGAGTTCAAGCTCTAGGTGGAGCCAAGAATCACATGCTGGTGTTGCCAGATGCCGATCTCGATTTAGCAGCAGATCAAGCCATCAACGCCGGTTTTGGTTCTGCGGGAGAACGATGCATGGCGATCTCGGTAGTACTTGCCGTTGAACCCATCGGTGACGAACTTGTTAGGAAGATCGCGCAGAAGATGCCACAACTTCGCACAGGTGATGGCCGCCGCGGCTGCGACATGGGGCCGCTTGTTACGGGTGCGCACCGTGACAAGGTAAGAGGTTATGTTGATGCTGGGGTTTCAGTAGGCGCAACTCTGGTTGTCGATGGCCGCAATCCAGTTGTAGATGGAGAACCTGGCGGGTTTTGGCTTGGACCAACGCTTTTTGACCATGTGAAAACTGATATGAGTATTTATACCGACGAGATCTTCGGACCAGTGCTATCCGTGGTTCGCGTTAAATCCTACGAAGAGGGTGTGGCTCTCATAAATGCGCACGAGTATGGAAATGGAACCGCGATCTTCACCAACGATGGTGGCGCTGCCCGGCGGTTCCAGAATGAGATTGAAGTAGGGATGATAGGTATCAATGTCCCCATTCCAGTCCCAGTGGCCTACTACTCTTTTGGGGGCTGGAAGTCCTCTCTCTTTGGCGACTCTCACGCCCA
>Ga0302321_100005484_pt1 | contig 11115 bp, 9 predicted proteins | sample Fen_T0_1_FD_202505 | JGI IMG/M metagenome (GOLD analysis project Ga0302321, IMG submission 202505) | Peat permafrost microbial communities from Stordalen Mire near Abisko, Sweden - Fen_T0_1 | ecosystem: Environmental > Terrestrial > Soil > Wetlands > Permafrost | place: Sweden: Abisko...
GGAATCGGGCTTCAGCGCACAACTGTTCGGCCCCGCGATGGCACACAGCATTGCGACCGGAACCATCTTGTCGGTGGTGTTTGGCGGCTTTGGCACGCTCGCGGTGGTGCTGATTGTGGCGTGGCTCTGGCCGGAAATCCGCCGCTACGGCAAGCTGGCGTGAGCCTCGGCTCCCGTCGCTTGGTTTACATTGATTGAATCGCGTGGCCAGCGTTGGCCGCGAATGGAGCACGGCATGCTTGCGGATACAACTCTATTACGCAACGCAACTTGGGCTGCCACGGAAAGGTCGTTTCGGCTTGCACGTTGAAACCGGCCCAATAGTGCTCCCTGAACCGAATACACGCGCCTTCCCCGGGGCGCACCTTGGCATCGTGTTCATTTTGAGCCCAAGCAGCGGCGCCATTGAAACTGGGGCGCGCGACCACCAACGCAAACGAATGCGCCCGAAGTTGGTCAAAAATGACCATCCCGCTGGAAATGGTCGGCCCCGTAGCACGCAAAACGAGGCCTGAAACGACCGCCAGGGGGACAAATTCAACCCCACAAGTATGGATAAATTGGGTTTATTTGGGTTTATTTGGGTTCGAATTGGCTTCGTTTTGGGTTCGTTTGGGTTCGTTTTGGGTTCGTTTTGACAGGTTAAAAAACGCTGAATTTGTCACATCATACATATTTATAATTGCTTACATATAATTCAATTTGGGTTCGTTTCGCCAAATTTACATTTTTTCGGAGCGCTCCAAGGATCTGGGCTCTGCGCTGAGTGATATTCCCCGGCCGGCGGGCGAATCGGCTTCAGCACGACAGACCGCTGAGTGCGGGCCGGGGCGGCGGCCTGAAGGGATAGGATCGTACACATAAACGGCGGATTATAACATCGGCTCCGGCGTAGAGGGAAGACCGGCAAATACCACGGTATTTGGCAGGTACCCGGGAAATACCGTGGTATTTGCCGGGTAGTAGCGAATCCAGTGGAAGCTATGCTTGGAAAATGGCTGATAGATTACAGACTGCGCGGCAGAAGGTTGGCCAGCTGGCCACCTTCGCTTGGGGTCGGCAATCCGGATCCAGTTTTCTCCTCTGGTCACCCGATGAGGCCCAAGCTCTCGGCCCTAGGGTTTCACGGTATAAAAATGAGTCCATTTTTTGAGCGGCCCGGCACCCAGAGGAAAACCAAAAAAAGGTGGCCATATGGCCGGTGACAATCATGATGTCCAGTTGCGCCCCCTTCCCCGGCAAGCGAAGAGGTTTGCTTGCCGATGGCAGGGGTTTCCCGGTAAAGTCCGCGCGCAAGTCAGCCCTGATTGCATTGCATTAAGGCTGCCAGTGTCGGCTTGTGATGTCATGCTACGGAGAAACAGAATGAATCTGATCCGCCGAAGGTCTCGGGCGCAACGCCCTGAAGGACGGTTTTTGCCATCCCCGTCACCGGCCGCGCTCGGGCTCAAAGCCTTTTTCTGCGCATGATTTTTCCGCCCCATCCCCTGCCCGCCCGGCCTCCGCGCGTCGTTGTCACCGGCGCGGGGATCGTGACGGCACTGGGCCTGGGCTGGATGAATAATGCGGCGGGATTCCGCGCCGGGAAGACGGCCTTCCGCCCGGTCACACTATTTGATGTCAGCCGCCAGCGGGTGAAAACGGCGGCAGAAGTGAATTTGCCGACCACGCTGCCAGCCACCCGGTTGAGCGCCCGACAAGCGGCGCGCCTGGATCGAGCCAGCGCGCTGTTGCTATCCGCCGCCATCGAGGCTTGGCAACAGTCCGGCTGGGAGCCGAGCGATGAGATTCCGCTGGTGCTCGGCACCACTTCGGGCGGCATGCCGCTGGGCGAAGACTATTTCCGGCAGGCGGTCCGCACGCCGCGTTTGCATCGCCACCAGCCGACGCGCGCCTTTCAATACCAATCCCACTCCCAAGGCCGGATCGTGCTGGATGCCCTCGGCCTTGGCGGCCCCGTGCACATGATTTCCAACGCCTGTGCGTCGGGAGCCTGCGCCATCGGCCAGGCGTGGGAGCTCCTGCGCAGCGGCGCGGCGGAAAAGGTTTTCGCCGGCGGTTACGACGTTTTAAGCCAACTGGTTTTCGCCGGTTTCGACGCTTTGCAAGCCTTGTCGCCAACGCGCTGCCGGCCGTTTGACCAAAACCGCGACGGTCTGGCCGTGGGTGAAGGGGCGGCGATGCTCACGCTCGAAACGCTCACCAGCGCACAGGAGCGCGGAGCTGAAATTCTGGGCGAGATCATCGGCTATGCCACGACGATTGACCGGCATCATCTCACCCAGCCACATCCCGAAGGACACGCCGCCCTGGCCGCGATGACGCAGGCCTGCGCGAGCGCGGGCGTGACCCCGTCGGAAATTGACTACGTCAACGCCCATGGCACGGGCACGCCGCTCAACGACAGCGCGGAGGCCGCCGCCATCAACCAATGGGCTGGCGCGCGGGCGGCGACGCTGCCGGTCAGTTCCACCAAGGCGAGCGTCGGACACCTGCTCGGCGGCGCGGGAGCGGTCGAAACCGTCGTCGCGCTGATGGCCTTGCGCGGCCAATGGCTGCCGCCGGAACTCTCGCTTGAAACCCCCGATCCATTGTGCCGTTTCCCGCTCGTCACCCGGCCGCAGGATGCACGAGTCAACACGGTGCTTTCCAATTCCTTCGGCTTCGGCGGCATCAACGCCACCCTGATCCTGCGGAGGTGGGCATGAGCCGTATTTTCGTGAGCGGATACGGAGCGGTTTCCCCGGCCGGCTGGAGTGCGGCAGAAATGCAGCATGCGCTGGCGGCGGGAACGCCCCTGCCCGTTCAACCGCTGGCCCGGCCGGGCTGGGACAAGCCGTTGCGCATGCGCGCCGTGCCGCCTCCGGCCGTGCGCCCGGCGTTCCTCGCCCATCCCCGGCTCCGGCGCACCAGTCCCATCACGCATTATGCGGCGGCGGCGCTGCTGGAGGCGGTAAAAAATCTGCCGCCCGATCCCGCCCGCCGCGTGGGACTCATCACCTGCCTGCAATCCGGCTGCGTGCAGTACACCCACCGTTTTTTTGAAGAGGCGCTGGCCGATCCCGCCACCGCCAGCCCGCTGCTGTTCCCCGAAACGGTGTTCGCCGCACCCGCCAGCCATCTGGCCGCGCTGCTGGACCACACCCCGCTCGTCAGCACACTCATGGGCGACCCGGCCACCTTCGCCCAAGGTCTCGCACTGGGAGCTGACTGGCTCCGCCAAAACCGCGTGGATATCGCCGTGGTGGTCGGCAGCGAGGAAATCAACTGGCTGCGCGCCGATGCGCTCTGGCATCTGGAACACGCCGCCATCATCAGCGCGGGGGCCGGCGCAGTGGCGCTGTGCCGCGACGAGGAGCATGCCATCGGCGTGGAATTAACCGCCATCACCGCGCCCCAAACTTATTCCGCGCGCCAAAGCCGACGCCAGGCCGCCCGGACCATGCGGGCCGCCTTCGGCACGTTCGCGCAGGGCCTGCTCTGCGATGGCCTGGGCGACAGCCCCCGCACTGACGCGCCGGAAACGGACGCGTGGCAGGACTGGCCCGGCGCGCGGCTGAGCCCGAAGAGAATTTTAGGCGAGGGCCTCATGGCGGCCGCCGCCTGGCAATGCGTGACCGCCTGTGCGGCCATCGCGGAAAAGCGCTTCCCGGCGGCCATTGCCAGCCTGGTCGGCTGCAACCAGCAGGCGATGGGGGCTGGTTTTCAGGCTTGCTCCCGCAGTAACAAGTTGGCCAAGCTTTAGGCATACAAATCATGCCGATGCCAACGGAACTTAAACTCGAAATCAAGCAGTTGCTCATCGAAAACCTCATGCTGCAACTGGCGGCGACGGAGATTGGCGATGAACAGCCGCTGTTCGGCCCCAACAGCGTGGGGCTGGATTCGGTGGATGCGCTGCAACTTGTCGTGGCACTCGACAAAACTTTTGGGCTGAAGATTCAGGATCCGGAAGCGGCCAAACAGATTCTGCAAAGCGTCCACACCATCGCCGAGGCGGTGGTGCAGCACCGCGCCAATCCGACCGCGGCCACGTGAACCGGTCATTTTCCGCCGGGAACCATTCATGAGCCAGCCCGCCGCGTTGCCGTCAGTTGTCCAAAACTTGTGCCTCTGGCTGGTGGTGGCGCTGTTGGGGGGCGGCTGCATGACCTCGCCGGACAAAACCCTTTTCTCCACCAACGGCTCCGGCTGGACCGTGCGGCAAGGCCAGGCGATCTGGCGGCCCGGCTTCAAATATCCCGAGCTGGCCGGCGAAATCGTGCTGGCCGAAAACACCGATGGCCGCCGCAGTCTCCAGTTTACCAAGACGCTCCTGCCAGTCACGCTGGCGCAGACGACCCCGACGAACTGGCTCATCCAGTTTCCGCCCCAGCGGCTCGGCTTCAGCGGAGGCGGCCAGCCGCCCCGGCGGTTCACCTGGCTGTACCTGCCCGCCGCGCTGGCCGGGGAAACGCTGCCGGACAATTTTAAGTTCACTCCGCTGCCGGCGGCCGGCTGGCGGCTGGAGAACGACCGCACCGGTGAATTTGTGGAAGGATTTATTTCGCCATGAATTTAAGCCGACAGCAAAGCACAAGCCAGGCGGTCGCCCGCTTCACAGCGCCAGCGTAAATTATATATGGCTTCCTGGTTCAAACGCTGGTGGTGGGTGCTGTTGCTGGTGGCCATTGGCCTCGGCGCCGCACGGCTGCGGTTCGACGTGGAAATTCTAGACTTGCTGCCCCCGGAGGAACCGGCGGTGCAGGGTCTCAAAATCTACCAGAAACATTTCACGAACGCGCGCGAACTGGTCGTCACGGTGCGGGCGGCGGACGCGGAAACGGCCGAACAGTTCGCCGGCGTGCTGGCGGAAAAATTGCGCGCCCAGACCAATCTCGTGGCCGGAGTAACGTGGCAGCCGCCCTGGCTGGAACAGCCCGGCCAGCTCGCGGAAATCCTCGCCTGCCTCTGGCTGAACCAGCCGCCCGCCGATTTCGCCGCGCTCACCCGGCGGCTGGCCCCGGAAAATGTCGGTGCCGTGCTGGCCGAGACGCGCGAGGCGCTGGCCACCTCGCTGACGCCCAACGACCTCGCCCGCCGGGCGTTTGACCCATTCAACCTGCTGGAGCTGCCCGCACTCACCAACATCAGCGGACTTTCGATGGATCAGGGGCAGAAAATGTTCGTCTCGACCGACGGCACCTTCCGGCTGCTCTTCGTGGAGGCGCAACCGGAACTTGGCGGCTACCGTGAATGCACGGACTGGCTGAAGGCGATTCAGGGAGCGGTGAAAACCATCCAGGCCGGCGACACCAATTACTCCGACGTGAAGGTTCATTTCACCGGCCGCCCCATGTTCGTCGCCGAAATCGCGGCGCAAATGCAGCACGATTTAAGCGGCTCCGTGACCGGCACGGCCATCATCATCGCCATCCTGTTCTGGCTCACGCACCGGCGCTGGCTGCCGATGCTCTGGCTGCTGACCCTGCTGCTGCTGCTACTGGCGGCCACGCTTGCGCTCGGCGGATTGATTCTCGGCACGATCAGCATCGTAAGCATGGGCTTCGCGGCGATCCTGCTGGGCCTGGCGGTGGATTACGCGGTGGTGCATTACCAGGAAGCGCTGGCGCACCCGCAGTTGAGCGTGCCGGAAATCCGGCGCGCCATCGCCCCCAGCATCCTGTGGGCGGCGATCACGACCATCAGCGCGTTTCTGGTGTTGAACTTCGGCGGCCTGCCGGGCCTGGCCCAACTGGGCACGCTGGTCGGGATCGGCGTGGCGCTGGCCGCACTGGTCATGGTGATGATCTACCTGCCGCCGCTGTTTCCGGGACGACGCAGAGCGGCCGCACCCGTTACGGCCCCTTGGTGGAGCTATTTTATTCCACCACGCGAGACCGCCACTGCGCCGGTGGCGCCGGCCAGCCCCGGTTATTGCCGCCGAAGCCTGTGGCTCACGGCGGCGTTGGTGATCATCGCGGGCACGATTTTGCTTTGCCGCCGGCCGGCGCTGGATAGGAGTGCTGACGCGCTCAAACCGCAGCACAGCCAGGCACAAACAACGCTGGAGGAAATCACCGCCGAGATGGGCATTCCGCAGGACGCGCTGTGGGTCATCATCTCCGGCCAGAACGAAGTTGAAGTTTCCCAACGCCTTACGCAGGCGGAAAAAGCGCTCCAGACGGCTCGCACGCAAGGAATTGTCGGCGAATATCTGCTGCCGTCCGCGCTGTGGCCGCGGCCGGAATTTCAGGCGGCCAACCGCGGCACTGCGGGCTGGTTCGCGGGACAGCGGGAACGCCTGGGCGCGGCGGCGCTGGCGGCGGGTTTCAACACCAACGCGCTGTTTCTTACCGACGAACTGACCCGCACCTGGTCCCGTGCCGCCACCGCCACCGGCACGGTCTGGCCAACCAACGATGTCAGCCGATGGCTGCTCAAGCGCTTCGTCGCCCGCACCGAAAACCAGTGGTATGTCATGGGCATCGCCTATCCGGCCACCAACCGCATAGCCCCAGCCGCACTCGCCCGTTTATCCGCGCAGCTGGCGCAGGACAAAATACTTCTGTCAGGCTGGAGCCTGCTGGGCAGCACCACGCTCACGCGGGTGCAGGAGAAAATGTGGGCGGTGGTCACGCCGATGGTGCTGCTGGTGTTGACGTCGCTGTGGCTGGCGTTTCGGCGGCCGGTGGAAATTCTCCTCGGTTTGGCGGTGCTGCTGCTGAGCGGACTTTGCCTGCTGGCGGTCATGGCGGTGGCGGGCTGGTCGTGGAACCTGCTCAACCTGATGTCCGTACCGCTCTTGCTGGGCACGGGCGTGGACTATGGCCTCTTTATGCAGCTAGCGCTGCGGCGGCATGGCGGCGACCTCGGCCTGGTGCGGCGCTCCGTCGGCCGCGCGCTGCTCCTGTGCGGCGGCACGGCCATCGCCGGCTTCGGCTCGCTGGCATGGTCGGGCAACGCCGGCATGGCGAGCCTGGGCAAGCTCTGCGCCACCGGCATCGCGGCCAACATGCTGATCGCCATTTTCCTGCTGCCAGCCTGGTGGCTGATGTTCCGGCCAAAGGCGGCTGGCGGGCAACCGAAGGCCGCGCCATCCGTCTTCTATCGGGGGTGGCTGTGGCGGACGGGGCTGGCCGCGGTTCGCATTTTGCCAGACTTTGTGCTCGTGGCGATTTGTGCCTGCGTGGCAGAGATTTATTACCGGCTGCACCGGCAGCGGCGGGAGATCGTTATAAGCAATCTGCTGCCGGTGGTGGGGGGAGACCGGAGGTTGGCGGAGCAAAAGGCACAGGCACTGTTCCGACAGTTTGCGGTGAAGCTGGCGGAGCTCTGGCGGTTTGAGAGCGGCGTGGCCATGGATCGCTGGCTCACGGCGGGCACCGACTGGAGCATTCTGGAGACCGCCTGCGCGCGGAAACGGGGTGTGCTGCTGCTCACGCCGCATCTCGGGAACTGGGAGCTTGGCGGTGCGTTGCTCGCCCGCCGCGGCATTAAACTCCTGGTGCTCACCCAGGCGGAACCGGGCGACGGGCTGACGGAACTGCGCCAGGCCTCGCGCGCCCGCTGGGGCATCGAGACCTTGGTGATCGGCAATAACGGCTTTGATTTTGTCGAGATCATCAAGCGCCTGCAGGCCGGCGAAAATGTGGCGCTCCTGATCGACCGGCCGCCGGAAGCCAAGGCGGTGGAGGTCAAGCTGTTCGGCCGGCCATTCCACGCGTCCGGAGCGGCGGCGGAACTGGCCCGCGCCTCCGGCTGTGCCGTGCTGGGGGTGGTGGTGGCCAGCGAAGCGGGCGGTTATGCCGCCCGCATCCTGCCCGAGTTTACCTACGACCGGGCGGCGCTCGGCAGCCGTGAAACCCGGCAGCAATTCACACAGCAGATTCTCTCCGCGTTTGAACCAGAAATCCGCCGCTACCCGGAGCAGTGGTTTCATTTTGTGCCGGTCTGGACAGACCAGTCCTGAAGCGCATCTTCAGACTTGTCTGCCGGGCGGGTCTGGCATAAGGTGGCCGCGCGTGAAAAAAAATGACCGCCCCATCATCCCGCGCAAGACGATTTATCGGCTTTCGATTTATCTGCGCTGCCTGGCGCGGCTGCGCGAAAACAGCATCGGCACGGTTTCCAGCGAGGCACTGGCCAAGGCGGCCGGGGTCAAACCCACCCAGCTCCGCAAGGATCTGGCGTATTTCGGCACCTTTGGCACGCGCGGGCTGGGCTACGAGGTGGCGGAGCTTTCCAGCAAAATTGCGGACGAACTCGGCACCTCCAGCCTGCAGCCCGTCCTGCTCGTCGGCGTGGGCAACCTGGGGCTCGCGCTGCTGTCCTACCGCGGCTTTGAGAAGGAGGGCTTTGAGATCATTGCGGCCTTCGATGCCGAGCCGCGGCGCAAACGCGACAAGGCGATCAAACAGCCGTTGTTGGGCATGGAGGAGCTGCCGCGCTTTGTCCAGGAGCACCGCGTGAAAATGGCGATCCTTTCGGTGCCGGCCGCCGCCGCGCAAGAAGTGGCCAACGCGCTCATCACCGCCGGGATCACGGGCATCCTGAATTTTTCCCCCATTGTGCTCGCAGTGCCGGAGGAAGTGATGGTCAATAATGTCAATCTGGCCATCGAACTGGAGAACCTGAGCTACTTCGTCCACGGTTAAAACAGGCCGTATTCAGGTCCGACAACCCGGCGGGCCATTTTTCAGCATTGACTTGGCGGCATATTTAGCTAGTTTCTGCGGCTCTTTAGCAAAGATATTATTACCATTTATGCCGAATACGAAGTCAGCCGAACGCCGGATGCGCAACAGCAAACGCAAAAAACTTCAGAACAACGCCGTGAAGTCAAAACTGCGCCGTACTGAAAAGGAATTCCGCGCCGCAGTGGTCGCTGGCAAAAAGGATGAAGCCACCAAGTTGCTGGCCGGCGTCCACTCTGCCTTCGACAAGGCGGTCAAGGTTGGAGCCATCAAGCGCCCCACCGCCAACCGCAAGAAATCCCGCCTCGCGGTTTCGCTCAAGAAGTAATTTTTGGGAACAGTTTCGGCCTGGCCAGGCCCCACTTGGCCAGGCGGAATTGCATGCCGGTGCCCAGACAGCCAAATCCGTATTTCACGCTGCGGCGGAAATTAATGGAGGAGGCTTCTTTAAAGTATTTCGTCGGGCAGCTCACTTCCCCGATGGTGAATCCATGCCACAGGATTTGCGCCAGCATCTGGTTGTCGAACACGAAATCGTCGGAGTTTTGCGACAGGTCGATCTGCTGGAGCAACTGCTTTGAAAAGGCCCGGTAGCCGGTGTGGTATTCCGACAGCTTCGCCCCCAGCAGGATGTTTTCCGCCGCCGTCAAGAAGCGGTTGGCCACATACTTCCAGCCCGGCATGCCGCCTTGCAACGAATAGCCGCCCAGGATGCGGCTGGCCAGCACACAGGGATGCAGGTCGTTCGCGATGATCGAAGCCATCGCCGGAATCAACTTGGGCGTGTATTGATAATCCGGGTGGACCATGATGGTGATGTCGGCGCCCGCCGCCAGTGCCAACCGGTAGCAGGTTTTTTGATTTCCCCCATACCCCGTGTTGTGCTCATGCACATGCACCCGCACGCCCGGCAGTGACGAGGCCACCTCCACGGTATTGTCGCGGCTGCGGTCGTCCACGAGGATGATTTCATCCACGATGCCCTGCTCCATGACCTCGGCCACGGTCTTGGCGACCGTCTGGGCGGCATTATAGGCGGGCATGACGACGACGACTTTTTTTCCAAAATACATGATTTCCTGTAGGTTGCTGTTCGGGATCATGCTGCCTCAAGCGCCCCGGCCTGAGAAGCCAAAAACATGCGGCGGCGGCGTATTTTCACCGGTCACGCCACGCTCGCCACCGGAAAAAGTCCGGCTCCTCCCCCGCCCCAGTCTGGCCAACGACGTCAGGGTTTCCCCGGTTCGACCACGCTGAAAGAAGGATCAAGGACGTCGTCAAACAACTCCGGCTTGAGCGGGAGATTGAATTGGGAGTTGCGGAAATCATTGCGCAGGCCCGAGCCGTCGCTGAATGTCAACGCGGTCGAGACCGGAGAAAAGTCATCGGTGCGAAAACCGATTTCGAGCCGCGACATGAACTTGCGGGCGGAAGCGCGGCGCGGCTGCAATACCAGGGTGGCAACGGAGTTGGTCTGAGTCAGGGACAGCACTTGAAACTGCGCCTCCAGATTGGTCCGGCTGCGCGGGAAGCTGGCTTCCAGCAAGGCCAGGGCATCCCGCCAAGGACCGGCCGGCCCGCCGACGAGCGAATACTTTTCCACGCGTTTCAAGCGGGGATAAATGATCATCAATTGTTGGGGCAGGCGCAGGGCAATGGTTTGCGCGGGCCGGCCGAGTTCCCAGCGGAACCGGTCGGGCACGGCGACCCAGACCTGGCCGGTAGAAACCAGCGGTTGGGCCAGTGTCTTGAAGGAGCGGGTCTGCACCATTTCCGCCGACCAAGTCTGGAGATTGGTCTGCGCGGCAATCCACTGATCCAGCAGGGCGGTGTCGGCCGCCCCGGCACGGGTGGTCAGAAGAAGACCGAGGCCGACGATAAAAATTCGGACAGCATTCAGCGGCCGCGCCATGATGAGTGCAGACATCAGAAAAGTGTGCGGAACCACGTGGGCAATTGCACGTCGGATCTTTCCCCCGACGCTTGATTGAGGGCTGCCCGCCATGGCTGCCAGCGAGATGGGGGAACCCGTTGGCACCAAATTATCGGCCCGGCGGGGTTAAAATTGGCTTAAAATTGGGTTTGATGGCGGTGTTATTGGTGTCTTATTGGGTTTGTTTTCAACTTTTCATTTTTCGTAAAATCATCGTATTGCATTTGGATATAGCGGCTTAACATCGAAATTAAGGCTCTTCGCTATTTTCGATGGAATAGAAGCTGGGATTTCAGTTTTCGCGGACTGGCCGGAAGGAATCCAAGGCTACCGCCACCTTGGCTGACAGTTGGCGACCACCCCGCCACCAGTTTGGCGTCAGCCACACCGGCCCCAAGCAGGTCGTAGAGTTGCACCTTGCCAATTGCTCCCCGCCCATCGGTTTTGAGGGCCTCAATAATTACGGCTTAAAAAGACTCGCATACCGGCATTGAGTGCGGGCAATGC
>Ga0302321_100005485_pt1 | contig 11114 bp, 11 predicted proteins | sample Fen_T0_1_FD_202505 | JGI IMG/M metagenome (GOLD analysis project Ga0302321, IMG submission 202505) | Peat permafrost microbial communities from Stordalen Mire near Abisko, Sweden - Fen_T0_1 | ecosystem: Environmental > Terrestrial > Soil > Wetlands > Permafrost | place: Sweden: Abisko...
TACGAGGTCGACCGGATGCTCACCCGCATCACGAAGCTCCCGCGCGACGACCGCTGGGCCGCGCTCGCCCGTGCTGCCCTGCGCTCGGACCTCTACGGCGCCCTCGTCGGCATGACCCGTCGGGTCATCGAGAGCACACGCGGCATCACGGAGCCGCTCGAGCGGGTCGAGTCGTGGGAGGAGCAGCAGGCCGAGGGCCTCGCCCGGGCCAAGGCGACGCTCGACGAGATCAGCGTCGGCGACCAGTTCGACCTCGCCACCCTCTCGGTGGCCCTCCGGACGATCCGCACCCTCGTCCAGCAAGGCTCCTGACCCACCGCATCCAAGCGACGAAGTTCGCGGGCACCTGCGGACGCGGGCCGCTGCGTCAGACGGGTCGCGTGGGCGTGACGACGAGGTTCCCGGTCCGGGTCGACCGACGGTGACTCGACGACGACGCCTCGACGTCACGGTCACCCACACGGACGACCGTGCCTCTCGGGTTGCTCGCGCTTCGGTCCACAGTGGGCGGCCTCCCCTGTCGCGGCGCGTCGGTCCTCGCCTAGCCTGGAGCGCGCCGCACTGAGTGACCCCCGGCTGGGACGCCCCCGGGTCCGCGCACCGTCACCGCACCATCTGCCGAGGCACAACGCGCCTCTCCATCGCCCTGGGGTCCCCGTGGTCACGTCCGCGTCCGTCACCGCGCCGTCGCCCGACGACGCGCTCGTCGTCGACCGGGTCCGTGCCCTCGTGCGCGACCGTGGAACCGACCCGATGGCGGACCCGCGCGGCGTGCGCGCCGCGATCCTCGACGTCCTCGACGACGTCGCCGCCGAGCGTGCGCAGGAGTCGTCGGTCGTCGACGTCGAGGCGTGGGCGCAGGAGCTGCACGACGTCGTCGCAGGCTACGGCCCGCTGCAGCGGCTCTTCGACGATCCGGAGATCGAGGAGATCTGGGTCAAGTGCCGACTAACTATCGAGTTCACAGCCGCTCTTCGTATCGCAAGTGGCTCGTTGTGCCGATGCTTGTGATCATGCCGCTGCCGCCGCTACGGTCAGAGGGCCCAGCTGGTCCTCGGTGACGAGGGCCGTGGAGTTGAGTCTCGGCGCAGGCACACGAGGTCTTGACGCGATCCGCAGCGTGGCGAGCGATACGCAGAGATCTGGTGCCGTTGGAGATGGTGGTCCTCGGCGACGAGGATCGCGGGTTGAGTTCTGTGCAGGCTTCAGGACTCGATGGAAGCCGCGGGGTAACTCCCAGTTGAGAGCCGGAGAGCGGGTCCTCGGTGACGAGGATCGCGGAGACGAGTTCATGTCCTAGGCCGCAGGACTCGTTGCCAGTCCGCTGACTCGCCATCACGACAAGGAGCCGGAGTGGGCACCCCCCACGTCCCCTTGTCGATGGGTGCCTCCCATGCTCGACACGTCGGGCTCAGCAAGCCCGGTGACTGTTCAGCCTCCGGTCGAGTCCCCGGTCACGACTGACTCTCTATCGCGCGCCGTGGAGCTTCTCCTCTCGACAGCGCCCCCTCTGTCGCGTGAGCAGGTTGACCGGCTGCGGGGGCTGCTCCACGGGCCGCCGAGGACTGTCCGATGACCACGGACAGGGGCGCCCTGCCGGGGAAGTACGTCGACTTGCTCACGGACGGAGCCGACCTCAGCCGCGGCGGTCGCAGCGCAGTGGTATTGGCCGTTCGGCAGGTCATGTTGTCCGCTCACAGGCACGGCATCCCGTTCGTGGATGTCCACGTTCTGCTGACTGACGTTGAACATCGCAAGCTCGCACGACAGGTTGCTCACGGCAAGGGCGGGCTTCGCCTGCCACGACGCCAGCGCGAGGAGTTCCTGCGTCGCCACTGGGAGGAGACCGCGCTCCTGGCCCAGGAGCGTCCCTCCTGGTCTCGGGAAGACGCCCTGGATGCCGTGGAGTTCGTCCGCGACAACCTCGCTGGAGCGGAGATGGACTCCCGCGAACGTGTAGTGATGGAAGCGGTGCTCCAGCTCGCCGCCGGCTACGGCACCACTCAGGTGGCTGCTCCGGCCCGTGTGGTTGCTTCCAGGACTGGGCTACCTCCGATGCAGGTGCACCGGACGCTGATGAAGCTCTGCGAGGACGGAGAGTGGCTACGTCTGGCTAAGCGCGGGAACGCGCAGACTCGGAGATCCAACCTCTACAACATCGGCCCAGCCCTGCTGGACACATGGGGGGCTTCGCCCCCTAAGTCCCAGAGCCCACCTATGTCCCACCCACCTATGTCCCAGAAAGAAGAGGGCGATCGCATGGCAGTCACGCTCACGATCCAGACGGATGACCTGACTGGGCTGGTCGCTCAGCTTGCCGCAGCGGGCGTGTCGCTCGCGGACCTTCGGGCCGCTTCGCAACCTCTGCCGGACAACGTGCGCCCACTTCCGCGCAGCTCCTGATCTACATACGGCCAGGAGAAGCTCGCCTCGCGGGGCGGTCTACTTCCACCTGAAGTGCACGAAGACGCGACCGAAGTTCTTCGAGTCCTTCTCGACCCGGTGATAGAGGGCCCGGTTCTCGGGCTGGTCGAGGAAGCGCAGGACGTGCTTCTTCAAGGCCCCGGACCCCTTGCCGGGGATGATCTCGACCAGCGGGGCCTTCTTCGCGACGGCCTCGGCCATGATCGCCCGAAGGGCGCGGTCGATGTCACGGCCGGGGACCTCGTGCAGATCGAGCTTCAGCTTCACGGGTCGCACTGTCCTCCACAGCTGCCAGTGGCGTCCGGACGGTGCGATATGGGCGTGAGACAGCTGAAGCCGGCAAGAACGCTGACGGGCCCTTGCGCCGGCTTGGTGGCGGATCGACAGTGGAACCGTGAACCAGCAGAGGGGGACGACGGTGTTCGATGAGGGCGATCGAGGGTCAGGTGCGACTCGTTGAAGTTCTGTCAACACTGGCTGATCAACAGCGGCCGTGTGAACGCTGCGCGGAAGCCGAGAAGTCGCAGCGGAGCCGGTCCGAGGAGTTCGCTTTCCCTGTGATCGTGTTGTAGGTCATCTCTCCGCGGCACGAACTGCTCGGCGCTCGTTCGGCGTCCCTGGGGACGACTGCCGCCAGTGACAGCGTCGGCCTAGGGGTACAACGGCGTGGGCCTCTGTCCCGCCGTTGACCTGACGAGGGGGCCCGGGCGCGATCTGCCGGGCCCGTCGTGAGCGGCTACTTGGTGAGCCGGAGCGCGCTCCGCCTGCGCGATCAGGGGTCGCGGAGGTCCGCCCGAGCACCGCCTTCCGCGGGTCGTCGGTGAGGCGACGGTCGCGGCGGCGTGCGCGACGTCGACCGCGGAGACGTGGCGAGCCGCCGGACGACCGCCTCGGCGCTCTCCGTCTCCGACAGCGCGAGATCGAGGTCGGCGGCGGCCTGGGACAGGCGCGGCACCCACCGGTCCTCGATCGCGCGCTTGCGGAACCGCGTCGCCGCCACCTCCGCCCGGACGACCTCGGCGGCGCTGCGCGCCACTGCGGCGTCGACGGCGAGCTCGGCCGCGACGCGGTAGGAGCGTGCCGCGTCGTCGACCGCCGACGAGGACGGCAGCGGCGACGAGGTGCCCGACACGGGGAGCGCCACCCTTCCCGCGCTCGGGTAGCGCGCCCCCATGAGGGCGGCCCACTCCAGGTGCACGTCGGCCGGTTGCCCGTCGTGCACCGGCTCGAAGGCATGCGCTCCGGCGAGCAGCGACGCCCTCAGCGCCCAGGTCTCCGCCTCTCCGATCGCGGCCTCCCAGGCCGCCGAGGCCTCCTCCGCCCGGCGGGCGTAGCGCTCCTGCTCGAGCTGCAGGATGCGCAGCTTGCGCTCGAGCAGCGACGCAGCCTGGCCCGCAGCGCCGAGGCGCCGGTCCAGCCACAGCCGTCCGGCCCGGCCCGGTGGCATCCCACGCAGCGCGGTCATGCCCGGCTCCCCGTAGGTACGTAGTGCTCGTCGAGGTCCGCGGCGGACAGCATCGTGAGCTCGCGGCGCGGCAGGATCCCCAGGACTCGCCACGCCCGGTCGAGAGTGTCGTCGAGGCTGCGGTCCTCGTCTCGGCGCTGGTCGAGCAGGATCCGCACGAACTCCTCCTCGACCCGCAGGTACTGACGGTCGGCGTCGGCGAGCGCCGTCTCGCCGACGAGCTCGGCCAGGCCCCGTACGTCGCGAGCCCGGGCCAGCGCAGCGAGCAGCTGGGCGGCGACGTCGAGGTGGTCGTCGCGCGTGCGCCCCGGCCCGGCGCCGCGGCGCATGAGCCGCGAGAGCGAGGCGAGCGGGTCGACCGGCGGGTAGGCGCCGCGCGCGAGCATCTCGGCCGAGAGCACGACCTGCCCCTCGGTGATGTAACCGGTGAGGTCGGGCACTGGATGGGTGATGTCCCCGCCCGGCATGGTCAGCACCGGCAGCAGGGTGACCGAGCCGGGCACGCCTCGGATCCGCCCGCAGCGTTCGTAGAGGGAGGCGAGGTCGCTGTAGAGGTAGCCGGGGTACGCCCGCCGCGCGGGGATCTCGCCGCGCGACGAGGACACCTCGCGGACCGCCTCGCAGTAGCTGGTCATGTCGGCCATCACCACGAGCACGTGCCGGCGGAGCTCGAAGGCGAGGTGCTCGGCCACGGTGAGTCCGATGCGCGGCGCGAGGATGCGCTCCACCACCGGGTCGGCGGCGGTGTTGAGGACCAGGACGAGCTCGCCGCTCGCGGAACGGTCCTCGAGCGTGTCGCGCACCGCAGCGGCGTCGGCATGGGTCAGACCCATGCCGACGAACACCACGCTGAACGGGTCGCCGCCGGCGGCGGCCTGCACGGCGGTCTGCGCCGCGAGGTCGAGGTGCGGCAGACCCGCCGAGGAGAACACCGCGAGCTTCTGCCCACGCACCAGGGTGGTCAGGGCGTCGACCACCGAGATGCCGGTCAGGATGGGCTCGGACGGCGGCTCGCGCAGCACCGGGTTGATCGGTGCCCCGGACGCCGGCACCCGCCGGCGGGACACCAGCGGGGGGCCGCCGTCGATCGGCTCGCCGCGGCCGTTGCACGTGCGCCCGAGCCACGCCTCCCCCACCGGCACCGTCAGCGGCACGCCGTCGAAGGACACCTGGGTCCCCTCGGGGTGCAGGTCGGCGGTGCCCTCGAGGACCTCCACGACCACGACGTCCTCGTCGACGGCCAGCACCAGCCCGTGCCGGATCTCGCCCGAGGCCAGACGGATCCGCGCGAACTCGTCCCAGCCGACACCGGACACGCCCTCGAGGACGAGCAGCGGGCCACGGACCTCGGTCACCCCGAGGTGCGCGACGCGCCGGGCGGACGACGACGGGCTCATCCCAGCGCCTCCACCGCGGCGAGCACCGCGTCACGGGCCCGGGCGATCACGCGCAGGGTGTCCTCCTGCTCCCCGCCCGCCGCCTCGCGGGCCCGCAGGACCGGCGTGAGGTCGACCTCCTCCAGGGTCGCCGCGGGGACGCCACGGGCCACGGCCTCCTCGAGCGCGTCGACGACGGCCAGGACCGCGCCGCTCAGTGCCGCCGCCCTCACCGGGCCGCAGGTGGCGTCGACGTCGCTGAGCGCGGACTGCTGCAGCAGGCCCTCGCGGACCACCCGTGCCCCGAGCAGCACCATGCGCTCATGACCCGGCAGCGCCCCGACGCCCATCAGCTCGGCGAGCGGCGCGAGACGGTCCGCCCCGGCGAGGAGGGTGATGAGCCTGGCCCGCTGCCGCGCCCACGCCGAGCTGCCGTGGTCGGTGTACCAGGAGCTTAGCGCCGCGGCGTCCCGCGAGAAGGATCCGGCCCATGAGACCGCCGGGTAGCGGCGCGCGTAGGCCATGTCGCGGTCGAGCGACCACAGCGAGCGTACGAACCGCTGGGTGTGCGTGGTCACGGGCTCGGTGAGGTCGCCGCCCTGGGGCGACACGGCGCCGATGATCGTGACCGACCCGTCCTCACCGCCGAGCGTGCGCACCCGACCGGCGCGCTCGTAGAAGGCGGCGAGCGCCGAGGACAGCGACGCGGGGTAGCCCTCCTCCGCGGGCAGCGCACCGCTGCGCGAGGAGAACTCGCGCAGCGCCTCGGCCCAGCGCGACGTGGAGTCCGCGATCACGACTGCGTCGTAGCCCATGTCGCGGTAGTACTCGGCGACGGTGACGGCCGCGTAGATGCTCGCCTCGCGCGCCATCATCGGCATGTTCGACGTGTTCGCGATGATGACGGTCCGATCGGCGAGCCGGCCGCCGGTGCGCGGGTCGGTCATGGTGCCCAGCTCGTCGAGGACGTCGGCCATCTCGTTGCCGCGTTCGCCGCACCCGACGTAGACGATGACGTCGGCGTCGCACCACTTCGCGATCTGCTGCAGCAGCATGGTCTTCCCGGTGCCGAAGCCACCGGGGACCGCGGCGCTGCTGCCACGCGCCAGCGGGAAGAGCAGGTCGATCGAGCGCTGCCCGGTGAGCAGCGGCACTGCCGCGTCGACCCGTTCGCGGACCGGGCGCGGACGCCGCACCGGCCACCACTCCATGAGCGGCACGTCGACCCCACCGACCGTGGCGACGGGCTGGCGGTCCGGCGTCGCCGAGGCGGGCCGCAGTGCCGAGACGCTGCCGCGGACCCCCGGCGGGACGAGCACGCGGTGCGGCAGGGACCCGGCGTCGGTCACCGTGCCGAGCTGGTCACCGGGCGCGACGTCGGTGCCCTCGCGCACCGACGGCGTCCAGCTCCACCCGCGGGTCTCGTCGGCACGGCCGCTGCGCCCCGGCTCGAGCCACGCGCCTGCCTGGGTGAGCGGGCGCAGCAGTCCGTCGAAGACGCCGCCGAGGAGTCCGGGCCCGAGTCGCGCCGCGAGCGGGTGCCCGAGCAGCCGGACGCCGTCGCCCGGGCGCAGCCCGCCGGTGTACTCGTACGCCTGGGTGCGCGCCGAGCTCCCGCTGAGGCCCACCACCTCCGCGAGCAGGCGCAGTTCGCCGAGCTGGACGAGGCCGGCCATCGCCGCGTCGGGCAGCCCGTCCACGTCGACGAGCGGACCGTCGACCCTGCTCACCCGTCCCACGGGATCGCGGCGGCTCACAACGACCAGAGCCTCTCGACCTCGGGGCCGAGCGCCTCGACCTGCGCGTCGGCGAGAGCGTCGATCGCCAGCTCGAGCACCCTCGAACCGGACCTCCCGACGACCCCGTCGGGAAGGAGCTCGACGGTAGCGTCGGGCCCCAGCGCGTCGCGCGCCCGGTCGGCGAGGACGTCGCGCATCAGCGGCCAGCGCTCGGCCTCGAGCAGCGTCCTGACCCCCGCGCGAGCGGCATCGAGGAGCTCGTCGTACGCCGACCGCTGAGCAGCCAGCACGAGCGCACGCGCCCGACGGCGGGCGCGTCCCCGGTCGACCGCGAGGGCCGCCTCGGCATCCGCCTCGCCCTCGGCCCTGGCCCGCTCGACCGCGGCACGTGCCTCGTCGCGCGCGCGGGCCATCGTCTCGTCGGCGTCGGCCTCGGCGGCGCGCACCGCGCGCTCTGCGTCCTCGTGGGCGCGGGCGAGCAGCGCTGCGCGCACGGGCATGAGCGCGTTCTGCGCGGCCGCGCGTTCCGGGAGGTCGCTCATCGGATCACCTCGGGGAGCACGACGGGCAGCGGCCGTCCGGGGCGCGGCGGCTCGTCGAGCAGGGCGCCGAGCGCGAGCGCGGCCGCGGGGGTCAGGACGACGACATCGACGTCGGGGCCGAGCGCCCTCCAGAGCGCTACGGCGTCGTGCGCATCGTCGACCTCGACGACCTCGGCACCGGCCAGGGCGAAGCCGGCCACCCTGGCCCGCTCCCCGAACGCGACGAGGCGGCCCATGGCACTAGGCCTTCCCGATGAGGATCACGGCGATGACGAGACCGTAGATCGCGATGCCCTCCGCCAGGCCCACCACGACCATGGCGCGGCCGAAGATCTCCGGGCGCTCGCTCATGGCGGCGAGGGCGGCCGCGCCGGTGTAGGCGACGGCGATGGCTGCCCCGATCGAGGAGCCGGCCACGGCGATCGCCGCGCCGAGCAGCGCGGCCCACGAGCTGCCGCCGGAGGTGGTCGTCTCGGTCACGGCGGTGATCGGGCCCGTCGTCGCGACCGCGGCCGACACGTCGTTGACCGCGACCACGAGGGTCGCTGTCGCCGCGAGCAGGACGACCGCCGCGCTGCCGAGCAGAACGGCGGCAGCGTGCCCCCGGCGTCGCCGCAGCGCCACGAGCCAGACCGACACCACAACGGCGACAGCGGGAACGGCCAGGATGGCGAGCGCGGTCGGGTTCATGACGACATCTCCTTGTCCGCGTGTGCGCCGGACCCCGGCGCAGGGAGCGGGTCTGTCTCGTGGACGACGGGCAGGTGCCAGGGCCGGAATGGCCGGCCCTCGCTCGTGAAGACGCGGGAGAACAGCTCGTAGTACTCCAGGCGCAATGCCTGGACCCCGGCGACGAGCGCCTCGAGGAGGAACGCGAGCGCGTTCCCGAGCAGGAAGACCACGACCGCGACGAGCGACCCGACGACGCCGCCCCACAGCGCGGTCGCCGCGGCCCACACCATGGCGAGGATCGCCGCGTGGGTGAGGCCGAAGGCCGCGAGGCGAGCGAACGACACGACGTTGGCGCCGAGCCGGATCACGCCGTTGGCCAGCTCGACCGCGGCCTCGCCGATCGCGGCCCCGCCACCGCCGGCCGCGGTGTGCAGTCCGATGAACGACAGCACCAGGCCGGCGGTGATGACGAATGCGGAGACGACCACGAGCGGCTCGACGGCGTAGACCAGACCTGCGACCAGCAGCCCGGCACCCAGGAACAGGGTGGCGCCGGCGATCCCGGTGGGGGCGTAGAGCGCATACCGCCAACCGCCCTCGCGGACCCGGTTCACGATCCCGATCGCGTAGGCCACCGACAGCAGCACGGCGCCGATCGCCATCGTGACGAGGAGCAGCAACACCGGGTCCGACAGCGGCGACATCCACAGCGGCTCTATCACGCCCGTGGGTCCGAAGAACTCTCCGAACAGCAGACCAGTGCATGCGGCGGCGAGGCCGGCGGCGCCGACGACGGGCCACGCCGCGTGGAAGCGGGCGAGCGAGCGCGGGCGACCGGCCAGCAGCAGCAGTGCCACCAGGACGAGCAGGAGTCCGTGACCGACGTCGCCGAACATGAGCCCGAACATGAGCACGTAAGCGACGGCCGCGAACGGGGTCGGGTCGATGTCGGCGTACGGCACGGTCGCGTAGGTCTCGACCAGCGTGGTGAAGGGACGCTCGCCCCCCCGGCGTCGCAGCAGCGTCGGCACCAGGGCACCGCGCGGCCGGGGCAGCGGGACAACGGCGGCACCGAGCTCGGAGAGCCACGACCTCAGGTCGGGGACGGCCTCCACGGGTGCCCAGCCCGCGAGTGCGGCCACCTCCGGTGTGGTGACGGCCGAGGACACCACCTGGTCGAACGCGGCCTCGCCCGCGAGCAGGTCGGCACGGCCCGCGTGCTCGAGCTCGTCGAGGTCGGGCGGCTCGGCCACGAGGACGGGGGCGACGTCGCCGTGACCGAGGCGCTGCAGCGCGCGCGCCGCAGGCCCGGGGACCCCGTCGGGGCTCGGCACCGTCTCGATCTCCACAGCGCCGGCGTCAGCGAGCCGCACGAGCACCGGGCGCAGCGCCACCACGGGTGCCACGACGGCGATCCGGCTCATCCGCACGGGTTCCAGGCGGTCAGACGACGGCATCGAAACCGTCCAGAGGTCGTCCGCCCCGGGAGGCGAGCTCGAGGGCGGCGCGCACCCGCCAGGCGTCGACGCCCAGAAGGGCGAGCGCGCCCACGACGGGCGCGACGTCGAACCCCGCCGACGCCACCATCGCCGTGCCGTCCATGTGCACCCGACGCCACCAGGCCACCTCGGCCTGCCAGAGCTGGTCCGCGGTGGTCACGTCGGCGAGGACCCAGCCGAGCGAGCAGGGGAGCGCCGTGCGCAGCTCGTCGAGGGTGCAGGCTCGCGCGACAGCCGTCCCGAGCGCCCGCGCCACCAGGATCGACACCGGTGTCGCCGGCCGCGCCCGCGCAACCTCGTGCGCGAGCAGGATCACCGCGGCGGCCCGTGCCCACGCAGCGGCAAGCGGTACGGCCGCGGAGACCCGGGTGCACCAGCTCAGCCGCAGGGCCAGCTGGATGCCGTGGTCGTCGTCCGCACCCGGGTCGCCCCAGGCGGACTCCGCGAGCCTCTCGCGCAGCTCGGCGCGCGAGGACGCCGTGCGCAGCAGCGGCCAGGCGGTGGCCAGGCTGCCCAGCGCATAGGGCATCGACGGCTCTCCGCCGGACCAGGTGCGCAGCAGGCCCTCGACGTTGGCGATCTCGGCCCACGCGGCCAGCGCCCGCAGGGTGTCCGCCCCACGCGGCGGCGACCAGCCGGCGAGGACCCTGGTGTTCCACAGGTAGGTCGCAGCCACGCCGTGCTGTGCCTCCGCAAGGTCCTGCCCGAGGTGAACGTCGTGGCCGTACGGCCCCGCGCTGAGGCGGGTCACGGCGCTCGCGAGGTCGCCGGACGACGCGAGGGAGCGCAGCTGGTCCGGCCCGACGCGACGGGACACCGCGGCACGGCTGCGCACCGAGACCGCCACCCAGCGGGCGCTCACGACCGCACCTCCGGACGACGCGACTCCTCATGAGGTGCGAGCAGGTCGGCCCGCACCGCCTCGACGATGCCGGCGACGAGGTCGGGCACCTGGGCCCGCGACGCGCGCTCGATGCCCGCGATCGTGCGGTGCGCGTGGCTCAGCGCATGCTCGGCCTCGCTCCGGCTGCGGCTGTGCTGCAGCTCCGCCACCTCGGCGCGGGCCTCCTCCGCGCGGTCGCGAGCCCCGGCCAGCGTGGCAGCGGCCCGGGCCACCGCGTCCGCCTGGACGCGCGCGGCGACGTCATCGCCCTCCTGCCGGATCCGGGCGCACTCGCGCTCGGTATCCGCGAGCAGCGAGAGCACGGGTCCCAGCTCGTCGGCCAGCTCTGCCACGCGGTCGGAGGGCACACCGGTCGACGTCGCTGCTCCGGGGGCACCGGCAGGGCGGAAGCGTTCGAGCAGGTCGCGCACCGCCATGCCGATCACCGCCGTCCGCGGCCCACGCCCACCCGTGACGGGCCTCGCGAGGATGCAGGTGGGGCGAGCCCCTCCCC
>Ga0302321_100005486_pt1 | contig 11112 bp, 10 predicted proteins | sample Fen_T0_1_FD_202505 | JGI IMG/M metagenome (GOLD analysis project Ga0302321, IMG submission 202505) | Peat permafrost microbial communities from Stordalen Mire near Abisko, Sweden - Fen_T0_1 | ecosystem: Environmental > Terrestrial > Soil > Wetlands > Permafrost | place: Sweden: Abisko...
AGAGGTTCATGATCACCGGGATGCCCTCGCGGAAGTTCTCACCGACCGTGCGGGCCTCGTTGTAGGTGCGCGGGTGGAGCGTCGTGATCATCGAGAGCTCGGCGATGCCGGCCGCCGGAGCGGGCGAGGTCGTACGCCGGCGCTGGGAGAGGTCGGCCACCGGGGCTGGCTGTCCCTGGGTCGGCTGGGCCTTGGCAGGCACGGGGGTACGGCGCACGGACTGGCGGGGGTCCTCGGCCTCGGCATACCCCTGCTCGTCGTACTCGTCGTCGTAGACGCCGGTGTCCTCGAGCAGGCCGAGGTACTCGCCGATCTTGCGCATCGCGCTCATGGGATCCAACCTTTTCGTTCCGATGCCCTGCTCAGGCCTCTGGGTGGTTGTGACGCTACTCGATGTGCGGACGCGCACCGAGGATTGCGGAGCCGACACGCACGTGTGTCGCCCCCGCCTCGATCGCCGCCTCCAGATCGCTGCTCATCCCGGCGGAAAGCCAGGTGGCGCCGGGGCGTTCGCGAACGAACTGCGCGCGGATCTCCGCGAGCCGGGCGAACGCCGTGCGGGGGTCCTCGTCGAGTGGCGCCACCGCCATCAGGCCGCGGAGCCGGAGCATGCCGGCGGCCTCCACGGCTTGGGCCAGGGCGGCGAGGGCGTCCGGGTCGGCGCCGGCGCGTCCCGCGCGTCCGGGTGGGTCGAGGCTCACCTGGAGGAGCACGTCGACCTCGTGGCTGCGGTCGTGCGCTCCACGGTTGAGAGCGGAGACGAGCTTGGCCCGGTCGACCGACTCGACGACGTCGGCATAGGACCCGACGGCCACCGCCTTGTTGCTCTGCAACCCGCCGATGAAGTGCCAGCGCACCGGGAGGTCGTCGCACTCCGCGCGCTTGTCACCGGCCTCGGGGTGACGGTTCTCGCCGACGTCGGTCACGCCGAGGTCGGCGAGGATCCGCACGTCGCTGGCGGGGAAGAACTTGGTGACCGCCACGAGCGTGATCTCGTCCGGTTCGCGACCCGCCGCCCTGGCCGCGTCGGCGATCCGCGTGCGTACGGCGTCGAGACCGGCGGCGATCTCGTCGCGCCGGCCACCGGGGCTCATGGAGCGATCCTGATGACGCCCGCCTGCCGACCCGACTCCCGGCCGTCGCGGCGGTAGGAGAACAGGTCGGGTGACTCGCGGGTGCACGTCGACAGGTCGACCACCTCGACCCCGTCGCGCTGGAGCTGGGCTCGCACTCCCGCGCCCACGTCGAGCGCCGGCGTACCCCACGAGGTGGTGGCGCGGCTGGCAGGCTCCAGCGCCGCCACGTCGTCCTGCATCTGCTGGGGCACCTCGTAGCAGCGGCCGCACACCGCCGGTCCGACCCATGCGGTCAGGCGACCCGCCCCGAGCGCGCGCATCGCTGCCACGGTCGCCGGCACCACCCCCGCGACCAGCCCCTGGCGGCCGCTGTGGGCAGCCCCGACGACCGCACCCGACTCGTCGGCCAGGAGCACCGGCACGCAGTCGGCCGCGCGCACCATCAGCGTCACCCTGCGCTGGACCGTGACGAGCGCATCGGCGCGCGGCGGGGGCCAGTTCTCGGCGCTGGCCTCGTCCACCACCACGACGTCGTTGCCGTGGACCTGCTGGAGGTAGGCCACGAAGTCGTCGGGCGCGAAGTCGTCCGCGAGGAGGCGGCGGTTCTCGGCCAGGGCTTCGGGGTCGTCGCCGCCGACCCAGGCCAGGTTGAGTGAGTCGTACGGCGCGCCACTGACCCCGCCGTGCCGGTCGGTGAAGGCCAGCTCGACGGGGCCGTGAGTGAGACGCGCGGCGTACAAACGGTTACTTCAGGAAGTCCGGGACATCGAGGTCGTCGTCGTCGAACTGCATCGGCCGAGGCTGTGCCTGCGGCTGACGCGCACCGGCGCCGACAGGCTCGCGCTCAGGCTCCTTGGCCTCGGCCTCGGCCTGCTTGGCGGCCAGGGCCTGGGCGGCGGCCCGGGTCTGCTCCTGGCTCTGCTGCTGCTGCGGCGTACGGCGGAACCCGGACTCGCTCTCGCGGCGCTTCGGCATGCCGCCGTCGAAGCCGGCCGCGATCACCGTGACCCGCACCTCGTCGCCGAGCGCGTCGTCGATCGTCGCTCCGAAGATGATGTTGGCCTCGGGGTGAGCAGACTGCGACACCAGGGCCGCGGCCTCGTTGATCTCGAACAGGCCGAGGTCGGAGCCACCGGCGATCGACAGCAGGACGCCGTGGGCGCCGTCGATGCTGGCCTCGAGCAGCGGGCTGGAGACCGCCTGCTCCGCGGCGACCACCGATCGATCCTCGCCTCGGGCCGAACCGATGCCCATCAGGGCGGAGCCGGCGTTGGCCATCACGGACTTCACGTCGGCGAAGTCGAGGTTGATCAGGCCGGGCGTGGTGATCAGGTCGGTGATGCCCGAGACACCTTGCAGCAGCACCTGGTCGGCCTGCTTGAAGGCGTCGAGGACGCTGACGCTGCGATCGCTGATCGACAGCAGCCGGTCGTTGGGGATGACGATGAGGGTGTCGACCTCCTCGCGGAGCTTCGCGATGCCCTCCTCGGCGGCGTTGGCACGGCGACGACCCTCGAAGGCGAACGGTCGGGTCACCACGCCGATGGTGAGCGCGCCGAGCGAGCGGGCGATGCGGGCCACGACGGGCGCGCCGCCGGTACCGGTCCCGCCTCCCTCGCCGGCGGTCACGAACACCATGTCGGCGCCCTTGATGACCTCTTCGATCTCGTCGGAGTGGTCCTCGGCCGCCTGCGTCCCGACCTCGGGGTTGGCACCGGCACCGAGGCCGCGGGTGAGCTCGCGGCCGATGTCGAGCTTCACGTCGGCGTCGCTCATCAGGAGTGCCTGGGCGTCGGTGTTGATGGCGATGAACTCGACGCCCTTGAGCCCGACCTCGATCATCCGGTTGACGGCGTTCACGCCGCCGCCACCGATGCCGACCACCTTGATGATGGCCAGATAGTTCTGCGCTGCTGCCACGGTTCGCGCCTCTCGGTGATCGGCCGGCTGCTGGGGCCGGTACGACTCGGGTGGCGTCCGGTCTGGCCGGACGCCGGTCTGGTTGTCTGGGGAAGTCCGCGAGGCTCCTGAACCGTAACCCTGAAGTGGAGGGTTATAGTTATGTCAACCTCTCGTTGGCGATGACGTTAGGCACTGAGGGCGCCCAGGCGACGCAGACACGCCCGGCGCGCCGGGGATTTCCCGAGCCGGGCGCCGAAAACGCGGAACAGATCCGGCCGCACCCCCGGCGCGTTGCCGATATGTTCCGCGTCTTCCGCTGGCAGGGTGCGCAGACACTGGGCGGAGGGGACGGTCAGCCGCTGGTGACCGGCTGGCCGGGGACGCTGACGTCGTAGGTGTGTCCGGGCCGCGCGAGGAGCTTCTCCAGCACCTGGGCCTTGAGGTCGGACTGGGCGTCGCTCCCCCAGATCACCACGGCGCCGCCGCGCATCGCCAGCGAGACCTGGTCGACCCCGGCCACGGCGACATGGTCGACGCGCCCCGCCAGACCCGTGGGCAGGGCGGCGATCACCCGGGCGGCCTCGGCGAACGCAGCGCTGCTGGTGCCTTCGGCCGACACCACGCGCGGCATGCCGGCCGGTGGTCGCGGGTAGTCGCGGAAGAGCACACCCTCGGCATCCATGGCGTGGAAGCGGCCGCCGACCTCGACCACGGCCACGGGGGTGCGCTCGGTGACCTTGATCAGGACGCCGTGCGGCCAGTCGCGCGAGACGTCGACGCGTCGTACGGGCGCGAGCGCCCCGACCCGCGCCCGGATCGCACCGAGGTCGAGCTCGACGAGGTGGGCGCCGTCCGGGACCTCGGCAGCGGCCAGGATCTGCTGGCGGGAGAGCTGGGACGCGCCCTGCACCTGGACCTGCTGGACGGTGAGGAACGAGCTGATGAAGATCAGCCAGATCCCACTGATGACCAGGGCGACCAGCAGGACCGAGGCGATCACATAGCGCCAGACGAGCCAGCGGCGCAGCCACTGCCGGCGGGCGAACCGGCGCCGCGACGCGGTCGCGGGGTCCGGCCGACCGGTCCCCTTGAGCGGGTTGCGCGGCAGCGTGATCACGAGTGCTCCAGCAGAGAGAGAAGCAGAGGCCCGACGTCGGTGACGCTACCGGCGCCGAGGGTCAGAACCAGGTCACCCGGCCGGGCGAGCCGGAGAAGTTCTGCCGGGGCGTCGGCGAGGTCCGCGACGAAGTGCACGTGGTCGGGAGCCAGGGGTACGGCGTCCGCCACCAGGCGACCGGTGACCTCCGGGTCGGGGTCCTCACGGGCGACGTAGACGTCGAGCACCACCACCTCGTCGGCCGCACCGAGCGCGGCTCCCATCGCAGCACCGAAGATGCGGGTCCGCGACACCAGGTGGGGCTGGTAGCAGACGACGAGCCGCCCGTCGCCGGCCAGCGCGCGGGCGGCCTGGAGGTCGCCGGCGATCTCGACCGGGTGGTGGGCGTAGGAGTCGTAGACCCGTACTCCCCCGACCTCGCCCTTGCGCTCCATCCGGCGCCCGGTGCCGGTGAACGCCTCGAGGCCGGCGCGGAGCCCGTCGAACGGCAGGTCGAGGCGGAGACCGAGCGCGAGGGCAGCGAGCGCGTCGAGGACGTAGTGGCGACCGGGCACCTGGAGCATCACCCGGCCCAGCGCCACTCCCCCGTCGCTGACCTCGAACGTCGATCGGGAGCCCTCGAAGAGGAGGTCGGTGGCGCGGATCTCGCACCCCGCCTCCTGGCCGACCGTCACCACCTGCAGGCCGCGCTGCCGGGCGGGACCGACCAGTGCCGCCGCTCCGGGGTCGTCCGTGCAGAGCACGAGGAACCCCTCCGGGTCGACCGTGCCGACGAACTCGGTGAAGGCCGCGCGGTAGGCCTCCTCCGAGCCCCACACGTCGAGGTGGTCGGCGTCGACGTTGGTGACCAGGGCGGCGTAGGGGTGGTAGACGAGGAACGCACCGTCGCTCTCGTCGGCCTCGGCGACGAACAGGTCACCATGACCCGCGTCGGCATTGCGTCCCGTGGCGGCCAGCACGCCACCGATGGCGTACGTCGGGTCGGCGCCGCAGGCCCGCACGGCCATGGTCAGCAGCGAGGTCGTGGTGGTCTTGCCGTGGGTGCCGGCGACCGCGAGCACGCGACGGCCGGCCATCACCGACTTCAGCCCGGCCGAGCGCGGCAGGATCCGCAGTCCGCGGGTGCGGGCCTCGAGCACCTCGGGGTTGTCCTCGCGGGCCGCGGTCGTGACCACGATGGTGTCGGCGTCGCCGACGTGGCTCGCGTCGTAGGAGAGGTGGCAGGGCACGCCGATCTCGCGCAGCGACGGGAGGAACGGGGTGTCGTGGTCGTCGCTGCCGGTGACCGTGACGCCCTGCCGGGCCATGATCCGGGCGATGCCGGACAGGGCGGCTCCACCGATGCCGACGAAGTGGACGCGGCCGAGCTCGTCGGCGGGCAGGATCTCGTCGGGGACCGGGATCCTCATCGCTCGACCCGAGCCGCATCGAGGATCATCCGGGCCAGCTTCTCGTCGGCGTCGAGCGGGATCAGGTGGGCTGCGGCGGCGCCCATGGCCCGCAGCCGGGCGGAGTCGGTCAGCAGCGGCAGGGCGTACGTCGCGATCCACTCCGGCGTCAGTGACGCGTCGTCGACCAGCAGCCCACCGCCGACCTCGAGCACGGCGCGGGCGTTGAGGGCCTGCTCGCCGTTGCCGATCGGCAGCGGCACGAAGATCGCGGGCAGCCCGACGCCGGACACCTCGGTCACCGTGTTGGACCCCGAGCGGCAGAGCACGGCGTCGGCCGCGGAGTACGCGAGATCCATCCGGTCGACGTAGCCGACCACGACGTAGGGCACGCCGGTGTCGGGCGGCGGCACCTCGTGGGCAGGGCCAGTGACGTGGAGGACCTGGATGCCCGCGTCGGCGAAAGCCTGCGCCGAGGCGAGCACCGCCCGGTTGATCGAGGACGCACCCTGCGACCCACCGGTGACCAGCAGCACCGGTAGGTCGTCACGCAGTCCGTACGACGCGAGCGCCTCGGCGCGATGCGCAGGTCGGTCGAGCGTGGCGATCATCCGGCGGATCGGCAGCCCGACGTACGTCGCATGCCGCAGCGGGGTGTCGGGGAAGCTGGTGGCGACATGGTCGGTGATCCGCGCCCCGAGCTTGTTCGCGACGCCGGGCACGGTGTTGCCCTCATGGACGACCAGCGGCACCTTCCGGCTCCGGGCCGCGAGGTACGCCGGCACCGACACGAAGCCTCCGAAGCCGACGATCACGTCGGGACGGATCCGGTCGACCACCTCGAGCGCGGCACCGCGTGCTGCCCGAAGCCGGCCGGGCAGGCGGGCGAGGTCGGCATTGGGACGCCTCGGCAGCGGGACGCTGGGCACGAACTCGAGCGGGTAGCCCGCGGCCGGGATGATCTGCGCCTCGATCCGCTCGCGGGTGCCGAGGCAGGTGATCTCGACACCCGGGTGCAGCCGCTTCAGGGCGTCGGCGGTGGCGAGGAGCGGGGAGGTGTGGCCCGCCGACCCACCGCCCGCGAGCAGGACTCGCATGATCTAGAGGTCCCGCTTGGTGACTCTGCCGGCGGTGACACCGCTGTTCCGGGAGCGCTTGCGCTGGGCGAGGGCGCGCGCGGCCTCGGGCTCGCGGCGAGCGAAGCCGACCAGCATGCCGAGCGCCACGAGCGACGGCACGAGGGCGGAGCCGCCGTAGGAGACCAGCGGCAGCGGGATGCCGATCACCGGGAGCAGCGCAAGGACCATGCCCACGTTGATCATCATCTGCCCGATGATCCAGACCACGATGCCGAAGGTCATGTAGCGGACGAAGGGGTCCTTGGTACGTCGGGCGACGCGGATCGCGGCGTACGCGATGGTGAGGAACAGGCCGACCACCAACAGCGTGCCGACGAGGCCGAGCTCCTCGCCGAGCACGGCGAAGATGAAGTCGGTGTGGGCCTCGGGGAGGTTGCCCCACTTCTGCTGGCTCGCCCCGATGCCCTGGCCGAAGAGGCCGCCGCTCGACAGCGCGAAGAGCCCGTGCGCCGGCTGCCAGCCGGCGCTGCTGTAGTCGCGCATCGGGTTGGTGAAGGTGGTGATGCGGGTCAGCCGCTCGGGGTCGGCCGCCGCGAGCGCACCGGCGAAGACCGAGACCACCAGGAACGACAGCGCGAAGAACCGGGCCGGGGCGCCGACCACCCAGAGCATCCCGAGCAGGATCGCGAAGAGGACCAGCGCGGTGCCGAGGTCGTGGCCGAAGACGACCAGGCCGGTGGCCAGGAGGAGCCCCGGCACCACCGGCATCATGATCTGATGGAGGTTGCCGAGCCGGCGGTCCTTGTTGGCGTAGACGTGCGCCGCCCACAGCACCAGCGCGAGCTTGGCGATCTCCGAGGGCTGGATCACGATCGGGCCGAGGGCCAGCCAGTTGGTGTTGCCGTTGCGGGAGACCCCGAAGAACGCGGTGAGCAGCAGCAGGCCGAGCGAGGCGACGTAGCCCGGCCAGGCGAGCCGGCGGACCCATCGCTGCGGGAGGTGTCCGGCCACCCAGGCACACGGCAGACCGATGGCGACCCACATCAGCTGCTTGACGACGACGGCGTAGGAGTTGCCGTCGTAGTTCTGGAACGCGTAGACGCTCGAGGCGCTGAAGACCATGATCAGGCCGATGGTCAGCAGCAGCGCCGAGGCACCGAGCAGCAGGTAGTAGGACGTCAGCGGGCGCGCGAGCGCGTCGTGCAGTGCGGCGTACCAGGAGGAGACCCCGGACCTGGCGCGGGCGGCTCCCTGAGTCCGGTCGGGCGTCCGGGTGGTCCGGGCCCGCAGCGGGCTCACGATGGCCATCGGTCCCCGGGCCCCCTTCCGCGAGCGGTGGTCAGTCGTCGATCTGGCGCTGCACCGCCGCGGCGAACGCGTCACCCCGGTCGGCGTAGTTCGTGAACATGTCCATGGAGGCACAACCCGGGGCCAGGAGGACCGTGTCGCCGGGATGGGCGAGGTCCGCCGCGGCCACGACCGCACGCTCCATGGCGGCATGTCCGTCGCCAGTCTCGCCGCCGTCGAGCGTGATGACCGGAACATCGGGCGCGTGTCGCGCAAGTGCGGCGGCGATGACGTCACGGTCCCGGCCGAGCAGGACGACCCCCCGCAGGCGGGCTCGGGCGGCGGAGACCAGGTCGTCGAAGCGGGCACCCTTGGCCAGGCCGCCCGCGATCCACACCACCGGGTCGTAGGCCAGCAGCGACGAGAGTGCGGCGTGAGGGTTGGTGGCCTTCGAGTCGTCGACCCAGGTGACCCCTCCGGTCGTGGCGACGGTCGCGATCCGATGGCCGTCGGGCCGGAACGCGCGAAGCCCGTCGCGCACCGCGACCTGAGGGATGCCGTGGGCGCGCGCCAGCGCAGCCGCGGCCAGGGCGTTGGCGACGATGTGGGGCGCCGGGCTGGGCAGGTCGTCGATGGTGCACAGCTCGGCAGCGCTCGACTGCCGCTCGGCGATGAACGCCCGGTCGACCAGGATGTCGTCGACGACGCCGACCATGCCGACCGCCGGCATGCCGAGGGTGAACCCCACGGCGCGCGCGCCCTCCGCGACGTCCGCCTCGCGGACCAGCCGCTCGGTCTCGGGGTCGGCCACGTTGTAGACACACGCCTGCTGGACCCCGCGGTAGACGCGCCCCTTGTCGGCGGCGTAGTCGGCCCTGCCGGTCGGCCCGTCGTACCAGTCGAGGTGGTCCTCGGCGACGTTGAGCACGACCGCGCTCTCGGCCGTCATCGAGTCGGTGTAGTGGAGCTGGAAGCTCGACAGCTCCACGGCGAACACGTCGTACGGCGTCGGGTCCATCACCGCCTCGACGATCGGGAGGCCGACGTTGCCGACCGCGACGCTGCGCAGCCCGGCCGCCCGCAGGATCGTGTCGAGCATCTGCACCGTCGTGGTCTTCCCGTTGGTACCGGTGACGGCGAGCCACGGCGCGGCGTCGTCGGGGTCGCGCAACCGCCAGGCGAGCTCGACCTCACCCCAGACCGGGATGCCCCGGGCTCGGGCCTGCTCGATCAGCGGAGCCGTCGGCTTCCAGCCGGGCGAGACCACGAGCAGACCCGTGTCCTCGGGCAGCTCGGCGGTCGTGCCGGCACCCAACCGGATGTCGGCACCGAGCACCCCGAGCAGCTCCGCCTTCTCCTCCTTGCCGTCGGACGACTCGTCGAGGGCGACCACGGAAGCACCGAGGTGGGTCAGGTTGTCGGCCGCGGCGAACCCACTGACGCCGAACCCGGCCACCACCGCACGGACGCCCGACCAGTCGTCGCGGCGGCCGAGGTGGTCAATCGACAGCACCATGAGATCTTTCGGGGCGTCCGCGGCGGTGTGCGGCGGAGGAGCGGAGCGGAGCAGACGAGGAGCGTCGTGGGGTGAGTGTCACGTGACAGCCACCCAGGCGGCGTAGAAGAGGCCGAGGCCGGCCGCGACACAGAGCCCGGTGATGATCCAGAAGCGGATCACGATGGTGACCTGTTCCCAACCCAGGAGCTCGAAGTGGTGCTGGAGCGGCGCCATCCGGAACACCCGGTGGCCGGGGCCGACCCGGAACACGGTCCGCACCAGGCCGGATCTTCGCGACAGCTTGAAGAAACCGACCTGCAGCATGACCGACAGGGTGATCACCAGGAACAGACCGCCGAGGATCACCAGCAGGAGCTCGGTGCGGGTGAGGATCGCGAAGCCCGCGAGCGCGCCACCCAAGGAGAGCGACCCGGTGTCGCCCATGAAGATCTGGGCCGGCGGCGCGTTCCACCACAGGAACCCGAAGCAGGCGCCGGTGATGGCGGCCGCGACGAGCGCCAGGTCGAGCGGGTCGCGCACCTCGTAGCAGGCCGGGCCCGGTCGGGTCGCGCAGCTCTGGTTGTTCTGCCAGATGTTGACCAGCATGTAGGCGCCGAAGACCATCGCACAGGCCCCGGTGGCCAGCCCGTCGAGGCCGTCGGTGAGGTTCACGGCGTTGCTGGTGCCGGTGACCATCACCCAGACCAGCAGCATCGCCACGATCGTGGGCAGGGCTATCTCGGAGTCGCGGATGAAGGAGAGGTGGTCGGACGCCGGGCTCACGTGGCGGCCGTCCTCGAGCATGTGGGACAGCGCGAGGTAGCCGAAGACCAGGGCGATCACGGTCTGGCCGACCATCTTGGCCTTGCTGCGCAGGCCGAGGGAGCGCTGCTTCGAGATCTTGATGAAGTCGTCGAGGAAGCCGACCACGCCCATCCCGACGAAGAGGAAGAGGAGAAGCAGAGCGGAGGCCGAGGGCTCCGTCTGCGTGATCAGGTCGGCCAGGAAGTAACCGAGCACCGCCGACGCGATGATGACGACCCCGCCCATCGTGGGCGTGCCGCGCTTCGTGTGGTGGCTGGTCGGGCCGTCGTCGCGGATCTCCTGGCCGTAGCCGAGCTGGGTGAAGAGCGGGATGGCCGCCCGGGTGCCGAGCAGCGAGAACAACAGGGCGAGGCCTCCGCCCAGCAGAATCGCCTTCATCGGCTCGGAGTCCCCCCTTCTTGTTCTTCGGCGCGGTCGACGGACACGTCCCCGGCCACTGGGTGTGCCAGCGCGTCGGCCAGGTGTTCGAGCGCGGCGCCTCGCGACGCCTTGACCAGGACGACGTCCCGGGCTCCGACATTGTGGCGCAGCCAGTCCGCCGCCTGCTTGCGGCCCGCCGTGGGCACGGCCTCCCCTGCCCAGTCCCGCGTACGACGAGCACCGTCGGCGATCGCCTCGGCAGCGGCGCCGACGGTCACCAGGACGTCGACACCCAGCTCCGCCGCGTAGGCACCCACCTCGGCATGCTGCTCCGCCGAGGTCTCGCCCAGCTCGAGCATCTCGCCGAGCACCGCCACGGTGCGGCGGTCCCCACGCTCACCGATCGCGGCGAGTGCGTCGAGCGCGGCGTTCATGGAGGCGGGGTTGGCGTTGTAGGTGTCGTTGACGACGACGAGACCGTCGGGCCGCTCGTGGAGGGCCATCCGCCACGGCGACAGCGAACGGGCCGATCCCAGGGTGGCGACGATCTCCGGGAAGGGGACACCGACCGCAAGCGCCA
>Ga0302321_100005487_pt1 | contig 11111 bp, 8 predicted proteins | sample Fen_T0_1_FD_202505 | JGI IMG/M metagenome (GOLD analysis project Ga0302321, IMG submission 202505) | Peat permafrost microbial communities from Stordalen Mire near Abisko, Sweden - Fen_T0_1 | ecosystem: Environmental > Terrestrial > Soil > Wetlands > Permafrost | place: Sweden: Abisko...
CGGCAAGGACAGCACCATCAAGTTCGTGATGTCCGGGGTGAATCCGCAGGGCTGCCAGGTCATGAGCTTCAAGGAGCCCTCGCACGAAGAACTCGACCACGATTTCATGTGGCGCTACATGAAGAGCTTGCCCGAGCGCGGCCGCATCGGAATTTTCAATCGTTCGTACTATGAAGAGGTGCTGGTGGTGCGCGTGCATCCCCAGCTGCTCGATAAACAGAACCTTCCGCATCCGTGCAAGAAGGACGTGTGGCAGCGCCGCTTCGAGGACATCAACGCGGTGGAGCGCTATCTGGTCAACAACGGCGTGGTGCCGATCAAGATCTTCCTCAACGTCTCCAAGGAGGCGCAGCTCAAACGCTTGCTCAAACGGCTGGACAAGCCGGGCAAGAATTGGAAATTCGCCGAGTCCGACATCTCCGAACGGGCGCTGTGGAACGACTACATGCGTGCCTACGAAAGCATGCTGCAAAACACCAGCACCAAACCGGCCCCGTGGTACGTCGTGCCCGCCGACAACAAGTGGTACACACGCGTCGCCGTTGCGGAAATCATCACCCAGCGCATGGCCGAGCTGGACGTGAACTATCCCGAGGTTTCCAAGGAGCGCCAGGTGGCATTGCGCAAGCTGCGCACTAAGCTTGCGGGCGGATGAAAACCAAGACGACCGAAACTTTGATTGCGGCTATTGACGTCGGGTCCAATGCCGTGCGCCTGGAGATCGTGCGCGGCTTCTCCGACGGCAGCATCGAATCGGTCCACCAAGAGCGCGATCCAGTCCGCCCTGGCGAGGGGCTGTTTCAAACCGGCATCATTCCCACGCTCGTCGTGGATCGCCTGGTCGGTGTCTTGCGCCGCTACGCCATCATCTGCAAGCGGCACCACGCGCACGTGCGCGCCGTGGGCACCAGCGCCTTGCGCGAGGCCAAGAACCGCGAAGACATCATCCGGCGGGTCAAGCGCGAGACGGGGCTCGAATTGGAAGCCATCTCGGGTAAGGAGGAAGCCCGCCTTATGTGCCTGGGCGTGCTGTCCGGGCGGCCGCCCAAGGCGCGTTCGTTGTGCCTCGACATCGGTGGTGGCTCGACGGAGGTGGCGGGCGCCGTGGGCGACCAACCCGCCCAATTGTGGAGCGTGGCCATTGGCTCGGTCCGCCTGACCGAGATCTTCAAGAGCCACCGCGAAGTGTCGCCCAAGCAACTGCGCCTGTTGCGCGAATTCGCGCGCGAAGCGGTGGCCGACTCGTTGCCACCAGGCATCCGTGGTTTTCCGCGCGTGGCGCTGGGTAGTTCTGGCTCTATTCGGGCCATCATTGCCATGGCGGCGGCCGAGGGAACCGCGCACGCCACGGCCGAACAGATTTCACAGGCCGTGGAGAAGCTGGCGCGCATGGATCCCGATGAACGCCACAAGCGCTTCGACACCCGGCGCGCCGATGTCATCGTGGCCGGCGCGGTCATCCTGGAGGCCCTGGCGCAGCAGCTTTCCCTTCGCGCAGTCACCGCCGTGGATCGTGGTTTGCGCCACGGGGTGCTGGTGGATTTGGTGCGCCGGCGTTTTCGCAGTGCGGACGATTCGGCGCTAGACGAGTCGTCGCTCATCACCGCCGCGCGCACCATGGGCCGGCGTTTCTTTTTCGATGAGGCGCACGCCCTGCAGGTCATGACCTTGGCCATGGCGATGTTTGATCAGCTGGCGGGACTTCATCGCTTGCCCATGGCCGTCCGTCCCTACCTGGAGGTCGCCGCGGTTCTGCACGACATTGGCCACGCGGTCAGTTACCAGAAACACCACCGCCACACCGAGTACCTGGTGCGCAACGGTGACATTCCCGGCCTCACCGATCGCGAACGTGACCTGGTGGCGCGCATCGCCCGCTTCCATCGCCGCAGTCCACCCGATCTGCACCATCCCGCCATGGAGGGCTTGTCACTGGGCGAGGCCCGCACCGTGCGCAAGCTGGCAACCCTGTTGCGGGTGGCGGACGCCTTGGATCGCAGTCACGCGCAGCCAGTCAGCAACCTGCGCGCTGTCGCAACCGGGGGAAAGGTTGCCCTGCGCTTGTTCACGCAAGGCCCGGCAGACCTGGAAGTGTGGGATGTTGAGCGCGAAGCCCAGCTATTTCATAAGGTTTTTGCGGCCAAGCTGGTCGTGACGACCGTGGTGTCAAGGCACGGTAAAGTGGCCAGCCCACAGAAACGTCGCAGAACTGTCACATGACAACCTGGGGAACACGGTCCAGACTTCCCAGGTTTTGACTCCTCGCACGTCCAAAGAAAAGTTACCAGCGGTTGCACAGCCCACCGACAACCAGGCAGGCACTTTCTTTAACCGCGAACTGTCGTGGTTGGAATTCAATGCGCGCGTTCTGGAAGAGGCCTGCGACGCCACGGTTCAGCTGGCCGAGCGGTTGAAATTCCAGGGTATTGTCGCTAGCAATCTCGACGAGTTCTTCATGGTCCGCGTGGCCGGACTCAAGCAACTGGTAGCGGGCGGTGTGGTGGACGTCAACGCCGACGGCATGCCGCCGGCCGAGCAGCTGGCGCGTATTGGCGCCCGCACACACGACATGGTGCGGGCGCTGTACCAGAACTGGCGCGGCGATATCGCGCCGAAATTGGCCGGTAAGGCAGGCATCGTATTGGTGCGGCCGGGCGACCTGACGCCAGAGCAGAAAGCTGCCTTGCAACTGCGTTTTGCCCGCGACGTTTGGCCGGTGCTTACGCCGCTGGCCGTGGATCAAGGGCATCCGTTTCCGGCTCTGCGCAATCGCAGCCTGAACCTGGCCATTCTTCTGCACAAAGAGCGGCAGCGCGTGGCCCGGCGGCAGACCATTTTCGCCGTGGTGCAAGTCCCGGGCGTGCTGGCCCGATTGGTCGAGGTCGAGCCCGCCCAGCCTGCACAGCCTGCGCAGCATGTAATAGACGGGAAGGCCGCCTTCATTCTACTGGAAGATCTGATCGCCATGCACGTGGGCGGCTTGTTTCCGGGCTTTCGCGTGGTCGGTTGCAGCGCCTTCCGGGTCACGCGCAATTTCGATTTGTCCATCGACGAGGACGAGGCCGACGATCTGCTCAAGACCATTCAGCGCGAACTGCGCAAGCGCGAGCGCGGCCAGGCGGTGCGCTTGGAAGTCGCCAGCGACGCGCCCGCCGAAATCGAGACGCTTCTGCGCGGCTCGTTGCGGTTGGAGCCCTCGGACGTATACCGGGTGGATGGGCCCTTGCGACTGGGCGATCTGATACCCCTCGGCAACCATCCGAATCTGCGCGACTTTCACGACGAGCCCTTTGCGCCGGTGCTGGTCCCGCAATTGCGCGAGGGCGAGATCTTCAAGACCCTCGCCGAGCGCGACATCCTGCTGCACCATCCATACGAGTCCTTCGACCACGTGGTGGATTTCGTGACCGAGGCCGCCGACGATCCCGACGTCCTGGCCATCAAGCAGACCCTGTATCGAACCAGCGCCGATTCACCGGTGATAAGCGCACTTATCCACGCGGCCGAGAATGGCAAGCAAGTCACCGCCGTGGTGGAAATCAAGGCGCGCTTCGATGAAGGCCGCAACATTGCCTGGGCGCGCGTGCTGGAAGAGTCGGGCGTGCACGTGGTCTATGGCCCGGTCGGCTTCAAGACCCATTGCAAGGTCGCCCTGGTGGTTCGCCGCGAGAAAGGCGTCATCCGCCGCTACGTCCATCTTTCCACGGGTAACTACAATCCCGCGACCGCGCGACTGTACGGCGACATCTCCTATCTCACCGCGCGCGAGGATTTTGCCGACGACGCTGGTGCCTTGTTCAATCTGATCACGGGCTATTCCGCGCCGCCCTCGTGGAAGCGTTTCGCGGTGGCGCCGCTGGGGCTTAAAGAGCGCATCCTGGAGCTCATCGCCCGCGAAAGCAGCTTCGGCGGCAAGGGCCACATCATCGCCAAGATGAATTCCCTGGTCGATCCCGACGTCATCCGCGCCCTGTACCGCGCCTCGCAGGCCAACGTGCGCATCGACCTGCTGGTACGCGGTATCTGCTGCCTGCAACCCGGTATTCCCGGGCAAAGCGACAACATCCGCGTGCTCAGCACCGTGGATCGCTTCCTTGAACACGCGCGCATCTTCTATTTCGAGGCTGGCGGCAAACACGAAGTCTACCTGTCGTCCGCGGACTGGATGCCGCGCAACTTCGTGCGCCGGATCGAGGTCATGTTCCCCATTGACGACGAAACCCTGCGTGCGCGCATCCTGAAGGAAATCCTGGGAACGCAACTCGCCGACAACGTTCGCGCCCGCCTGCTGCTGTCCGACGGCACCTACCAGCGCGTGGTCCCCGACAAGGACGCGCCCCGTGTGCGCAGTCAAGAGACCTTCACCGCCCTGGCCCGCAAACGCGCGCAAGAGATCGCGATGCCGCGCGCCCAGCAGAACACGCCACCCGGCGGAACCGTCTTCCTACCGGCCAAGCCGGTTCCCACCAAGCCGCAGGAGTCGGCACCAGCCCTCAGCCAGATGCCCCTATCCAGTCCGCCGTCCCCGTCCGTCCGGACACCACCGCCGGTGCTGGTGTCCTGACCTCCCGCGCCGCGTGTTCGTGGTTCCATCGAGTACACTTTGACCGGTGACGGTTCCTTGGGGGCGTAGGTCGGGCGAGTCGGGCGCTGATGGCAGCTCTCAGGGCGATCTTGCGCGCGAGGGGCGGCACTGGGGGATGGGACTTTGGCTGGTGGGGCTGGTGCTGCTTTTTCCCGCCACCGCCCGGGGCGAATCCGATGCTGGTGCCGAGGACGGCGGAGCGATGGCCGACGGCGGGATGGTTGATGCGGCGAAGGCGGCGTCGGCTGTTCATGTCCAGGTCAGCGGATCGGTCCTGCCCAGCGAGGTGGTGCACGAGGCGTTGGGACTTGTACCATCAGACGACACCGGTACCCATTTGGCCGAGTGGGCCGCGGCGGCCTGCGAGCGCATCGTGCAGGCCTACCACGCGGCCGACTACGACTACGCGCGCGCGTGGTTCAGCCTGGAAGAAGGCAAGCTGATTTGGATTTACGTCGATCCGGGGCACATGCACGTTTCCTTCGTCGGGGTCGGCGGCGTGGGTGCGGCGCTCTTTCGCCTCAGCCTCAACTTACCAAGCAACATCTTCCACAAGCCGACCGTGGAGCACGCCCTCCAGCAATTGAAGGAAAAGTACGGGCTGGTCAACATCACGTACCGGGTGCGTGATCTGGGCGAGTCCCAGATTACCCCCTTCGGTCCCATGGTCCCCGATCAGCTGCTGCAGATCTATGTGGTGTCGCGCGAATTTCTGGGCTGGTCGCTCGATGTGTCGGTCAGCGCCGCCTGGGGCGTGGTGCCCGCCGTGTCCTACCACCGGGCCAACCTGTTGCTCGACGACGATCGGCTGTATGCCAAGGTCGCGTTTGCCTTTCCCTACCGGCGCTACCTGACGGAGGAGGAGCCACGCCTGCGCTGGGTTCATGGCGGGTTCGACGCCGCCTACCGTCTGCCACGCCGGATGCAAGGACAGCTGGCGCTGCGGCTCGAGACGTCGCTTTACCTGTCTGAGTTCGACCGCCCGGACCTTGCCGTCAAGACCTACGATTTCCTGCGCGCCACGACCGTGCCCGCTCTGGTCTTCATTCGACCGTTCTTGGAAGTGTCGCTGGGCGCGGGCGCCGATGTGGTGAGCATCTTTTACGTGCAGCGCGCGCCGACGAGTGGGACGGACAACCAGGCATTGGGGGATCTGAAGTCGGTGCGGGCGCTGGTCCGGCTGGTGGCCAACCTGGATCCGCACGCCCGGGTCGTGCAACGAGACCAGCGGCCTTGGGTGCACCTGCAACTCGACACCGCCACGTCGAACATTCAGAAGTGGCTGGTGGTGGCCACGCTGACCGGTCAGGCGGTGATGAGCGTGGGACGGCATCGCTTCATTGTCCGCGGCCGAAGCGCCTTGCTGGCGGGGGACGTGCGCTTTTGGGACGAGATGCAACTGGCTGGCGACTACCAGCGCGTTTTCTTCGGCAACAACTATTGGGTCCGCCAGGCGGCGCAAGTGGAAACCGCGTACCGCGTGCACCTGTGGCGCGATTGGTTTGCGCTCGGTGTCTTCCACGATACCTCGCTGTTCATGGATCGCAGTCAGCCCATCCATCGCCCAACGGTTGTTGATGCCTTCGGCCCCAGCCTGCACTTTCTGCTACTCGATACCTTCGCGCTGGATATCTACGCCGGCTACGGCTTCTCGCCTTCGGGCTTCGACCAGACCGTCACCTTCGCCCTGCAGACCATCTTCTAGCCGTAGCACAGCCCGATCCTTGCGCTAATCTTCGCGCATGCACGCGTCCCGACCTACGCAAACCGAGTACGCACCCTATTTCAACCGCTACATCGACCTGGTGGCGCAGACCGATTTCGTCGCAGTGCTGGCTGGTCAGCCCGCGGAGTATGGCGCGCTCTTGGGCGGGCTTTCCCACGAGCAGGCGGGCTTTCGCTATGCGCCTGGGAAGTGGAGCATTCGCCAAGTCCTGGGTCACGTCATTGATGCCGAGCGCGTGTTCGGCTATCGCGCGCTTTGCATTGCGCGCGGGGAAACCGTCTCGCTGCCCAGCTTCGACGAGAACGACTACGCCGAGCAGGCCGGTCACGATGGCTGTTCGCTGGTCGAACTTCTGGAAGAGTTCGGGCACGTCCGGCGTGGTCACATCGCCTTGTTCGGGCATCTCGGCCAAGCCGCTTGGGAGCGCACCGGCACGGTCAACCAAAACGCCATCTCGGTGCGCGGCCTGGCGTACATCATGACCGGACACGCGAGGCACCACGCTGGGATCCTCAAGGAGCGCTACGCCGCCGCATTGGCTGGCTAATTGTGCTCGCGGCGCGGGTTGGGGGCGGTTGGATCCTCCCGGCTGGTCAGGTGGCGGACGTCTTGTCCATCGACCATGAAGATAACCATCTCGGCCAGGTTGGTGGTGTGGTCGGCCATGCGTTCAAGATACTTGGCAATCGACTGCAGGCGCGTGGCCCGGTACACGTTGTGCGCACTTTCCATCATGAAGGTCAGCAGCTCGCGGAAGACCTGCGCGTAGAGCGCATCGACGACTTCGTCGCGATCGATGACCTTGCGTGCACGCTCGGCGTCCTTGGCCACGAACGCGTCCAGAACTTCGCGCAGCATGGACTGCGCCTCCCTGCCCATGTGGGGAATGTCTACGTAGGGTTTGAGCTGCGGCTCGGCGTTCAGTTCCAGCACGCGCTCGCAGATGTTGACGCCCAGGTCGGCGATGCGTTCCAGATCGGTCACGACCTTGAGCACCAGCGTGATGAAGCGCAGGTCGGAGGCCACGGGCTGCCGCCGGGCCAGGATCTGCAGGCACAAGCCATCTAGTTCGACCTCCATCCGGTTGACGACCTTGTCCGCCACGATGGTCCGCTCGGCCAGCTTGCTGTCGCGTTCAAGCAGGGCCTGGATGCTGTCGCCGATGATGCTCTCGACGTGGCTGCCCATGACCAGCAATTGTTCGCGCAGTTGGCGCAGCTCGTGCTCGTATTCTCGGTCGGTGTGTTCGCGTCCAAACATAGTATTTGTCCTTATCGCTATCCTCGCCGCTATCCGAAGCGGCCGGTGATGTAGTCTTCGGTGCGGGATTGAGTGGGTTTGGTGAAGATGGTTTGCGTGGTATCGAATTCGACAAGGTCGCCCATGTAGAAGAAGGCGGTATTGTGCGAGACGCGCGCCGCTTGCTGCATGTTGTGGGTCACGATGACGACCGTGTAGTCGCGCGCCAGCTCGTGAATCAGCTCTTCGATGTGCGCCGTGGCGATAGGATCCAGGGCCGACGCGGGCTCGTCCATGAGGATCACGTTGGGCTCGACCGCCAGGGCGCGTGCGATGCACAGGCGCTGCTGCTGGCCGCCCGATAGACCGAGTGCGCTCTCGTGCAAGCGATCCTTGACCTCGTCCCACAGGGCCGCGTGCTTGAGCGCGCTCTCGACGCGGCCGCCAAGTTCGCTGCGATCTTTCATCCCGCCCAGGCGCAGGCCGTAGGCCACGTTGTCGTAGATCGACTTGGGAAAGGGATTCGATCGCTGAAATACCATGCCGATGCGCCGGCGTACGGCCACGGCATCGACGCCCGGGCCATAGACGGATTCATCGTCCAGCTTGACCACGCCCTCGACACGGCAACCGGGGATCATCTCGTTCATGCGATTAAGCGAGCGCAGAAAGGTCGATTTGCCACAGCCCGAGGGTCCGATGAGTGCCGTGACTTGCTTGCCAGGAATGGTCATGGTCACCGGCCCCATGGCCTTCTTGTCACCGTAATAGACCGAGAGTTGCCGGACGGCGAGGGTTCCGGAGGGCGAGTCGTCGAGGAGGGTTGCCATTTGCATGTTCATCCGTGAGCTCTGGAAAGGTGTCGTCGCATGCGTGAGCGAACGAGAATGGCGGAAGCGTTGAGCGCGAAGGTCAGCACCAGCAGCACCAGCACCGTCGCATAGAGCAGGGGCCGGGTGGCGTCCACGTCGGACGACTGGGTGGCCAACACGTAGACGTGGTAGCCGAGCTGCATGAACTGATCGTGCAAGGAATGGGGCAGGGTGGGCAGGAAGTAGGCGGCGCCGGTGAAGAGGATGGGCGCGACCTCGCCCGCGCCGCGGCTGATGGCCAGGATGGCGCCGGTCAGGATGCCAGGGATGGCTTGCGGCAGGACCACGCGCGAGACGGTTTGGAACTTGGTGGCACCCAGGGCCGCCGAGGCCAGGCGCACGTCGGGCGAGACATTCGACAGGGCTTCTTCGGTGGCCACGATGACCACGGGTAGGGTCAGAATGGCCATGGTCAGCGCGGCCCAGATCAAGGCCGGTTGGCCGAAGACCTTGTCGCCGCCATAGAACACCTTGTCCATGCCGCCGCCGACGAACTGGACGAAGAAGCCCAGACCGAACAGTCCAAAGACGATGGAGGGCACGCCGGCCAGGTTGTTCACGGCAATGCGCACGATGCGCGTGGCAAGCGCTGTCGGTCTGGCGTATTCGTGCAGGTAGATGGCGGTGGCCACGCCCGCGGGGAGAGCGGCGACGGTCATCAGCATGACCAGGGCCACGGTGCCGAAGATGGCGGGGAAGATGCCCCCGGCAGTCATGCCGTCGGTCGGCGCTTGGGTAAGAAAGCCCAGCGTCAGTCGTGGCGCCCCGTTCTTGATGATGTCGATAAGGATGACGGCCAGGATCAGCAGCACCAGCAGCGTGGCCAAGCCGGTGGCCAGCCACAAAACCACATCGCCGGCATGGGGCCAGCGTGACGGCCGCAGCGACGATACCTTCATTGGGCTACTCCCATTTTGCGCTTCATGCGCGCGATGGCTTGGTCGCCGACGAAATTGATGCCGAAGGTGACGATGAAGAGCAACACCGCCAGGGTGAACAGCACGGTGTAGTGGGGTCCACCGAAGACCACCTCGGCCAGCTCGGCGGCAATGGTGGCCGAGAGTGTGCGCACGGACTCGGCTGGATTGCCCGACAGAATCGCGGCGTTGCCCGAGGCCATAAGCACGATCATGGTTTCTCCAAAGGCGCGCCCCAGCCCCAGCGCGATGCTGGCCGCGATGCCCGGCGCGGCCGCGGGCAGAATAACCTTCACAATGGTCTGCCAGCGGGCGGCGCCAAGCGCGGCCGATGCCTCGACATAACTGCGTGGGACCGCGCCGAGGGCTTCCTCACAGACCGTGAACACGACGGGAATGACCGCGAACGACAGGGCCACGCCCGCGACCACCGCATTGAGGCGGGAGTCGAAGCCGAACACATCCTGAAACCAAGAGGCCATCACCATCAGGGCAAAGAAGCCCAGCACCACCGACGGGATGCCCGCCAAAAACTCAATAGCGGGTTTGACGATTTCGCGCGTGCGGCGGCCGGCGTATTGCGAGACGAAGACCGCCGCGCTGATGGCCAGGGGCACCGCCACCAGCATGGCAATCAGGGTTACCTTGATGGTGCCGACAATCAGGGGCCAAACCGCGTACTTGGGGATCTCGGACACTGGCTGCCACACGTGTTCGGGCGCATCGTAGCCAGGCCATTGCTGGATGAACCACATCTTGGCCAGGGTCACTTCGCGGTGAATGGCGGCGCTGGTGAAAATGGGCCACGCTTCCTTGGCGATGAAGAGGAAGATGAGGACGATGGCGGCCACGGACGAGTAGGCCAGGACCTTGATGGTCAGCTCGGTCAGCCGCTCGGCAAGGTGCGGCTGGCGGCTTTCAAGCCTGCGAACGCGCTGGGGCGGCGTGGTTTGTGGCGTCTCAGAAGAGGTTTTGCTACGAAGCGCGGTTTCCGGCGCGTGGGTGGCCGGACTGGCGGCTGGCCGAGGCAGATGCTGGCTGGGCAAGCGCGCTGGCTCGATGTTGTTGCCGTTCATGCACCTCGAACACTGGCAGACGAACGTGGCGGCTGGGCCTCGCCTTTGTGACAGTTGTGTGACAACCCCGCGGTTTGCGGCGTTGACTACACTGGTCGGGACAGCGTGAAGGCGAAGGTTGCACCCTTGCCGGGCAGGCTTTCCACGCTGACCTCGCCGCCCATGGCCTCGACCAAGTGCTTGACGATGGACAGTCCCAGTCCGGTTCCGCCCATGTCACGCGAGCGGCCGTTATCGACGCGGTAAAAGCGTTCGAACAGGCGTGGCAGGTGCTTGGCGTCGATGCCTGCCCCGCTGTCCGAGACGCTGACCTGGATCTTCGTGGCCAACTCGCGCGCGCCAACCGAAATGCTTGCCCCATCCGGACAATACTTCAGGGCGTTGTCGATCAGGTTGGTCAGGATGCGGTCGAAGGCACTGGCGTCAACCACGGCGGGTGGCAGGCCATCCGGGATGTCCACAGTCAAGCGCATGTTGCGCGAAGAAGCGCGCACGGCGAAGGTAGCCACGGTCTTTTCGCAGAGTTGGCCGAGCCCGGTGTCTTCGAGCTTGAGACGGTATTCCTTGGCTTCGATGCGTGACAGGTCAAGGAGGTCGTTGATGAGTTCGCCCAGGCGGCGGCCGTTGCGCTCGATGATGTCGATGAACTGGGTCGCCGCCTTGGGGTCGTGGTCCATGGCCATGCGCAGGGTCTCG
>Ga0302321_100005488_pt1 | contig 11111 bp, 12 predicted proteins | sample Fen_T0_1_FD_202505 | JGI IMG/M metagenome (GOLD analysis project Ga0302321, IMG submission 202505) | Peat permafrost microbial communities from Stordalen Mire near Abisko, Sweden - Fen_T0_1 | ecosystem: Environmental > Terrestrial > Soil > Wetlands > Permafrost | place: Sweden: Abisko...
CAGCGGCACCGAAGCGAGCTGGGTGATCGGCACGAAGTCGCTGATCGCGTCAAAGCCGGCCTTGGGAAACAGGCCGGGGTTGATCACGTGGATCGACGCGTTCGAGAGCAGGGTGTAGCCGTCCGGTGCCGCCCTGGCCACCTGCTCGGCGCCTATCATCCCGGAGGCGCCGGGTTTGTTGTCCAGCACCACCTGCTGGCCGAGGAACTCCGGCAGTTTGGCGGCGACGATGCGCGCCAGCACGTCGGTCGGGCCGCCGGGCGGATAGGGCACCACCAGGCGCAGCGGCTTGTTCGGATAAGCCTGTGCGTGCGCCAGGCGCAGCGGCAGGGCGCTGGTGGCGAGAGCAGCGAGCAGGATGCGGCGCAGTGGGTTCATGGTTGTCTCCGTGGATTGTTATTGGATGCGGCGTAATGGGGCGCTACCAGTGCGTCTGCCAATAGCGCCAGCAGAAATACGCGAGTGTGAGCCAGATCGCGACGATCACCGCCGCGCCGATGTGGCTGCGCGGCTTGCCCTGCTTCTGGGCTATCCAGTGTTGGGCCGAGTCCTGGCATTGCGCCCATACATCGGCGGGGATCAGGCGGATCGCCAGCAGCACGCCGAGCGGCACCAGGATCACGTCGTCCAGGTAGCCGAGCACCGGAATGAAGTCGGGGATCAGGTCGATCGGGCTCAAGGCATAGCCCACCACAATCGCGGCGACGATTTTCGCGGGCAGCGGGGTGCGCGGATCGCGCAGCGCGAACCAAAGCGCCAGCACGTTGCGCTTGATGCGCCGCGCCCAGTCGCGCAGGCGATCCAGCATGGCCAGGCGCCGGCTCTGCGTCACTTCAATCCTGCTTGAGGTCCATGATTACCTTGCCCTGCGCTTCGCGCTCGCGGACCAGGCGCATCGCCTCGCGAAATTCCGCGAGCGGCAGACAGTGCGAGACATGCGGATGCAGCCGGCCTTCGAGGGTCCAGGTGAACAGGTCGTCCATCATGGCACGCATCCGCTCTTCATACAGCGCGCGCTGATCCACCGGGCCCCAGCCGTAATACAGGCCCATGTTGTGGCCGATCACCGCGATGTTTTTCACCAGCAGCAGATTGGCCGGCACCTGCGGCACCGTGCCGCTGGCGTAGCCCAGGGTGACGATGCGCCCGAAGGTGGCGACACAGCGCAGAGCAGTGTCGAAGGCGCTGCCGCCCACCGGGTCGTAGACCAGGTCGGCGCCCTCGCCGCCGGTGGCCTGTTTGACGGCCTCGCGCATGTCCTCGTAAGACACCGCCTGGTGGGCGCCGTGCTGCAGGGCGAAGGAGCGCTTCTGCTCGCTGCTGGCGGCGGCGATCACCTGGGCGCCGAGCACCCGTCCGAGTTCGACCGCCGCCGAGCCCACCGCGCCGGCCGCGCCCAGCACCAGCAGGGTCTCGCCGGGCATCAGCTTGCCGCGCCATTCCAGCGCGCCGCAGGCCGTGCCATAGGCATTGGGCAGGTGGATGCCGGGATTGAGCGGCAGGCCGTCGGGCACCGGATAGACGGTGTAGGCCGGCGTCACCACCTGCTCGGCCAAGCCGCCCCAGTCGACGATGGCCAGTACGCGGTCGCCAGGTTTGACCTGGGTCACGCCTGCGGCCACTTCCTGCACCACGCCAGCGACCTCGGTGCCCGGCGTGAAAGGCAGCGGGTAAGTGCGCTGGTAGCGCCCGGCCACCTGCAGGCTCATCGCGAAACTCACGCTCGCGTATTCGACCGCGATGCGCACGCCCATGGTCATCATGGGGGGCGGCGCGACATCGGCGATTTCCAGTTCGTCCCACTCGCAGTTCTGGCGGCACAGCAGGGCGCGCATGCTTACTCCTGCGGCGCCAGCACCACGCCGGCGCTGATCAGTTCGTCGATCTCCTCGGCGCTGTAGCCCGCCTCGATCAGGATCACCGCGCTGTGCTCGCCGACCCGCGGCGCCGGGACTATCGCGCGCCCGCTGGCCGGCAGGTGCGGCACGCTGAGCATGCCGTAGGGCGCCTGCTCGATGTCATCAAAAGATCGCGTGTGGCGCATTTGCGGATGCGCGCGCAGGGCCGGGTAGTCGTTGATCGGGCTGCACAGCACGTCGGCTTGCTCGAGCTTGTCCAGCCAGGCGGCCGCGCTGTCGCTGGAGAGTATTTCGCCGACCATCCGGTTGATCTCGGCAACGTGGGCACAGCGAGCATCGTTGCTGGCGTAGCGCGCGTCATTGCTCCATTCAGGATGACCGAGCGCCGCCGCCAGGCGGCGGAACATCGCGTCATCCAGGCAGGCCACCACCACCCAGCCGTCGGCGGTCTGGAACTCGCTCGATGGCGCCACCGCGGGTCGTTTCGCCGCCGGGTTGCTGAACAGGAAGGCATCGACCATGGGCGCGGTCTGGAACGCGGCGCAACTCTCGGCCAGGGTGATCTGCAGATGCCGGCCTATGCCCTTGGCGCTGGTGGCGCGCGCATACAGGGCGGCGCCGATCGCCTGCGCCGCATACAGCGCGGAGATATTGTCCGGCACGTACATACCGAAGCGGCGCGGCGGGCCACCGGGCGCCGCGTTCAGCGCGGCCATGCCGGTGTAGGCCTGCAACACCGAATCGGTGGCGGCCTTGCCGACCCAGGGGCCGGAGGTGCCGAAGCCGGAGATCGAGCAGTAGATCGCGCCCGGGTTGAGCGCGGCGATCGCCGCGTAGTCCAGACCGAGCTTTTGCATCACCCCGGGGCGGAAGTTCTCGATCACCACATCGGCGCTCTTGGCCAGGCGCAGCACCACCTCGCGGCCGGCCGGGGTGGCCGCATCGACCGCCAACGATCGCTTGCCCAGGTTGCCGGCGATCGCATTGGCCGACATGCCCTCGCGGCTCGCGCCCACCTGGCGGATCCAGTCGCCGCGCGGCGGCTCGATCTTGATCACGTTGGCGCCCTGGCGCGCCAGGATGGCGGCGGCCACCGGGCCGGCGATGCCCTGGCTCAGGTCGAGAACGGTGAGGCCGTGGAAAACTTGCATCGATGGAAGACCGTGCGAAAACGGGGAATCCGCATGGTAATCGAAGGCAGGCGGATGCAGCGGCGCGGCATGCCGGACGGGCGCTGGTGTCGGCGCGCAACCTGAACGCGCGGGTGGCCCGGATTGCCGCGCGACGTGCCGGGAGGTCCGCATTGCCGTGGGACATAGCAGGACGGCCGGCATCGGCGCGCAATGTGGTCAGATGGCTCGCGTTACCTCGCAAGGTGCCCCGCGATTCCGTGCAACCCATCAGGTGCCCCGCGCTACCGCGCAACGCATCAGGTGGCCCGCAGCGCCGCGCGCCATTCAGCGTCCCGCGTCACCGCGCGCGGCGCCAACTGGCATGCGATACGGCGGCCGGGCCCGGGACGCGGGTCAGTGCACCGGCAGGCGCGCCACGAACTCATCCTGCGGCACCGGGCGGCCGAACAGGTAGCCCTGCAACAACTGGCAGTTGTTGTCGAGCAGGAATTGCGCCTGCGCGACGGTCTCCACGCCCTCGGCGACCGTCTTCATTCCCAGGTCATGGGCAAGACGGATCAGGGAGGCAATGATCTTGCGGTCCACCTCGGAGGTTTCCAGGCGCGCGACAAAACTGCCGTCGATCTTGACGGCCGATATCGGCAGCCGCGCCAGGTGGCTGATCGAGTTGAAGCCGACCCCGAAATCGTCGATCGCAATGGTTACGCCGTAGTCGCGGATCAGCGCCATCAGCTCGGCGGCCTGGTTGAAGCTTTCCAGCACCGCAGTCTCGGTCAGCTCGATCTCGAGCAACTGGTTCGGCAGGTTCAGCGACTTGGCCGCGCGCAGCATCGCGCGCAGATAGGCCGGGTTGCCGAACTGCACCGGCGAGACATTGACCGCGATGTTCCACGCCGGGTTGCTGATCTTGCTGCTGATCGCCATGTTCAGTTCGCTGACCCGGCGCAGCACCCAGGCGCCGACTTCATGGATCAGGCCGGAGGTTTCCATGCCAGGGATGAAAAAGCTCGGCGCCAGCACCCCGAACTCCGGATGCTGCCAGCGCAGCAGCGCCTCGGCACCGACGATCTCGGCGGTGCTGGCCAGCACCTTGGGCTGGTAGTAGACCCGGAATTCGCCGTCCTCGAATGCGCGCTCGACATCTTCGGGCAGGAACCGTGGCGGCACCTTGAGCGCAGGAACGGCTACGCGGGGCTCCACCTCCTGCTCGCTCTTGAGCAGGGTGCGGAACACCTGAGTGAAGCCGAGCACATCAATGGTGTTGGACATGGGGTTTGCCGCCTCCGGCATGAAGTATCCGCGTAGCTACGCGGCTTTCAAGCGGTCGATGGTAGCAGCAAAGTTCCCCCCTGGAAGAGGGTGGAGCAGCGTTTAAACATTATTGACAATTGGGTGACAATTGGACGCGCAGGCACGCCACCGGCCGGGTTTCGCACCGGTGGCGTGGCCTCGGGCGACCATCCGATTGGCGTGCCGGTCGCCGCGGGGATATACTAGATGCAACGCTGAACAAGTCCAGGAATCGCTGAACCAGCCCGCTGAACAAGTTCCGCAATCCAAGGCCGTGAGGCCGGTTCCACTCTGGAACCGGGGGTGCGAGACCTGGGCGAGGGCGCAGCCGGCTTGATCGGTAGTCCCTTAAGAAATTGCAGGCCAGCCTGTCCAGAAATCATAAATGGAAAAAACCGCCGTGGATCGCCGCCCCATACTGCTGGTTGAAGACAATCCGGACGACCAGTTGCTGACCAAGATTGCCTTCGAAAAAGCGCATCTGGGTAACGAGTTGATCGTGGTCGGCGACGGGGTCGCCGCTCTCGACTACCTGTGGGCGCGCGGCGAATACGTCAATCGTGATCCCGAAAAGCTGCCGGCCCTGATCCTGCTGGACCTGAACATGCCCAAGTTGTCGGGATTCGAGGTTCTGGAGAAAATCCGCCACGAGCCTTCCACCGCGGCCCTGCCGGTGGTGGTGCTCACTTCTTCGGCTCAGGATGAGGACGTACTTCGTTCTTATCGCAACGGCGCCAACAGCTACATCCGCAAGCCGGTGGAACTCGATGCTTTCATCAAGGCGGTCGCCCAGCTGCAGCTTTACTGGATGGTGCTCAACGTCAATCCGCGCCGCCTGACCTGAGGCCGGGGGCCCGCCTGCCGGGCCTGTAGACGCGCGGCCGCTCCCGCAACGGTTCTTTCCGCCGCTCCGCGGGCCGGCTCGCAGATTGCGCTTGCCCGGCTGCCGCCCCGCGGACCCCGGGCCCCAGGCCCCAGGCCCTCGACCCGTAAACTCGACCATTCCATGGTCGCGATATCACCTCGGGGATTGCGGTATCTACGTACTTGCGCCAATGGCCGGGCTGCGCAATCCTTGCGGCCGGAGAGTTGTCGTGCAGGCGAGCGCAAAGGGGCGGGAACAGAATCATGGAGGTGAGCATGAATGTCGCTGAACTGGACGCGCATCGCACCCCGCTATTGAAGTTCGCCATGCTCCATCTGCGCGATCACGCGCTTGCCGAGGACGCCGTGCAGGACACCCTGGAAGCGGCCTGCCAGGGACTGGCGGAGTTTCGCGGCGCGGCGGCAAAGCCGGCGCGGCCGGGTACGCCGGTCGCGGATCCCGCAGGGACGCACGCCGCTACGCCACGCACCTGGTTGATCGGCATACTCAAGCACAAGATCGTCGATTGCATCCGCAAGTCGCGCCGCGATCCGGTCGGCGCAATCGATGCCGATGCGGGCCCCGCGGAGGAGGTCGATGCCCTGTTCCATCCCGACGGACACTGGGTCGACCCGGGCGCCGATTGGGGCGATCCCGAGCAGGCCCTGTGCCAGCGGCGTTTTTTCGAGGTGCTGGAGCGCTGCCTGGCCGGGCTGCCTGCCAATACCGCCCAGGTGTTCTACCTGCGCGAAGTCACCGGACTATCCAGCGAGGAAATCTGCGCCGAGCTGGCGATCAGCGACGCCAACTACTGGGTGCTGCTGTATCGCGCGCGCCTGCGCCTGCGCGAATGCCTGAACCAGCGCTGGTTTGCCGGGCAGCGTTAAGTGCGCCCGATTGACGCATAATCGAATCATGCTCACCTGCAAGGACGCCAGCCGCCTGATCTCCGACGGCATGGACCGGCCGCTGCGCCTGCCGCAGCGCATCGGCCTGTCCCTGCACCTGGCGATCTGCGGCGCCTGCCGGCGCATGCGCACCCAGATGCACTGGCTGCGCGCCGCGGCCCGGCAGTATCCGGAAGCGCTGGCCGAAGAGGATCGGCAGGCGCTGCCACCGGCGCCGGAACCGGGCGCCAAGGCCGAATAGAACAGCGGCGAATAGGGCGGGGCCGCAGCGAGCCGGGCCCGCGCGTGCCTGGCCCGGCCGTCCTCGGACTGTGCGCCCGGGGCCCACAGCCTTCCGGCCCGGCCGCTGGCGGCCGCTCCGGCCGGCAGCAGTCGCAAGCACGGCGCAGTCGCAAGCACGGCGCAGCCCCAGGCGCGCAGCACCAGGCACGACGCAGCGCCACGCACGGGGCATTCCCAAGTGCGAGGCGGGGCCTATTTCTTCATCTCGTCCTTGGCCATCGCGTCTTTGCCCATGTGGTCCTTGGCCATCGCATCCTTGGCCATGCCGTCCTTGGCCATGGAGTCTTTCGCCATCCCGTCCTTGGCCATCGTATCCTTGCTCATGCCGTCCTTGGCCATGCTGTCCTTGGCCATGCCGTCCTTGCCCATGGGGTCCTTTTTCATCATGTCGTCGGCGGCGTAGGCGCCGGAGGCGGCGGCCAGGCAAAGGGCGGTTGCAATCGTCAGCAGTTTGTTCATGTTGATGCTCCTGAAATGGAAAAATGTAGAGGTCCGGCCAGAGTGCCGGCGCCGGTCTTGATCCCGGCATAGCCACGCGGCAAGCGCAATGCCGCGTGGCTATGCCGGGTAATCGTCGATTAGTCGCGCGGCGGGCCGATTCCTTACAATTATTTTTTGCTGCCCTACGCCACCGGGCCGCGGCAGGCGCACAATCGCAGGCAGAGGCGGTCGCCGGGAGCGGGCAAGCCCTTTCCCAGGGTGTCCAGGCCAGGTGCCGGGTCCCCGCGGGCTGAATTCCCGGAGCGGTCCCGACGATAGGCTAGGCTCACCCGGCCGGCGCGCCGCCAGTTTCCTGTTTCCCTGCGATGCCTTGATCATGGACCTGCATTACATATTCGATCCCCTGTGCGGCTGGTGCTACGGCGCCTCCCACCTGGTACACACCCTGGCGCAACGCCTGCCGCCCAAGGTCACGCTGCAACTCTGGCCGGGCGCCCTGTTCCCCGAGCCGGTGAGCATCGCGCCCGGGATGCGCGCGCATATCGTCAGTTCCGACCGGCGCATCGCCGAACTGACCGGGGTGCCGTTCGGCGCCGCTTACCTGGCGCGGATCGGCGATGCCAGCCTGCCGGTCACGCTGTGGTCGGTGCCGGTGATCGCGGCCATCGCGGTGGCCGCGCCCGCGCAGCGCCTCGGCCTGGTCGAGGCCATCCAGCGCGCCCACTATGTGGATGGGCGGGATCTCTCCGACATGGCGGTGCTCAGCGCGGTGGCCGTTGCCGCCGGCCTGGACCCCGGTGCATTCTCCGCCACCATGCAAAGCGCGGCGCATGCGCAGGCGACCAAGCTATGGATCAGCCAGGCACGCGCCCTGATGGCCCGCGCCGGTGTCAGTGGCTTTCCGGCTTTTGTGGCGGATCAGGGCGGGACCTTGATCCGGATCGACCACAACAATGCCTATCGCCATCCGCAGGCGATGATCGAGCGCATCGAGGCGCTCGCCTAGCAGCACCGGCACCGCCGCGCGCCGGCCTATTCCTTGGGCAGCAGCTCTTCCAGGCTGGGCAGCTTGGAGGGCGGCGCAAGCGGTTGCGGCGCCGCCGGTGGTGGCGGCGGGCTTGCCGTTTGCGGTTCTGCTGGTGTATCCGCGGGGGTGGCGCCAGGTGCTCCCAAGGCCCCGGGCGTGGCGCCAGGCGCCCCCGAGGCCGCGGGCGCGGCGCCGGGCTGTGCCGGGCTCAAGGCCGCTGGCAGATCGGGCAGCAGCGGCGGCGGATAGGCGAACACCCAGTCGGCAATCCTGGTCTTGCCCTCAAAAGCCTTGAACTCGGGCGGAAAGGCGAACATCTTCACCGCCTTGGCCGGCGAAAGGCTGTAGACCCCCATGATGCCGCCGTCGGGCGCCGGCACGGTGCCCCAGGCCGGGCGGCCGGTGAGCGGGTCGGAATAGATCTGCCGCAAGTGGCGGCGCAACTCGGGGACGCGCGGATCGGCCAGCAGGTCTTCCAGGCGCGCCGGGTAGCGCGAGGCGCCCGGCGGCAGGGCGGCGCCGGCATCGTAGTAGCTCTTGATCGCGTTGCGGAACTCGCCGCCGACGTAGATCAGCTGCTCCTCGGCGTTGCGGCGCTGGAGTATGCCGCCGGAAATCATCGCCGAGCCGGCGAAGATGGCGAATATGCCGAAGAACACCACCAGCGCCATGTAGATGAAGCCGCGCTGCCGCGGCGCGTGGCGGAAGGTCCCGCGCCGCATCGGCGCGTGGTGCAAGGTCCCGCGCCGCATCGGCGCGTGGTGCAAGGTCCCGCGCCGCATCGGCGCGTGGTGGAAGGCCCCGCACCCTGGCGCGGCAGGTCGCGCCGGGCCGCATCCGCGCGACCCGGCGCGACCCGGCACGCGACCATCGAGGGGCTTGACGGGCATGGCTACCATAGCGCGTAGGGCGCGCCGTTCAGGCCGCTGCGGGGCGAGCGCGAATGCACGTCGTAGACGTCGTCGCCCGGGCGCGGACTGCCCGCGTCGCTGGCGTAGCTGCGCAGCGCCCAGGTCTCGGCGGCCGGTATCGAACTGTTGCGCTCCATCGGGTCGCGCGGGATGCGGTCCAGGAAATGCAGCTTGCCGTGTTTCGGATCGAGCGCGTCGTCGACCCCGTCGACCAGCACCTGCAGACTCTTCGGATAGCCGCTGGCGCCCGGCAGCGGGGCGATGCGACCGGCGTCATAGGCGCGCTTGTGCGCGTCGATCGCGCCGCGCAGCGCCCGCACCGCGGAGTAAAGCTGCTGCTCGCGCGCGCGCGTATCCATGATCTCGGCGATGTGGTTGACCATCACCGCCAGGATGGCGAGCACCGCCAGGCTGATCATCAGCTCGATCAGGGTGAAGCCCGTCCGCCCGAAAGTTTTCACCGGCGTTCCCCTCAGGTCTGCTTGCCGCGCCGGCCGCGCTCAGTGCGCCGGCGCCTGCTCGCCCAGGTCCCAGAACAGCCCGGTCATCATCGCCAGGCCCTCGCGCAAGATCGGCTCGAGTACGTGCTCATTGGGCGCGTGCTGCGAGCAGCCGGCGTAGGAGTGCGGTACCCACAAGGTCGGCAGGCCGAGAATGTCGGCGAAGCATTCGTTGGGCAGCGAGCCGCCGATGTTGGGGAGCACCGCGGGCTTGGCGCCCATGGTCCGGGTGATCGAGTCCACCGCCCAGCGCACCCAGGGCGAATCCGGGTCCAGCCGGGTGGCGTGGAAAAAGCTCTTGTCCGATTGCGCCACCTCGACCATGCCGAAGCCGTTCGCATCCAGATGGCGGCGCAGCGCCGGAACAAAACTGGCCGGGTCGGTGCCGGCGACAAAGCGGATCTGGCAATGCGCGCTGGCCACGCCGGGTATCGCGTTCACCGGGTTCTCCGGGTTGCCGGTCTTGAAGGCCAGGATCTCGAAGGTGTTCCAGCCGTAGACCTTCTCGGCGCGCGAGAAGCCGGGCTCGCCCCAGGCATCGTCGATCGAAGGTTCATCCGCTCCCGGTTCCACCGCGCAGTCGGCCAGCGCCGCGCGCACCGAAGCCGGAATCGACGCGGGCAGCAGCTCGCGCACCAGCACCTTGCCATCACGATCGATGATAGAGGCCAGCGCATGGGCCAGCATCACCCCGGGGTTGGCGAGCAGACCGCCCCAGTTGCCCGAGTGATGCGCCCCCTCGCGCAGCCTGACCGTGAAGTCCATGTTGATCGCGCCGCGCGAGCCCAGGTACAAGGTGGGGCGCGCCGCAGAGAGGCGCGGCCCGTCGGAGGCGATCAGCACGTCGGCTTTGAGATGCTCTTTTTCGCGCGCGCAGAATTCGGCAAGCCCGGGCGAGCCCAGCTCCTCGCCGGTCTCGATCAGGAACTTGGCGTTGAAGCCGAGGCGGCCGCGCTCGGCCAGCACGCTCGCCAATGCCGCCAGGTTGATCGAGTGCTGGCCCTTGTTGTCGGCGCTGCCGCGCCCGTAGTAGCGCTCGCCCTCCTGCTTCAGGTCCCAGGGCGAGAGGCCGGCGCGCCATTGCCCTTCCAGGCCGCGGATCACGTCGGCGTGGCCGTAGGAAAGCATGGTCGGCAGCGCCGCGCCCTCGATGCGCTCGGCCACCATGAAAGGGCCGCCTTGCGGCGACGGGTTGTCGAGCTGCGCCACGGTAAAGCCCATGCGCTCGAAGGCCGGGCGCATCTCGTTTTGCAGATACTCGGCGAGCGCCGGGCGGCGCTCGGGCACCTGGCTCTCGGTGCGCACCGCGACCCGGCGCGCCAGGTCGGCAATGAACTGGCCATCGTCGAAATGTCGCGCGGCGCGCTGCAGGGCGGAACTGCGGTTCATCGCCATTCTTGTTCCTGTTCTCTTTTTCAATCTTCTTGTGGCTTCGGATGTCGCTCAATCGGCGGTGGCGCCGGAGTCCTTGACCACCTGGGCCCACTTCGCCACTTCGCTTTTCTGGAAGGCGGCGAACTCGGCCGGCGTGCCGGGGATGGGCTCGGCGCCTTCCTTGGCCATGCGCTCCTTCACCTCCGGCGAGTTCAGCGCCTTGACGATCTCGGCGTTGAGCCTGTCGATGATCGGCTTGGGGGTGGCGGCTTGCGCCATGATGCCGTACCAGACATTGACTTCAAACCCCGGCACGCCCGCTTCCACCATGGTCGGCACGTCGGGCAGTTGCGGGTTGCGCTTGATGGTGGTGACCGCCAGCGCGCGGGTACGCCCCGATTTGATGTAGGCGATCTGCCCCGGCAGGTTGTCGAACATTGCCTGGATCTGCCCGCCCATCAGGTCGGCGGTGGCCGGCGCGCCGCCCTTGTAGGGCACGTGCACGGCGTCCAGCCCGGTCA
>Ga0302321_100005490_pt1 | contig 11110 bp, 8 predicted proteins | sample Fen_T0_1_FD_202505 | JGI IMG/M metagenome (GOLD analysis project Ga0302321, IMG submission 202505) | Peat permafrost microbial communities from Stordalen Mire near Abisko, Sweden - Fen_T0_1 | ecosystem: Environmental > Terrestrial > Soil > Wetlands > Permafrost | place: Sweden: Abisko...
GGCGGCGGCGGAAAAATGGGTGGCCGCAAAGGCGCTGGTGGCGAGCGGACCGGCATTCAGGGCGCTGCCGGCATTAAAACCGAACCAGCCCACCCACAGCAATCCCGTGCCGACCAGCGAGAGCACCACGTTGTGCGGAATCATCGGCTCCTGCGGATAGCCCGCGCGCCGGCCCAGCACGATCGCGCATACGAGCGCGGAGACACCGGAGCTGATGTGTACCACCGTGCCGCCGGCGAAATCCAGAACCGGGATTTTGCCGCCGCCCGCCCAGTTGAAATAACCGCCCTTGCCCCAGATCATGTGGCATAGCGGAAAATAAACCACCGTCACCCAGAGCACCACGAACAGGACATACGCCTTGAATTTGATCCGTTCCGCCACTGCTCCGCTGATGAGCGCGGGCGTGATGATGGCGAACATCATTTGAAACAACATGAACGACTCTTGTGGAATCGTGCCCGCGTAATCCGGATTGGGCGCGCCGCCCACGCCCTTGAGCATGAAATAGGTAAGCGGATTGCCCACGAACGCGCTGCCTTCGGCGAACGCCATGCTGTAACCGAAAACCATCCATAATACGGACACCAGCGCCATCAGAATCAGGCTGTGCATCATTGTGGCGAGCACGTTTTTACTCCGCACCAGCCCGCCGTAAAAAAGAATCAAGCCCGGCGCGGTCATCATCAGCACCAGCGCCGAGCTTGCGAGCACCCACGCATTGTCGCCGGAATTGATGACGGACGGCGGTTGGCTGGCGGCCAGTTTTTCAAGCTGGTCGAGGCGTTGTTCCAAGGCAGCGGTGTCGGCCGCCTGCAACGGGCTGGTTTCCAATCCGATTAAAACAAAAGCGCCCAGCACGATCAAGAAAGCCGACAGGACGGAACGGAAGGGTGGGTTCATGTGTGCCGATAAGTGAACAAAACCGGCTCGCGTCGTCAATCAAACATCATTCCAAATCAAAGGAAAATGCGCGCCGCGGTTTTGGTCGGCAAATCAATCGTTCGCCGACGGCTCCGGCCTTTCCGGCGGTTCAACCGGCTCGGGCGGCTCCGGGCGCTCCGGCCGTTCGGTTGGGGCCGGTCGCTCGGGACGTTGCGGACGGTCGGGCCGGCCACCGCGGGTCGGCCGAGGTTGACGTTCCGGGCGATTGAACCGTTCTTGCCGATCCGGCGGTTCGGGGCGCTCCGGCCGGTCGCCGCGCGGCGGAAACTGGCGCAGCGCGCGGAGCAGCGACTCGATTTCGCGCTCGTCGGTGAGTTTCTGGCGTTCGGCCAGTTCGACCAGTTCCAAGACTTCTTCCATCTGCTCCAACGTCTGCTTCAACGATTCCATGACCTGCATCACTTCGTTGACGGCTTGGCTGATGGCAGAACCATCCGTCCGTGGCACGCGCGGCGCGTGCGGCACCGGTGGTTCAAAGCGCGTACGCGGCGGCAACGGACGGGAGGGCGTCGGCCGCACGGGACGATCTTCGGACAATCTGATCGGAGCCTCAGGTGGCAGGATGGGCGGGGCCGCCGATTCGGCTGTTGCCGATGATTCAACGGGCGTGGCCGGTTCGGCAACGGCCGGCGTTTCGGGCAAATCATTTTTTCCAGCCGGGCGCGGGCCGCGACCGCGTCCCCGGCCGCCGCGATGACCGCGACGGCGTTGGCCGCCGTCCGAATTTTTTGGCGATGCGGACTGGCTGGATCCCGGTGATGATTCTTCTGACGGACACATGACTACCCCGAAAATGGCGAGCCGCCGGGCAAAAGCAAAGGTTTTATTTGTGAAAACGGCGTTTTCCGCACTTAAGAATTACCGCGTCGTCAAATTATTTCTTCACGAACAGCGCGAGCGAGGCGGTGAAACCATGCAGATAATTTTTTTCGCCCACGGGACCGATCTCGCCATTGCCGTAAAATCCGGCCAGGCCAATGGGGCCCAACTCACGTTGCACCAGTTCGGCGTCGTGATTGGGCGCGCCGAAAAGATTCTTCCCGCGCCCGTTGCAGCAGCAGAGGCAGCCGCCATAAATCGTCGCGCCGCCGATTTTTATCTTCGCCCGCTCGAGCAGTTCGCCCATGTCCTCGTTTGCGGCCACCGCGTCGCGCCGGTGGAACTGGATGGTTTGCCCGGTGCGCGGCAGCGCCGCCACGGCCAGGACGCCGGAGTTCGGGTCGCCGCCGATGAGGTTGCGCACGAGGAAGTCACCGCGATGAAAATCCTCCAGATATTCGTTCACCACCAGGCCGATGAACAGGTTCCCGCGCGCCTTCTGCTGGTCGGCGGCGGAAAGTTGCTGCACGGTTTCATTCAGCACCGCATACGCGGGACGGTTGGCGATCTGGTGGATGAGATTCTGCTCGACGCGCGTCAGCGTCCACGTCTCGCCGATGGGCGTGCAGCCCTGGGAGATGACGCCGGACAATTTCACATCGCCCCCGACGGAAATCGCCACGCCGCCGTCCTCGAAGACTTCGCCGTTCAAATAAACCTGCGTCGACTGGTCGGAGAAAATCCCGCTGGACAGGCCGCCAAAGACCGGCACCGCCGCGAACGATTTGTTCCACGAGCGAATCCAGCTCTCCGCGTCCAGGTGAAACGGGTCAATAAAGGCCAGCCAGCCGTTCGTGCTCTTGGGTCCGACGCCGGATTCCGCCGGCCAATACGCCGCGCTGTCCGCCTCCTCGACCTGGGCCTGCGTAAAACGGAATCCTTTCAACTCCGCGCCGGGGAGGGAATAGAGCGCGAGCACGATGCCGGTCGCGTCTTCAATCTCCTGTGAGCCGGCCACGAGGCTGGCGCTCGAACAGCCTGCGAGCAGCGGAATGCGGGCATGGACGCGCAAAATCTCCAGCGTCGCCGACGCGTGCGGAAAGAATTTTGGCGACATGAAAACGAGGCCGAGCGAAACCGGCCGCTGGCCAAGTTGCGTTCGCAGGCCTTCCGCCCAGGAGCGCAGTCCGGCCTCGTCGAAATCGCCCTGCCAGCAGGCGGCGGCGGAAAATTCATTGTTCACAGGCTCACAGTAGCCTCCGCACGGCCAATTGCCAACTTGGATCGTCAAATTTTGTCCGGATGGCGTCCTCTAAAAGTCAGTTCCGCGATGCCGGATTTGTCCAGTTCACCCAGGCCTTCGGCTATCATGCGGTCGAACTGCTTCTTCGTCGCCGCCGCGAGCGGCAGTTTGAGCCGTTGTACCCGGCCCAGTTTCAGCGCGATGCCGGAATCTTTCGCCGCGTGGGCGGCGGAGAAGAAGCAGGAATGTTCGCGGCTTTGCATGTCTTCGCCGTCCGTCCGCAACACGTTTGAGCCGGCGCCGGTCTGGGAAAACACTTCCCGCACCAGGCCCAGATCCAGGCTGAGCGCGTCCGCCAGGCCCAGGCCTTCCGCCAGCCCGGCGGTGTTGATGTTCATCACCATGTTCACGAGCACTTTCAACTGTGCGGCCTTGCCCGCCGGCCCGATGTGGCGCACGGAAGAACCCAGTTTCTCCAAAATCGTTTTGGCCCGCTCGAACGCCTCCGGTTTGCCGCCGCACATCAGATAAAGCGAGCCCGCCCGCGCCTGGGTGATGCTCGACGCCATGCACGCCTCGAGGGACTGCGCCCCCGCCTTTTCCACCCTGGCCTCGACCCAGACGTGGATGTCCGGCGTGACGGTGGCGCAGTTGATAAATAATTTCCCCTTGGCGCGGCTCAATAATCCGCCGGTAAAAATCCGCCTCATCGCCCGGTCATCCGTGACGACGGTGATGATGACTTCGGAAAGTTTTGTGACTTGGCGCAAATCACCGGCGGCGGTCGCGCCCAGCTCCTGGGCCAGCGCCTGCGCGGCCGCCGGGTTGATGTCATATATCGCCGAAACGGCGAAACCACATTCCTTCAGGCGGCGTGCCATGTTCGCGCCCATGCGTCCGACGCCGACCAAGCCGATTTTTTGCGACATAAGTGAAAACAAATTAGCGTCGCCGCGTGCGATTGCAAATGTTCTGCTCAGGAGAAACGCATTTTGTTTGGCGCAAATCAGAGGTATTATTCATCCCAGATGGTTTCAACCGCCAAAACCGATTCCGATGTCAAGATGCCGGCCGCCGGGAGGCTGCCGCGTTTACCCGAACTGCTTGCGCCCGCCGGCGACTGGGAATGCGCCAAGGCCGCCGTCGAGAATGGCGCGGACGCGGTCTACTTCGGCCTGGACAAATTCAACGCCCGGATGCGGGCGCACAATTTCACCGAAGCCGGCCTGCCGAAGCTCATGGAGTTTTTGCACCGGCGCGGGGTTAAGGGCTACGTCACGTTCAATACGCTCGTGTTCGAAAATGAAATGGCGGATGCGGAAAATTATCTCCGCGCCATCATCGCCGCCGGCGTGGATGCCGCCATCGTGCAGGACGTCGGCATCTGCCGCCTGATCCGAAGACTGTCGCCCGATTTTCCGATCCACGCCTCCACGCAGATGACCGTCACGAGCGCGGCGGGCGTCGAATTCGCGCGCGACCTCGGCTGCCACCTCGTGGTGCTGGCCCGGGAATGTTCCATTGCGGAAATTGAAAAGATAAACACGGTGGGGCGAGCGTCCTCGCGAGCCGTTTCCTCGATTGAAAGCGCGACTCGCGGGGACGCTCGCCCCACCAGCCTTCCCTTGGAAGTTTTCGTTCACGGTGCGCTGTGCGTCGCCTATTCCGGCCAGTGTCTCACGAGCGAGTCGCTCGGCGGGCGCTCGGCCAATCGCGGCGAGTGCGCGCAGGCCTGCCGGATGCCTTACGAATTGATTTCCGACGGCAAACCCGTTCCGCTTGGCGACAAACGCTATTTGTTGAGTCCGCAAGACCTCGCCGGGCTGGAAGTGTTGCCGGATCTCGTCCGGGCCGGGGTCGCTTCGCTCAAAATCGAAGGCCGGCTCAAGGCGCCGGAATATGTCGCCAGCATCACGCGCGTCTATCGTGCAGCGCTTGATAAAATTTTGGAGGGCCGGGTTCCACGAGGCCCAAACGCAAAAACGGAACCCGCCGAGATCGTCCCTCCGCCTGACCGCTATGAATTGGAAATGGCGTTTTCGCGCGGGCTGCACACCGGCTGGTTCGGCGGCACCAACAACCAGCAGCTGGTCCATGCGCGGTTTGGAAAAAAGCGCGGTGTATTCCTTGGCGAGGTCGCGCGGGTTCAGAACGAAAAAATCACCCTGCAATTGCAAGCCCCGCTCAAGCTGGGCGACGGCGTCGTGTTCGATGCCGGACGGCCGGATGAAAAAGAGGAAGGCGGGCGTATTTATGGAATCCAAAATTCAAAATTCAAAATTCAAAATTCGGGGGAATCCGTCCTGGAATTCGGCTACGGCGACATAAATTTCAATCGCGTCCACGTCGGGGACAAATTGTGGAAGACGAACGACCCCGAACTCGACAAGCGGCTGCGCCAGAGTTTTGCCGGCGCGGCCCCGCGTTTCCAGCGGCCCCTCGAAATGGAAGTTCACGGCCATGTGGGCAAGCCGCTCACGGTCATCGCGCGTGACGAGTCCGGACATATCGTCCAGCTCGATTCCGCGATGCCGTTGACCAGGGCGGAAAAGCAGCCGCTCATCGCCGAACGTCTGCGCGAACAACTCGGCCGGCTCGGTGGCACGCCGTTCAATCTGGGCAACCTGAAGAATTTTCTGACCGGCGAAGTCATGTTGCCCATGAGCGAACTAAACCGCCTGCGCCGGGAAGTGGTCACGGAACTGGAAACACTGCGCGCGCAACCCAAAAGATGGCGTCTGGCGTCTGGCGTCCCGGTGCCAGGGAACAATATTCGCACGACTTCCCCAGACCCCGGACCCCAGGCCCCAGACCCGAGCCTCATCGTTTTGGTCCGCAGCCTGCCGCAGCTCCAGGCCGCGCTGAAATGCGGCGTGCCGACCGTGTACTGCGAATTTGAAGACCCGAAGAAATATCGCGAGGCCGTCACGCTTTTTCACACCGCGCGCGGCTGCGAATCGGAAATCGGAGATCGGAAATCGGAAATTTTCGTCGCTCCGCCGCGAATTTTCAAAACGGGCGAGGAATGGATTTTGAAACAAGTCCGGTCGTCGAACGCCGACGGCTACCTTATTCGCAATTACGACCATCTGAACTTCTTCGCCGGTTGCCGGATGCGTGGCGATTATTCATTCAACGTGGCCAACGGGGTGGCGGCGGATTATTTCAAAAACAAATTCGGCCTGGAAAGCGTCACGCCGTCCTACGATTTGAATTTCACGCAGCTTGAGTCGTTGTTGCAGGCCGCCCCGCCAGAATGGTTCGAGGTCACCATCCACCAGCACATGCCGATGTTTCACATGGAGCACTGCGTGTTCTGTGCGTTTCTCACCAGCGGGACGGACTACACGAATTGCGGCCGGCCGTGCGACACGCACGTGGTCAAGCTGCGCGACCGCGTCGGCGCGGAGCACCCGCTCAAGGCGGACGCCGGCTGCCGCAACACCGTGTTCAACTCGCAGACGCAGACCGGTGCGGAATACGTCGCGAAGATGATCGCGCTCGGCGTGCGGAATTTCCGCGTGGAATTTCTCGATGAACCGCCGGAAGTCGTCGAGCGCACCATCGCCAAATATCGCCAGCTTTTGCGCGGGGAAATTGACGGGACGCAACTGTGGCGCGAGCTCAGATTATTCAACCAGCTTGGCGTCACGCGCGGGCAGATGGGAAACTGAATCGCCAAAACTATTCCGTGCATTCGGGATTGGCGGTGGTCAGCACCTGGCCTCTTCGTTGATAAGCGCATACATGTGGGCGTCGTGCGCAACTTCGCCAACTTTCAATCGCATCCTCTGTATGCCTTCGTATTGTGCGCCGACACTTTCGGCCACGCGCTGACTATGTGAATTCCCAACCGCCACGACAATTTCCAGCCGATTATAGCCCAAAGTCCGAAACCCAAAATCGCGCAGCAGAAGCGCGGCTTGTTTTGCCGCTCCTTGACCAAGTCGGGAAGCTCTCACCCAGTAGCCGAGATTGCAGACCAAGTCTTTTCGGTTCAGACAATTGAGTCCGCAGGAACCAACTATGCCCTGATTATGGGCGTCCACAATTACATGCTCGTATTCGCTGCCGCTTTCCCAAGCCGAGACCGCGTGTTCGACCCAGGCTTGTGCATCCTTTTGGGAATAATCTGGCACCATCCACCCCATCCATTTGCCGACGTGATTGCGCGATTCATCTGATGCCGCGTAGATCTCAGCTACATCCTCCAATTGATAAGGGCGTATGTTGAATTCGCTCATGAAAGTGGCAAATCTTTACTGCTGCCACGGCGCAATTTTCTCGTTTGCCCAGATGTCTGTCACGGCCTGGCGCTCGCGCACGGCGGCAAATTTCCTGCCGTTCACCAAGACCTCGGCTGCCAGCGGACGCGCGTTGTAATTGAACCCCATGGCCGCGGCGTAGGCGCCCGCGCTCATCAGCGCGAGATGGTCGCCTTCACCAACTTTCGGCAGCGGCCGGTCTTTGCAGAAAAAATCGCTGGACTCGCAAATGCCGCCGACGACGTCGGAAGAAATCGTCGCGCCGCCTTTTTTCGTCAGCGGCACGATTTCGTGATAGGCGTCGTAAAATGCCGGCCGGATCAGGTCGTTCATCGCGGCGTCCACGATGACAAAATTCTTCCTGCCGGTGCGTTTGATGAATTCCACGCGCGTGACGAGGATGCCTGCGTTGCCGGAAATGAAGCGTCCGGGTTCGAGGAGGATTCTCAGACCGAGCGGCCGGAGCAACGGCACGAGGCGGCTGACATATTGTTGCGGCGTGAGAAACGCCTTGGCCGCGGCGGTCTGCCACCAGCCGGCGGAACCGCTGGCGAGGGCAGGCTGATAAACGATGCCCAGCCCGCCGCCGATGCTGAAAAATTCGATGCCGTATTTTGCCTTCAGTTTGTTGGCCAGCGGCACGACCCGGCGCACAGCGAGGTCGAACGGCGTCGCCTCCGTGATCTGCGAACCGATGTGCATCTGCACGCCCCGCAGCCGCAGGTTTTTCAGTTTGCTGGCGCGGGCATACACGCCCGGGATGCTTTCAAACGCGATGCCGAACTTGTTCTCGTAGGTGCCGGTCGTGATCTTCGCATGGGTGTTCGCCTCCACGTTCGGGTTCACGCGCACCGCGACCGGCGCGATCCGTTTCAGCTTCGCCGCAACCTGATTGATGCGCCGCAACTCCGGTTCGCTCTCGACGTTGAAGGAATAAATGTTTTTCCGCAGCGCGAATTCAATCTCCGCCGCCGTCTTGGCCACGCCCGCAAAGACACACTGGCGCGGGTCGGCACCCGCCGCGATGGCGCGCTGCAGCTCGCCGCCGCTGACCACGTCAAAGCCGCCGCCGAGGTCGGCCAGGGTCCGCAACACGGCGCGATTCGAGTTCGACTTCACCGCGAAACAGACCAGGTGATCGAGCGGTGCCAGCGCCCGGTCCAGCTTCGCAAATCGGTCCGTCAGCGTTCCCTGCGAATAGACGTAGAGCGGCGTGCCGAATTTTTTTGCGAGCGTTTCGACGGCGACCCCTTCGCAAAATAATTTTTTACCGACGTAACGAAAGTCGTGCATGGCGGCTGAGTCTAGGGTTTGGCGGGCAAAACTCAAGTTCGGGAAACAAAAAACCCGCAGGAAATAATCCGGCGGGCGGGAAACCGTTCGGGGGCGCTGTCAATCAGCTCCGGCCAGAATTTCGGCGCGCTGTTTTTGATACTCCGCAGGCGAAATCTTGTCGGCTCTGTATTGCTCCAGCAGCACGTCCAGCCGGGCCTGTTTGGCGGCGGAAATCGGCAGCGCCGGGGAGGCAATGGGTTTCAAACCCGTTTTCGTGCCGGATACATTCCCCGATGCCGCCGTGGACGCGGCTTTTTCGGCGTCGATGCGTTTTTGTTTTGCCTCGGCCGCTGCTTTTTGCTTCGCGGCTTTCGCCTGCTTGTTGGCATCCGCCTGCGCCCTGGCTTTCGCAGCGGCAGCCGAATCGGCCTCCGCCGGGGCCAAGCCAGATGGCGGCTGAACCGTGGCGGCCGGTTGCGGGTCGGACAACATCGGCGGCTGGCCCGGGGCGGCCGGGGCCGCCGGGGGTGGCGTCAGGAATTGAAACTTCTGCTCCAACGCCGCCCGCGCGGCCGCCTGCGCCGGATTGTCCTGCGCCAAGGCGGGAATAAAACTCGCGCAAAAAGTCAGAATGCAGATTGCGCATGACACTTTGGAAATCTTCATGACACTTTTTTACGCCAACTTCGCGCCCGACGCAACTGCTTTCCGGCCGGCGGGAAACTGGTTCCGCCACAACCGCGGCATCGGATAGCTCGCCAGCGACCGTAAAATAATGCCCCGCACCTCGCCGCGCGAAATCTTGACGTGCTCCCGCAGCCCCGTCACGCCGGCCGCGCGCAGCTTCTCAATCGTCCTCCGGCCGATCAAAATCGGCCACGCGCAGGCCAGCCGCACGCGGAATTGCCCAGCCGGCAGTGAGTTCGTATAATGCCAGCCCGCGCGCAAGTGCGCCTCCGCCTTGTCGAGGTATTCGTGGTAGAGCGGCAGGAATTTTTTCTCGCTCGCCGGTGCCAGTAAAACGGCCGGGAACAATCCCGCGCGCTCCAACTTCTCCGCAGGCAGGTAGCAGCGGCCGTGTTTCAAATCCTCCGGCAGGTCGCGCAAAATGTTGATGAGTTGCAGACCCTTGCCAAAACGGATGCCGTCCACCAGGAACTGCTCCTCGTCCAGCTTTGCCCCCGGAAACAGCTGCGCGCGGCAGAGCTTCGTCCAGAACTCCCCCACGCACCCGGCCACGCGATAGGTGTAATCATCCAGATCCGCCGCCGTCTCCAGCGCGATGATTTTCTGGCCGGAAGCTTTTTCAAACCGGGACAAATCCATTTCTTGTCCGCCCACGATGGTGGCCAGGACATCGCGGACCAGGTGCAAGTCGTCGGGCGATAGCGTTTTCAGCAGCGCGAGGCTGTCCTCGACTTTTTCCAGCAATAATTTTTCCGCCGGCGAACCCTGCTGCTGCGCCAGTTCGCCCAGCGCCAGCGGCCGGGAAGTCTGGCCGAGAATCCGTTCGCGCAGGTCATTGAGCGCGTCGCGCCGTTGCGCCGGCGGGATGATTTCCGTGTCGGCGATGGTGTCGGTCGTGCGCGCGAGAAGATACGCGAGGCCGATCTGCGGTCGCACGCGCGCCGGCAGCACGCGCAGCGTCAGGTAAAACGAGCGCGACGTCGCCTTGAGCAGGTTCCCCGGCAATGCCTTGTTCCCTTTGTTCCCCTCGGACATCGCAGAATGAAACACATAACCGCAGCAAATGTCAGCATCCGAATGCGCTGAAAGGAATTTATTCTGTGAAATCCGGGGCGCGCAACTCCGCCGCTTCCGCCCTGGTGAATCTTTGATGAGGCTCAGGAAAATGAAGCCTAAGCCGGAAGCAGGCTTCCGAGGCCGGTTTGTGGTCGCAACCGCACAGCGTCAGGCAAAATGAGCGCAACGCGGTCACTTGATATTCGGCCTGGCCAGTTGATAGAACTCATGCAGCTTGCGTTTCAGTAATTTGCGGTCGGGCCAGCTTCTTGGACGATGTCAGCCCCCTGCCGCTTTGACGCTTCAAGCTGGCGGGTGAAATCGTGTCACCCGACAAATCCTTTTTCTTTGCGCACATTTTCCCTATCCTCCGCTCATGGCATTTGAATCGGAATCGCCGCTCGACGCGCTTTGGAAGGAATACGCCCGGGCGTTTCAGGGCTGGGACGACCTCACGCTTGCGCGCTGGCTGGCCCAGACGCTCGGGCAGCTCGAAGGCCGCGCCTGGCGGCTCTCGCATCCGCTCGTCGGTGCGTACCGGCTGGGCGCGCAGCTTGCGCACGAAAAACAAATCTGGCTCAAGCGGCTCGCCACGCCGCCGGCGGCCTACGCGGAATCCCTCTGCTGCCGCGCGCCTTTCCTGCCGCTGCTCACGCGCGATGTGCGCGAAGCAGGCCTGATCTGCCAGCATTGCAGCGAAACACTCGTGCCGTTTGAGGAGATTGCCGCCGAGGTCCGCGCCGAGGTCGCGACCTGGGCGCAGCAATACGAACCCGTCCACGCCGTCGCCCATTGGGACGACCGCCAGCGGCGCGGCGCG
>Ga0302321_100005491_pt1 | contig 11108 bp, 9 predicted proteins | sample Fen_T0_1_FD_202505 | JGI IMG/M metagenome (GOLD analysis project Ga0302321, IMG submission 202505) | Peat permafrost microbial communities from Stordalen Mire near Abisko, Sweden - Fen_T0_1 | ecosystem: Environmental > Terrestrial > Soil > Wetlands > Permafrost | place: Sweden: Abisko...
TAGCCGAAAGCCCAATGGAGAAGAAGGTGATGGGGATAGTTTTGCCCCGTCTATTGCAACAAACGGACAATCGGTAGCTTTTGAATCGTACGCAACTAACCTTGTTGCCGATGATGCCAATAAATTACGTGATGTATTTAAATGGAATGCCAACGACAACAGTATTTTATTAGTCAGCACCAGTGGCACTGCCGCTAATGGAGAAAGCTACCAACCAGTTATTTCAGGAGATGGAAATTTAATCGCATTTTCATCAGGTGCCAGTAACTTAACAGCAGGGGTAAACGATAATGCAATGATCAATGTTTACCTTAAAGACCTTAGTTCCGGTAATATTACACTATTAACAGCGGATGCAGTAACAGGAAAAGCAGCAGGAGGATCAAGCCCCTCTATCTCCCAGGATGGTTCACGCATTGCATTCTGCTCTTTTGCATCAACATTGGTAGAAAATGACAACAACGGGCTTTGGGATATTTTTGTTTACGACAGCAGAACTGGAAAATCAAAAAGGATAAGCATGGGAGTTGGAGGCAGCGAGCGCCTGCAAGGCGACGAAAGTGCCAGCCGTGTGGTGGCACCAGCTATCTCGGCTAATGGTGAGTTTGTGGCCTATGCTACTACTGCACCTAATGTGGTTAGTGATGATACTAATGGAATGCAAGATGTTTTTGTAACCAATATTGAAACATTGTCCACTGTAAGAGTAAGCACAGATAGTAATGGCGGGCAATCAAATGGCAATAGCCCTGTTGGGCAGGGAGAAAAAATTGCTTTATCATTTGATGGCGGTTTGGCAGCCTTTACCACTAATGCTACAAACCTTGGGGTACCTGCAGGAAATATATTGTTGTGTAATGTTATTACCAGGGAGATCACTCCTGTTACCAAAGAAGTTGGTGCATCAGCAGGCAGGCCAGCCATTTCAAGTTTTGGTGGTTATGTTGTATTTGGCTTTGGAGCTCGCCTTGATGGAAGGTTTTCATCTTCCGGGTTATTTGCAAAGTATACTGGCAATACCCGATGCCTTGCTTGTATTGAATGAGGAATATGTACCGGATAAAACACAGGTAAATAAATCCAGGTTCACTTTGTATACGGGAATATTGGCCTGTTTCATTAGCGGCAACTGGTATTTTTCTGAATGCAATAATACCAGACGGAATATTTGCGAAGAGAAATAATAATTATTAATGAGGGTTCAAATAAATTTATTTTAATGAAAAATTATTTTTTACTATTGCTTGTTTGTTTTTGCGCAAATGTATTTGCACAAAAAGAAACCTTTGATATCATTTCTTACACGCCACCGCAGGGCTGGGATAAAGAAGTGAAGACCAGTGTAACTTCTTACACCATTGTAAATAAGCAAAAAAAAACCTGGTGCCAGTTGGGCGTGTTCAGCAGTACCACCAGTAAAGGAGGCATCACCCAGGATTTTGAAAGTGAATGGCAGGAGCTGATTGTAAAACAATACCACACCACCGAAGCACCACAGGAAACTGATGTGCCGGATGCTGATGGCTGGAAAATAAGAAGCGGCGGCAGCAAATTTATTTTTAATAAGGCCGATGCGTTGGCCATGCTTACAACTTTTAGTGGCTATGGCAGGGCAGTAAGTATTGTTGCAGCCACCAACACACAGGATTATATTGCCGACATACAAAACCTTATTGCATCCATTGAATTAAGTAAACCCGATACTACTGTAACTGCAGCCAACAACCTGCCGGTAAACACTACCCCATCGCCGGTTAATACAGGTAACTTTGCATTTACCACTACTACTTTTGATGATGGATGGATAAGCACTGTGCAACAAGATTGGGTACAGGTAACAAAAGGCAATATCAAAGTACTGATCCATTATCCCAATGCAATAGCTGATGCATACAATTCAGTTTTAAAAGAGAGTGATTATACTGCCTGGAATACTTTAGTGGCACCCCGCTATAGTAACCTGGCCAATTCTGAATGGAAGACCATCCAGAGCTGGCAATCGATAACATTTGTACAAGCAGATGCCACCGAAAATGCAACCGGCAAAAATGTACACATTGTATTATTTAAAGAACATTACAGCAACGGTAGCGGCGCCTATCTTGAATTTGTTACCGATACTAAAGCAGATTATGAAAATGAATTTGGCGCCTATCGGCAGGAATCGTACGGCTGGGAAAAAACGGCCAATATGCAGTTTAGAAATAAGTTTGCCATAGGTGCCAGCGATCTTTCCGGAACCTGGACCAGTAATTTTAGCGGTATGACGCAATACGTTAACGCATACACGGGCACCAGTGCAGGTGCAGATACCCACGCTTCTTCTCAAAAATTTATATTTGGAGAAGATGGTACGTATAAATGGGACATCGGTGTTGCCAGTGGCTTTGTAGGCAATATAAAATTTCAAAGTGCAAAGTCAAACGGAAAATTTACATTGACCAATGCCTGGCAGATCCATTTTTCTGAAATGGAAGGCAAGCCCAAAACTTTCGATGCCTATTTTTCCTGTGTAAAGGGCAGCCGTATATTGTGGCTGTCAGATGTTACTTATCCCGGCTACAGCGCCTTTGGTAAGGCAGATTAAAATGATTACTGTGAATCCCAATATTGGTGTTTATCTTTTCATAAATAACTACACATGAAATACCTGCTCTATGTCATTACCGTTTTATTATCATTACAATCTTTGGCACAGGATTGTGTTCCGCAATTGCTGATACAAAAGGCGGGTGTTTGGGTTCCAAAATCTAAAGGCTCTGAAGGAGGAACTGCAACCGAACTTTTAAAAGAAAAAAAAATTGTAGGCGCCATTCATACCATGATAAAAGCAAAATATACACCCATGGGTGTGGAGGCTGATTTTGGCGGAGTGTATGACAGGCGTGAGGAAAACAGGGCGGGCAACGGATATTACTACCGCATTATTCCACGCAATTATTATTGCAACGCCAACACCGTTAAAACCGAAGGTGAAACAGGCTCCTATTTCCAAGTGGCTGCTAATATGTTTGATTCGGAGATCTACGATACCGCACAGGGCGACCGCCTGCAGCTGGAATGCTTTAATGCAATGCATGACTTACCGGTACAAAAAGATGGCTATTGGTTTTTTAAAGAAATAAATATTTCGCTTGGCGGAGGGGTAACAGGAAAAAGAGCTATGTGGTTGATTACTTATGATGGCAAACTACCCTATGCGTATGTAACACGCAAAGAGTTTTTAGAAAAAAGAATAACTGCGTTAGTTGCTATAAAAAGCATGGCAGCGGGAGGAATTAAAGACGCTCTTAAAAATATTGATATCGAAAAGTCATTTAAAGAAAAAGAGTTTAAAGGCAACGCTGCAAAAATGGATCAATACATGAAAACGGATTACCTGCCACGGAAGATTAAATATGAAAAGCAACTGGCAGATAACGACAACACTTATGCCCCCGCATTTACGGCAATTGAAACCCAGCTTAAAATGCCGGCTGCCGAATTGGAGCAGCAGGCTATTGTAAAGGTTGATCCTCATACTTCGTTAAACTACCTGTTTACAAACGATGACGATCCCTTTGGCCAGATCCTTATTAAACCCAACCCGGCATATTTCAACAAAAAATTAGCCAGATCAACACCACAATTTTTTATGGTGTATGTTACTGCCGATGATAAGGAACCTATTGCGGCTAAATTTAAAGCCAATATAATTAAAGCTGTTGATTTTACCCTGCTTAAAAATATGCTGGGCAAACAGTAAAAACTCCCTGTTTAAAGGGATAGGAAACCACTTATGATAAATATAACTTTGATACGTAAAATACAATCATGAAAAAGATATTGCTTTGTTGCGTTGGTATGGCCGGGGCTGTACTGTCATTTGCACAAAAAGAAACTTTTGATCTTACCTCTTACACTCCGCCGCAAAACTGGACAAAAGAAGTTACTGAAAACGTTGTTTCTTACACCATCACCAATACACAAACCAATACCTGGTGCCGCATTAATATTGTAAAAAGTACAGCAAGTAAGGGTAGCATCAATGAGGACTTTGACAGCGAATGGCAGGAGCTGGTGGTAAAAAGCTATAACGTTACCGAGGCGCCGCAAGTAAATGAAGTACAGGAAGCAGATGGATGGAAAATAAAAGCGGGTGGCGGTAAATTTATTGTTAACAATGCCAATGCCATGGCAATGCTTACCACTATGACCGGTTATAACCGTTGTGTTAGTATAGTATCCATTACCAATACCCAGGATTATATAAAAGATATTGAAGCAGTATTGGCATCTGTGGACCTTAGCAAACCTGTTGTCACAGATGCGCAACCACCGGCCGTTACGGGCAGTGATAACAATTCCATAGTTGGTGTATGGACAGCCACCGCCAGCGACCAGTCGAGCTTCAGGGTGAACAATGGTATCATGAATTACATTGTCCGGCAATATACCTTTGAAGCTAATGGCAGGTATACTTTTATTTCCAAAACATTTGACCCAATAATGGATAAAATATTATTGGGGAAAGAGAACGGAACTTACCAGGTAAGCGGCACCACGGTTACCATTATCCCAAAAAAAAGTGTGCTGGAAGCCTGGAGTAAACAAAACAATGCCGACAGGTGGGGTAAGCTGGTCTCCTCACAAAATATTGCACCCGAAAAAGTAACGTACCAGTTTAGCAAACACTATTTTTCAGGTATCAGGGAAACTTCACTCCTTTTACAATCTGATAAAAAAACAAACAGGGATGGCCCATTCAATGGTAATGCTATTTTAAATAATTCCTGGATATATGGCCCGGTTAATAAATCGCATCCGTTAATTGAACTTCCGGGCGGCAAACAGAATGGTGGGTAATATAAAATATAATGAAGTAAAATCTTCTGGTATCTTTACTATATCCATTTGGTGGTGCAAAAAGGGGCTGTAATTTTAAACCTGCCTGATGCGGAAGATCCCGGATCTGGTATTTAAACAAAATATGGACTGGCAAAATAAATCTTTAACTCAAACCATATATTATGCGTACAATTATTTTAGCTCTATTATTATTGCCCTTTGTTGCTGCGGCACAAAAAACTGATGTGTTTTTAAAACTTACTGATGCTTCCGGTCAACAGATAAAAGGAGATGTTGTGGTAAAGGGTAATGAAAGAAGCATTGGTATACTATCCTTCAGTAATGGCGGAAGAAACAATTCGCAGCTTACTTTTAACATGACCGTTAACGGTGCTTCGGCCGATTTAAAAAGGGCCATGGGCAGTGGAAGTTTATTGCCTAGCGGAACACTAACAGTTACACAACCAGGTGGAGGCGCACCCACGATCTCTTACACCATTAAAATGGAAAATATTAAAGTAAGCAGCTGTTCCGAATCGATGGGATGCAATGGTGTGATGAACACCACAACAGTGCTCATTGCTACCCGTATTGGCTGGACATACTATCAACAGGATGCCACAGGCCGCACATCAGTTTCTCGTAAGTATGGTTTCGACAATGAGACGGGCAGGGAATGGACAGCCTTTTAAAACAGCCTCATTATTCACTTCAAATTTTATTTCATGAAAAAAACAATTGCATTATTCAGTTCGCTGTTGGTGTTTGCTGGTTTAAAAGCCCAACCACCTGTAAAAAAAGAAACTGCAAAGCCCGTCATTGTTAAACCATCTCCTGTTGATTCATTGAAAGCGGTAAAAGGAAATGCTGCTTTAAAACTAACAGACAAAGCAATAAAAATTGGCCAGGTTAAAAATACCAACACATTGCCATTTAAAGAAAATGCTTTGCCCATGAAGCAACTTAAAGCAACGCCCAAACCAGATAAACACTAAATGCTGCAGCTGTTTAAAAAGAAACTCATTCTTCAGCCTGCAGGTATCGAAATAAAACAAAGCCCGCTGCATGGCCGGGGTGTATTTGCCTGTACCACATTTAAAGCCGGAGCTGTTATTGAAACAGCCCCGGTTATTATTATGGAGCAGACAGATAAAGATTTTTTACAGTCTACTATACTCTTCAGTTATTATTTTGTGGTAGGTGATAAAAATTTCCCGGTAGCGCTGGGCCTGGGTTATAGCTCGCTGTATAATCATTCGTATAATGCCAATGCGGTGTACAATATTTCTATAAAAAATGCAACCATCACCATCAAAGCCTGCAAAAAAATAGCACAGGGTGATGAGATTATGCTTAACTACAATGGCAGCCCCAATGATGCATCACAGGTTTACTTTGCACCCGAAGCCACTGCAACATGAACAAACAACTGTACATACAAAAGATCAAAGGCAAGGGGCGTGGCGTTTTTTGCAACCAGCCAATTGGTAAAGATGATACATTTGAAATATGCCCTGTACTGGTTACTCCTGCAGCAGATTACGAAACTGTAAAAGCATCACGCCTGGTAGATTATTTTTTTAGTTTCAACAAGGAAGAAAATACATTGGCATTAGCCTTAGGCTTTGGCTCTTTATACAATCATGCCGTTTATTCCAATGCTGCCTATTCGCTTAACAGGGAAAACAAAACCCTTACCTTTTATGCATTGGAAGATATACCTGCCGGTAAAGAGATCTGCATTAACTATGCCGGCGAAAGCGGCCAGGAATTTAAGGAATGGTTTGAATCGAGAAATATTCCTTACAAAGAAGTATAGTTATTATCTCCGCAACCAGGTTACCTAAATAAGTTTAAGCGCCGGTAATTTTACCAGGGAATGCTTAATTTTAGATATGCTGAAACATCTTTGCCTCATTTTTTGCCTGGTTACTTTTAGCGTTGCAATGGCACAGCATTTACCGTTAGAGACTTATACTCCTGCTACTGGTTTGGTAGATGCCAGGGTATCAAAAATGTACCAGGATAGTAAGGGGCGGCTTTATTTTTTAACCCGTGAAGGTTTCAGCATTTTTGACGGGCAGCACTTTGATAATTACGGCTCAGCAATTAATTATGGTACCGGCATCATCAGTGATATTGCTGCGTACAAAAATGATGTAGTAAAAATATTCAGTTACGATGGCGATATATATACCATCAGCAACAATCATGTTACAACAGATACCTCAAAAAGGGACAAGCTGAAAGAGTTTTCAAAAATATTCAGCATCAGTAATACCGACAAACTCATTCTTACCAATTATCATTTTATCAGGGAAACAGGCAATACATTATGGCCTTTACCAACCGGCACCATAAAACCCGCCTTTATTGAAAACAGTATTATTTACGGGCAATACCTTATCCTTGTTCAAACAGATGAAAATAAGAGCCAGGAAATATTTCTATACAACTACAACACCCGGCAAACTGAAGATTCTATTAAGGTTACAAGTCCGGTAACCTTTCTCTGCAACACCAGCCAAAAAATACTGCTTGCCACTGCAGCAGGCAACTGGTTTAATTTAGACAGCTTGTTTTTACAACATGGCAAATTAAAACTGCAGCCATATAATACCGGCGCACTTATACCGGAAAATTTTGCGCCTTATAAAATACAAAATGGCAACGGCGATAATAGTATCTGGTTCATTAATGCAGAAAAAGGCTATTGTAAAGTAAACCTGCTGCATAACACCAAAGCATATTTCCGGGTAACCGATGGCGTGCTCAATACGGCCAGCTGGGTTTATGAAGATGCTGAAAAAAACTACTGGTTTGGTTCTACTGCAAGGGGAGTACAAAAACTGCAGCAGTCATCCCTATTTAAACAGGATAAGGTTAACGGGCACAGCCTTGGTTATATAAACACCATAAATACCACTTCTTCAAAAGAAAGTTTTATAAATGCAAGTGATGCAATTTTTATACAGGATAAAAAAATAGCGCCCTCTTATAAAGACAATAACAGTTTTATTTTTTGGCAGAACGAGTATTGGCAGTTTAAAGATTATAAAACTATAACGGGCAGCAAGGGCCATGTGTACGACCTTAGTAAATTGATACCAGATTTTACTGCCGAAGATTTTTTATTTGCCCATAGCAGTATTGATACTAAAGGCAGGCTCATGATTGCAGGGAGGGTGTTTATTTTCATCAATAAAGATTACCAATTCCATTTTTACCGGCCGGGCTATTTTTGCGACAATATTGTGGAAACAGCCAATAATGAATACTGGTGCTTTTTAAGAAGCAATGATATTATTAAACTAAAATGGGAAAACGATACCCTTAAAAAAATATACAGCAAAACTTTCCCCAATCTTGCACCACGCTACACCATACAATGGGATAGCAATACTTTTTTTACGGGTACAAGATTATATGGCATTAAAATATTTCAATGGGCAAGTAATGATATGCAGCAAACTGCAACAATCAATAAATTAAACGGGTTATCGAATAATTTTATCAATGTATTATTAAAAAAAGATGCCCATCACCTGTTAACCGGTACTGGTACAGGATTAGATGAAATTACGGTTTTGGAAAAAGATACCGTGGTTGAAAATATCTCGCAGCGCAATAATATTTATGTCCCGTTTTCCGACCTTGTGCAACTGGAAGACTCCACTGTTTTGTGCCGAACACTGGACGGCCAGCTATTTAAAGAAACTACAGGTATCAAAGCAGCAACTGATTTTTCGCCGGCTGCATTCTTTAAAACTATTCGTGTTAATAATGAACCCATTGATGAAGTGGTACAAAATAAATTCCCTTACAACGAAGATAATTTTTTATTCCGCATAAGCACCCCTTCATTTTTCGACAATAAAAAAATACAATTTATTTTTTTGCTGAAAGGGAACGGGCAGCAGTGGGAACAAAATGCCAACAGTGCCGAAATGGAAATAAAAAATCTCTTACCGGGCAGCTATACTTTAAATGTAATCATTCAATACCCTGGTAAAAGATATCCTAATAAACAACTGCAATACAATTTTACTATTGCGCCGCCTTTTTGGAAACGTTGGTGGTTTATTTTGATTGCAACACTGTTTAGCGCAGCACTCATTACTTACGTTGTGCAACTTTTTTACAGGCGCCGTTTACAGCAACAAATGATGGCAATGGAAAAACAACAGGCGATAGAAAAAGAACGTACCCGCATTGCAACCGACATGCATGATGACTTTGGTGCCAACCTCAGCCGTATTAAATTCATCAGCGAAAAAATGCAACTCCTGAATCCGCAGGACGAAAATTTAAAAACCGATCTCTTTAAAATTTCGGCCTATAGTGATGAAATGGCGGAGAAGATGAATGAAATAGTGTGGGCATTAAACCAGCGTTACGACTCTTTAGAAGACCTCATCAGTTTCAGCCGTGCTTATGCTGCTGATTATTTACAGGATAAAAATATCGAACTCAAATTTCATTCCATCATCAATACCAATAAAAAAATACAGGGTGAGGTAAGAAGAAATATTTTTATGGTGATCAAAGAAGCATTGCACAATGTAATAAAACACGCCGGTGCAAAAACAGTAACTATCGAATTTAAAGAACAACAAAATAAACTGGAAGTATGCCTCCGGGATGATGGCAAAGGTATTGATATGGACAATATCCGCCCCTTTGCAAACGGTTTGGAGAATATGAAAAAGCGAATGGAAAGTGTTGGAGGGCAAACTGCAATATTTAAAGACAATGGCACCGTAATCATCATGCAGGTGCCCTTGTAACACAAAATACCTATAGGCATTTTTACATAACAATATTAATTTGCATCATGCCAAAAATTAAAGTAGCTATTGTGGAAGACCTGGAAGAAGTGCTGGAAGGTTTAAGTACTTTTATAAAACAGGATACAGCTATCGAACTCACTGCTGTTTATCGTACTGCCGAAGCTGCTGCATTAGAGCTGCCCATTGTAAAGCCAAACATTGTGATCATGGACATTAACCTGCCAGGCATCACCGGTATTGAATGTATTAAACGCATCAAAGCGGTAAACTCCACTATCTTGTTTATGATGTTTACCGTATACGAAAATAACGACCAGGTTTTTGAAGCGCTTAAAGCCGGGGCAAGTGGTTACCTGTTAAAAAAAACAGCCCCATTACAAATTATAGAAGCGGTTAAAGAACTCTACCAGGGTGGTTCACCCATGAGCTCACAAATAGCACGTAAATTAGTGAACCACTTTCAGGAAAAACAACAGGTATTGCACAATGAAGCGGCAATACTTTCTACCAGGGAAAAAGAAGTACTGGAACACCTGGCCAAAGGCATGTTGTATAAGGAAATTGCCGACTTACTGAGTATTAGTTTCCACACTGTTCGCCAACACATTGGCAATATTTACCAAAAACTCCATGTACAAAATAAAACGGAGGCCATCAATAAAGTATACGGCAAAAAGTTTTAGCTAACACCCCATCCCACAAAATACCTACCCCCTATACACATTCGGCCTATTTTATGCACTAGCCGGCGGGTTTACATTTACAGCATCATTATGAAAAAATTATTATTCACCGCGGGTGTGATGATGCTGTGTTACACCAACTATGCCCAAAATTGTAATGGCGTTTACCCGGATACCCTGCACGGTAAATGGAAAGTTTTCCTGGATGGAACGGTCTCGAATAAATCAAAACCTGAGTTTGTACGTGAAAAGATCCTTATGGAAGGCGTAAACGAAATGATCAGAAAAAATTGGACATGGGAGCCGTTGGCTGGTAATCTGATGTACGGTTCGTATTTGTACTATACCGGGTACCACCGACCTGACCCGGTGGTTAAAATAGCGGATGAATATATAACCAGAATCGGCTTCCGGAGGTTCGCCTGCGACAATGGCAAAATTATCGATCAGCCTTGGAGTGGGTCTTTGGAAATCACCTTCAACGATTTACCTTTTACATTTGACCTAAATCTGTTTACCCCTGGGCCTAAAGAAACCATTAACGAACTGCCTGCCATAGATGTTTACGCAGCACTGCACCAGCTACCCGAAGTAAAAGACGGGTATTTTGACTATATAGATGATGGCCCCTTTAAAAATTCCTTGGGTAACCGTTACAGGTACAGAACGATCACCAAACCCGGCAAACTTCCTTATCTGTTGATGAGCAAGAAAGCGTATTATGAAAAATGGAAGATCAAACACCAAACAGAGATTGAAAATTCACAAGCCAGAACTAAAGAACTGGCAGGCAATGCTGTAGCCGCGG
>Ga0302321_100005492_pt1 | contig 11105 bp, 15 predicted proteins | sample Fen_T0_1_FD_202505 | JGI IMG/M metagenome (GOLD analysis project Ga0302321, IMG submission 202505) | Peat permafrost microbial communities from Stordalen Mire near Abisko, Sweden - Fen_T0_1 | ecosystem: Environmental > Terrestrial > Soil > Wetlands > Permafrost | place: Sweden: Abisko...
TCCGCAACGTCGAGCTCGCGCGCGCCGCCGCGTACTACGCGTGCTGGGCGCTCGACGCCGCCGACCGCGCCGAGGGTCACCGCGCCGCCACCATGGCGCTCGCGTTCGCAGCCGACGGGCTCTGCGCCGTGGGGGCGAACACGATCCAGGTCCACGGCGGCGTCGGCTACACGTGGGAGCACGACGCGCACCTGTACTACAAGCGCCTGCTCACCCTGCAGGGCCTCGGTGGCGGCAGCGCCGACCAGCTCGAAGAGCTCGCTGCCATCGTCCTCGACTGACGTGCGTCCCTGAGCGTCGCTCACCACCGAACGTGCGTCCCTGAGCGTCGCTCACCGATGAGCGACGCTCAGGGACGCATCATCGGGACGTCGTCAAGAGCAACGCACCGGCGAGGGGGCCACCGCCGGCGCAGGCGACGCCGACCTCGGGGTTGCCGGGCACCTGACGCGCGCCGCCCTCGCCCCACAGCTGCACACACGCCTCGTGCAGGAACGAGAACCCGTGGAGCCGGCCCGACGACAGCTGGCCGCCGTGGGTGTTGAGCGGGAGCACACCGTCGAGAGCGATGTGGTGGCCACCCTCCACGAACGGGCCCGACTCGCCCTTGCCGCAGAAGCCCATGGCCTCGAGCCACGCCATGGTGATGAAGCTGAACCCGTCGTACATCTCGGCGACCTGCACATCGGTGGGCTTCAGATCGGTGCGGGTCCACAGCTGAGCGCCGGCATCGCGCAGCGCCATCGTGGTGAGGTCGTCGAACTGGTCCCAGGACGGGCGGCCGTGCAGTGCGGTCCCGACGGCCTCGACCCGGATCGGCGGCTTGCGCAGGTCAGGGATCGTGTCGACGTGCGAGACGATCATCGCGGTGCCGCCGTCGCACGGCACGTCGCAGTCGAACAGGTGCAGCGGCGACGCGATGACGCGGGAGTTGAGGTAGTCGTCGAGCGTCATCGGGTCGCGGTAGATCGACTTCGGGTTGAGCGCCGCGTTCTTGCGCGCGTTCACCGCGATCTGGCCGAGCTGCTCACTGGTGGTTCCGTACTCGTGGAAATGGCGCTGGGCCATCATCGCGATCCACGGCGCGGCCGACGGCGCGCCATAGGGCAGCACCCACTCCATGAACCCCGAGGCTCGGGGGATGTTCTGGCGGTTGCCCCCGCCGGGCATCACCGCGGCGCGGCCGCCCTCACCCTGGGCGCTGCCCTCCCACACGCTGCGGAAGCACAGGACGTGTTCGGCCAGCCCGAAGGCCACCGCCATGCACGCGTCGATCACGGCGCCGAGCTGGCCGGGGCGCTCGATCCCGCCGCTCCACCAGCCGAGGTCGAGCCGCAGGGCGTCCTGCACGTCGACCACGCCGGCGCCGCTGAAGCCAGGCGGCTGGCTCGCCGCTCCGGGGTAGGTGGAGATGCCGTCGATGTCGTCGACTGTGAGACCGGCGTCGTCGATCGCGGCGAGGCACGCGTCGAGTGTGAGCTCGAGCGGGTCGCGGAAGAGCCGGCGACCGACGTCGGACTGACCGACGCCGCTGATGACGGTCAGGTGCTCGGGCTTGGTGGCCATCAGGACGCCTCCGTCAACTCGACGGGCCGGAAGAACGGGATCCAGATGTTCTCGTCCTCGTGGGCCTCGAACGTCACCTGCACGGGCATGCCGATGTAGACGTCGTCGACCTTGCAGTCGACGATCACCGTCGTGAGGCGCAGGCCATCCTGCTCGGGGAGCTCCACGATCGCGAGCGCGAACGGCAGCTCGGGCACCGGCATCCACGGCTGGTGGTTGATCGTGAACGTGTGGACCGTCGCGATGCCGGTGGTGTCCTCGTAGGCGATGTCCTTCGAGTGGCACATCGGGCAGATCACGCCGTGCGGGTGGATCCAGTACCTGCACGCCTGGCAGCGCTGGAACCGCAGCACACCGTCGCGCCCGGCCGCCCAGAACGGCTCGTTGCGGTCGGTGATCGCGGGCAAGACCCGGAACGGCGCGTCACTCATCGTCGTCGGCCTCCACTTCGGGCGCAGCGTCGAACCCGGCGCGGGCGTGGGGGATCGCTTCCACCGCGGGCCCCACGCCGAACGCCACGCAGGTGAGCATGATCGAGCCGAGCACCTCCTCCCACGTGGCTCCCACCTCGCGGGCGAGGCGGGCGTGGCGGACGATGCCGATCTCGTTGCGGGCGATCACGGTGCACACCATCCGGATCAGCTCGTGGGTCTTGCGGTCGGGCGCGCGCAGCGAGTCGATCTGGCTGAGCCACGCGGCCTGGGCGTCGTGCAGGGCAGGGAACACGTCGTAGATCGGGGCCTCGTACTTGAAGCTCCAGTCGCTCCCGGTGCCGTCGTCGGCGTCAGCGTCAGCGTCAGCGTCGGCGTCGGGTGCCGAGGTGGGGTCGGGGCTCGTCACGTCGTCACCCCTTCGCCGGACGGAACCGCGCCAGCGTGAACTGGGGGTCGTCGGAGACCTCTTGGAACACCACCTCGAGCGGCATGTCGGCCCGGAGCTCGTCGAACTCGCACTCCACCACGTTGCTCATCATGCGCGGTCCCTCTTCGAGGTCGACCAGCGCAGCCACGTACGGCAGCCGCTCGGGGAACGGCGGGAGCTCGTTCACGTGGACGACCGACCACGTGTACAGGGTCGCGCGCCCCGACGCCTCGAACCACTCGACGTCGGTGCTCCAGCAGCGCGGGCAGAACGGACGCGGGTAGAAGTGGTACTCACCGCAGGCGTTGCAGTGCTTGACGAGGAGCTTCCCGTCGTTGGCGCCGGCCCAGAAGGGCTCGGTCTCCTCGTCGGGGGTGGGCAGATCGAAGCGGGGGGCCACCGGGGCGGCGGGGCTCAGCGGGCCGGGAGCGCGGCGACCGCGCTGCCCTGGACCTTGGCCGCACCCTCCTGGTTGACCACCGAGCACTCGAGCTCCACCTTGTGGGCGCCGCCCTCGTCGTACTTCCGGGCGATGGTCACCTTCGTGGTGAGGACCTCGCCCGGCCAGGTCTGCTGGGTGAACCGCACGTTGTAGCGCTCGAGGTTGCCGACGCCGACGTAGTCGGTGAGGGCCTTGCCGAGCAGGCCCATGGTGAACATGCCGTGGCCGAACACGCTGGGCAGGCCCGCGGCCTGGGCGGCCACCTCGTCGTGGTGCATGGGGTTGAAGTCGCCCGACGCCCCGGCGTACATGACCAGGTCGGTCCGGCCGAGCTCGTGGCTGAACTCGGGTGCGGCGTCGCCCTCGCTCACGTCGTCGAAGAACAGCTTCTGCTCACCCAAGGGGAATCGCTCCTTGCCTGCATGACGGGTCAGGGCCGGCCGAGAGCGTGTCGCCTCCCTGACACGCGTGTCAATTCCGCGCCATGCTGGGGGCAACCAGGGGGAACACACACATGACACGACCGGACTGGGAGCTGCGGGAGACCGCACCCGAGCTGCGGACCCGCTACCTCGCCGAGGGCCACTGGACCGACGACACCCTCACCAAGCACGTGGTCAAGGGGTTCGCCGCGTATCCCGACCTCGAGTTCCGGGTGTGGTCCAAGACCCGGCCAACCCGGCACACCATCGGCGACTGCGCCCGCCTGGCCCGGGGGCTCGCCGCCGGGCTGGCGGCCCGGGGGGTGTCCGAGGGCGACGTCGTCGCGTTTCAGATGCCCAACTGCTTCGAGGCCGGGATCACCTTCTACGGCGCCGCGCTGCTCGGGGTGGTGCTGGTCCCGATCGTCCACTTCTACGGTCCGAAGGAGGTGCACCACATCCTCCGGGAGTCGGGGGCGTCGGTGTTCCTCTCCTTCGACCACTTCGGCCACCGCGACTTCGTGGCCGACTTCCCCCGCGCCGCCGACGGCATCGACAGCCTCGAGATCGTGGCCTTCGTGGGCGACCGGCCGCCCGGCACCCTGGCCTTCGACGACCTGATCCTCGAGGGTGGCGATGTCACCCCGGCCGACCCCCACCCCGACTCGCCCGCGGTGGTCGGCTACACCTCGGGCACGACGAGCGACCCGAAGGGCGTCATCCACACCCACCGCACGCTCAACGCCGAGATGCTCCACATGACCCGGGGAACCGGGCTCCAGCGGGCCTCGCTCGTGGGTGCGCCCGTGGGCCACGCGATCGGCATGCAGGGCGGCCTGCTCGGCCCCATCCTGCGCGGCCTGCCCGTGCACCTCATCGACGTCTGGGACCCGGGCATGGTGCTCGACGCGCTCGTGGAGGCCGACCTCACCGCGGGGAGCGGCTCCACCTACTTCCTCACCTCGCTCCTCGACCACCCCAACTGCACCGAGGAGCACCACCGGTTGATCAAGCAGGTGGGCATGGGCGGCTCGGCGATCCCCGCGGCGGTGTCGGAGCGGGCCGAGTCGCTCGGCATCAGGCTGCTCCGCTCCTACGGCTCCACCGAGCACCCGTCCACCACCGGCTCGCGGTTCGAGGACGACCGCCACCAGCGCCTGTACACCGACGGCGTGCCGATGCCCGGGGTGGAGGTGCGTCTGGTCGACGATGACGGCATGGACGCCGGCGACGGCCCCGGCGAGATCTGGAGCCGCGGCCCCGACCTGTTCGTGGGCTACGTGAACCCCGCGCTCACCAAGATCGCGATCGACCCCGACGGCTGGTACGCGAGCGGCGACATCGGCGTGCGCGACGAGCACGGGGCGATCACGATCACCGACCGCAAGAAGGACATCATCATCCGCGGCGGCGAGAACATCTCGGCTGCCGAGGTGGAGGAGCTGCTCCAGCAGATGCCCGGGGTGAGCGAGGTCGCGGTGGTGGCCGCGCCCGACGCGCGCCTCGGCGAGCACGCCTGCGCGTTCGTGCGGATGATCCCCGGCGCGCCCGAGCCGGACCTCGACGCCGTGCGGGCCCACCTCACCGAGGCCGGTCTCGCCCGCCAGAAGTTCCCCGAGGAGCTGCGGGTGGAGGACGAGTTCCCCCGCACGCCGTCGGGGAAGACCCAGAAGTACGTGCTGCGCGAGCGTCTCCGGGCGGAGGCCCGCGACGCGTGACGACCTGATGGTCGGGTGTCAGGTCGATACTGGTCGATACTGGTGGGATGACGGCTCGACGATGACAGAAGGCTCCGCGGTCCCGCCGGCGCTCGACGCGCTCGGCTGGAGCGACCACTGGGCGGCCCTCGCGGCCGGCCGGCCGCCCGGCGTGGAGCCCGGGCGGGTGGTGCGCCACGACAGCGTCGCCGTCATGGTCGGGACGGCCGACGAGGTGGTCGTGCGCCCGATCCGGCCCGCACTCCCGCCCTTGGCGGTGGGCGACTGGCTGCTGGTCGACGACGAGGCCATCGTCGACCTCCTGGCGCGCCACTCGTTGCTCCAACGCCGCGACCCGACCCGCGGCGGTGCTCAGCTCATCGCCGCGAACGTCGACCTGGTGGGCATCGTCTGCGGTCTCGACCGCCCGGTGAAGGCGGGCCGCATCCAGCGGTTCGTGGTGCAGGTCTTCGACTCGGGCGCGATCCCCGCGGTGGTGCTCACCAAGTCCGACCTCGTCGAGGACCCGACCGACGCGGTGACCGCAGTGGAGCGAGCAGCTCCCGGGGTGGACGTGATCGTGTGCTCGGTGCACACCGACGCCGGACTCGACACCCTGCGCGCCGCGGTGCGCGACCGCACCGTCGCGTTCGTCGGCGAGTCGGGCGCCGGGAAGTCGACGCTCGTGAACGCGCTCGCGGGCACCGAGCTCGCGGCCACGAGCGCAGTCCGCAAGGGCGACAGCAAGGGCCGCCACACCACCACGTCGCGCGAGCTCCACGTGCTCCCGGGGCACTGCTGCCTCGTCGACACGCCGGGCCTGCGCGAGATCGGAGTGTTCACCGACGTCGATACCGTGGACGACGCGTTCGGCGACGTGGCCATCGAGCTCGACGAGGAGTGCCGGTTCCGCGACTGCACCCACACGAGCGAGCCCGGCTGTGCGGTGCTCGCCGCGATCGAGCGGGGCGACCTCGACGGCGATCGCTACGCCGCGTGGCAGGCCCTGCGCGCCGAGGCCGAGGCCGCCGAGCTTCGGGGCGACCCGGTGGCCCGGCACCAAGCCGAGAAGCGCTTCGGCCGGATGGCCCGCGAAGCCCAGAAGATCGAGCGCGGCGGCGATCGCTGAGCGAAGCGACCTAGGGCATGCCCCCGTCGACCCGGAGCAACGCGCCGGTGGTGAAGCTGGACGCGTCGCTCGCGAGGTAGAGCGCGGCGCCGACGACCTCGTGGGGCTGGCCGATGCGCTGCAACGCGAAGCCGGGCATCCCGCCCTCCTGCTTCATCGCGTCGGGCCACGCCTTGGTCACGTCGGTCTCGAACGGACCGGCCGAGATGCAGTTGACCCGCACCTCCGGGCCGAACTCCTTGGCCAGCGCTTCAGTGATGTTGTTGAGCCCGGCCTTCGCCGCCGCGTACGGCAGGAACGACGGCTCGGGCCGCAGCGCGCCACTGGTGGAGATGTTGACGATCGACCCGCTCCCGGCCTCGCGCATGCGGTTGCCCACGAGCACGCTCAGGCGGAACGGCCCCTTCAGGTTGAGCCCGAACACGCTGTCCCACAGCTGCTCGTTGACGTCGAGCAGGTTGGGGTACAGCGGCGACTTCCCCGCGTTGTTGATCAGCACGTCGACCTTGCCGAAGCGCTGGTACGCCTCGGCGACGAGCTCGTCGAGCTGGTCCCATCGGCCCACATGGCAGGCGTAGGCCATCGCCTGGCGGCCGGTGGTCTCCTGCACCTCGCGTGCCACGTCCTCGCAGGCCTCGAGGGTGCGGCTCGCGATCACCACGTCGGCCCCGCAGCGAGCGAGGGCGAGCACCATCGCCTTGCCGAGCCCACGGCTCCCCCCGGTGACCAGCGCCACGCGCCCCGTCAGGTCGAACAGCTCATCCGCATATCCCATGCGTGGGGTTGTACCACTACGGGCGGAGATGGGGCCGAGCGCTGGCCAAGGCCCGGACCACGAAGGGCTTGCCCCCTTGGACCAGCCGCAACAGCGTCAGGTCGACCTCACCCTCGACCTCGACCGTCACTCCGGTCGAGTCGGCACGCACGTGCACCGAGCGCAGGGCGCCGCGGTCGGCCTGCTGCGCCACCGAACGACGAGCACGCTGCTCGGCCACCACCGGGTCGAGCGCGACCGTGCCGTCCTGCCGGTACCGCGCCTCGTCGAGCGCTCCGGCACCCGCGAGCGCGGCGGCGTCGGCCACCGCGGCGAGCGACCGCCGCTCCGAGAACGACCGACCCAGATCGAGGGCGAGCCCACCCAGTGGCAGCAGCATCACCGCGAGCCCGAGAAGCCAGAGCGTGATGGTCCCCCGCTGTGGGTGAAGTGCGGGAACGCCGCTCACGGGAGACTCCCGTACGGGTCCACCGGTTCTCGGTGCACCGCCGTCCAGCTCCATGCTGCGACCGACCCGATGAGCGGGACTGCGACGGCCGGCATGCGCACGGTGACACGCGCCGTCACGTCGCTCCCCCGCAGCAGCGGCGCACCCGGCGTGCAGTCGACGGAGACCCGCACGGTTCCGTCGGGGAGACCGGCACCCGCAGCAATCGCCGCCACCGCCCGGTCGCCGAGCCCGGGGTCGCAGCGGCCCGCGAGCGCGACGGCGCGGGCGCCGTCGCGCGCCGCGAGCCGGGCGAGACCCTGTCGTGACGACCACTCGGGCAGGCTCAGGACGAGCAACGCGACGGGGAGCACCAGGAGCGCGACCCCGGCGCTCAGCTCGATCGCCGCGAACCCACCCTCCGGCCGCCGGGCCGCGTGCCGACGTCGGGAGCGGACGTTCATGGCAACACCTCCCGGACGGCGGCCGATTCGACCGAGTAGGACCATCGGGGAAGGCCCGGGAGCCACGGCACGATCGTCACATCGGCGCGGGCCCGGACCTGCAGCGGTGTACCGGACGCCGAGCAGGTCACCGCGACACCACGACGCGCCGCGGGCCCGAGCAGTCCGTCGATGACCGCTCGGGCCCGCAACTCGCACTCGGCGATCGGTCCGTCGGATCGGCTCCCCACCCGCACCGCCTCGTCGACCGCGGCGCGCACGGCATTGCGGGTGAACATCATCGTGACGACGTCGGCCAGGGAGACGAACACCACCAGCGCGAGCGCCGCGGCGACAACCATGGCGATTCCGGCCATCCCGGCCTCGGCGGAGGTATCGACGGTCGATCGGGAACGCATCGCGATCAGACCTGCAGCTGCCCGCGGATCCACTCCATCACGTCCAGGCCGACCGCCTGCAGCACGGCCCAGATGGCGACCAACGCCGCGATGCCGAGCGCCGCGTTGCCCAGCAGCTCCGCCGTCGCCATGCCCCGCTCCGACCCGCGCAGGTCGGTCTCGGCGGGTGCGATCACTTCGTCTTTGTCCGAGGACCAGCAGCTCATGGACATTCCTCTCTCTGGTTGTTGGGTTGGCTTCTCGCGTCGCGCGAGATCGTCAGCGACCGCCCAGCACGAGTGACGGCAAGGGGGCGATCACGAAGAGCAACATGATCGGAGCGAGCACCGCGATGGTCGGGACCAACATCGCCGCGCGGCGGCGCGTCGCCTGGCGGCGCAGCTCGTCGCGGCGCACGTCGCGCAGGTCGTCGCTCAGCGCGCGCAGCGCAGTGCCGAGGTCGGCACCTTGCTCCGCAGCGAGCGCGAAGAGGCGATAGGTCCTCGCCGCGTGCGGTTCCATGCTGGTCCGGGCCGCGTGACGGAATGCTTCCGCCTCGCTGCGCCCGGCTCGGATCGAGGTCAGGACCGAGCGGAGCTCCTCGACCACGACACCGTTGCCGCGCTCGACCACGCGCGTGATGGCCTGAACCGGACCGGCCCCGGCCCGAACGTGGATCGCGAGCACCTGATCGATCGTGACGAGCTCGAGCCGCATCCGAACCCGGCGCTCCTCGACGACACGGGCCAACCGGGCCGGACCCCGTGTGTACCCGACGGCGGCAGCGCTCCCGCCGAACAGCGTCATGAGTACCGGCGAGCGGAACACCACTGCACCGACGAGGATTGCGGCTGCCGCCGCGCCACCGGCGAGCGCGTACTGACGGAGGCGGAACTGCTCCGCCGCGCGCTCGTCGAACCCGGCCGCGCGCAGCTGCCGCTCGAGCCGACTGCCGTCGACCGGCGCGATCACCGCCCGCACCCGCCGGGGGCCGCGGTGCGCAGACCAAGCGGCGCCCGCATCGCCGGTCCGGGCCTCGTCCCAGTCGGGCCGATACGGCGCCACCCGGTCCATCACCCGAGCCGGACGCTGCCGACGCACGGCCACGCCGGCGACCACCCCGGCACCGAGGACCGCCACCACCACCACAAGGGTCACGGTCGGGCCCCGGCCCGAGGCCCGTCGGGCAGCATCCGAGCGAAGACACGCGGCTCCTCGGGCTGGCGCCCGAGCCGGCCCAGCCACCATGCCCCCACCAAGCTCAGGAGCCCTGCTGCGCCGACGACCAGCACTCCACCGCTCGATCGGTAGAAGTCGCGGAACGGACCCGCGCGCAGGGTGAGCGCGACCAGCACGAGCCACGGCAGCACCAGCACCGCCCGCGCGTTGATGCGCATCTCGAGGCCTTCGGTGTCGATCTCCTCGAGCACCTTCACGTCCTTCGTCGTGGCGACCACGAGGTCCTCGAGCACCTCACGCACGATTGCCCCACCCCGCTCGTGCGAGACGAGCAGGACCTCGATGACCCGGTCGCTGGTCGGGTCGGCCATGCGCTCCTTCACCTGCTCGAGCGCGGCGCTCACACCGAAGACGCGGGCGAGGGTGGGAAAATCGGCGAAGACCTCTCGCAACGGTTCAGGACCGGATTCGCCCAGCGAGGAGACGCCCTGGCTCAGCGACCGCCCGGCGACGATCGCCGCCACGAGCTCCCGCAGCGCGTCGGGCCACGCCGCCTGCCACTCGCGCATCTGCACCAGCCGCCGGTGTCCGTAGTACACGTGCGGAAGCCCGCCCGCGGCCACCGCCGGTAGAACTGCGACGAGCGGCGCACGGGTCGCCAACGCGAGGAAGCTGAAGACCATCAGGGCGGCACCCACCGAGAGCGCCCGGAACCGGGCGGGCGTGACGTCGGTACCGGCTTGTCGGAGCCAGTGCGCCCGCGACCGCCGGCTCGGCCCGACCGTCGTCGCGCGTTGCGGCGGCGCGACCCGCGGGCGCGCCCACCCGGACACCACGACCACCGCAGCGCCGGCCGCAATCGCGACGCAGAGCGCGGCGAGGACCGTCACGCCACGACCGTGGACTCGATGGCGGACCGGAGTGCGCCGCGACTCCCCAGCGCGCGGTCCGCACGCGCCTCGAGGCGGTCGGGGATCGCGCCCGTCCACCGGAGCGGCTCGTCGACGTCGTCACGGACGAACACCGGCTCACAGGTGAATCCGTCGGTGAGCGCCGGGACTACGGCCGTGATCTCGGTGACGCACCGCCGGATCCCTGCGCCCCCGTCGCCCGCGGTCCGCTCCACGTGCACCACGAGGTCGAGCGCCGACGAGAACACGCGCTGCACCACCCGCTCGGTGACGTTCTCCCCCGCCATCAACGCCGCGTTCACCAGCGCGTGGAGTGCTTCGGGGGCGCTGTTGGCGTGCACCGTGCACAGGAACCCGCACCCGGCATTGATCGCCCGGGTGAGCTCGAACGCCTCCGCACCCCGGACCTCGCCCACCACGATCCGGTCCGGGCGCATCGCGAGCACGAACTTTTCTTTTCCAGATATCATGACTCGCATGGGAAAGCAGCGCCGGGCGGCGGTCTACGTGAGGATCTCGCAGGACAGAACCGGCCAGGAGGCCGGGGTGCGGCGTCAGGAGGCCGACTGCCGTCACCTGTGCGACGAGAAGGGCTGGACGGTCGTCGGCGTCTACAAGGACAACGACCGCTCCGCATACACGGGGAAGCCGCGACCCGAGTTCAACCGGCTGGTCGCTGACCTCAAACACGGCACCGTGGAAGCCGTCGCCTGCTGGCATCCCGACCGGCTCACACGCTCGACGCGTGAATTGGAGGACCTCATCGACCTCCTTGAAGCGACCGACGCTGAGGTCGCGACGGTCCGGACCGGGCCGGTGGACCTCTCCACTCCATCGGGGCGGATGGTGGCGCGG
>Ga0302321_100005493_pt1 | contig 11104 bp, 6 predicted proteins | sample Fen_T0_1_FD_202505 | JGI IMG/M metagenome (GOLD analysis project Ga0302321, IMG submission 202505) | Peat permafrost microbial communities from Stordalen Mire near Abisko, Sweden - Fen_T0_1 | ecosystem: Environmental > Terrestrial > Soil > Wetlands > Permafrost | place: Sweden: Abisko...
GGACCTGTTGCTGTTGACCCCAGGCGTCACGCAGGATCCGCGCGGATTGACGTCCGGATCGAACGGCGATCTTTCCTATGGAGGAATTCGCGGCTATCACACGAGCTACATGGTGGATGGCGCAGACAATAACAATGGATTTTTTGCGCAGGCCCGGGGACGATACCGTTCGCCTTACCAGTTTTCCAATGAAGTTGTGTCAGAGTTCCGTGTGTCGTCGAATAGCTATGGCGCAGAGTCGGGGCGGGCGGGCGGCGCGGTGGTGAATGTGATTACGAAGTCGGGATCGAACAACTGGCACGGCAGTGCCTTCTATTATCTGCGGAATAGTTCGATTGGAAGCGCGGCTCCGGCGTTTGTTGGCTTCAAACCGAGCAGCCAGCAGCACCAGGTGGGAGGCACGCTGGGTGGGCCGATCGTGCACAACAAGATGTTTTTCTTTGCCGGCTACGACGCACACATTTTTCATGTTCCGGCAGTTGTGGAGTTTCTTAATGGGTCGACTACGGTGAAGCCGCAACTAGGAACCTACACTCTACCGGGGGACTACGAGGTTTGCGACCCTGCGATTGGCGGCATGGCCTGCGACGAGCAGGTCGTGAGAGCATCGGCGGCGCAACTCTCGAAGTTAGGGGGGACCTTTCATTCGAGCCTGCTCGGTAACTCCGGATTTCTGAAACTCGATCGTGCGCTCAGTTCTCGTGAACTATTGTCGGCGAGACTTAGCACATCGCGTTATTACGGAACGAACAACGTGTTTTTCGATCCAGCAAACCCGGTTACCAATTATGCGATGAGCGGGAACGGTGAAGAGGACGTGACGACGGAGAGCGGATCGGTGTCGTTGCTCAGCAGCCTGACACCTCGCTGGACCAGTCACTTGCGGGCGCAATTCTCGCGGGATCTACAGGAGTCATTTCCGAATTCAACGGCGGTCCGAACGAATATTTACAACTGGATCAGTGATTTTGGGCAGTCGTCTATCCTGCCGCGCCAGACGCATGAACGCCGGTTGCATCTGGCGGAGACGATGAGCATGAGTCGAGGCCGACATGAGTGGAAGGTTGGCGGAGACATGATGCGCTCATGGGACGACAACTATTTCCCGTCACTGTATGGCGGCGAGTACATCTACAACTTCATCACAGTCGATCCGTGGACGTTTGAACCCATGCAGGGGGGAGTGCAACTAACGCCCTTACGGGCGTGGGCGCACGACGTGCCGCGCTATTACATCCAGAACTTCGGCAATCCGGTGTCACATCCCAACAGTAACGACTACGCCGCGTTCGCTCAGGATACGGTGCACCTGACGCGGCGTTTTTCAGCAAGCCTAGGGGTCCGGTATGACCGGCAGACGTTCGGGAAAAGCGGCCTGGTGAGTAACCCCCTGTGGCCGGCCGCGGGCAAGTTGCCGTCTGCGGCAAGGAACTTTGCCCCGCGGGTCGGGTTTGCCTATGCGGTTGGCGACCAGCGTCCTCTGGTAATGCGCGCCGGTCTTGGAATCTTTTATGCGCGCATTCCGCAGATCTACGAGTCCGCGGTTATCCACGACAACGGCATGACCGATTGGTTCCTGTCTCTGGACAAAACTGACTACTACCAGGGAAAGGTGTTTCCGACATATCCCAATGCGGCACTGGACTGTGCGCGTGGACCCATGTCCTGTGTCCTCCCGTCGTCATGGCGGGAGTATGCGACGAATGACGTTTCGGCCTTTGCCCCAGAGTTTAAGACGCCACGCGTTCTGCAAGGAAGTCTGCGAATCGAGCACGAATTCGGGGCGGGAATTACCAGCGAACTGTCTTACCTCTACGTACACGGCGTGGACATGATTCGTGCACGGGATGTGAATCTCCCTACGCCAACCTACTACAGTTATCCAATCTACGATCCCACGGGGATTGAATTCCAGAACTCGTTTTATAACGTGGAGTCCTTTTCAACCTGGCAAATGACGCGGAGCGTCGGATGCTCTTATCCACCTTGCATCAGCGCGTTAATACGTCCTACTCCTCAACTAGGAGCAGTCAATCAATTTGAGAGTGCGGCTTCGAGCGTCTATCACGGGATGACGGTGTCGGTGCGGAAGCGGATGTCTCGCGGTCTCTATTTCCGGCTTGCCTATACCTGGGCCCATTCGGTGGACGATGGGCAGGATGCGCTGGTTGCAGGTTCGCCCGCGACAGTACAGAACTCTTATTCCACCAAAAGCGAACGCGGACCAAGCGTTACCGATCAGCGGCATAGGCTGTCAATTACGGGAGTAGAAGAGCCGCATCTTTTTGACGGTGAGAACAAGGTGCCGGCCGCGATCTTCAATCATTGGAAGATCTCGGGAGTTATGACCTACGGTTCGGGACGTCCCGCGAATGCAACGGTGTCGGGGGATCCGAACCAGGATGGAAACACAAGCAATGACCGGCTGGCGGGCTACGGGCGCAATGCATTTCTTGGTCCCGACTACGCGACGACGGATCTTCGCTTGGGCAGAAAAATCAAGTTGGGCGGGCACCTGCGGTTGGAATTAACGGCAGAGATGTTTAACCTTCTCAATCGCGATAACAAACGGTATCTGGTTTCCGACAACGGCTTCTACAACTCATCGGGTCAGTTCATTAAGTACTCGCAGACGATTGGAAGTACTTACTATCCAGCCTATTATCAGAGACCTACAAGTTTCATGAAAGCAAATAGCGCTTACGCGCCACGACAACTGCAGATGTCGATGCGCTTCAATTTTTGACAAAGAAGGATGACTTCACACATTCTGCTTGACTTAGGAGGCCTCGGCTTGCCATAACTAACAGGTCCCGCCAAGGACGCCTCAAGAAGGCACACGAAGAAGCGCAGTAAAGAAGCTGGGCTAAAAGGCAGGGCCGTTCCTGAGGGGGCACGGTTCATCATCTGGCAGGATATTTCCATGCCGTAGACCATGCGGTGCACATCGCATGGTGGGCCGAACCCATAGGGTGTACTCGCTCTAGAAGATCAAGTTCCCCTGCTCACGTTGTGAACCGGATCCTTTCCCCATTCGGCTCTGCCGTGCTGTGCAGGGACGGGGATGGGAGTGCCTCTTTTCGATGGAATTCCAAGACAAGGTCCTGAAGTGTGTGGACTGTGACACGGATTTCGTGTTTACAGCCGGGGAGCAGCTGTTTTTTCACGATAAGCAATTCAAGAATGAACCCAAACGCTGTAAGAACTGCAAGACAAAACGTGTCGCTACTCTAGGGTCGGGGTCCCAAGGACATTCCTATTCCAAGACCGAGACGCGGACTACTTGCTCGCAGTGCGGCAAGGAAACGACAGTGCCGTTCCGTCCGACGCAAGGAAGACCTGTGCTCTGCCGGGAGTGTTTTCAGCAAGGACGTCAGGCAGCTACAGGCTAGAACTTTTCTTGAAATGTAGGACAATTCATTGGCCACCAAACGCTACCCTGCAGAGCGGCGCTGGATCTGTGCGTCTGGGGAAGATCCCTTCTTGAGATGCTGCCTGTCAGCATGATGGATTAGCAGAGCCTCAATCTGCCGAATCAGTTCGCGAGTGCCGAGGGGCTTTACCAGCATGGAATCAGGCTGGTTTTCCAGGGGCGGATGACTCGCCAATTGCTCCTCGGAGGGCGGGAATGCGGTGAGGAGAGCGGTTGCAGGAACGTAATGCTGGCGGTGGGCGGCACGTATAACTTCGAGTCCGGCGTCCTCGGTTTCCATGCGGAGGTCGCTGATCACCATGTGATAGACGCCCGATTCCATGCGGGCGAATGCTTCAGTCTTACTGGACGCGGTTTCTACCTCAAAACCATGGAGTTCCAGAACCGCTTTCAAGGTCAAGAGGACGGCAAGATCGTCATCCACCAAGAGTATTCTTCGCTTCATGTTGCACCTCTCAACGAATTCGAGATGCAGGCCCGAAAAATGGAGACGGAATGGGTCCAAAAGACGTGGGCACCCCCGTCCACTCAGTTAGTATAGGAGCGTGGCGCGGTTCTACATAGAGAATTTTGGCTGTCGTGCGACCCAAGCTGACGGCGCCGCGCTGGAACGCCAGTTCCTGGATCGTGGGTTGGAGCGAGCTGCGACTGCGCAAAACGCCGAAATCGTTGTGCTCAACACCTGCACCGTCACGGACGGTGCCGACAAAGATGCGCGGGCTTCCATCCGGCGGTTGCAGCGTACCAATCCAGACTGCAAGATTCTTGTGACCGGGTGCTATGCACAGAGGGCGCCCGAGGAACTTGCGGCTCTGCCAGGTGTAACTTGGGTGGTTGGCAATTCCCACAAACACGAGGCGGCGGCGATCGCGACGGCTTCGCCTGCGCACGGATTTGTTCCGATCGGACAACTCGCCGGGAATGAAGCTGAGCGGGTTGTTGTCGGCGACATTTTCGCGCACACAGAACTGATGGCTGCTCCGGTATTTGAGGCGGCGAATGAACGCACTCGTCCGAATCTCAAAGTGCAAGACGGTTGTGACAATCGATGCTCCTTTTGCGTGATCCCGTCGGTGCGCGGCCAAAGCCGTTCATTGCCGATGGAACGTGTAATCGCGGAAGTCCGGACGCTGGTCGAGGCTGGCTATCGCGAAGTAGTAATCTCGGGAATTAATTTGGGCCGGTGGGGAAGGGATCTGCCAGTCGATGGTCGATTGTCTCTGGTCGTCGGCGAAGCGGAGCCTCAGTGCAGATCGAATCGCGAACGACTAACGACTAACGACCAACGCCTGGTAGATCTCATTCGCAGCATTCTCGATCGGACATCTCTGGAAAAACTTCGAATCAGTTCGGTTGAGCCGATGGACTGGAGCGATGAGTTGATCGAACTGTTGGCTTCCTCTCCGCGGATTGCGAAACACGCGCATGTTCCGATGCAGTCCGGAAGCGACGCTGTGTTGCGGCGGATGCATCGTAAGTATCGGCCCTGGCACTACAGAGAGAAGATCCTTAAGATTCGTGGAGCGATGCCGACTGCCGCGATCGGCGCCGATGTCATGGTTGGGTTTCCCGGGGAGACCGATGCCGAATTTGCGGAGACGCAACGCATGGTTGAGGAGTTGCCGTTTACGTACTTGCATGTTTTTACCTACTCGGCACGGCCAGGAACCCCGGCGGCGAGGCATGAACTGCAAGTTCCTGTGGCTCTAGCGCGCGAAAGGAATAGCGTGCTACGGGGAATTGCTGCGCAGAAGAGGAGAAGTTTTCTGGAATCCCTCGTGGGAACCGAAGTGGAAGCCATTACGCTTAAGACCGGTGGGGTGGGTTTCACTGAAGGGTTGACCGAAAACTACATAAAGGCGAAGATTGCGGGCGAGCACGAAGCGAACCGCTGGGTTCGTCTGCGAGCGGAAAGCATCGTCGGAGAAATGCTTTTTAGCCGCCCTGTCGGCGGAGTGCATCAAACCTGGGAGAGTGCCAGAAGATCTCGGAATGAATCCGGTTTCGGGGTTACTCGCGAGTGCACAAAAGGCAACAATGTCGTTGACCTGCAACCCTTTGCGCGATTAGGATAAGGAAAATCACAAATGAGGGAGTCATCCCCACCCATGCTGCGGTCGGAACTGCGATCTGCCGTGAGTTTTCTTATGCTGCTGATGTTCCCAGCACAGATTTTCGCTGGAGAAGCAGCGTCCGCTATGCTTTACACAAACGGTCCAGCGTGGCTGAATGGCAGCGAAGTGCCGAAATCATCCGCGGTTTTTTCGGGGGACATGCTGCAAACGCGTGCTGATTCGACGGCCAGTATTCAGGCCAACGGTTCGAACGTGATGGTGATGGCCGATTCCCTGGTGAAGTTTGAAGGTCCTGCGGTTGAAATTGAACACGGAGGAATTCGGGTTACGACCTCGCGTGGCATGACCGCTCGCGCTGGCGACATCACGGTGAAGCCGGCAGCCAATTCATGGACGGAATTTCAAGTAGTGGACGTAGATGGACGGGTTCAGATCGCTGCGAGTAAAGGCGACGTCACCGTACAGGATGACAAGGGAACGACGACCATCACGCAAGGGCAGCAAACCACCCGCGACGACACGAACGACGTTGAGAAAAAAAAGAAAAGGCGTCGGGCGGCGGGGGCTGCTACTGCGGCAAAGGGTGGGATCATGAGCTCGAAATGGGCCGTGATCAGTGGAGCGGGAATCGTGGGTGGAGTCGCAGTCTGGGTATTGCGGCAGGATGAGCCCCCCATTAGCCCGGCTTGCCCAACGAATCCTTGCCAGTAACTTTTCTCCAAATGAACGCTGGGGTGGGCGACTGAATTCATGTCGCGCTACGTTTCCTACCGAGATTTCGACTGGGTTCTGCTGACCTTCGTGCTGATCATTTGCGCGCTTGGGGTCGTGCAGATACACAGCGCTACCGAGCACACCAAATTCGCGGGCTCTCACCTTAGGCAAATCTACTGGATATTGGGCGGTGTGGGAGCGATGTTTCTCGTCAGCCTCCTCAATTATCAACTCCTGCTGGAAAAGATTCACTGGATGTACGTGATTGCCCTGTCGTCATTGATCGCGGTGATGTTGTTTGGACAGAAGTATCTCGGAGCCAAACGGTGGATCAAGATGCCAGGAGGGGCGCATTTTCAACCGTCGGAATGGGTAAAACTCATATTGATCCTGGCGGTGGCGAAGTACTTTGCGGATTTGCAGCAGCGGGAACTCTCGTGGTCCGACTTCATGAAAGCGGGCGCGATCGTCGGAGTTCCCATGCTGCTGGTGTTGAAACAGCCGGACTTGGGAACAGCCTTAACCTATTTGCCGATTGCTGTCATGGGGCTTTTCCTGGGCGGATTGCGACTGAAGCAGGCTGGGGTCGTGCTGTTATTGGCAGCGCTATGCTTGCCGATTGCATGGCACCACATGAAGGATTATCAGAAGCAGCGGTTAGTCAGTTTCCGTGAGCCAGATCTGGATCCCAAAGGGTCAGGCTATCAGGTGGCGCAGTCTCTTATTGCGGTGGGTTCGGGAGGCGTATTCGGGAGCAGCCAAGGGTCGCAGACCCATCTGGCATTTCTTCCGGTACCTCAAACGGACTTTATTTTTGCCGCGTTTGCCGAGGAACATGGGTTCGTAGGAGCTTTAGGGCTCCTGCTGCTATACTTTATCGTGCTGATGCGTTTGACGCAGAATGCACAAACGGCGCCCGACCGCGCCGGAACATTTCTGGTAATGGGTGTGGTGGCTGTGCTTAGCTTTCATATCCTGGTCAACGTAGGCATGGTGGTCGGCTTTATGCCCGTCACCGGAATACCTCTGCCGCTCATGAGTTACGGTGGGTCTTCCGTTTTGTTCATATTTTTGGCGCTGGGGATGGTTATGAACGTCAGGATGCGCCGGTTTGTGAATTGAGACGGCTGGCAGAAGATGGGCGCCCCAAGGGCGCGGCGAAACAAGCTTAGCAGGCAACAAGATTTCGAAGGCCCTCGCGAAAAAGGAGGGCAGATAGCCGGCGAAGTGGAGGCCGGACAGGATTGAAGCCGGTCAGGCGGGGAACGGCCCGCTCGCGAAGCGAGTGAGTGGCCACAAGCCTGGCAAACGGCTCAACGCGATCAGTGCAGAGGATTACGAAGTCACTGCAATGCAGTTTCCGGCGCGAACGCCGGGACCACACCCGCTCCTTCCCGGAGCGGCGCTGAACGCCGATCAATCCTCTCGTCCACCTTGCGCATTTCGTCCGGCCAGCACCAAACCGGAGTATGCATGAACAAAGAATTGTTTGTAACCGCCACACCCCATGAAACCAAAGTGGGGATCACAGAAGATGATCAACTCGCGGAAATTTACCTCGAACGCGAAAACGAATACACCTTAGCTGGATCCATCTATAAAGGCCGTGTGACCCGCGTGCTGCCAGGCATGCAGTCGGCTTTTGTGGATATCGGCCTGGAACGCGATGCCTTCCTGTACGTTTCCGACTTTATGGACCTGGAGCAGCAGGACGAGGACCTGGATGAAGCAATCCCGGCGAATCGTCCGGTCAACGAGGGTCAGCCAAGACGCGCAAGTGAGAATGGGACGACCGGCCAGATGCAGGGGACAGAGTCCGGCGACGCCTTGGACGAAGGCAGTTCGGTCCAAGCGGCGGGCCCGGAAGCGAGTTCGACGGCGGGGCCAACGCGCGATTCGCGCGAATTCCGTGGACGCCGGCGTCGGAGAGGTCGTCGCGGCGACAACGGACGTGGCGAGAATGGGCGCGGGCCGTCCTCGGACCGCCCTGAGCGCACTGAAAACCGTCCCGTTGAGGAGCCTCGCAGCGAACGCCCAGCGCGAGTGGAGCCACGCGGGTTTGCTCCTCGGTTCCAGCGGCCTGCGCCACCAGCGGCGCGACCGGGTCGAGATTACGATTACGGACCACCTCCCGGATATCAACCGATCATTCTGCCGGGAGAATCCATTTCGAAATATCAACGTCAGGCGACGAGTGTCGTGCCACCGGTGCAAACGGAATCCGAGCACGAGTTGCCGAGCGCGGTCGCGTCGAATTTTCCGGAAGACGAGCCGATTTTTGCGGCCGAGACTTCCGAACCGGTGGCGAAGCAGCCTGAGCTACTCGAGGCTGCAGAGGTTCACGAGGACGTAGCGGCCTCGGCCTCGGTGCGCGCTCCGCAGCAAATGGAAGAACTCAGGAGTGACGCCGCAGCTACCGCCGAAGTCGAATACGAAACTCAAGAGCACGAACTGGCCCACGAAGCCGATTTCTCCGCGGCGCTAGGGCAGGCAGACGAGCAACACACGGAACCCGCAGTCGTTGAAGAACCTGCGCGCGATGTTCACTACGACGCTGCCCGCGGACACGTCGAAGAGCAGGAGATCGAAGACGAAGAAGCCGAGTTGGGCGCTTACGGCGACGATCTGGAAGACGAAGACGGCTTCGAAGTGCTGGAAGAAGAAACGCGTGGCGCCGGAGGAGAATTGCTGTCGGAAGGCCTCCTGGAAACGACCGGTACCGAAACGCCCATTGCTGACGGAGCAGAGCCGGTTGGGGCGCTCGCTCAGGAAGTGGATGAGCAGGAAGAAGAAGAGTTGGAACTGGAAGAGGCGCAAGCCGAGGCCGAAGCTTTGCTGGAAGCGGAAGCGATCGGCGACGGAACGGTGGATGCCAGCGCGGAAGTTCGCGGCCCCGCTCCGGAGGCAGGTCTGTTGCAGCGCACCCAACGGCGAGGTTCCGAGCGAAGCAACGATCCTGAGCGTCGTCGTGGCGGGCGTCGTGGTGGTACTGGCGGGGGCGGGCGGCGACGTTTCCGTAGCCGGGAAAATCAAGTCGTGCCGCAGATCAGCGACCTGCTGAAAGAAGGGCAGGAGATTCTGGTTCAGATTGCCAAGGAGCCCATTGGCAAAAAAGGCGCGCGTATTACAAGTCACATTGCACTGCCGGGGCGGTTTTTGGTGTTCATGCCCACGGTGAATCACACGGGGGTGTCGCGCAAAATTTCTTCGGAAGAAGAGAGGCAGCGGCTGAAGCGCATCATTCAAAGTGAACGCGAGAATGGGGGCGGCGGTTTCATTGTTCGGACGGCGGCTGCTGGAGCTTCGGACGAGGAACTTCGCGCCGATATTCGTTTCCTCAAGAACCTGTGGAGCGAAATCAAGTCACGCTCGGATAGTGGCAGTTGCCCGGCGCTGATCTATCACGATCTGAATGTTGTCGAGCGCGTGCTCCGCGATCAGGTCACATCGGATTTCTCGGTTATCTGGGTGGACGCGGAAACTGAATACGAGCGCATTCTGCGTTTTGCCAACCGTTTCCAGCCTGCTCTGGTTAAGCGCGTCAAACTTTATACAAAAGAAACGCCACTGTTCGAGCAGTTCGGACTGAACGAGGAAATCAACAAGGCGCTGAAGTCGAAAGTCTGGCTGAAGAGCGGCGGTTACATCGTCATCAACCAGACGGAAGCACTGGTGGCGATCGACGTGAACACAGGCAAGTATGTTGGCAAGACAACGCGCCTGGAAGACACGATCGTGAAGACCAACGTGGATGCGATCCGGGAAATCGTGCGGCAGATTCGACTGCGCGACCTTGGCGGCATCATCATCATCGACTTCATTGACATGGATGAGCGGCGCAACCGGCAGAAGGTTATGCAAGCGCTGGAAGAAGCGCTGCGCGCCGACCGAGCGCCGTCGAAGGTTTTGCAGTTTAACGACTTTGGCTTGGTGGCGATCACACGCAAGCGCGTCAAGCAATCGCTTGAACGCACGATCGGCTCGCCTTGCCCATATTGCCAGTCAACCGGATTCGTGAAGGCGGTAAACACGATTTGCAACGAAATCTACGTCGAAATGCGCAAGATTGCTCCGCACTTGGAGCACAGCGACGTGATGCTACGGGTGAACCCCGAGGTTGCAAAAGCGCTGAAGGTGGGCAATGCCAAGCTGCTGAATGAAATGGAAGAAGTTACGAAGCGGGCGATCATCGTGAAATCCGATCCGGCACTGCATCAGGAACAGTTCGACATTCACTAGCTGGCTGCCTCCCCTGCCTATCGAGGCAGGGAACAGCTATCGGTCCGAGGGACGGGCGGTGAGCTCGTCCTTTTTTTGCTATCAACACTTCGCGATGGGCGGTTGTTTCGTTGTTGTGTGTTCGTTTCTCTTCCTTGGCCACTCCCTTTTCTTCAATGGAACCGTCTAACGCTGCGTAACGTACCTCTCTAGAGGGTTGAAGGAGTGGTCTGCCTATGAAGTGCTTCCGCGGAACCGGTCTGTTTTGTACTGCCATTTTTGTGATCGTCCTCGTGCTAGTGGCGGTAAGTGCTGCCGATGCGGCGAAAGGCGGCGACCGGCCTTGTGCATTCGTGCATGCCAACGTCATACCCATGAACGAGGATCGGGTGTTGACAGATCAGACCGTGCTTGTGGAGGGCGGAAAGATTACGCAGGTCGGCCCTTCGAAGATGGTGGTGATCCCGCGCGGTAGTTGCAGGATCGAGGCGAAGGGGCGGTTCTTGATCCCCGGTTTGGCCGACGCGCACGTTCATCTGCTCTCTCCGAATGAATTTCCACTCTACCTTGCCAACGGTGTGACGACGGTATTCAACCTCGATGGGCATCCGGCCCATTTGCTCTGGCGCAAACAGATCGCGCAGCATGAACTGTTGGGGCCGAC
>Ga0302321_100005494_pt1 | contig 11104 bp, 8 predicted proteins | sample Fen_T0_1_FD_202505 | JGI IMG/M metagenome (GOLD analysis project Ga0302321, IMG submission 202505) | Peat permafrost microbial communities from Stordalen Mire near Abisko, Sweden - Fen_T0_1 | ecosystem: Environmental > Terrestrial > Soil > Wetlands > Permafrost | place: Sweden: Abisko...
TGGCCGTCGGTGATGAACTGCTTGAGGGCCCTGCAACGCATGTCGAACCGGCAATGGATTTCGATCCGGTGCCCGCGCAGGCACTTCTTCCCGCAGTCCCCGTTCCCCCAGAACAAGACTACGGCAGCGCCCTTCTCGGGATTGGTCTCATAGGCGGCCTGCTTGCCATGGCACTTTGGCTAGCGGGCGATGCGGGCTTGATACTGACAGCCCGACTCGTAGTGGCCTGGGTTTCCTTGGGTGCGCTCTCTGCGCATGCGATGACAACGGCGCGTGACGAGGCCTCACTGCACCCTGCTGTAGTGCTTTCGGCACCGGCGGCATCCGTGCTGCTGGCCACCGCATCCCGAGTCCTCGGGGTGGTTGATACAGCCTCGCTCTTAGGATTGTCGGGAGCAATTCTCACCACGACCGCCGCATCATTGATCTGGGCCACGCGCATCCGCTTGACCGTGCAGGCATTCAGACAATCAATCGCAACGGCCCTCGACGTACTTGCCAATCGGGTCACGGGCGACGACTTGTGCCAGGTTGATCCGAAGGATCTGCGCGCTGGCGAGGAGATCGTCGTCGGTGAAGGTGAGATTGTCCCTGCCGACGGCACGATCGTCGCCGGCAACGCCGAGGTTCTCCTCTGGCTCGGAGCCACGGAATCGGCACTGCGCGGTGAAGGGGATCACTTGGTTGCGGGAGCGCGCGTTCGCACGGGGCGCATCCGCCTCACGGTTGCTTGGACGGGCAATGATCGAGCGTGGGCACGCGTGTCCTTGGACACCAGGCGTCGCGCTGACATATTCTCGCAGACCGCGCGGCTTGGTAGACTCATCGCGGAACGCGGCGCCCCAATTGCTGCCGCTGCAGCAGCGCTGCTTACTTTTGCCTCGGATCTGAGCATTTGGCAGATCCTCGGAACCGCGGTGGCATCCCTCGCAGCCTTTACCCAATTGCCGCTTGCGGAGATCGGCGCCTACTGGGTTTCCCGAGCCATTCATTTGGCACAGCACCGCGGCATTGCGATTCGAACACCAGAAGCCATTGATGCCGCCGGACGAGTCTCGGCTGCAGTGTTTTGCGCACGTGGCACGCTCCTACTCGGTGAACCTGAGATCGCTAGCATTGAAGCGTTTGGCCAAGTTGGCTCTCAGCGTGTCCTGGAGCTTGCCTCGGGAGCCCAGAATGGCTCCGCTCATCCGACGGCAACAGCCGTTCTACGGGCAGCTCGTCAGCGTGGGGTGCGACCGGACGCGGTGCGATCCCCCAATCGTCGCCCGGGACTTGGCGTCACTGCCATAGCGTCGGACGGACAGGCCCTGGTGGTCGGTAGTCGCGGTCTCATGCTTCGCGAGCACGTTAGTGTCGCCCTTGCGGAGCAGAAGATCTCAGATCTTGAGGCACTCGGGCAAACGGTACTGCTCGTAGCCGTTGGTGGGCGCCTTGCCGGGATGCTGGGGCTTCAAGACGGCCTTCGGCCTGGGGCAAGGGCGGCTATCCAGCACCTGCTCGACGTGGGAATAGAGCCCATTTTGCTCTCGGGCGACACGCGCGACACCTGCGAGGCGATTGGGCGCGCCCTCGACATCGATCACGTTCGCCCCGAAATCATGCCGCAAGATCGCGGGGATGAGATCCGCAGGTTAACGGACGGGGGTGCAGTTGCCGCGGTGATCGGTCGCAGCCCGGTGGATGATTCCGCTCTGGCTAACGCGGATGTGTCCGTGTCTCTCGCCACGGCCGGTTCGGGCTCTGCCGAGTGGCAGTTTCAGCTTGCGAGTGATGATGTGCGCGACGCTGCCTTCGCCATCCGATTGGCCCACCGTTGTCGGAGTGAGGTTCGAATTGGGCTCGCTTTGACTGCGGGAGCCGCCGCGCTTGCGTCGCTTGTGGCAAGTCTCACCCTAATACCGCTGTCGGGGACCCCCATCCTTGCATTTCTCGGGGGCGCATTGGCGCTCGGGCGTTGGCAGACTGTTCGCGACTTCTAAGCCCTATTTTTCCGTGCTGGCCGAGCCATGGCAATCCGGGCTACCATTCAGGACTAGGTTTGCGTAAGGACTGTATTCATGGCCACGAAACGAGCCCTTTCGTCTCATGCACCGCCCGAAGGCGATGGCGCCGAAGCGGAAACGCGCGTTTCGCGTTTGATGCGTGACCTCGACATGTACATGGCTCGACAAGGGCTGCGTTCCACCGAACAGCGTCGCGTGATCGTCGATACGTTCGTCAACGCGGAAAGCCACCTTACCATCGAGGAGTTGCTGGCTCACGTCAAAGTCCGCGATCCGCGCATCGGTTACGCCACCGTGTACCGGACATTGAAGATGCTCGCAGAGAGCGGCATCGCGCATGAGCTGCACTTCGGTGATGGCTTCGCGCGCTACGAACTGGCGGACGGAACAACACACCACGATCACCTGATCTGTACGTGCTGCAGCACCATCATTGAGTTCGAGGAACCTGCAATCGAAGAGCTGCAGGAGCGCATCGCGAAGCGCCACGGGTTCGCTGTCAATTCGCACCGGCATGAGCTCTACGGAATTTGCCCCAAATGCCTTGAGAGCGGCAACACGAGCGTCCCGCCTCGTCGGCGTTAGGGTTTGGGCCCGCTACCTCCGAGTTTTGTTGGTGCGCCTCATTACGCTAAGCGTCTGTGACCACGAAGTCACAGCGCAAGTCATGGGGTTCCGTCGGCAATTCCACCATGCGCTGGAAATCGAACGCCACCACGACACTTTTGCCAGGGGGACAGAGATCCGGCAAAGTGGCGTCATAGAAACCGGAACCGTAGCCCAGCCGGTGTCCGTCCAACGTGACAGCTAGAGCCGGAACCACCACGATGTCGACTTCACCACGGAGGGCCACGGTTGCCGACTGCGGCGGTTGCGCAAAAGTTCCGTCGTCCGTTGTAAGTTGTTCCACGCGGTTCACGAAGCGAAAGCCCGTGAGTCTACTACCGTCCTTACAACGCTCCATGAACGGGTAGCAAACGGGCACGTTACGCAGTCGAAGCGCGACGTCCACGGCGCGCAGATCGACCTCACGCCGCTTGAGAATTGGCCAAAAGAGCGCCACACCGGCTGGATTGGCAAAGCTTGGGTGTGCCAGCAGCCGTTCGCAAATCAGCGCACTGCGTTCCGCGACGCGCGATTCCGGCAATGCCGCGCGAAGAGCGCGCAGCTTCTCGCGTAGGCGCTTCTTCGCGGCAAGCGCGTAGGGTCCGAAGGATTCGGCTTCAAGTTCGGGCGGGTCACTTGCAGTTACAGGCATAGACGGCGGCTGCAGCAGTCAGCTTCCCTTGGTCTACACCCATTTTGTTGGATCCGCAGACAGAATCGTTCGTGCTCGCACAAGCGTCGGCTGGACCACAAGCATTGGCTAGGTAGCAGTCGATGACCTTCTGGCAACCGACTTCGTCGCTTGCATTCGCAACCTTCGCGCTACAAGCACAGGTTGGCTGAATAACCGCAAGACAACTGGTGGAAACCCCGCAGGTGGATGTAGCGGTATCGCAGTTGTAAGTAGCGCAGTCAGTGCGCACCTTGCACGCCTTGCCCTCGGCACATTTCGGGCAGCTCCCGCCACAATCTACGTCCGCTTCATCCCCGTCCAAGACGGAGTTCGTGCAGGTGGTACAGATACTGCCAGAGCAAGTGACGCTGTTGGCGCAATCGGCATCCTCGGCGCACTTCTTTCCGAAAGCGCACTTCGTCGTGCAACTGCCACCGCAGTCGACGTCCGTCTCATCCCCGTTCCTAATCAAGTCCGTGCAAGAAGGTGCCCGGGTGGTAACGACGTAGGTCACGCCACCGGTCCCGACCGAACCACCCTTCGCGACAGCGCCGCTACTGCCACCGGTAACAGTTCCGACCGTCGAACCACCACCGCGAGCGACAACCGCTCCTCCGGAACTTGACCCCAAGGGCAGTGAGTTGGTCCCGCCGCTCGCACCTGTGGGGCTAGGGGTTGTGCCCGGTTGTGACCCGACGGAAGACGCAAGGTTCTCGCCAGAGGCGCAACCACCGATCGCAATGAGAGCGCACAATAAGGATATGGGCCGGAATGGTTGCATTTTAGACCTAGTACTTTCGCTTTCGTCGCCAATACTGACCACGGCTAAGTCGTAGCCGCACACGACACGAGGTAAAACTTCGCGCACGTGGGTTGCCGTTGCCGCGGGAACCAGACCAACAAAAACCAATCCACGTTACAACGCGAGGGACGGCCTGCCCAAGGGAAAACCAGGCACGGCCAGATGGCCATCAGTTGCTAATCGCGCCTTTTCTGAGGCCGCAGCGAAACAAAATCACCCCCAACTAACTGGGGATCACGTGGTGGTTACGAAACCGACATGCGCCGATGCCCCATCGCGGCTAGCCTCCCAGCGCTTTGTTGCCCCTTGTCGTCATCCCGGCCTACCAAGCGCAGGACCACGTCGGTGCCGTTATTCGCAACCTCCGCACGCAGTGCCAGTTGCTGGCCGTGCCTCCAACCATCCTCGTCGTCGACGATGGTTCCACGGACAAGACGGCTGATGTTGCCGCGAATGCGTCGGCACAATTGGTTCGGCACGAGAAGAACCTTGGGAAAGGGGCCGCTTTGCGCACCGGACTGCATTGGGCAGAGGCTCACGGGTTCCGCGAGATGGTCAGCGCCGACGCTGACGGTCAGCATCCTACTGAAGAAATCCTCAAGTTGCTTTTGTTGGATAACGAACGAGTTTCAATCATTCTCGGCGTGCGCAATCTGGTGCGTGATAATGCGCCGCGCGCGAATCAATTTTCGAACGGAATCTCGAATCGATTTTTGTCCTGGTTCACGCGGCAACGACTGCGCGATACCCAGTGCGGGCTACGACGCTATCCCGTCGCGCAAACCCTTGCGCTCGGCTGCAAAGATGACCGCTATGCCTTCGAGGCGGAAGTGCTCATCCGCGCCGCACGCAGAGACTTGCCCATTGAACAGATTCCGATCCGCGTCATCTACCCACCCAGGGCGGAACGTCTGAGCCATTTTCACGTGGTCAAGGATCCGTATCGCATCATCCTTCGTGTCCTTTCGACCGTGGTGGAGGCCTCTTGAGATGACCCTACGCAAGGGATTTCGCGTTGCTGCAATTAGCGTACTCGGCCTCCTTGCGCTGCCGATAGCCATGCACGTTACCGTTCGCCCGCTTGCGCGACTAACGCCGCCGAAGTTGGGAAAAGTTAGTTTAGGCGACATCACTGGCGATGAAGCCACTCGGCGCGTTGGGCGCAATGAAGTGTCTCGATCGCCGGGACTCAACTTGGCGCGACTCTCGGGCAACCCGGAAGAACTTGGGACCGCTCACGGTCGACTGCTCCGCGACGCCATGGTGGAAACGGAGGGCCGCTTCCAGTCGCGCTTCAAGGACTACGTACCACGAGCCTTCACACGCGCTCTGCTCACGGATCTGGCACAGGCACGCTTCTTTGACATCGATCAGGGCATGACGCTTGACCACCGTCGCGAAATCGCCGCAACCGCTGAAGCATTTGCGCCCGATCCCTTCGCCAATTTGTTTCCAACCTACCAGCGATTCGTCTACCTGAACGCGCTCTACGATATCTCACTGTCCTTCGAGCAGTCGCCGCTACTTGGGTGTACCACCTTCTTCGTCTCGGGTGACGGTGCCGCTCTGCGTCACACACTGTTCGCGCGCAATTTCGACTTCGAAGTCGATCCCGTGTTCGACGAACAGAAGACGCTTTTCGTCGTCAAAGAGGCCGGCAAAATTCCCTACGTGTCCTTGTCGTGGCCGGGACTCGTGGGTTCCGTTACGGGAGTCAACCAGCGGGGGCTCGCCATGGTGGTTCACGGTGGACGCGCCGGCGAACTGATGCGCAAGGGTGAACCCGTGCTTCACGTCTTGCGCGATGTTCTTGGTACGGCCGCGACGGTGGACCAAGCATACGAAGAGCTCAATCGCCACGCGATCATGGTAAGTCACATCATCGTGATGGCCGATCCCTCGGGGCACGCGGAAGTCGTCGAGCGTGTGCCAAACGTACCATCCTACCGCTATCGACTCGCTTCCCGCGCGGTTGTCACCAATCACTTGGTGGGGCCATCCGCCGACGACCCGAAGAATCTCCGAGTCATTTCCCATACCTCGACCATCGAACGGCAACAGCGCGGGCAGCAACTGCTAAAGGAACACTCAGCACCACTGTCCGCAAGGGATCTCATTACATTCCTGCGCGATCGGAAGGCCGTCAATGGTGACGCACTTCCACTCGGGGATCGTCGGGCGCTCGGAGCGCTCATTGCGGCGCATGGAGTCGCGATGGATCTTACCACCCGACGAATTTGGGTCGGTGGGGCGCCAACCCTGCTCGGTCGCTATTTCGAGCTAAGTCTCGACGACTTGTTCGACGAGGCCAAACCGCTGAAGACGCTCTTGTCGAATGCAGCAACGATTGACGCAGATCCGCTACTCGAAACAGCGGAATATCGCGATTACCTACGCGCGCACCCGCGCTAGAAAGCCGCCGCCTTGGCACGCGCTCGGCGCCCCGAAAAAACCGCCTGACTAATGTTGTCCAGACGGTGTCCGGCTGAGACCAAACCAGGCCCCCATGCAGGCGAGCGCAAAGGCGAGCGGGGCCAGGGCCAACCCAAGAACAATCGTAAGGGGCGCTGAGCGCGACAGGAGCAACGTGAGTGACGCAATACTAATGACCGCCGCCACCCCCGGTTCGAAAAGACTGTCAGCGGCGCTAGCCTTGGCCGTCAGGAATCCGGCGAGCGGAAACGACATCAGTACGGATGCGCCAAGAAGTAGCAACGGCGCCATAGCCTCGGCATTGGACTCATCCACGCAGGACAAATCGATGGCCAAGGCATGCGCCAAGGCTACGCCGAGAGCAAGAGCTAGCAGGCTTGCGCCAAAATTCACGAGTGCCCCACCAACAATCCAGTGAATGAGTGCGGGACGATGGTTGTGCTGAAACGCAGCTCGCACATTGTCAAGCTGATGGTGATCGACGTGGAGCCCCAGTAGGTGATGCTGTCCGAAAACGACGGACTCACGCGGACCCCTGAGTTTCTGGACGACGTACCAGCCAATAACGAACATGCAGAGGAGCGGCGGCAGTGCCACCACCTGAAATCCAAGGCCCCGCGCTAACAACAAGTGTCGTACGAACCCGTCGAGAATCACCGCCAGCAGCCACACGGGCAAGAACCAATTGCGATACTTGACGCGGGAGGTGGCAAGGCAACTTGCCCAAATGCCAGCGAAAAACAAGCGTGAGCTGAAGCCACCAAGCGCGGCAATGAAGGAGCTTGCGGAGGGTAGTGCCATCACGGATAAAAGTCCGAGACCTACGCCAAACCCAGCTGCCGCAACACCAACTACAGACAGCGCCGTCCCCGCGCGTTCCAGCTGATGGCTTCGGTACGCAGGCCACACCACGACGACCAATACCAGATGCTCCAAGAAGGAAACCACGAAGACAGATGAGAACAGTGCGACGAGGGGCGACACTCTTGTGCTGATCTGCGTGGCCCACCCCATGGAATCAAGAACATAGACAGCGAGCAACCGAGTGGGCAACGAAAGGCTGAGGCCGAACAGCGTTTTGCCAAGTGCACTTCGGCCGCGAATACCGCCACAATCGCGAAGCGCAAGAAAGACGCCGTAACTTGCGGCAGTCAGAACCAAAAATACAAAGATTTCCCAAACCATGACTTGAAATTTCGGATTCGGGTCAACTAGGCTCAGAAGTGCAAACCAACAACTGCCGTTGCCGTCATCGCCGCGCCGATGGCGGAACCGTCGGCGGCGTAAACCTTCTGCGCGTCGGCGATGGCGCCAGCCTGAGTCCCGCCCGCCCCGCCACTTGACGCGCTAGCGAGTTTATTCGGATCAACTCCGGGCCGCGATAGAAAGAGCACATCACCGGTCAAATTCGCCCCGATGGTGAAGACATTCGTCACGTACACGTCAAGACCAAAGCCACCCCTCACGTTCCACCCTCGGATGTCAACGCCGGCACCCTTCAAGTTCAAAGACGTGTCGCTCGGGTTGAAAGCACCAAGCGATGCGTAGCCAATGCCGCCAGTAAAGTAGGGCTCAACGCGGCCAATTGGCAGATGCAATCCGACTTCAGCATCGGCGGTCCAGAGTTGCCAATTGTTGAAGTTTCCCAGTCGAAATCGACCACCAAGCGTTAGAAAGATGAGTCTTACTCCGACGCCCATGCCGTAGAGCGCGCCCTGCTGAGTGCTCTTGACGAACCCGGCGTCGACGAGATTTCGCGCCTTGAAGGTTTGCAGGCCTAGGATTTGATATCCCGCCTCGGCGTTGAGCCACACGAATTCGAGGCCTCTGCCCGAATCCTTGTCAGCGGCTGTGTCAAGGTTCTGCGCTGTTGAAGGCGCGCCTGGATCGTAGGCGGTTGACGGACCCGCCACGCCTCCAGAACCCGGGGGCGCAAGTCCTCCAGCCTGGAGACCTGATGACCCAGGGGACGCGTATGGGTCGGGAGTCGTCCCCTGGGCCCAAGCGGCGGTTCCAGCCATGGCAAAAGCGCCATACACCAAAATCCCTGCGCAAGCTCGACGGATCCTAGTCATGTGTGGGTACCTTAGCAGTTTCGGCTCACAAGGACGATGGCCCATCTTGCTCCTTTCCCTTGCCACGCTCTCCCCCCCCGTGCGAAATACCCTGCATAGCGCGGCGCTTCCGGTCGCCGCCAAGGCAGGTTCCAATGTTGTCCAAGCGCATCTTCTCCGTTCTCTTGCCCTGCATTGGGCTCGGCCTAGCTGGCTGCTCGCTCATCACCAACGTGGACCGCACCAAGATCGACGATGGCGCTGGCGGTAGCGCCGGTTCAAGCACTGACGGAGGTGCAGGCGGTGAGGCTGGCTCAGCGAACGGCGGGACTACCAGCGGCGGCACTTCGTCCAACACCTGAAAGTCTCCTTACGTCCCTGCAATGCCCGTTTCTCGTGGCATGTCGCGCGACCATTGCTGCACGGTGGCTCTGGTCGCGCTTCTGCGTTTGTCGCACTTGGCCAGACTGCAGAATGCCATCGTGCGCCTACTGAAGCGCCGTTAGTCCTGCCTTGTCCTACTATTAGACAATGGTCGACCGGCCGTCTAACGTCAAAGGGTTGCCTTCGTCGGCGTGAGTCGGCAGCATGGCTGGACCGAACAATGGCCAAACGCCCGAAAGTTCTTGGATTGGTCCTCGCCGGCGGCGAGGGCAAGCGGCTTGCTCCCCTCACCAGAGACCGAGCCAAACCCGCTGTTCCCTTTGGTGCAAACTATCGACTGATCGATTTCGTGCTCAGCAATCTCGTCAACGCGGGATGCATGCGTATTGCGGTTTTGACGCAATACAAGAGTCACAGTCTGGATCGTCACGTTGCGCAGACCTGGCGCATGTCACCCATATTCAACAATTACGTGATGACGGTGCCGGCGCAAATGCGCATTGGCAAGCGCTGGTTCGAAGGCTCTGCCGATGCCATCTACCAGAACATGAACCTCATCGTTGATGAGCGTCCGGACTACATTTATGTGTTCGGAGCCGATCACATCTACCGAATGGATCCGGCGCAGATGCTTCGGCAGCACATTGAATCCGGTGCAGGCGTGACAGTAGCGGGAATTCGAGTGCCTCGAGCGGAAGCGTCGCGCTATGGCGTGCTCGAAGCTAACCGCGACAACCGCATTTTGAAATTTCAAGAGAAACCGCAGGACGCGGTTGGACTTCCGGATAACCCCGAAGAAGTCTTCGCCTCCATGGGCAACTACATCTTCACCGCAAAAACACTCGTCGATGCAGTGCGGGCGGATGCTGACAGCCCCAACAGCAAGCACGACATGGGTGGCGACATAGTTACCCAAGCCGTCGCCGCCCACGATGCTTACGTCTACGATTTTGCCAACAACTTCGTCCCGGGTGCTACCGATCGCGATCGCGGCTACTGGCGTGATGTGGGAACTCTCGACAGCTACTACGATGCGAATATCGATCTTGTGAGCGTGCATCCGATCTTCAACCTCTACAACGACCAATGGCCCATCCACACTTGGTACCCATCGCTACCGCCCGCCAAGTTCGTGTTCGATGAAGACGGCCGACGCGGTCACGCGGTTGACTCGCTCATCAGCGCGGGCGCCATCGTCGCCGGCGGCACGGTGCGCGGTTCGGTAGTTTCGCCTGGGACCACCGTGCATTCGGGCGCGCTGGTTGAAGGAAGCGTGCTGCTTGACGGCTCTGACATTGGGCGCAATTCCATCGTTCGCCGCGCCATCATCGACAAAAATGTAGTCGTTCCGCCCAATTGTCATATTGGAGTGGACATTGCCGACGACCGTGCCCGAGGCTTCACGATCTCGGATAACGGCGTCGTAGTTATTGGCAAGGGTGACCCAGTTCTCCTGCAGGATTGAGCAAATCGCGTGAATCGCAAGATATCGGTCGGAATTGTCACGCGCGAGTATCCCCCGGAGATCTACGGGGGTGCTGGCGTACACGTCGAGAACCTGGTGAAGTTCCTTCGCGACCACGTGGACGTCCAGGTGCACTGCTTTGGCAAGCACCGCGACGCCCCGGAAGTCGCAGGGAGCTATGAGCCCTGGCAACTGCTGGAGGGCAAGGCGCCACACACGGCGGCGCTACAAACCCTTTCGGTCAATCTTGCGATCGCTGCTCGCCTCAACGAAGTGGAGCTAGTCCATAGTCACACTTGGTACGCCAACATGGCGGGGCACTACGCCCACTTGCTCTACGGAATTCCGCATGTAATGACCTCGCACAGCCTTGAGCCGCTGCGCCCATGGAAGGCTGAGCAGCTTGGCGGGGGGTACGCGCTTTCATCATTTTGCGAGCGCGTGTCCGTTGAGCAAGCGGACGCCGTGATTGCTGTATCGACCGCTATGAAAGCGGACATTCTTAAGAGCTATCCGGGCGTCAATCCCTCGAAGGTGCACGTCATCTACAACGGGATCGATCCGACGGAGGTCCGACCGGACCCCGACGACAGTCATCTGCGTGGTTTTGGCATCGATCCCACTATTCCGTACGTTGTGTTTGTCGGGCGAATTACCCGACAAAAAGGGATTGTCCATTTA
>Ga0302321_100005495_pt1 | contig 11104 bp, 8 predicted proteins | sample Fen_T0_1_FD_202505 | JGI IMG/M metagenome (GOLD analysis project Ga0302321, IMG submission 202505) | Peat permafrost microbial communities from Stordalen Mire near Abisko, Sweden - Fen_T0_1 | ecosystem: Environmental > Terrestrial > Soil > Wetlands > Permafrost | place: Sweden: Abisko...
ATGCCATTCACCCTGGATACGGCTTTCTTTCGGAAAATGCCGACTTTGCCCGCGCCTGCGAAAAGGCCGGCATCATTTTTGTTGGGCCGCGCTCCGAACTACTCGACATGATGGGCGATAAAACCGCGGCCCGCGCCGTCGCAAAAAAGAATGGCGTCCCCGTTTTGCCCGGCACCGAAGAACCCGTTTCCGAACGCAACGAAGCGCTGAAGGTCGCAAAGGAAATCGGTTTCCCTCTCATCATCAAAGCTGCCTTTGGCGGCGGTGGTCGAGGCATGCGTGTGGTCCACAAGGCCGCCGACCTCGCCTCCCTGCTCGACGAAGCACAAGGCGAAGCTGAGCGCTCTTTCGGCAACGCCGCGGTGTTTCTCGAAAAATACATCCCGCGCGCCAAACACATCGAAGTCCAGATCCTCGGCGACAAACATGGTAACGTCGTCCACCTCCACGAGCGCGACTGTTCCGTCCAGCGTCGTCACCAAAAAGTCGTAGAGGTGGCACCGAGTTTCGGCTTGCCGGAAAACGTCGTCCGCGATCTTTGCGAAGCCGCGGCCAAAATCGCTCGCACCATCCGCTACGACAACGCAGGGACGATCGAATTTCTTTACGATTTAGAGCAGCATGAGTGGTTCTTCATCGAGATGAATCCACGCATTCAGGTCGAGCATACCGTGACGGAGGTCATTACCGGGATTGATTTGGTTCGTGCGCAAATCATGATCGCACAAGGTCACGCGCTCCATTCACCCGAGGTCGGCTTGCCCCAACAGGCCGATATTCCGCGCAACGGTTTTGCCATCCAGTGCCGTATCACAACCGAAGACCCCGAAAATAAATTCATCCCCGACTACGGTCGCATCCTTGCTTATCGCTCGCCGGGTGGCCTCGGTATCCGGCTCGACGGCGGCATGGGTTTCGCTGGCGCGGTCATCACTCCGTTTTACGACTCGCTGTTGGTAAAGCTCATTTCGAGCGGCCAGACCTACCAGCTCGCGATGCAACGCACCCACCGCGCGTTGTCCGAATTCCGTATCCGCGGAGTGAAGACAAACATTCCGTTCCTCGACAACGTTATCGCGCATCCGATCTTCCGCGCCGGCGAAGCGACCACGACGCTCATCGACACCACGCCCGAGCTTTTCGCTTTCAAGCCGCGCCGAGATCGCGCGACTAAAATCCTAAACTTTCTCGGTAACGTCACCATCAACGGCAATCCGCACCTCAAGGGCTATCGCCCCGACAAGCCGCTGCCGGAAGTCATCCCGCCCTCTTACGATCACAACGTCGCACCGCCCGAGGGCACACGTCAGCTGTTGTTCAAACTCGGTGCGAAGAAATTCGCCGAGTGGACATCTGCGCAAAAACGCCTGCTCATCACCGACACCACTTTCCGCGATGCGCACCAATCCCTTATGGCCACACGCGTGCGCACCTATGACATGCTCGCCTGCGCCGGGCACGTCGCCCACGAGGTCCACGGCCTATATTCACTCGAGATGTGGGGCGGCGCCACCTTCGACACCGCTATGCGCTTCCTCAACGAAGACCCCTGGGAACGCCTGCGCCAGCTCCGTGCTCGTGTGCCGAACATCTGTTTTCAAATGCTCTTCCGCGGTGCCAACGCTGTTGGCTACACGAACTACCCGCCAGCGGTCGTCGCCGGTTTCGTGAAACACGCCGCCGCGAGCGGCATGGATATCTTCCGGATCTTCGACTCGCTTAATTATCTGCCCAACCTCCGCGTCGCCATGGATGCCGTGCAGGAAACCCACGCCGTCTGCGAAGCCGCGCTCTGCTACACCGGCGATATCCTCGACGAACGTCGCGATAAGTATTCGCTCCAGTACTACATTCGGCTTGCCAAAGAACTCGAGCGCATGGGCGCCCACGTGCTCGCCATCAAAGACATGGCCGGCCTCTGCCGCCCCTACGCTGCGCAGAAGCTGGTGAAAGCACTCAAGGAAGAAATTAGTCTACCGATCCATTTCCACACCCACGACACCAGTGGCATTGCCGCTGGTTCGGTTCTACGCGCAGCCGACGCCGGTGTCGACGTGGTTGATCTGGCCCTCGCTGCAATGAGCGGCAGCACGTCGCAGCCCAACCTAAACTCTATCGTTGCCGCGCTGGAACACACACCCCGCGACACAAAACTACCACTGGTCGCGCTGAACCGTCTTTCTGATTACTGGGAGTTGGTTCGTGAATACTACAAACCTTTCGATACTGCCCCGCGCACCGGCTCCGCCGACGTTTATTTACACGAGATGCCCGGCGGCCAATACACCAATCTCCGCGAGCAAGCAGCGTCCATGGGTGTCTCGCACCGCTGGCCCGAGATCGCGCGCACCTACGCCGAGGTTAACCAACTCTTCGGCGACATCGTCAAAGTCACGCCTTCGTCGAAGGTCATTGGCGATATGGCTTTGTTCCTTTTTTCGCGTGGCATCAAACCCATTGACGTCATCAACCTCCAACCCGGCTCCGTCCCGTTCCCCGAGAGCGTGATCGACATGCTCAGTGGCGGACTCGGCTGGCCCGAGGGTGGCTGGCCGGAAGCCGTCTCACGCGCCATCCTTGGCGAAAAGCTCTACCGCGAAGCCCGCGAGAAATACAAAGCTTCGCTCAAAAAGACAGGGCGAGGTGTTCCTTCCGAGCCGCGCAACGCGTCCGACACCACTCTAGAAAAAACCCGTGCCGAACTAGCCAGCAAGCTCCACCACGAGCCAACCGACGACGAGCTGTTCTCGCACTTGATGTACCCGGAGGTCTTCGCCGAATTCGCTAAACAACAACGCGACTCTGGCGACGTCAGCGTCCTGCCTACACCCGCATTTTTCTACGGCCTCAAACCCGGCGAAGAGATCTCGGTCGAGATCGAAGAAGGCAAACTCCTCATCATTCGCCTCGTAAATGTCGGTGCTCCCGACAAAGACGGACGCTGCGCCGTCAGCTACGAACTCAATGGCATGGCCCGCCAAGCCTTCATCGTTGATCGCAGCGTCGCCCCCAAAGTCAAAGCTCGGCCCAAAGCCGATCTTGCCGATCCGATGCAGGTCGCCGCACCCATTCCCGGACTCATTGCGTTGTTACCGGTTTCAGTCGGTTCGAAAGTTTCCAAAGGCGACAAACTCTTCTTGATGGAAGCGATGAAAATGCAGACAACCGTTTACGCCCCCGCTGACGGCATCGTGACCGAACTCCACGTCGCCCTCGGCGACACCGTCGAAAGCAAAGACCTCCTGATCAAACTCAAACCTGTGGGCTGATAATCGCCCGAGATGTACTTGTCCGCGCGTTGAACCGCACAGCCCCTGCTTCGGTCGCTACCAACGCCCACCTGTAACATCGCCCAGCCAATAATGCACTCCGTGGTCCAACCTTTTGAGCCTAACACGATTGCCTCGAATCGCTTCTCCGTGTGGAACGAAACGATAGTAATCTTACACCAACCCTCACAGTCAGTCGCCACAGCCTTTACAGGAAATACGATTGGATCACATATTGCGGGCACGCAAACATCGGCTTCCATGTTCCCGATCTATACTAAAAACGAAGTCGAAATATTTAGGACCCCTCCAATATTTCTAAGCTGGTTTAGTAAAAAACTTGAGCAGGTTCGACTGAACCAATCTTTGAGGGAAGACGCTTTACTACACCGCGGTCAATTTAAAGAGTTCTACGAAGAGATATTCCCTCTTTTCAGCTTGCTTCGGTTTAAAGCTACGGAGTGGGCTTCATCTGAATTCAAGAATATCCTGGGCAACCAGCCCTACGACGTTGAGGCAAGTAAACATGAGCTAAAGTACCTCGAAATTGGTTCGACTGTTTTCGATGATGGAGAGCGTTTCCGGATGCTGGATTTTATCGATACTGGCTCCGTTGACTCAATTGCCCGAATCGAGCGCAACGCTGATCATAGGCCAACCAGCCTAGAGAATACGGGGCTCCCGCGGCTCCGAGATGAAGTGGTTAACGAGCGATTGCTCCTCATGGAAAAGATTATCAAAAAGAAATCTGCGAAAGCCTACCCGGCTGGCACTGGATTGATTGTCTATTACGATGACGCTTCCATCGAAATTGATAAAGACAGTGCAGCCATGATCGCCAATCGTATCCATGACTTGAAAGAAGTATGGGAACCAACTTTCGAGCGCGTTTTTGCTATCGGCCCGAAAGGTGATTATTGTATCGAGGTGCAGAGACGCAGCCCGGCAATTCGAGAAGAAGAAAAGCAGCATAGAATAAAATACCGCATTTTCGAACTTTTCGTCGAGTTGCTGCCTTCACACCCCCAACGAACGCCATGGCGGACAACCTTGTCAGCGCTTGGCTACACCTCGATCGACTCCGAAGAAGAGGCTAAACAAGTTCTACGGAACGATCGAACAAACCTAGTGAAAGTGCTCACAATAAAGCAAAGCATCGAGTTTTCATCGCTCGATGAGGTTCAGGACCCAGTTTCGCGTCGCCGACTAGAGACCTCGAAACACCGACCTTTCTGTCTGATTGAGACGATTGAAATTGGCAGGGGCTAAACTTGAAATCTCTTCCTACCCATGCCTGACGAACCAGAGATGATACACCAACTGGGAACGTTTGAGCCGCATGAGGCGACGCGGCTCTTGCCGCGGCTGGAAGCAGAAGGGGTTCGTTTCGAATTGGAGCAGGATGATTCGGCACTGGCACAACCCAATCGTCCGCTCCAACTTTACTTGGGTATGTATCCGGAAGGCTCGAAGCTGATCGTCTTCGTGCCGGCATCACAGCTCGATAGAGCTCTGGCGTTGCTCAAGGAACTGTTCCCGGCTTAGCCACGTAACCGAGCGCGCACGGGTTGCACGCTCCAACTGAAGCAAAACAGTCGTTAAGTTCTACTCACGTCCATGGCTACGACCGTGCCATGCATCGTATTCATGAATTGAATATAATGCATCGAATCAGCGGCGCTGCTGACCGAGAAGAACCGCGTTCTGGCATCGCTCATGCTCGGGGGTCGTGTGCCCCACGCGCCGGGCGTATCCCCGGCTGTCTTCACTCGTAATACCATGTCAGCAAAAAATACTGCCGGTAACGGACCGGCTTCCATCGAGGTTTCCGATGACGTGAAACTTCTCCACAGCATGGGCTACGCGCAGGAACTCCTGCGGCGCATGAGCGGTTTTTCCAACTTCGCGATTTCTTTCTCTATCATCTGCATCCTCGCTGGCGGAATCACCTCGCTTCAACTCGGGACGAGCGCCGTTGGCGGTGCGGCAGCTGGCATCGTCTGGCCGGTTGGCGTTGGTTTTTGCTTTCTTGTCGCGCTCTGTATGGCGCAAATTGCGTCGGCATTTCCAACCGCGGGCGGTCTCTATCACTGGAGCTCGATCCTCGGCGGCAAGGGCTGGGGCTGGTCCACCGCATGGTTCAATCTCGGCGGGCTGATCTTCGTCACGGCCGCAGTCAACGTCGGTGCGTACAGTCTATTTATTAATTTCATCGGACCGATGATCGGCATCGATCCGGCGAAGCTCACGGTCATGCACCAAGTCATCGGTGTTTCCGCGATTACCATTTCACAAGCGATCTTTAACCACTTCGGAATACGCGCTGTCACGGTGCTGACCGACTTTAGCGGCTATCTGATCTTCGCAGTGGCGATCGTGCTTACGGTGGCGATGCTGGTTGTGGCCCCAACCCATGACATGGGGCGTCTCTTCACATTTACTAACTTCAGCGGCGCGGCCGGCGGTGACGTCTGGCCGGAAAACACCGGCACATTCACGATGTTTCTCCTCGGTCTCATGTGGCCGATCTACACTATCACGGGTTACGACGCCTCTGCCCACACTTCGGAGGAAACGGTCGACGCAGCGCGCAACGTCCCGAAAGGCATTTTGCGTTCGGTCTATCTTTCCGGCCTTTTTGGCTGGATCATGGTTTCGGCCTTCATCATCGCGCTGCCCAGCGTCGCCGATGGCGCAAAGCAGGGTGGCAACATCTTCCCTTGGCTCATGGAGCAGGTTCTTCCTGGCACCTTCGGCAAGATTTTGTGGATAGGAATCGTTGTCTCTAATTATTTATGCGGCCTCGCCTGCGTGACCTCGACCTCGCGCATGATCTACGCATTCTCACGTGATGGCGGTTTGCCGGCCTCAAAGTCGTTGCGCAAGGTCTCGGCAAAATGGAAAACGCCCGTCGCCGCGATCTGGACCACCGCTTTGCTTGCGATCGCGTCGACGCTCTATGCGCCGGCCTATTCCACCCTCACCACCGCGTGCGTGATCTTCCTGTATATCTCGTACGTGATGCCGACCGCAGCGGGTTTCTTTACCTTCGGTAAAACCTGGACCAAGATGGGACCGTTCAACATTGGCGCTACTGCGTTCAAGAGTCTCGCGGTGATTTCCGTCGTCGGCGTGCTCGGCCTGGTGTGGATCGGTGTGCAACCTCCAAACGACAAAGCGCTGAACGTCACGCTCGCTACGATCTTTCTGCTCACCGCCGCCTGGTGGCTGGGTGTACGCAAAGCCTTCCGCGGTCCGCCTGTCACGTCGACCGTAGCGACAATCGCCCCCGTCGCTTCATATTTTCCTGCCTCCGAACCATCTATTGCAGGCAAATAATCGAAACGCCACCGTTACGCCGTCACGCCGATTTAACGTCGCAACGGTGGCTTCTTGTACTCGCAAACGATTTCCTCTGACAAATGTCACGCTGGGCCTGCAACGTCGGCTCGCGCCGTCACTCGTTCGATTCACTGCGTGAGCTCATGGCCAAAGCCACGCCACTCCGCTCCGGCGACGAGTTGGCCGGCCTTGCCGCCGTCTCCGCCGAGGAGCGCGTTGCGGCACAACTCTGTCTCTCAGAGGTGCCGCTGCAGCAATTTCTCAGGGAGCCGTTAGTTCCCTACGAGTCCGACGAGGTCACGCGGCTGATTGTCGGCACCCACAACGCCGATGCATTTGCGTCAGTCTCGTCGCTAAGCGTCGGCGAATTTCGCAACTGGCTTCTGCGCTACGAAACCGATCAGGACACGCTGGTCGCGCTCGCGCCCGGGCTCACGCCGGAAATGGTCGCCGCCGTTTCGAAATTGATGAGCAATCAGGACCTCATCCTCGTCGCTCGAAAACGCCATGTCGTTACCTCCTTCCGTTCGACGATCGGACTACCAGGCCGACTCTCCGTTCGATTGCAACCGAACCATCCGACAGATGACCCAAAAGGCATCGCCGCCTCCACGCTCGATGGACTGCTCTACGGCTGCGGCGACGCCGTGATCGGAATCAATCCTGCCACCGACAGCGTGCCCGCCGTGGAGACATTGTTGCGCATGCTCGACGAGCTGATTCACCGCTATGAGATTCCGACACAGTCGTGCGTACTCGCACATGTCACGACCCAGCTTGCAGCCATCAGAAATGGCGCTCCCGTCGATCTCGTTTTCCAATCCATTGCCGGCACCGAAGCCGCTAACAAAAGTTTCGGCATCAATCTTGCCTTGCTCGCCGAAGCGCACGATGCCGCGCAGTCGCTCGGCCGCGGTACGGTCGGGCAAAACGTAATGTATTTCGAAACCGGCCAAGGCTCCGCTCTCTCGGCTGGCGCGCACCATGGCGTCGATCAGCAAACCTGCGAGGCGCGCGCCTATGCCGTCGCGCGGCGTTTCCAACCCCTGCTCGTCAACACCGTCGTTGGCTTCATCGGCCCCGAGTATCTCTACGATGGCAAACAAATCATTCGCGCAGGTCTTGAAGATCATTTTTGCGGAAAACTTCTGGGACTTCCGATGGGCGTCGATGTTTGCTACACCAACCACGCCGAAGCCGATCAGGATGATATGGACAATTTACTCACACTGCTCGGCGTAGCAGGTTGCAACTACATCATGGGCGTGCCTGGCGCCGACGATATCATGCTCGGCTATCAATCCACCTCATTTCACGACAGCCACTACCTACGGCAAGTGCTCGGCCTCAAACCTGCGCCCGAGTTCGAAGCGTGGTTGGAAAAAATGCAGATCGCCACGAAAGGCCGCCTACACGAAGTCGGAGCACAACACGCGTTGCTCGCGAGCGGTAGCGAAAGCAAATTCAACGCTTAACGTTCAATGATCCAAACCGCCGACACTTCAATGTTCAGCGTTGAGCGTTCGAAGTTGAACGTTCCGCCGGCTGCAGCGGCCGACTCCTGGCAGCATTTACGACAGCATACCGCAGCTCGCATTGCTCTCGGCCATACTGGTGGCAGCCAGCGCACCGAATCCGTGCTCGATTTTCGTCTCTCGCACGCCCGCGCACGCGATGCCGTGCATTCGAATTTCGACGCAGATGCACTTGAACAGAACATGAGAAGCCGGGGACTGTTCACCTTTCGCCTTTCGACCGCCGCTCCTGACCGTCGCACTTTCCTTCTCCGTCCGGATCTCGGACGCAAACTCGATAATGCTTCCTGCAAACTGCTTTGGGCAAACGCCAGCGGCTGGAGTAAGCGCGATCTGGCCATTATCGTGTCCGACGGACTCGCTGCGCAAGCTGCCGAACACCATGCTACCGACACATTGGAGCCGTTTATCAAAAATCTCGTTGTCACGGGCTGGACGATATTCCCCATTTTTGTAGTTCCCTATGCTCGAGTAAAATTACAAGACGAGATTGGAGAACTCCTCGGCGCACGCCACACGCTCATGCTTCTCGGGGAACGCCCTGGACTCGGCTCACCGGATAGTCTCGGCGCGTACTTCACATTTAACCCGCGCACCGATTGCACCGATGCCGACCGCAATTGCGTTTCTAATATTCGCCCTGAAGGACTGCCGCCCGTCGACGCCGCCGATAAACTCGCGCGTCTTCTCTACGAATCAGCGCGCCTCTGCCTCAGTGGAGTCGCACTAAAAGATTCCGGCCCTGCACCCGCGCTGCCGCAAGGCTGAGGCAGGTCGGAAGCTAACATCCACCCGTCTGCGAAGTGGAACGCGCAGTCCCTTGCGCGTTCATGGCCGTTGCCAGCCAGCAACGCCGTCGGTCTGCGTCCGGATGTAGATTTCCCGAGGGTTTTTCTCACGGTGAAGTGTACTGCATGACGAAGCTCATTCATTAAAACCCAATAAATTCACTTCCATGAAAAACCTCCGTCTCCTCCTTCCCACGATTGCCCTCATGATCCTTGGTGCTAGTAGCTCGCTCCACGCGGGCCCAGGCGCCGAATATTTTGCCCGCATCGACTCTGTTTCAAAATCCGCTGCCGTTGCTCGAAACAATGCCATACAAACTCCCACCTCCAAATGCAAGGTGACCGAGGTTGTTCAAGTCACCACCGGGCCGCACGGCACACCTGTACGCCAGGTCACCGGCTCCAATATGGATTGCTCGAGCTGCAACGACAGTTCGATGGCCTGTTGCGCCAGCAAAGCAAAATCCTGATCAATCTTGAGAAAAGGACGGCCCGCTCGAGCCGTCCTTTAGTTTTTTAAATCTAGAGCGGTTTAGATAAAACTGTAGCCACCAGGATGACAGAACGGCAGCGTGACTTGGTGTAGCCGGCCGCGCCGAGGCCGGCGATTGAGAGGGCCGGGGTCAGCGCCCCCGGCTACACCGGAATTTGAAATGCTCTAGTCGGCCTCGCTAACGCCAGTTCGGGATCAGCGGCCCCGGTTACAATTGGCAAGTCCAGCAGTCGCGCTCCCCATGAATCGTTCCCCGTCTCTTCCACCCTCCGTCAGTTCACTCTTTCGCGAATAGCTTCTGGCAAGCGGTTCGGAGTAATTGACGTGCACGGTAGAGCCGTGTCTCAACCGCTTTCGCTGAGCAACCCATAATCTGCGCGGCTTCGTTATAACTGAGTTCCTCGAGCTCCACGCACACCACCGCCTCACGCAAATTGGCGGGCAACGCCTCAACGGCAGAGCGTACGCTTTGCACAAGGTTAGATTTTTCCGCCAAAACCGACGCGGGATGGGACGATGGATCGGCCTGTTGGAAACCGCCAGGCTGCGTTTCATCCATCGCTTGGATGCTGTCCTCGCGACGACGGAAACGCCAGCGCAGCCGATTGCGGCCGAGATTGCCGGCCAACGTAAGCAGCCAAGGCTTGAACGGAGCGCCAGCGCGATAGCTCGCCCGTTTTTCGTAGAGACGAACGAACGCTTCTTGCGCCACGTCCTCCACATCCGAAACAGGCACGCCGAGGCGAAGCAAAAACGCCTTCACTCCAAGTTCCCAGCGTTCCATGAGCAGAGCAAGCGAAGCATCCTGGCCGGCCTGGAGAGCCGCCATCAACTCCTCGTCGGAAGGGCCACCCGTTTCAGTGGTGGGCGTGGTCATGCGTTTTCGCGTTCTCGAGATCGAGGTTTGGCGCACCTGCGTGTTCGAAATGCTCGATACGAGGCAGCACGATCGACAGATATCGCCGTCCATCTTCGCCGCCGATCACTTTGGCGATTTCACGTAGATGTGCCTCAAGGCTGGTGGTGCAGACTAGATCCACTTCTTTGGACTTTGTCTCGGCAGCGGCGATTTCGGCGGGGGCGGCCTGAGCGGCCCGTAACCTTCGCACTTCTGCTCGTGCTGCGCGAATATCTTTGCAGTGGACCTCGCAAACATCCTGGTAAGCACTGTGCATTTGCGCGATGCGCTCCATCTTTTCAGCAGGCAGCTTAAACTCTGCACGTAACCAAAGAAGTGAGTCGTCCTCTCCACCTGCCGCCTGAGGAAGCGGCTCACGCATGCAAAAATAGGAGAGGCAACCTGCGCTCAGTGCGAGCGCAACGATGATAGCAGCAGCGATCCAACGAAATTTCATCGGGATTCCGTGCCGGTCTTTTGATGCGGATCGATACTCGCGAGATAGCGGTCCACGAGTTGTTCCCGATCTTGTTTGGCTTGAGCTGTAGCGATCCAGCCGCCGCCGACTCCGGCGATTGCGACACTCGCGACAGCAAAAAAGGCGAACCGGTAAACATTCAGCCGCAACCATGCGCCCCAAGTAACAGGAGCACGACGAGCGGATTCGATACGAGCCCACACCGCCGTGCGAAAATCAGGATTTTTGCTGGCCCTGACCTGCCAGCTATCTCGGAGCAGTTGGCCTAGCTGCTCGTCGTTGGGATTGGAATTCATGATAT
>Ga0302321_100005498_pt1 | contig 11100 bp, 3 predicted proteins | sample Fen_T0_1_FD_202505 | JGI IMG/M metagenome (GOLD analysis project Ga0302321, IMG submission 202505) | Peat permafrost microbial communities from Stordalen Mire near Abisko, Sweden - Fen_T0_1 | ecosystem: Environmental > Terrestrial > Soil > Wetlands > Permafrost | place: Sweden: Abisko...
GTGTCCACGCTATACCCATACTTGCGCCGATCTCTATCGTTATGAACAATGTCAGACGCCACATCTCTAAAAATGCCCTTCCGAATCTTGGCATCACGTAAGGCAATATCTTTGTTATCAAACGCCATTATGGGCCTAGCTAAGGGTAAGGAAAGCTTCGGAAATGAGTAAGATCATTCTTTTTGTCCTTTATCTTCTTCATCAGATCCGAACAACTCATCAATAAAATCTGGATAGCTGTAGTCAATTAAATGATCATCTTCTGTATTGGTAGCGGCCACTGCTTTTACCGGCGAATCTGAAACCCTTATGAAAGATGCCCCGTAATAAAAAAAACCGTTCTATAAAAAAGAATTACTTCTTCTATAGCTTGGCCAATTTTATTCTTATTTAATGTATCTATAGCGGCCTTGACTGTACCTTCATTGCCCCTGGCTGGAACAGATGTCATTTTTCGTATAAAAGTTCTGAAGTCATTACGAATCTCTTCAGGTAAATCCTTTTCAGAATCGATATGTATCAGGCAGGTAACAACAGCCAATAACAGCCGCTCTTTTTGAGAGCCGGTGCCAGTCAGCAAGTGCATAGCATCGCTTAACTTTTCGTAACCATAGTTGTACATTGCATTGTTGAAACCCCTTGATCCAAATAATAAGCCTATCGCCCTCTGTATACAACCCGGTCATGATGTTGTTCCGGCGCTTGCTGCTGAGAGCGATTTTCTGCTTTCTTAGCAATGGAATCCACCACCGTACCAACCTGACGCTTAATACCGTCTATACCTAAAGAACTATTGGTAGCAAGATCGTTAAAATCGGTAAACTTCTTAGGATCAGTCGTTTGTTCGCCTGGTGCAAAGATCGGGAGAATAGCTTTACCATCGACGGCCTTAGCTGCTGCAATTGCTTTCATCCTGCCTGGATTAATCCCTTGTGTTGCTTCAAGGTGCTTATCATCATCACCGGCTATCACAATGGGTTTATCCGGAAACTTATCACGTAACGATTTAGCGACAACTTCAAGGTTTCCTGAATCAAATGCCGATACTGTAGCAAAGCCAAGAACATTGGATATGCTATCTGCTGACGCATAACCTTCACTAATAACAATTGCCGGCGCATGTTTTAGTGCATTCAGACCATGACCATTGCCACCAACAACATGGAAATTGGCTTGTTTCACACTGTCCTTAGCAAACATTTTACGGCCTGATGCTTGAATACTTTGTGCTGACCACAAAGCTCCGTCGGCATCATAAGCAGGAACCAGTAAATCACCGCTCGTAAAGACCACTTTATCAGGATGGGCTTCGCGTAAGGCTGCTGATGCCTTCCAATCGGCACCAATAATAATATTACTGTTATCAGGCAACACCGTGGACGCGGCTGGAACAACATGAAGATCCCCTGCCCTTGCCTGTTTTAATTGCAAGTAAGGATGATCTGCTGGTGCGGATTCAGAAACACTTAGCAGAGCTGCAATATCTAATGCGACTGCTTTTTGTTTTGCCTGTAACGCTATTTCGCGTTCCTGTAATTTAGCTGCCGACTCGGCTTGTAGAACCGCCTTATCTTCTGAGCTAAGCATGTAGCCCTTGGCCTTCCATTTTATATCAATACCCGTCCGGTTATTTTTCATATACCCAGCCGGATGGCCGTCTAAATGCCCGACATAAAAGCCGCTCTTTTCATGCGCTTTGTCACCGTCAACGGCTATTCTATGGGTAGCGCCGTCCATGATCGGATGGTTGCCGTTCACGATGCAACCAATAGAGCGTAATGCTTCAGAAAATTCCTCTGATGGCCGCATAGCTGGGCCTTGCTCGTGAGTAATATTATCGGGTTTCCAGCGTAATAATTTATCCCTGTTGGCATCAGGGCCAACATACCAGGACTTAGCCACTTTATCCCACACGGCTCCGGCTGCTTTTGCGGCGGCACGTTCGCCATAAGGTACGGCCAGATATTCCCGTTCTTTTTGAGAAGTATCGGGAACAATCACCGCCGCCGGCGTTTCATCAATTGAACTGAGTTGTTCTGTAGGCTGCGTAGCCGTAAGATTTTCAGAAGCAACAGGTATCCATTTAGCAAATCCGGAAAGATCTACATTGGCAGGCACATACCAAGACTTTTCTTGACGATCCCATTTCGCTCCCAATGCCTTAGCTTCGTCTTTCTCTTTAAAAGGTACATTGATTAAAGTTTTCTCGGTATTTAAAGTGGAAACCGGTTGTGTCGTGTCCTCAAACCAGTTCAATTTGAGTTCGTGTAACGAATCTTCAAGTCCTTTAATAATCTTTTTTAGTTCAACTTTTTCATCCAAGGTTTTTGCTGTTTGCAGAAGATCCTTGACAGTATTAATCTCGAAAACTAATTGCTGCTCCCTGTTCGCTTTTTCTGGATAATCTTCTGATCGTTGCTCTAACTCATCCAAGGCGTTTATGGTTGCCGTTGTTGTTTGCTCATGCATCTGTATAACCTCTATACCTGCCGCTTGATCTTGAATATATTTTTGCTCAAAACCTAACACATAGTCCTGAATCTTCTCTGCGTCAGCTGCCGCACGGAAGATTTCAAGAGGATCGTTTTGTAAGACAGAAACCCATGACCCGACATAGGCAGCGTGTTGACCTGGATCGTGGCCGATGCCCAACTCGTCACCTATTAAAAGTGAAAAAATTTCCGCCCTAAGTTCTTCTTTTGCATACCCCTCACTCCCGAATGGATGAGCTAAGTCACGATTTAAGCGAGACACCGCCCCACTCCAGTGGCCTAGTTCGTGCAAAATAGTTGAATAATATCGATCTGCGCTTTCAAACTGGCCTCTATCCGGCATGTGAATACTGTCGGTTGATGGGCGATAAAACGCACTATTCAGCTCGCCATGAAGTATCTTTGCGCGGGATGCCTGTAAAATATGTTCAGCTCGTTCTACTGCATTCCACTCCTGTTCCTTGCGTGGCTCTAAAGGCGGTAAGCCGTCTATTTGCTCGGCATTGAAAACGGTGGCATAGAAAACGCGGGGGCGTTCTAATTTAACCGATACCGTCATTTTCTCGCCTTCGTCATTAAGGCGAGGCTTGCCGTTTTCATCGGTTAACGTTTGTTCTTCTGAGAACTTCCAATATTGGATTGATGTCCCTTTTTCACCTTTGCGTACTTGGCCACCAAAGGCTTCGGCCTGTTTGTAAGTCATCCACCGCTGATCCGTCCTATCTTCACACATAAGCTGAATGGCATTGATCCCACGATAGCGTTTGCCGGTGGTTGGGTTCATCGGGGTAAATAAATTAGGATCACCAGGTTGCCAAGGTCGTTGCCAGGGAGCTGTCCCTTGTTTGATCTGTTCGATCAGTTTCTCGGCAAGAACTTCATGATAGGGCTTCTTGTTCATTTTACTCTCCTGTGAACGTTGATTGGCCGTTGTGGAGCTATCAAGCCCCTCAACATCGAGCCGGACTGGCGAATCGGTTTCTGGTAAACGAGCTTCATGATCACCGATTTGATAATCAGTGTTATTGTTAAAGAACTCCTTTAGTTCTGCGGAAAAACCCAGCTTCACTAATAAGTCTTTTTGTCTTTCTGTGCCTTGTGCAACGGCGGGCTTTTGTTCTTCCGGTACGTCCGGACCTTTAACCAGCAGCGCTCGTTGTACAGATTTATACGATCCTCGTACTGCTTCCAGTTCGCCTGCTTGTTGAAACTCCTGATTTAGCTGTTCTCGCATAGAAGCAGCATCGCTGGCGGCTTGAACAATACGCTCCTTTATATCTTCGACTAAACCTGGCAATCGGTTTACATAGTTGGCCATCCGCTGAACAAACCCGCTGCTTGAGAACACATCCAAGTCACTATAGGTGCATAGATCGTCTGTTTCAGAAGCCACACCTATCCAGTGTGTCTGTCTGTCTAATGTAAACTCGATACCTCGATAGAGGATCGAGGCATCCTCAAGAACGTTTTTACGTAACTTATTAAAAACCAGAGCGATGGCCTCAAATGCCAATTCTTTATTAGTAATCACATTCCCTTCTACGCTAATAGGAGAATAGTGATCCTTGTCTAGTGGATGGCTTCGGGTTGTCTCCAGCAACCTGACAAAAGTGGCCAAGCGTTGTGGGCCTCTATTATCTGCGTAGTCCTGCCTGTCTCGCGCTTTGCGTGACATAAGCAGTAACTCGTCGGCATGACTAGCTTGTAATTGTTCCAGACGGCGCACGGTATTGCGTAGCCGTGTTTCTTCAAGAATTAGCGGATCACCGGACGCAGCGGCTTTCATATCGGCTGAATTGGACGCCTCACCTTCAATATCATCAATCTCGTTGAGGCTGCCATCATAATTGCGCAACTGCTCAATGCCTCGTGCTTTATGTTCCAATATTTGCCAACGGCGAGTATCGTAGGTTTGTGACGTTGCATAGCGGCCAATGAAAACCTCAAAGTTTTCTGGATCACGGGCATATAACTCATTGCCACGCCGAATAATACGGCCTTCCCGTTGTTCTAAATCACTAGGCCGCCAAGGAGCATCGATGTGATGTAATCCGACCAGGCGTTTCTGCACGTTAGTACCTGCACCCAACTTAGGCGTAGAACCAAGCAAAAAACGAATATCACCGGAATTAACGGCTTTAAACAGCTTTTCCTTGGCAATGGGCGTTGAGTAGTCATGGATAAAGGCTATCTCATGTCTGGGTATGCCTGCTGATATCAGCTTGGCTTTAATATCGTCATACACTGAAAACTTGGCTGATCCAGAAACACCGGCAATATCTTCTCGACTGAACGACTCAAATCCTTCTGTTTCAATATCATGGTCATTGTTATATTCGTCGATCTGTTCTTGCTCTATTTCTCCTATCGTTTCCCGTTTAAATATCCACTCCTGCCGCTGGTCCTCGTCACTCAATAAAGAAATAGCCGAATCAATAGCTTCTTGTTTGGTAAGCGCGTCCGATAACATGCGAACACCTGAAGCGGCGTCGTACACATCAAACCGCTTCGTGTCCTTATCGCCGCGCTGAACGACAAAATAGGGCAAATATTCATGCATCTCCAGCGTGTGCATAGAGCCACGTTTCATGACGATATCGGCCTCATCATCACGTACATATAAACGCCGCTCTTGAGATGCATAGGACGAATGGGCTGATAACGGAATTGACATATCACAGAAAACCAACTGCGTACCTTTATCACTTGCCCATTGATGATAGACACGCAGCATATTACCGACTGCCAAATTGATCTTGGAGCCTGGAAAATCTTTAGCCATTGGATCAACCAGCCGGTAGTCCAGCCCGGCTTTATTGGCCTCGCCGGTGAGTGATAAGGCGTTAACCTTACCCTTAGTCGCTCGGGTAAGCTCTTTCATGCGACCAAACCGACCTAATATTGAATGGGGAGAGACAGAAACAACAGGTGATAACGCACGCTGTACAACAGCAAGCCTGGCATCTTGTTCTGTTTCAAAATGTCCAATGAAACGCTCACCGGCTTTGACCGACACCTTGCCGCTGGCTTCATCTTTAGCGAATACAAAATCGGTAGCCAGATCAATATCGAACTTTATCAATCCGTTTTCATCCGTTTCGGCCCTGGGTATCCCCATAAGCACAGCAACCTCTGGAGAACGCTCGGCCACGACTAACACGGGTTTTCCGCTAACCATCTTAGGCACAGGGAATTGTTTCCCCTGTGCTAGCTCCTGGTTCTTTAAGTCATCGAGCGTAACGGTATCAGCAAATGAGTTATACAGACTCATTAACGCGGGCAAGTTTGTAAACTTGGCAAAGCGTGTAGATTGACGGTAGCCACTGCCGGAAGGCGCAACTTCGTAGACATTCTCTACGCTGCCAAATTGCTTAGCCCAAGCATCAAACACATGCAGCCCCTCATCTTTCAATGTGGGATACTGCATATAGCGCTGCATGTTATACATTTCTACTAAAGAATTGGAAACCGGCGTCCCGGTAGCCATGATATAAGGCGTTTTCTCACCAAAGGTATCGAACATCCAGCGTGTCTTGACAAACAAATCAAATGCCTTGTCAGAACCCTTAGGATTACCCATACCTGGGTTTCTATCCATTGTTGAGTTATAGGTAAGATTTTTGAACTCATGACTTTCATCGCAGAGGAAACCATCTATACCCAATTCATCAAAGGTAACAACCTGGCTGCGTTTTCCTATTGAAGCCAGCTTGTCTTTCATCTTTGCCTCAAGCCTGGATCGTATACCTTCCATATCGCGGATGATGTGACGATCACCGCGCTCCCGCTTCATCGCTTCAATTGCATCGCCTATTTCATCAATCTGTTCTTGCAATACGGCTTTTTCGGTTTCTTCGGGGAGTCCTATTTTCTTGAGTGAGGAATGACCGATAATCACGGCATCCCAATCGCCGGTAACAATCTTAGCGAACAAGCGCTCGCGATTATCTTTGCTGAAATCATCGGGCGTCGCCGCCAGAATATTTGAACCTGGATATAGCCGGGTAAACTCACTGCGCCATTGCAGCGTTAAATGGTTCGGTACCACGAATAAGGGTTTACGAGCGATCCCGAGGCGGCGCATTTCCATCGCCAATGTCACCATGATAAACGTTTTACCCGCACCGACCACTTGATCATAAAGCACTTGATGAGACTGTAACCCTCGCCATACCCCGTTCTTTTGATGTTCTAAAAGGGTAATGGCTGGGTTCATACCAGGAAACGTCAAATGTGAACCATCAAACTTTCGATTTACGATACGATTCATCTTGTCGTTGTAAATTGTCACAAGTCGATCCGCTCGTTCTGGATCGCTCCATACCCACTTTTTCCATTCATCCTTAATTGCGTTTTGCTTTTCCCGCGCAGCTTCGGTTTCCTTTTCAAGAACGACGGTGTAAGAAGAACCATCAGGGTTTCGGTAAGTCCTGGACACAACGGCACCGCGTCCCATAATGGTTAACTTAAACAGATCTTGTGCGTTTAAATCTGAAGTCCCAAACTTACCCGTATTCAGAGCTGGATCGGCATGGCCTGAAAAACTTAACAGCCATTGCCCGGTTGATTTCAAATAAGAGGCTTTGGCTTCACCGCCAGATATATGTTTGATGTATTGCTCATAAACTTCGACTGGGACAAAGGCCGCACCGATGCTAATGGATATTTCGCTCGGCGTTTTATCTTTGGGAATAATCTTTTCCAAAGCCTCAACATTACGACTGTATTTAGCATCATCTTGTGCAGCAACTCGCGCGGCAACAAGCTTTGATTTAACATCGCCAGACAAATATTCATCGGCTGTAACGATGCGGCCATCCGGGTCTTCATAAACCACATCGCCTAATTCTTGAATAATGTCACCGACTTCAGCCAGTGGCTTGTTATAGACCTCAGCCATATAGTCCAGATCCACTCCACCCCGATAATTCAACGAGGCTAACAAGGCATCTTTGGCCGTTGACACATTCATGTATTCTTGAGGCGGGAAGGCAACCCGACGATTGAAAATATCGGCCTTTACAGCACTGGGTTCTCGTTGCGGTACACCTTCTCTTTCTGCGATGGCCTTACTGATCCCTTTATCGTAATCGAATTCTAAAGCCTGTAATAACTGTGACTCGGTATCATCCAGAAACAAGCGGCGATTGGTCTGATTGTTAAGGTGGCCATGTTGTTTGAGAAAGTTGTCATACAGAATATTCATCTTGGCACGGTTCAATTCAATCTGTGCCTCGTTGGCTTGCTCTGACCTTTCGAGACGCATCTGTACCCGCAATGTATCGCGAAGGGCAATCATGCCTTTCATGCGTAAAAGTGCTTTATCGTTGGGGGGCATCCATTTAATAGCCGTTTTATCTTCTAAAATATCGACGCTACGCTGCATCACCTCACCGGAATCGTTCACATAAAATGAACCCACTTTAATGCTGTCTGGTAAAGCATGGTCAATGATTGCCGAATCAGCCTTACGATCAATGTATTCGTAGACATCTTTAGGCAAAGTGGCTACCCAATTCTTTAATTGTTCTTTAATATCGCCATTGGGTTCTACAGTATATTCATCTGCTCGGTACATATTCCCGGCTGATGATGGCAGCCCCAATACAAACCGAGGATTATTGGTAAAAAGTTGATTGACGGAATGGGTAACAGGTACGCCACTTTTGTTATTAATGACAAAAGGAACCACCTCAAGCCAGTTATCAATATCTTTAGGCAAGCCATTTTGATCGCGTTTCTGAAACAGCAAAATATCGGTTACTACTTCCGTACCGGCATTTTCCTTAAAGGCGGTATTGGGTAAACGCGTAGCACTGATTAACGCCGCCCTCTCCCAGATCCATTTCCTCACTCGTAAATCCTGAGCATCAAGAAAGCTGTGGGAAACAACAACGGCCATAATCCCGCCTGGGCGCAATTTATCTATACTTTTGGAAAGAAAATAATTATGAATACTTAATCCGGAATAATCGCTTCCTTCTTTGTCAACCAGTGGTTGAGATCCGAACGGGACATTGGCAACACACGCATCAAAATAATCAGTGGGAATTGCATAATCTTCAAACCCGGATGCTTGTTTTATCTTGGCTTCTGGGTAGAGGGCTGCAACCAGTTTGCTGGTTAAAACGTCAAGCTCAACGCCATGTAATTGTGAATTCTTCCTGAGACTACTCGGCATTAGACCAAAAAAATTACCTACGCCTACTGACGGTTCGATTATGCGGCCACCTGTAAAGCCTATGTGTTGCATTGCGTCATACATGGCACCAATGACAACTGGACTCGTGTAATGGGCATCGAGTACCGACTTACGTGCCGCTTTATACTCTTCCTCTGTTAGCAACCTTTTAAGCTCAAAGTATTGTATTGCCCATCGCGTGTTATCCGGATCAAAAACACCTTTCAATGCGCCCCAACCTGTGTAGCGAGTTATCATCTTGCGTTCATCAGCGGTGGCAAGCCGGTCCTCCAATTCCATTGCCTTGATAATACGAATAGCGGTTATGTTGTCTCTGTACTTCTGGGCTAAGCCCCCTTTGCCAATATCCTCGGCATCAATGACGAAATCTAGCTCGCTGCCGGTGGCGATAGGCTCAGGCCGAATTCCTGAATTATCTCGTGCCTCGCCAGATGGCTGTTCCCCGGTAGTGTCAATACTTCCCGTTCCTGTTCCTCCTGATTCGTTAAGGCTTCCAAATACTGGCCTGATTGTATCAACGTCTGTACTGTCTCCGGCCATCCCAGCGCCCAACGGTTCGCTATCTCGATGGTCAGTGGCGGTGACATTTTGAGCTTCTTCTGTATCTCGGTCGGATACAACGATGGGTTGTACAATGCTTGCATGGGTATCATCCTCAGTTCTTTCTGTTGCTTTTATGGGTTCTTGAGGGCTTATTTCTTCCTCGTCTATCATGCTGTCAAATAAATCTACTTGCGTATGACTAACCGGCTTCTTCATAACGATCCTTATTCTAATCCACCCAGTCAATGTCGCTTTCAAGTGCATCTTGCTCGCTTAAAGCATCTTCAGTAAAAGCTCCAACCTGTTCAGCTTCATCAGGATCAAACTCGGCTATAAAGCCTGGGATCTGTGCATCTAAAAGCTTCTCTGCTATGACTTCTTTTGATGGATCATTGCCAACGAGACTTATAACATTACCAACATTATTATTATTCATGGATCTTCTCCTTTAGCTTTGCGTTATGACTGTAGTCGGGCTTACCTTTAATATCGGGATACGTTTGCTTACATTCTGGAAATCCCGAACAGCCCCACCAAAAAGTACCTTTCTTTTTGCCAGGTCTGCGAGATAAGCCTTTACTGCATGATCCACATTTATGCAGTGATGAAATGAGGAGAGACTGTTTTATTACAGGATTCCCACCCTGATCTTCACACGCAAAACGGCAACCGTCAGCGTATCCAGAACAGCCCCAAAAGAACTCGTTTTTATCTTTTTTCTTGATCCGTCGAATAGGCTTATCGCAAGTCGGGCAGCGATGGGTATCAATCTTGATACCGATACCGTTTTGCTTGACGTTCTCGACTTCTCCCGTGATGTAGCCCATTAGTTCATTTACAAATGTCATTGCATCAAGATCGCCTTGTTGTATGGACTTTTGCTGTTCATGCCAGAGTGCGGTCATATCAGGGAATTTGGCTTGATCCGGCAAGGTGTCATAAAATTCCCTGGCGGTAGGTGTACTAATGATTGCTTTGCCGCTTTCCTTTAAATAGCCGCGTTCAAATAGCGTTGCAATAATCGTATCGCGTGTGGCCGGTGTTCCAATGCCGCCATGTTCGCCTTCTTTACCTTTATCTTTTTCTACCAGTAATTTCCGTAAGCGTTCATCGCGCACATATTGAGCAACGCGGGTCAAGTCCGACAAGAGTGTAGCCATTGTATAACGCGGTTTTGGCTTGGTTTCCATTTGCTCGGCATTGGCATCAAAACAGGTTCCGTCCTGCCCCGCTTTCAAAATTCGAATATCAAGCTCAAGAGCATCATCCTTTTCTAAATCCTCATTGCCGACATCGTTCTTATAAAGCACTCGCCAACCGGCTGATGTGGTCACATTCGAGCGCACAGCGAAACGATGTTTTGCCGACTCCACTACTAGGTCAGTCTGGTCATATAAATGTTTCGAAAAAAACTGCGCGATATAAGCCCGTGCAATAAGAAGGTATATCTTTTGCTCACCATCCGACAATTTAGAAAAATCGGCAGTTGCCTCGGTTGGGATAATGCCGTGGTGAGCTGACACTTTGGACGAGTTAAAGGCTCGGCTCTTAATGCCTGGATCAGCTCGTTGTGCAACAACGGCCAGAGAAGTTGCGGTTTGTGAGATAGCGGCCAATACATTAGCTGCATCTGCATGTTGTTCTTCGCTCAAATACTCACAATCGCTACGGTTGTAAGTAATCAGTTTATGTTTATCGCGTAGTGATTGGGTCAAGTCCTTCGTAATCGATGGCGTGAACCCAAACTTGCGAGACGCATCCGTTTGTAGCTTCAGCAAATTATAGGGAAGCGGTGGATGCTGCTCTTTCTTCTTTGTCTCTACCGATACTATCCTAGCGGCTGAACCTTTAACCGAATCAGCA